>Ga0209023_10003257_pt1 | contig 19532 bp, 17 predicted proteins | sample LakOneMetagenome_FD_187468 | JGI IMG/M metagenome (GOLD analysis project Ga0209023, IMG submission 187468) | Freshwater and sediment microbial communities from Lake Erie, Canada (SPAdes) (version 2) | ecosystem: Environmental > Aquatic > Freshwater > Lentic | place: Lake Erie, Canada...
TGTTAATTTATATATAACACATATTACCTTGGTAACATGAGGATCGAATTTTCGTCGTATGTAATAAACAAAGGAAGTAAAAAATGAAAACACTATTTTACGTTTGCTTTACTGCCCTGATGCTTTCTGCCTGCTCCAGCAGTAAAAATTACCTTGAAAGAACTGATGAAGACAAGGCCTTGTCAGATGCTGTAAAGAAACTAAGCAAAAGTCCAACAGACGAAAATGCACTACAGGCAGTTCCTGTTTTATATGCAAACATTCAAAAAAATCACCTTGCAAAAATCAATGGCCTTAAATCCGGAAAGGAACTTACCCGTTTGGATAAGATCATCAAGGAATATGAGTACTTGCAGGATGCCTACGATGCGATCATAAACAACTCAGCTGCATTTAAACTGGTAAATGCCCAAAGCTATAGTGGAGAATTGTATGATGCAAAACAATCCGCGGCAGCTGAATACTACGAGAACGGCCAAACGATGCTCGATAAAACCGGCCGTGATAATGCTAAAAAAGCATATGGCTATTTTAAAAAAGCCGACAAATTTGTTCCGGGTTACAAGGATGCAATAGCAAAATCAGACCTGGCTTATGAATCTGCAATTGTAGATGTTGTTATTAACCCGTTACAGGATAATTCTTACTATTTCAACAGCAACTGGGGTAATAATGGATATAATTTCAGCAATGAGTATTTTCAGCAAAACCTTGTCCGCGACCTGAATGGCATAAATAAAAGCAGGTATCCGGCACGGTTCTATACCGATTGGCAGGCACGGAGGGATAATATTCAGCCCGACTGGACAGTAGACCTAAAACTTCGCAATATTGATATTCCTTATCCTTCCAATTATAATTACAGCAGGAATGCAAGTGCCCAGGTTCAGACCGGAACAGATACTTCCGGAAACCCGGTTTACAAAACCGTTTATGCAACAGTCAATATCGTCAGAAGCAGTTTTACTGCGAGGGCAAATATGGATGTTAATATTACCGATGTTGCTACTGGAAAAAATATCAGTTATAGAAATATCAGTGACGAATATCGCTGGCAGGAAGAGAGGGCAACCTATAGTGGTGACAGTCGTGCTTTAAGTGCAAGAGATTGGGAAATGATAAACAATGGTAGTGGCTATAATACCCCCAGGAATGAAGATGTTCTTGGTGAACTTTATAAAAAGATATATCCTCAGGTAAAGAATAATATTACATATGCTGTAGACTGGTAGGAAAGAGGCGCAAGCTTTTTGCCACAGGTTAAGGCGGCAGACCAATGGCTGCTCATAGCTTATTTAAACAACTGAAAAACAATAAAACTCATCAAATAAGCCAGGCCTGTCATATAAACCAGCTGAATTGTCGGCCATTTCCAGCTACGTGTTTCTCTCTTTACTACAGCAAGTGTACTCATACATTGCATTGCCAATACATAAAACACAAGCAATGATAACCCCGCAGCAAGTGTATACACTTTTGTGCCGTCTTCTCTTACTGCCGCGTTCATTTTTTGCCTGAGTGTACTGTTATTTGATGTCTTATCTTCTCCAACGCTATACAATGTGGCCATTGTTCCAACAAAAACTTCCCTGGCTGCAAATGATGTGATCAATGCAATACCAATTTTCCAGTCATAACCCAAAGGCCTGATCGCAGGTTCGATGGCTTTTCCCAGTGTTCCCGCAAATGAAGTCTGCAACAGCTCCGTCTTTTTTAACTTTTCTATTTCTATGGTTTTGCCCGGGTCATTTTTCATCATCAGGTCATATTTAGCAGAAACTCTTTTCATCTTTTCTGGCGGACCATAGCTGCTCAATGCCCAAAGCAATAAGCTGATGACCATGATAACCTTGCCCGCATCAAACACAAATATCTTTGCCTTTTCGATCATGGTATAGAAAACATTCTTCCAGCGGGGCGCCCTGTAAACAGGCAGTTCAAGAATAAAATAACTTCTTTCAATAGATTTAATGAACCATTTCATGACCCATGCAACAACAAGCGCCATCATGGTGCCCAATAAATACAGTCCCATCATAACCAACCCCTGCAGGCTTAAAAAACCAAAATATAATTTTGACGGTATAATGATCGCGATCAGGATCGTATAAACAGGAAGCCTGGCACTGCAGCTCATCAGCGGTGTGATCATGATTGTTAAAAGCCTTTCTTTTTTATTTTCAATATTTCTTGCACTCATGATGGCAGGAACGGCGCAGGCAAACCCGCTGATCATCGGCATTACACTTTTACCATTCAGCCCTACTTTTCGCATAAGCTTATCCGTTAAAAAACTGATGCGTGCCATATATCCTGTATCCTCCAGTAAAGTAATTAACCCAAACAGTATCATGATCTGCGGCACAAAAAGCATGATTCCGCTGAAGCCAGCCACAATTCCGTTGATAAACAGGTCGCTGAACCAGTTTACAGGCATGATATCCGACAACCAGCCGGATAATTGCCCGAAACACCATTCAATCCCATCCATTGGATATTGTGCAACCCAGAAAACACTCTGAAACAATAAGAACAAAACCGCAATCAGTATCAGGTAACCCCAGGTACGGTGCATGAGGATATTATCAAGTTTTTCAGTAAACAGGGATTGCTGCAACGGGTCGCTTTCAATGACCGTTTGCTGCATAATATGTTTTATCCTGCCATAGCGTTGCATGATCTCCTCGGCCTGGGTCTTTGTAGGGTTGAACCTGTTTTCTATTTCTATTTGTTCAATTGCTTCCTGTTTTTCTTCACTCAATAAAAAGTGTTCGTGATTTATCAAATAATGGATCGCTGTATAATTACTTACACCGGGAAACATATCCTGCACTGCTATTATAGCATTTTCAGCCAGCTTGGAAGTATCAATAAAATCCCTTGCCGGAACCTGTGTAATGTTTTCGGCAGACAATTGTATTGCTTTTTTTAGCGCAGTGATCCCCTTGTTCTTTCTTGGATTGATCGCAACGATCGGCACCCCCAATTCTCTCTCAAGGCCCGGAAGGTCGATCTGGGTACCTTTTTGTTTTGCAAGATCCATCATGGTAAATGCAACAACTACCGGGATTTTGAGATCAATGATCTGGGAACAGAATAACAGGTTCCTTTTCAGGTTACTGGCGTCGGCCACCAATAGGATCATATCAGGCCTTACTGCTTCATCCTGTAACAATAAGACTTTGTAAGACACCCATTCATCCGCCCGTTTGGGATACAGGCTGTAAGTACCGGGCAGGTCAATCACATTAACCTGCAGGTTTTCAGTTATGGATGTTTTGCCTGTTTTCTTATCAACAGTAACTCCAGGGAAATTGCCCACTTTCTGGTTTAACCCGGTAAGTGCATTAAACAGCGATGTTTTACCGCTGTTTGGGTTTCCTACTAACGCTATGTTCAATTTTTTTATCACAAATGACCTGCTATTGCCTGAACGGCGTTGCAAAAGTAACGCTATCATATGTCATGCAGTTACGAATTAAGAAACATGCCCGGCCGGGAGTAGTGAATTAGTTTTTTGAAAGAAGCATCGTTTGTTAACTTTGTGCAACATCATTCAAAGATCATGAAATACATACTTTCCCTATTACTACTGTGCGGCCAAATTTCCTTTGCCCAAAAAATATCGAAATCGGATAAAAAGATCATCAATAATTTAAAAACACATATCAACTACCTTGCTGATGACAAACTGGAAGGAAGGCGGACAGGAACAGCTGGTGAAAAACTTGCTTATGAATATATCACTGAACAATTTAAAAATGCCGGGCTTGCGCCAATACAGGCAGATGGTGCTTTTCTACAGGAATTTGATGTAAACGATGGCAGGCACATTAATGAAGAAACTTCTTTTTCTGTTAATGAACAAACACTCACTTTAAACAAAGATTATTTTCCGATGTCATTTTCTGCAAACGGTAGTGCACAATGCGATGTTTACCTGGCATTAAAAGAAAAGGGAGAGACCTGGTTTTATGATCTTGCCTATTTATTAAATCAAAACGCACAAAATCCCCACTTCGATTTACAGGATGCCATTATTAAGGAAACCAATGAAGCTGCACAGAAAGGCGCAACGGGAATGGTTTTTTATAACAGCTCCCCTGTTGCAGACAATATGAAATTTGATGCAAAAGATAAAACAACCTATTCAAAAATACCGGTGTTATATCTCGTTTATAAAGCAAAGACAAAATATCTCGCAGATGAAACAGGAATGTATTCATTAAAATTAAAAGTAAGCATTGAAGAAAAAAAGCGTATTGGCCATAACGTTATAGGATATATAAACAACAATGCCCCAACAACCATTATTCTTGGCGCACATTACGATCACCTGGGATACGGTGAAGATCATAACTCATTGTATGCAGGATCAACCCCGATGATACACAATGGGGCAGATGATAACGCCAGTGGCACTGCTGCACTTATTGAATTAAGTAAAATGCTCCGTTCATCAAAAATGAAAAAAAGCAATTATTTATTCGTTGCTTTTTCAGGCGAAGAGCTTGGGTTGTTTGGATCAAAATATTTTACAGATCACCCTGCTATTAATTTAACAACTGTAAATTATATGATCAACATGGATATGGTTGGCCGCCTCAATGACAGTACACATGGATTGAACATCGGTGGCTACGGCACTTCGCCCTCATGGGCCAGAATGATCGATACCACCAATAAATATTTTAAGATAAAATTTGACAGTAGCGGAACCGGGCCCAGTGACCATACTTCATTTTACAGGAAGGATATTCCTGTATTATTCTTTTTTACCGGCACTCATATGGATTATCACAAACCAAGCGACGATGCAGATAAAATAAATTATACCGGGGAACTGCAGGTGATAAAACTCATCTATGATATTGTTAAAAGCTCTGACAAAATGGACAGGTTTACCTTTGCAAAAACAAGGGATGCCGCTTCAGGAAAAAATACTTTTAAAGTAAGCCTTGGCATCATGCCCGATTATACATTTACGGGTAATGGTGTTCATGTTGATGGCGTAAGTGCAGGAAGGCCTGCTGAAAAAGCCGGCATCAAAACCGGGGATATTCTTTTTCAGCTGGGAGATTATAAGTTCAGTGATGTACAGACATACATGGATGCTTTGAATAAATTCAACAAAGGCGATGCAACAAAGGTAAGGCTGATGCGTGGTAAAAACGAGATGACATTTGATATAGTATTTTAAAAAAATTCTTCAAACAGTTTATTCATGAAATTAAAAATTGACAACGAAACGCTGGTTGAAGAATTCTTTGAATGTACAAGGCTTTTGGGGATCGTGGCGCCCATTAAAGATTACCAGTTTTCCTGGCATATCAACCAGATACTTGGTTTTAAATTCAGGATAAATAACAGCCTTGAAATACAATTAAGGAAAAAAGAAAGGAATTATTTTTTTTCCATTTATGAATACGAAGTTCCCAACAGCCCCCTGGTTCATTTCATATACAATAACCAGCACGATGGCGAATACCTGCTTCCCGAATTCAAACACCTGGATTTTTTATGGCTGATCAAAGGAGAAGAGATAGACAATGGCGAACTGGAATCATTACAACAATCTATCAAGTTATTGCCGGGTGTTCAGTTGGTAAACGAAATGACGCATGAGAAGATCAAGAACAAACAACATATGATATTGTAATAAAAACTATTTAAACAACACCAACATGTGGAAAGAAGCTGACAATAAACTATACCGGAAATTCGAGTTCAAAGATTTTTCTGAAGCATTTGCTTTTATGACAAGGGTTGCATTGGCCGCAGAAAAAATGAACCATCATCCTTTATGGACCAATGTTTATAATACTGTTGAAATATGGTTAAACACACATGACGCAGGAGACATTGTTACAGATAAGGACAGGAAACTGGCAGAGAAAATTGACAAAATGGTTTAACCGGCATAGATAATAAAGGGTCGTCGTTGTTCTTATTAATTCGTGTAATTCGTATTTTTTAATTCGTGTTATCCTTTCTATAATAATTTACAAGCGCAACTAAAGACACGATCGTCCAAACTCCTTCCAGTATAACAAACGGAGCATACCTGATCAACACCGATGCAATGCAAGCCAGCAATGCGCCAATACAATTCAATAAAATATAGGTTATGCTTTTATGTGAGATCTTGTTCAGGAGGCTTAACCCGAATGCTATCAATAAAAGTGTAACGCCTATCGTTCCAATCCAGTCTGCAGTTGTAAAGGATACCATCATAATTTTACCTGGATAGTTTTTTCTTCCCGTTTAACAAATTTACCTACAGGTATTATAAAGTCTTCCAGTCCGGATATTCTCAATACTTCTGTAACTTCTTCAACAGCGTGCTCTTTAACACTGAATAGCAATCCGCCATTGGTTTGCGGGTCTGGTAACAGGTTAAACGCTTCCATGACATTTACTCCTTTTTCAAAAGCAACTTTACTGCTGTAGCTGTTCCAGTTCCTGTAAGTTGCATCAGGAACAATTCTTTGTGAAAGATATTCCTTTGCGCCTTCAGCCACCCGTACCTGTGAGTAAAATAATTCAGCTGAGAGGTTTGCGCCTTCCGCCATTTCTATAAGGTGCCCAAGCAACCCGAACCCGGTAACATCAGTCATTGCAGTAACTGCTTTTATTTTGCCGAGTATTTCTCCTGTTTTATTAAGTTTCGTCATCAGGCTGATCATCCCTTCTTTATGTTCTTCTTTAAGTAACCCTCGTTTTTGCGCAGTAGATAAAATTCCAACGCCAACCGGTTTTGTAAGAAAAATGATGTCTCCTTCACCAGCTGTGTTATTTTTCTTCAAATTTTCTATCGGCACAACTCCGGTAACCGCAAGCCCGAACATTGGCTCTGCTGTATCAATGCTATGTCCGCCGGCCAGTGCAATGCCAGCTTCTGCGCAAATATTCCTGGCCCCGTCAAGAACCTGTTGCGCAAGTGATGCCGGAAGTTTTTCAATAGGCCAGCCAAGTATCGCTACTGCCATTAAGGGTTTCCCGCCCATTGCATATACATCACTGATCGCATTTGCAGAAGCGATTCTGCCAAAATCAAACGCATCATCAACAATAGGCATAAAAAAATCAGTGGTAGAAATTAATGCAGAACCATTACCCATATCATAAACAGCCGCGTCATCATTGTTACCGTTGCCAACCAATAAATTTTTATCAAGAGGATAATTGGCATTGCTTTGTAGTATTTCTTCTAAAACCTTAGGGGATATTTTACATCCGCATCCGGCGCCACGTGAATATTGGGTAAGCTTAATGATTTCTGCAACTGATTTTTCTTCGGTCATGTGTTTTAATTTTTTCTTCTTCGTAAAATTATGGAAGCATTTTTTTGCAGGTCCCCGCTGAAACGGATCTCATAAATACTTTTTCCGTCATGCACAACCAGTAATCCAGTATTGGGGGCAATAGCTCCAAGGTTCTCGGCATACATCACCAGTTCAATACTATCTGTATCGTGGCTTGTATATATTGTTTTGCGTACCGCGTTTGTACTTAATCCTTCCTTCGCCATGATGATCTTTCCATTCATCAATACGCTTACTGTATCACCGTCAACTTCGCCATTGTCATACAAAGAAAGCTGGAGGCTGTCGGAACTAAAGTAAACAGTTTGCTGAACTATGTTTTGCCTGGTTGCCACATCTGCCGCAGGAGCAGTTGATTTAACCACTACAACCTTATTTTCCTTTTGTTGTTCTTTCGTTGCTGAGTTGTTGTCTGCATTTTTTGATTCTGCCGATTTTATTTCTTTACGCGATTCTTCTTTTGAAGAAATTTCATTTGCTGCAACTTCTGTAGCTGAAGATTTTGTCGCTTGCTTTGATTCTGCCGGTTCTGTTTTTGAAGAAGCCTTGATTGCAGCTACACTTTTTTCTGTAGTTTTTGTTTTCGGATCGATTTCTTTTGTTTCTTTATTTACATTCGAGGCGATCGTTTTTGATGCTGTTGAATTTTTTTCCCGTTCTTTTGCGGATTCCTCTTTTTTAGCAAGTTCTTTTGCCATTGTTTTTTTATCGTTCTCTTCCTTTATTTTATCATTTTCTTTTTTTACAAAAGATAACTCGTTTGAAAGTCCGAGTTCCTGCAGGTGCGGAACCAATGCTGATTGCCAGAAATCATTTTTCCGCTGAAGGTTAACCGTACCTGTTAGGGAACTGTATTCCCTTGTCCTGTTTGTCGTGAACGGGCCGGTTAATGTCATTATGCTGTCTTTGATCTCCAGTATAAGAACATTTAATTGTCTCACACCCTTGGCTGGCGACTCCGGATAATTGTTTGCAAGAAGGCCCGCATCTTCAATAATTATTTTTCCGCCAGTCCTTTTTACTTTCACTTTTTTAACCCCATAGAATTCTTTATCGTTGACTAAAAAAAATGTGTGCGAAAAACCGCTCAGCTTTCCCTTTTCTTCACTTATCCCTATTTCGTATTTATAAAATTTTTGTGTTGTATCGTTATACAATGTCCCTTTCCACAACCCGGTTATATCAATGTCTTTTAGTGATGGGGTTTGTGCAAATAGTTTTACAGGCAGGAATGCGGTAAGAAAGATGATCAGGATTTTACTGTTACGCATGTAATTAGTTTTTCGGAATTAGATATATCATCAACGCTCAAACAGTCTATTTTATTTAGTAATGTGGCCAGATTTTCGCGGTTTTGAAGTGCCTTAAAGTATGTTTTATCATAATACTGCAATAATATCCTGAAACACTCCTTCACATTGTCTTCCACTAAAAAACCAATGGCAGTTTTGGTTTCAAGAGGACCCAGGCGCTTCTTGATCCTTACAATGGCGTTTATCAGCAATTCCCTGTCAATTTTGCCATAGCCGGAATTGATATATTCAAGCCTTTCCGCAAAAGGAATATCAAGAAAATAAACTGTTTTTTTTCGCATCGTATCCCAAAAACTGTGCGGAATATTTAATGACCCGATCCGCTGGCTTTCATCTTCCAGCCAAAAAAAACGTTGACTATTCTGATATAATGCTGCTGCCAGCTGGTTTTCAAACATTTCCTGTGATGGTTGTGCTGGCTGCCCCAGTGCACCAAATGCAGAGCCTTTGTGATTGGCCAACCCTTCGAGATCAATAATTGCATGTCCTTTTGTTTGCAAAGATTTCAATAGTTCTGTTTTACCGCTTCCGGTATAACCTCCTATAATATTAAAATCATATTCTTTTTCAAATTGCTGCAACGCCCAGTTACGATAAGCTTTATAACCGCCTTCGAGTAAATAAATTTCAAATCCGTAAAAATTCAACACCCAGGCAACGGCAGAACTTCGCATTCCGCCACGCCAGCAATGAACGATCAGGGTATTACTAGTTGCGGGTTGCCGATTACGGGTTGCGCTTCCCTCAACACGTAACACGTAACTCTTAACTATTTTTTCAGTTTCCTCCACCATTAATCTCATTTTCACCCCAAAAAAATCCAGTCCGTGTTTGATCGCCTTTTCCCTGCTTTCCTGTTTATACGCTGTTCCGATTATTTTTCTTTCCTCGTCTGAAAACAACGGAAGACTATATGCGCCGGGTATATGTGCATGTGCATATTCTCCCGGGCTGCGCACATCAAGTACCGGGTATTGTTCCAATAAGGACAGTAATTGTTCTGTAAAAATTTTTTGGATCGCCATTTTCAATCTGTGCTTACGAAGTTACACAAAGAAAGGCCTTTTGAAATATCTGTTGTTGCCGGCGCTGGTATGAGTATAAAAACAAAAAACTTTTTCCTATTCGCCTTTCTTTCGTCTTAGTATAATGGCAGCATTTGTTTTCAGGTCGGCACTGAACCTTACTTCATAAACAGCTGCCCCTTCTCTTACAACCAGCAGCCCGGTATTTGGAGGAATGCTCCCCAGGTTTTCAGCATACATCACCAGCATTTGTGAGTCTGGTGAATCTTTATCGAAATAAATTGTATGACTGTTGGGTTTTGTTGTCAATCCCTGTTTGGCTATAATAATTTTTCCGTTCAGCAGCACACTAACGGTATCGCCATCTATTTCCCCATTATCGTACAGGGTTAGTTGAAGGCTGTCTGATTTAAAATACAATGATTGTACACTGTTGTTTGACCTGTTTGCAACATCTACTGCGGCATTCTTCTGATCGGGTAAAACATCATTCCTTTTTGCTGCAGGTTTTATTTCAGGTTGAATGGGCTTAGCGATCACGGCGACCGGCGGTGCAACTTTTGCAACAGGGGGATTTTCTTTTTTAACCACAACAGGAGCTGATTTTACAACTACCGGTGCAGACTTTTTTGGTACGACAGCAACCGCAACAACAGGTTTGGCTTCTGGCGGAGGCGGTTCTTTTTTGATCATCGCTATAGGAAATTCCTTCGGCTTAATTGATGGATCTGGCCTGGCTATTTTTGATGAAGGCTTTATTACTTTTTTGGGCAGATCAAGTTTTGCAACATTTCCCAGTATTACTTTATCCAGTTGAGGTTCCGGTTCTTCTTTTGGCGGTTCGGCAACAGGTTTATTAAAAGACAATTTATCTGTTAATGCGAGTTCATCTAATTTTTTAAATATCTCGGTTGATTTGAAATCATTTTTCTTCTGCATTGTAACAGACCCCGTTGCAGCAAGATAATGTTTTGTTTTACTGGTACTCCAGGTTCCGTTAAGCAACAAGCTGCTATCCTGCCTGCTTAACGTTACTATCATTATTTTTTTAACTTCTTTGGGGGTTGCAACACTTGATGCTTTTGTTAGCTGGTTATCATCTTCTATAATTATATCATTGTCTTTTATTTTGATGGTATGGTCACGGAAAACAACCTGCTTTATTCCATTCTCTTCAAAGCTGATCCTTGAGTAGCCCGTGTATTTTCCCTTGTACTCACTGACCGTTAATTCGAAAGGATAATATTTTTTTGTTGAATCAACATAGAATTCCCCTTTCCACACACCCGTGATCTCCTGCGCAAAAGACAGTAACGGAAACAGGAGCAACAGCAACTGGTATAGTATTTTCGTTTTCAAATATTCATTGTTATCTTTTTTAAAAATATGTCTTTCTTTTGAAAACCATTTGTTACGGCAAATAAAAAAGCCGCTAATTGCTTAACGGCTGTATGTTTTATGCGTTTTAAATTATCCATTCATGCTCGTCAGGAATTCTGCATTGTCTTTTGTTCCTTTCATATTCTTCAAAAGTGTATTCAATGCTTCTTCCGGGTTCATATCTGCCATATGTTTTCTTAATACCCACATGCGCTGGAACGTATCCCTGTCGAGTAACAGGTCATCGCGGCGTGTAGAAGAAGATACTATATCAATAGCAGGATAAATGCGGCGGTTTGATAATTTTCTGTCAAGCTGCAATTCCATATTACCTGTTCCTTTGAATTCCTCAAAGATCACCTCATCCATCTTGCTTCCGGTGTCTACAAGCGCTGTGGCAATGATCGTTAATGAACCGCCATTTTCAATTTTACGTGCAGCACCAAAGAATTGTTTTGGCTTCTGCATGGCGTTTGCTTCAACACCGCCCGATAATACTTTACCCGATGACGGGGCAACTGTATTATGTGCCCTTGCCAAACGTGTAATTGAATCAAGCAATATCACAACATCGTGACCGCACTCTACCAGGCGTTTTGCCTTTTGCAGCGCCATGGTACTCACCTTTACGTGTTTTTCTGCCGGTTCATCAAAAGTAGAAGCAATTACTTCTGCCTTTACACTGCGTTCCATATCGGTAACCTCTTCCGGCCTTTCATCAACCAGTACTACCATTAAATAACATTCAGGATGATTTGCTGCAATGGCATTGGCCAGTTCTTTCAGCAACATGGTCTTACCTGTTTTAGGCTGTGCCACAATCAAACCACGCTGTCCTTTACCGATCGGCGTGAACAGGTCCATGATCCTTGTACTGTAATTGTCTGACTTGGTTGTCAGCTCAAGTTTTTCGAAAGGAAAAAGTGGTGTTAGATAATCAAACGGAACACGATCCCTAACTTCTTCCGGGCTTTTGCCATTGATCGTTTCAACTTTTAACAGGGCAAAGTATTTTTCGCCTTCTTTGGGGGGACGTACAGAACCATATACAGTATCGCCTGTTTTTAAACCGAATAATTTTATTTGTGAGGGAGAAACATAAATATCATCAGGAGAAGAAAGATAATTGTAATCACTGCTGCGCAAGAAACCGTAACCATCAGGCATCATTTCCAGTACCCCTTCGCCCAGTACCACGCCATCGAATTCGATATTGAAAGCAGGCTGGTCCCTTCGTTGCTGGTATGGTTTGTTTTCTTTTGCCGGCCTTTCAGGTTCTTCCATATTAACTTCCGGCTGTTGTATATCTTCTTCCTGCAGCATTTGTGCAATTGCCGGAGGTATGCTGCTATCCTCTGCTGTTAGTGGCTGTAATTCCTCCTCATCATCTTCCTCTACTGATTCATGTTTAGGCCTTTTAACCGGTTTCTTCTCTGGCTCTATCTTTTTGGGTTTATGAGATACCATTTCTTTTTTATGTGCTTCTTCTTTGGCAGGAGCGGCAGGTTCGTTATCAACGGCACCTTTAATAATGCGTTTGCGTTTAGGTTTTTCGCCATCGGCATTTTTTGTTGAGTCTGTCATACGTGATTGTTTTTCCAGGATTGTATCTACCAGGTCCTGTTTGTTCATTTTTTTTGAATTCGGAATACCTAGTTCTTCTGCAATGTCAAGCAGTTCCGGAACGAGCAGGTCGTTCAGTTGCGATATATTGTACATAAAATATGAGAAAATGCGTTTTTCAAAAAAATTCCGCTCTTAAGTTCTGTAAAAATTGAAGTTGAAATTATAGTGATGGAAGTGGTTGCATTACTGAAGGAATATGACTTAGGATAATCTTCCCAACCTTTTCCGTTGCAATGATACGCAGATTTTGGATAATAAAAGAATTTTTTGTGCCAATAGCCCCTTGTATTAAGAAATAGCGTTACATGTATACATTGCCGGCCGGCAAGAATGTTGGGTACGTTTATGTTGGACGCCGGTTTTATTTAGACAGGATAATATCCAACATGATTGTTCTTGCTGCATTTAGCGGCATATCCAGGCACTGTAAAAAAGGGAAGATCATTAAAGGGCAGATAAATTTTGCGCCTTTCCCTTATCTCTCTTGCCTCATATCCCTTCCCTCCGCTGTTTATCCGGCGGATATATCATTGGTAACATTCTGCTTATGCCGATTTATATTCTTTCATAGCTTGTATGACTAAAACTAATTGTATGAAAAAAATATTCTTTACATTATTACTATTATCCGGTTGTGCGCTAAATACTTTTTCACAACTCACTTCTCTTCCAAGCGGGGGAAATAAAAAAGCATCTGTTTCAGAACGTGTGGGGCTCACGGATGTAAGTCTTCATTACGACAGGCCAGGAGTAAAGGGACGTGAAGGAAAGATCTGGGGTCAACTTATTCCTATTGGGTTTTCAGACCAGGGCTTTGGCAGCAGCAAAGCGGCCCCGTGGCGTGCCGGTGCCAATGAAAATACCACCATCGAATTTTCAACAGCAGTAAAAATTGAAGGACAAGACCTGCCTGCCGGTAAATACGGTTTCTTTATCGCATACGATCCCAATGAAAGCACTATCATTTTTTCCAGGAACAGTACTTCCTGGGGAAGTTTCTATTATAAAGAGAATGAAGATGCGTTAAGGGTAAAAGTAAAACCTGTGGCTTTGGATAAATCTGTTGAATGGCTGAAATACGAATTCATGAACCAAACAGAAAACAGTGCAATCGTTGGGTTACAATGGGAAAAATTAATGATCCCTTTTAAAATCGAGACAGATTATATTAAAATACAATTAGAATCTTTCCGCAGTGAATTACGCACGGATAAAGGTTTTAACTGGATAGGATGGGACCAGGCCGCACAATGGTGCTTACAACACAATGTGAACCTTGACGAAGCCCTGTTGTGGACTGACTCTTCAACAAATCCCAATGTTGTGGGAGACAGGAATTTTCAGTCATTAAGCACCCGTGCACAAGTACTGGAAAAGCTCGGTCGTGGAACAGAAGCAGAGGCTGTTATGAAAGAAGCCATGCCGCTTGGAAATATGCAACAAGTTCATCAGTATGGCCGCCAGCTATTACAAATGAAAAAAGCAAAAGAAGCGCTGGACGTTTTTAAAATGAATGCAGCGAAAAATCCCAACCAGTTCACAACATACATGGGACTTGCACGAGGATATTCTGCCAATGCAGATTATAAAAATGCGTTGAAGAATATTAAACTTGCTTTGCCGCTTGCTCCAAATGCACAAAACAAGTCTTTTATAGAAGGTGCTATAAAAAAACTTGAAGAAGGAAAAGATATCAACCAATAATTCCCTTGGTTTCTGTTCCGGGCTGTTGCAACAAAAGGAAAATATTGCAACAGCCCGGATTTTTTTTAAGAATTTTAGTATTAAACGTGATATTTTATCCTTCGCAGCGAATAATACATAAATGAATATTAAGCCTGATGCACACAGATGCAGATAAAGAAACATTTTTAAACCTTTTAAAAGAGAACAGGGGGATCATATTTAAAATATGTAATTCTTATTGCCCTGATAAAAATGAGCGGGAAGATCTTGCGCAGGAAATAATTTTCCAGCTATGGAGGTCTTATGCTGCATTTAACACTGATTACAAATTTTCAACCTGGATGTATCGCATTGCATTAAATGTTGCTATTACATTCTACCGGAAACAACACAAGGCCGTTCAAATAATATCTTATAGCGAAATAACACCTGATGTAGAAGATAAAAATGATGAACATGAAACTGCCGAAAACATTAACAGGCTGCAGCAATTCATCAATGAACTGAAAGAGCTTGACAAAGCATTGATGATCCTTTACCTGGAAGAAAAAAGCCATAAAGAAATTTCGGATATCCTTGGGATAACAGAAACCAATGTTGCTACAAAACTCAGCCGCATAAAAGATAAACTGAAACAAAAATTTTCAACCATTCATACTGTATAAAATGGAAGACACAACATTAAAAGACATTTGGAAAGAATACGGAAACAAGATAGAAGAAAGCCGTGTATTGAACATGCAGTCGTGGGCATTGAACCTTCAATGTTTTGAATTGATGCAATCCCAAAAGATCAGATCTAAACTGAGAACATTAACAGCTGCAAAAATTGTTGGAATTATTGCCGGGATCGTATGGGTATGGTTTTTAGGAGTGCTTGCTTATTACAACAATTTTGAGAATCCATTTTTCACTGTTTCTGTTGGGATCATTTTCCTGTTCAATATTGTTGCCATTATAAATTATATCCGGCACCTGGTTATGATCGCACAGGTAAATTACAGCGGGAGTATTACCGGAACACAACAGAAATTAGCAACATTACAATCGTCTATCATCAGCAATAACCGGTTCCTGTTATTACAATTTCCATTTCATACAACCTGGTTCTACAATATGCAATGGATAACAACGAGCCCTTTATCATTTTGGCTGATTTCTTTTCCAATAACATTGTTGTTCACATTTATTGGAATATGGCTTTACATCAATTACGATAAAAAGAATTTACACAAGCCATGGGTAAGATCTCTCATGAACGGTTCTGGTTTTGGTTCGGTTACAAAAGCAATGGATTTTATAGATGAAATAGATGAGTATAAAAAAGATAAGAGCTAACATGAATTTTTGAAAAGATTCTTTTGGGAGGTCTTTATTTTAATATCTTTAGTAGATGGAAATGGTAACAATAAAATCATTCGATAATTATTTTACCGCTAACATTATTTTTGGAAAGCTGCAGGATGCTGGTATAGATTGTTATTTAAAAGACGAGTACACAGTAACGATCGATCCTATTCTCAGTAATGCTATAGGAGGAATAAAACTCGTTGTTAATATTTCCGATGCTGATATTGCAACAAAACTGCTGGCACAGTATGATGAAGAATATCTGAAAAGTGTAAAATGTCCGAACTGCGGCGGAAATAATATATTACTGATTTCAAAACCTGGAGCCGGTAATTTTATTACCGCCATTTTTACCTGGCTGTTTTCAAGCTATGCTGTGGCGCCGGAAAAAATTTATCAATGCCAGGATTGTAAATATGAATCCGAAAAGCTTCCTTCAGGCATTGATGATAGTGCCGATTGAAAATTGAATTTTGTTGTATTATGATTTTAGTGGTAAAATGTAAACCCAACCATATATGCAATCTCTTTTTGATAAGACTTCCTACGATGAAATAATCAGCCGGCTAAATAAACTTTCTCTTCAATCTTCAGCACAGTGGGGAAAGATGGATGTTGCACAGATGCTGGCACATTGCAAAGAGGCCTTTAAAGTTCCTTTGAGTGAAAAAAGATTACCAAGAATGTTCATGGGAAGACTGATCGGCTGGATGATAAAATCCAAGTTATATGATGAATCTCCCTGGAAACAGAATCTGCCTACAGCCCCAAACTTTATTATAAAAGATCAGCGCAACTTTGATACTGAAAAAAAGGAATTGACCGACCTTGTAAATAAGTTTTATAAAGCAGGCCCGTCAGGCATCAGTAAATACCCTCATCCTTTCTTTGGAAAATTTACAACAGAACAATGGGGAAAAAGCATGTACAAGCATATTGATCATCATCTCAGGCAGTTTGCAGTATAAATTTTATTTCCACAAATAATATAACACGCCGTTCAGGTCATCTGTAAAAAAGAAAGAGTGTTCATCCTTCATTAAGATATCGCAAGGGCGGCCATGTCTTCCTTCTTCTGTTTTGCCTGTAAGAAATCCGGAAACGATCTCTGTATAATTATTATTGTTTTCCACTTTTACAATTGCGTTTCCTCTTTGGCGCCATACACTTGTACTTCCATGCAGGCAAACAAGTATGCTGTTATTTAAAACGGTATCATCAAAATTTTTTAAATGGTCAAACCCAAGTGGTGCGCTGTGTGCTTTAAACCCTAAAAATGCTACCGGTGGCTTTTTTACCCACGCCGCTTTTACAGAATCTTTGAACTGATCGTCTTCATAAACCTTCTTTTTATATTGGAAATAAAATGGCCAGCCATAATAACCATCTCTTTCTATTTTATGAAACAGGTCTTCCGGTTTATCCGGACCAATGAGGTCACGCCCCATTCCTGTTCCCCACATTTCATCGCCAATCCACTTCAGTCCAACAGAATTTCGTAATCCTCTTGCAAAATATTTCACCTCGGAACCATCTGGGTTCATTTCTAAAACACTTGCCCTTATTTCTTCTTTTTCAATACAGGCATTACAACTGCTCCCGATACTTACATACAATTTATCATTGTGAAAAGTGATGCTTCTTGTTAAATGCCAGCCACCATATTTGTAGCCCAATCCGTACGATGGAAAATTAATGAGCACATTTCCTGTATCAGATGGTTTATTCTCACCTTGCTTATAAATGTACCTTGAAAGCCGGTCTGTTTCAGCAACATAAATAAAGTCTTTATAAAAGGCTACCTGGTTGGGATTGTGCAGGCCATCCAAAAAAACAGTTGTCTTTTCAAATTTTTTTGTGCTGTCATTCCAGTTCTCAAATATGAGTATGCGTCCTTTATGGTTATCGCTCCTGTCGTACATATCTGTTGCGAACAACCTTCCATCAGGACTCTTTGCCAAAAAACGTAACCGCTTTAATCCTTCTGCTGCTATACTTAAACGGTACCCTTCAGGAATATTTAAAGAAAACGAATCTCCTTTTGCCAAAACAACCGGCACAGGATGTAGTTTTACAGCCTGACTTTTTGTGTTCAGCGATAATGTTTCTTTTGATATATTAATTACTGTACTGTCTGCCGTTTTATTTACAACAACAGTATCCTTCCTCGTCGCTTGGTTTATAGGAGCATGATCGTTGCACGCAATTAATACAATCGCACTTATTATTAAACGGAACATATCTATGAAAATTTGACAAGCCTGTTAACAGCTTCTTCCAGTGTTGATTCTTTTTTAGCAAAACAAAAACGCAGTACTTTATTGTCAACCGGTTTTTTATAAAATGCAGAAACGGGAATGGTTGCCACTCCCGCTTCTTTTGTAAGCCTTACTGCAAAATCATTCTCGGTTTCTTCGCTGATATTATTATAACTATACAATTGGAAATAACTTCCGTAAGAAGGCAATGCGATAAATTTTGTCTGCTTCATTAGATCGTGAAAGTGATCACGCTTTGCCTGTAAAAATTTTCCCAGCTGCAGGTATTGATCTTTTTGTTTTAAAAATTCTGCCAGGGCATATTGTGCCGGGCTGTTACAGGTAAAGCAATTGAACTGGTGTACTTTCCTGAATTCTTTCATGAGTGCATCAGGGGCAATACAGTAGCCAAGCTTCCAACCAGTGCAGTGATAAACTTTCCCGAAAGAAAAACAAACAAAACTTCTGGCAGCAAGATCCGGATAACGAAGCATTGAAAGATGTGGCTTGTCATCAAATATCAGGTGTTCATATACCTCATCACTTATTATAATGATGCCTGTATTGTTTACAATTTTTCGAAGCTGCTCAATATCGTTCTCATCAAGCACACTTCCCGTTGGGTTGTGTGGTGTATTAATGATGATCGCTTTTGTTTTGGCAGATATTTTATTTTTAACCTCCTGCCAGTCAATTTTATAATCAGGGTATGTTAATGCTATCGGAACAGCAATTCCTCCATTTATTTCAATGTTGGGAATATAACTGTCGTAAGCGGGTTCAAATAAAATAACCTCATCCCCTGGTTGAAGGATAGTAGTAAAAGCTGTATAAATAGCATAGGTCCCGCCAGGTGTGACTGTAATATCCGTTTCGGGGTTTATTGCTGAAGTATACAGAGTATTGCATTTTTCGGCCAGCCCTTCACGTAATGCAGGTAACCCACACATATGCACATATTGGTTATGCCCATCCAGCATCGCCTTATGATAAAGGCCGATGAGTTTTTCATTCATTGGAAAATCAGGAAAGCCCTGGCCAAGATTTACGGCATTGTGTTTTGCCGCAAGCGAACTCATGATGGTAAATATAGTTGTGCCAACCGATGGCAGCTTGCTTTGAATGAATGTTGACAATGAAAAGAATTTTGGTTATTAACTTTTCAAAAGTACTACCAAATTCAGGTAAAAAAATTATACGGAAAAAGATGGGTTGAGATTTGCCTTGTATCCCGGCTTTTTTTCCGTGCCTGTTTGCTGTGGGTTAACACTGCGGCTTTTAATAATCAATAAGATCAATGGAAAACACCATAATACTTTTGATAAAAAACCAGTAACACTTTGAAACAACGCCAGTCTTTGTGCTGGGATTTCATTAACGGGCCCCAGTTCTGCTATTTTACCGTTTCCAAACTGGTAAGACAGCGCCGGATGTTTGTTGCTGTCATAATATTTTTTTAAGCTGTCGTTACTTTGTTTCCAGTTTTCGTGCAACCGCTCTTTTAAATTCATGTTGGGTTCCATGTTAGGATCAAAAAAATACCAATGACCATTCTTACTTACTTCCAAA
>Ga0209023_10003258_pt1 | contig 19516 bp, 22 predicted proteins | sample LakOneMetagenome_FD_187468 | JGI IMG/M metagenome (GOLD analysis project Ga0209023, IMG submission 187468) | Freshwater and sediment microbial communities from Lake Erie, Canada (SPAdes) (version 2) | ecosystem: Environmental > Aquatic > Freshwater > Lentic | place: Lake Erie, Canada...
GGGGACGTTCGGGCCGTAGCCCTCGTCGATGCGGTCGGGGATGTAGAGCGTCGCCTGCCGCCCCACGGCGCGGAGCCAGGTCAGGAGGAGCGCGGCCGAGGCGCCGCCGTCCACGTCATAGTCGGCAAAGATCGCGATGCGCTCGCGGTCCCGGACCGCCTTCAGGAAACGGGCCGTCGCGGGCGCCATGTCCTTCAGCGAGCGGGGGTCGGGCAGCAGGTCGTTCAGGCGCGGGTCCAGAAAGCCCGGCGCCTCGTCGGCTGACACGCCGCGCGCCACCAGGACGGCGGCAAGCGCGCGGGGCAGGCGGGTCGCCTGGACCATCGCCTCGGTCTGGCGGTCGGCCTCGACGGAGGGGCCGGCCCAGAAGCGCCCGGTCGCGGACAGGGCGACCCCAAGAAACGCGGGACGGCCGGCGGTATCGCTCACCGGATCGGGTTGCGGTAGATCATCCGGCGGACCGAGCCGGTCTTCGACCGCATGAGGATGGTTTCGGTCTCGATGAAGCCCGGCTCGCGGCGCACGCCCCGGACGATCGAGCCGTTGGTGACGCCGGTCGCGGCAAAGATCACGTCGGCGCGCACCATCTCGTCGCGCGAATAGATGCGGTTCAGGTCCTTGATGCCGGCCTTGGCGGCCCGGCCGCGTTCGTCGTCGTTGCGGAAGAGCAGACGCCCCCAGATCTGGCCGCCCATGCACTTGAGCGCCGAGGCGGCCAGGACGCCCTCGGGCGCGCCGCCCGACCCCATGTAGATGTCGATGCCGGTCAGGTCGGGTTCTGCGGTGTGGATGACGCCCGCCACGTCGCCGTCGGTGATGAGCCGGATCGCGGCGCCGGTCGCGCGGACTTCGGCGATCATGGCTTCGTGCCGGGGGCGTTCGAGGATGCAGCAGGTGATGTCGGTCGTGGCGACGCCGCGTGCGGCGGCCAGCGCGCGGATGCGTTCGGTCGGGCTCATGTCCAAGGACACCACGTCCTTGGCGTAGCCGGGGCCGATCGCGAGCTTTTCCATATAGACGTCGGGCGCGTGCAGCAGCGTTCCGCGCGGGGCCATGGCGATGACGGTCAGCGCGTTCGGCATGTCCTTGGCCGTGAGCGTCGTGCCTTCCAGCGGGTCGAGCGCGATGTCGACCGCCGGGCCGTTGCCGGTGCCGACCTCTTCGCCGATGTAGAGCATCGGCGCCTCGTCGCGCTCGCCCTCGCCGATCACGACGACGCCCTTGATGTCCAGCATGTTCAGCTGGTCGCGCATGGCGTTGACGGCCGCCTGGTCGGCGGCCTTTTCGTCGCCCCGGCCGATGAGCCGTGCCGAGGCATGGGCCGCCGCCTCGCTGACGCGGGCGAGGCCGAGGGAAAGCATGCGGTCCTGGAAGTCGCTGATCGGTTTGGTCGCGTCGGCCATCGTTCGGTCCCGTTCGGTTTGTCTGGTTGAAACCCCTCGGGCCATGTAGCGCGGGGGGGCGGCTCGCGGCAAGGGTCAGAGGGGGCTGCTCGGGTTGGTGTTAGCGAAGGATGCGGTTGGCGTGGCCCATCTTGCGGCCGGGGCGGGCCTCGGCCTTGCCGTAAAGGTGAAGCGCCACGTCGGGTTCGCGGGCAAGGGCGGGCACACGGTCCATGTCGTCGCCGATCAGGTTTTCCATGGTCACGTCGGCACAGCGCCGCCCGTCGCCCAGGGGCCAGCCGGTGATGGCGCGGATGTGCTGTTCAAACTGGTCGACCGCGCAGCCGTTCTGGGTCCAGTGGCCCGAATTGTGGACGCGGGGCGCGATCTCGTTGACGATGAGGGCGGCCGGGGTGACGAAGAGCTCGACCCCAAGGACGCCGACGTAATCGAGCGCGTTCAGGATGCGGGCGGCGATCAGGACGGCGTCTGTGCGCTGGGCCTCGGTCAGTTTCGCGGGGACGGTCGTGGTGCGCAGGATGCCGGCCTCGTGCACATTCTCTCCGGGGTCATAGGCCGCGACAGAGCCGTCGAGGCCGCGCGCGGCGATGACGGAAACCTCGTGCGTGAAGGGGATGTGGCCTTCCAGGACGGCGGGCGCGCCGGCCATGGCGGCAAGGGCGGAGTCGGCGTCATCGGCGGTCCGGATCCGGGCCTGTCCCTTGCCGTCATAGCCAAGCCGCGTGGTCTTCAGGATCGACGGTGCGCCGATCCGGGCTAGCGCCGCATCTAGGCTCGCGCGGTCGGTGACGGGGGCGAAGGGGGCGACGGTCAGGCCGATCCCCTGCAGGAAGGTCTTTTCGGCGATGCGGTCCTGACTGACGGCCAGCGCGCGGCGGCCGGGGCGGATCGGGCGGCGCGCCTCCAGGAGGTCGAGCGCGGCGGTCGGGACATTCTCGAACTCATAGGTGATGACGTCGACCGCATCCGCAAAGGCCGCGAGGGCGGCCTTGTCGTCATAGGGCGCGGTCGTGGTGGCGCGCGCCACGTCGGCGGCGGGCGGGTTGGTGCCGGGTTCGTAGATGTGCGTGCGGTAGCCAAGCCGCGCGGCCGCGACCGACAGCATGCGGCCAAGCTGGCCGCCGCCAAGGATGCCAATCGTCGCGCCGTAGGGCAGGGGCTCAGTCATCCGTAGGTTCCTCTGCGACAGAGGCCGACAGGGCTGCGCGCCATTGGTCCAGACGCTCGGCCAATGCGGGGTCCGACAGGGCCAGGATCGCCGCGGCCATCAGGCCGGCGTTCGCAGCGCCCGCGTGTCCGATCGCCATGGTGGCGACGGGAAAGCCCTTCGGCATCTGGACGATGGAGTACAGGCTGTCGACGCCCGACAGGGCCTTGGTCTGGACCGGCACGCCGATCACCGGCAGCCGGGTTTTCGAGGCCATCATGCCCGGCAGGTGCGCGGCCCCACCCGCGCCGGCGATGATGACCTTGAGGCCCCGTCCAGCCGCCTCGCGCCCGTAGGTCCAGAGCCGGTCGGGCGTGCGGTGGGCCGAGACGATCCGCGCCTCGTGCGCGATGCCAAGCTCATCCAGGATCGCGGCGGCTTCGCGCAAGGTGGGCCAGTCGGACTGGCTGCCCATGATGATGCCGACCGTCGCCGGTCCTGTGGCCTTTTCCGCCTTCGCCATCGCGCGCCCCTTCGGTTCCCGCAGATGGGCGCGAGGTAGCATGGGGGGGCCTGGCGGGAAAGGGGGAGCGACCGGCCGGGCGGGTCGGGATCAGGAAACGCGACCCGCGTTTCCCCCTACCGTCGTGGAAGCGCTGCCGCTGGACCGCTGATGCCCTGAACCTGCGAAGGCCGGCGCCTGCCCCGGTGGGCGCGAAGCGTCCGCCATCGGCGGGGCGGGCGCTGGCCGATGGCCTTTGGGCCACCGGCGGGGACAAAAGGCAAAGTCACCGCATGGCGGGGTCAACGGCCCCTGCCACCCGGATCGCCGACAGCCACAGGCAGCCTCAGGCAATAATGTCCGGGATGAGCTTGTCCTCGATCCGGGTGATCTGGTCCTTCAGGAAAAGCTTCTGCTTCTTCAGGCGTCGCAGCGCCAGCTGGTCGCCCCGGCCCCCGGATTCGAGCGCATGGATGGCGTCGTCCAGGTCGCGATGCTCTTGCCGCAGGACGCCGAGCCTTACGCGCAGAACCTCGTCAGTGTCCATTTCATAGTCGGCATTCATGCTCCCAGGGGCTCCGCTCAGGGCGTCGGGGTGCGCGCCCGACCCGCCGCTTATAGCAGGCGCGCGGGGCGTCGGGGAAGGCTTTCGCGCCGGATGGGCCTTGGCAGGCGCCGGGGCCCTTGCCGGACCGCCGGAGCCGCCCCATATTGGTTGGCGGAGGCAGGGTCGCCGTTCGGGGCCCCGCCGACAGTCGCTGACCAGGACGCCCCAAAATGACCAAGCTGACCCTGACTGCCCATCCGTTCCTGCTCGGCTTCGACCAGCTCGAGAGGCTCGTGGAACGAACCGCCAAGACGGCGGCTGACGGCTATCCCCGCTTCAATATCGAACAATGCGGCGAAAACGCCTTTCGCATTACGCTTGCCGTCGCGGGCTTCCGCGAGCCGGACCTGACGGTGACGGTCGAGGACAGGCAGCTTGTGGTGCGCGGGCGGCAGGTCGAGGGCGACGAGGGCCGCACCTTCCTTCATCGCGGCATCGCGGCGCGGGCCTTCCAGAAAAGCTTCGTGCTGGCCGAGGGCATGGAGGTCACGGGCGCCCGGATCGAACACGGGCTCCTGCATATCGACCTGAGCCGTGCCGAGCCTGCAAGCATCGTCCAGACCATTCCGATCCGCACGGGCGGCTCGGTCCATATCGACAGCGAACCAAAGGAGGGGCGCGATGAATGAACCTTTTGATTTTGGCGCCGAACAGGGCCCGCGCATCGTCTATGTGCGCCCCGTCAAGGTCGCCGACCTGCCGAGCGAAGTGCAGGAACAGGCCGACGGGCGCGAGGTGATCTGGGCCGTCCACGGCGCGGATGGCGAGCAGCTGGCGCTGGTCGCCGACCGCGGGCTGGCCTTCTACCTGGCCCGCCAGAACGACCTGTCGCCGGTCAGCATGCACTAGGGGCCCAGCGGGGACGAAACACAGGGGCCGTGCCCTTCGGGGCGCGACCCCTTTTCTTTACGCCCCGCAAGGCGCTTGATCTGGCGCCCGGTTTCCATGCACCTTTGGATAGAGGGCAGTGATTTCCGCCGCCCGTTGATGGCGAGGGGCGCCGACGGTCGGCAGGCTGCGCAACGCCCCCGCCGTCAAGGTGAAGCGAGTCAACGAAAGGACCCGACCATGCCCGTTTCCGCCCGCTATTCGACGCCGCAGATCCTCCTGCACTGGGCGATTGCCGTTCTGATCGTGGTGAACTGGTTTCTGGGCGACGGCATGGGCTGGGCGCTCAAGCAGAAGCTCGAGGGCACGCCGATCACGGGGACCAAGATCTCGCTCCATGTCTGGATCGGGGTGGCGGTGCTGGTGCTGGTCCTGATCCGGCTCATCCTGCGGCTGAAGCAGGGGGCGCCGGCGCTTCTGGGGCATGGCTTCCTCGACCGGATGGCCGAGTGGATGCACTGGACGCTTTATGCGCTGATGGTCGTCGGGCCGCTTCTGGGCGCGATCTCGTGGTTCCAGAACATGCCGGCGCTGGGCGATCCCCATGCGCTCCTTATGAATGTGCTCTTGTGGTTCGCGGGGCTGCATGCGGCCGCGGCGCTTTATCACCAGTTCATCCTGAAGGACGGGCTCCTGTCGCGCATGCGGCCCATGTAGGGGGGCTGCGCGTCATGCACGCTCAGGCGTTCGGGCCGCGATGAACTCCGCAAAGCGGCCCAGAAACGCGTCAATTTCTGCCGCGCAGCCGGGCAGTGCGCATCGCCGGGCGATGTCATCCGGCGACAGTTTCATCAGGGGTATCCTGAGGAAGATGTCAGGTGCGAAGCCGCTGGTGACCGTCGACAGGACACGGCGAAGGTCGGACAGCATGTCGTCGCCCCGGTGCGAGGCGTGGGCAAGGACCACGGGCTTGCCGACAATCTCATCGCGCGACACCAGCCAGTCGATAGCGTTCTTGAGGGCCCCCGGCAAAGCGTGGACATATTCCGGCGACGACACGAGAACCCCGTCCGCCTCGGCCAAGCGGCGGGCAAAGGCCAGCACCTCGGGCGGGGTCAGCGACCCTTCGCGGTCCGGCGAGAAAAGGGGTAGCGTGTCGAGGCCGGGCTCGAGCGTGATCCGCATCGGCGATGTGGCGCGGGCGGCGATTGCCCGCAGAAGTGCGGTATTGGTCGACGCTGCCCGCAGACTGCCCGAGATGGCCAGAATCTTCATGATCGTCCCCAATAGAAAACGCGCGGCACCGTCGCGCCGCGCGCTTCCGTGCACAAGGTCCGGCCGTTCAGGCGCGGATCAGGCCCATGCTTTCCAGCTTCAGGATGACCTGATGGGCGCAGCTGTCCACGTCGACATTTTCGGTGTCCACGCGCAGTTCGGGATGTTCCGGCGCCTCGTAGGGGTCTGAAATCCCGGTGAATTCCTTGATCTTGCCCTCGCGGGCCAGCTTGTAGAGCCCCTTGCGGTCGCGGCGCTCGCATTCCTCGAGGCTGGTCGCCACATGCACTTCGACGAAGGCGCCGTAGGATTCGATCATCTCGCGCACCGCGCGGCGGGTGGCCGTATAGGGCGCGATCGGCGCGCAGAGCGCGATGCCGCCGTTCTTGGTGATCTCGGACGCGACATAGCCGATGCGCTTGATGTTGATGTCGCGGTGTTCCTTCGAAAACCCCAGTTCCGACGACAGGTGCTTCCTGACCACGTCGCCGTCCAGAAGCGTGACGGGACGGCCGCCCATCTCCATCAGCTTGACCATGAGCGCGTTGGCGATCGTCGACTTGCCCGAGCCCGAAAGCCCGGTGAAAAAGACGGTGAAGCCCTGCTTGGCGCGCGGCGGCGAGGTGCGGCGGAGTTCTTGCACCACCTCGGGGAAGGAGAACCAGTCCGGGATCTCCAGCCCTTCGCGCAGGCGGCGGCGGAGTTCCGTGCCCGAGATGTCGAGGACGGTCGAGCCCTCCGGCACCTCGTCAACGGGGAAATACTGCGCCTTTTCCTGCACATAGACCATCTGCTTGAAGTCGACCATCTCGATGCCGACCTCGGCCTGATGCTTGCGCACCAGTTCCTGTGCGTCATAGGGGCCGTAGAAATCCTTGCCCTGGCTGTTCTTGCCCGGACCGGCATGGTCGCGGCCGACGATGAAGTGCGTCAGCCCGTGGTTCTTGCGGATGATCGCGTGCCAGAGCGCCTCGCGCGGGCCGCCCATGCGCATGGCAAGGCCCAGAAGCGACAGGTGCGTCGTGGCGGCCGGATATTTGTCGAGGACCGCCTCATAGCAGCGGACGCGGGTGAAATGGTCGACGTCGCCCGGCTTGGTCATGCCGACGGTCGGGTGGATCAGAAGGTTCGCCTGTGCCTCGCGCGCGGCGCGGAAAGTCAGTTCCTGATGGGCGCGGTGCAGCGGGTTGCGGGTCTGGAAGGCGACGACGCGCTTCCAGCCGAGCTTGCGGAAATAGGCGCGCAACTCGTTCGGCGTGTCGCGGCGGCCCTTGAAATCATAGTGGACCGGCTGCTGGATGCCGATGACCGGGCCGCCCAGGTAGACCGCGCCGGCCTTGTGGTGCAGGTAGTTGACGGCCGGATGGGCCAGGTCGTCGGCGCCGAAGACGCCTTCGGCTTCCCTCGACTTGTTCGGCACCCATTTGTCGGTGACCGACAGGATGGCGAGGATGACGCCTTCCTGATCGCGGAGCGCAATGTCCTGACCCGGCTCGATCTTGGCGGCGAAGTCTTCGGATACGTCAAGGTTGACCGGCATCGGCCAGAGCGCGCCATCGGCAAGCCGCATGTTGGCGACCACGCCATCATAGTCGGCCTCGCTCATGAACCCCTTCAGCGGGTAGAAGCCGCCGTTCATCAGAAGCTCGAGATCGCAGATCTGGCGCTGCGTCAGGTCCCACGAGGGCAGGTTGCCGGCTTCGACCTTCAGTTTCTGGGCAGAATCGGACGAGACATAGAGTTCCGGAATCGGGGCGTGGTTCTGGGTCGCCATGGTGCGCACTTTCGTTGAGGTTGCGCGCTCTTCCACCCGATTGGGAAGAAGTTCAAGCCGAAGGCGGCAATTTGCAGCAGAAAAGGCCAAAATGCTGGCGAATGGCGTCAATATGGACGGAAATTCGCATGTGGGCCGATGCCGCGCGGACGGTGGTCAGGGCCAGTCGCGGGGTGGTTCGTCGGGGGTGACGGTCGCGGCGCTCCAGTCGAAAAGGACGATGTGGGTCAGGTCCGGGCGCGAGCGCGAGAGGTAGAGCACCGCCTCGGCGCTGTCCCTACTGGTGGCAGGGGCCCGCGCCTCTGCCATGCGAAGGTTTGGTCTTTTGTCCCCGCCGGTGGCCCATAGCCACCGGCCAACGCCCGCCCCGCCATCGGCGGGCGCTACCGCGCCCACCGGGGCAGGCGCTGGCCTGCGACAGTTCATGACATTGGCGGTCCAGCGGAACCGTTCCCAGACGGTCGGGGGAAACGCGGGTCGCGTTTCCTGATCCCGCCCGGCCCGGCGTTCGGGATTGGCGGCCAATCCGTCCCCTATGGCCCGCACCGGCATGGCGCCGGAGGATGCCCCGGAAATGGGCGGGGGGGCGCGCGATCCGCCGGGCTCACGCCTCGACGACCAGCCCCTCGACCTCGTCGCCCGGCGCGGCCTCGCCATGAAGGGCGAGCCAGCGTTCGGCGTCGAGCGCGGCCATGCAGCCCATGCCGGCGCTGGTGATCGCCTGGCGGTAGACGCCGTCGGTCAGGTCGCCCGCCGCAAAGACGCCCGGGACCGAGGTTTCGGTCGATCCGGGGCGCACCTTCACATAGCCGTCGACGTAAAGGTCGACCTGGCCCTTCACCAGGTCCGAGGCCGGCGCATGGCCGATCGCGACGAAGAAGCCCGCGCAGGGCACGACGCGCTCGTCCCCGGTCTTGATGTCGCTGATGCGCACGCCGGTCACGCCCGAACCGCCGGGCTCGCCCAGCACTTCCTCGACCAGGGCGTTCCAGATGACCTCGATCTTCGGATGCTTGAACAGGCGGTCCTGCATGATCTTCTCGGCGCGCAGGCTGTCGCGGCGATGGATCAGCGTGACCTTGGTGGCGAAGTTCGTCAGGAACAGGGCCTCTTCGACCGCCGTGTTGCCGCCGCCGATCACCACGATTTCCTTGCCCCGGTAGAAGAAGCCGTCGCAGGTCGCACAGGCCGAGACGCCAAAGCCCTTCAGCGCCTCTTCCGACGGCAGGCCGAGCCATTTGGCCTGGGCGCCGGTCGCAAGGATCAGCGCGTCGGCCAGGTAGGTGGTGCCGTCGTCGCCCACCGCCTTGAAGGGGCGCGTGGACAGGTCGACCGAGGCGATGATGTCGTTCACCACCTCGGTCCCCATGACGCGGGCGTGGTCCTCCATCCGCATCATCAGGTGCGGGCCCTCGACGCGGCTGTCGCCGGGCCAGTTCTCCACGTCGGTCGTGATGGTCAGCTGGCCGCCCGGTTGCAGGCCCTGGACAAGGATCGGCTTCAGCATGGCGCGGGCGCCGTAGACCGCGGCGGTGTAGCCCGCCGGGCCCGAACCGATGATGAGAAGCCTTGTCTTGCGCGTCTTGGTCATGTCATCCCCGTCTGGGCCCCGGTTCGGGCCCCGCTTCGGACATGGATATAGACCGGGCAACCGGGCTGTAAAAGGGTAGGCGGGCGGCGCGCGCTCCGTCAAAGGCGCCCGAAGGCAAGTCGCGAAATATTATTGCGCAGATCGGGGCGTGGCGGTAATTTGCCGCGACATTCTGAGGAGCGCCCCATGGCCGGCCACAAGCTCGACGAGATCGACCGCAAGATCCTTGCGGAATTGCAGGCCGACGGGCGGATGACCAATGTCGAACTGGCGGGCCGGGTGGGAATCTCGGCGCCGCCTAGCCTGCGCCGGGTCCGCACGCTTGAGGAGAGCGACTATATCCGCGGCTATCATGCTGACGTGAACCCCCGCCTTCTGGGGTTCGAGGTGCATGTCTTCGCCATGGTCGGCCTCAGCAGCCAGGCCGAAACCGACCTTGGCGCCTTCGAGGCGCGCTGCAAGGGCTGGCCGCTGGTGCGCGAGTGCCACATGCTGAACGGCGAGATCGACTTCATCCTGAAATGCGTGGCGCCGGACCTGTCGACCTTTCAGTCGTTCCTGACGGGCGAGCTGACCTCGGCGCCGAATGTCGCGTCGGTCAAGACGAGCCTTGTCATCCGCTGCGCCAAGGACGAACCGGGCGTGCCCTTCGACGTGCTCGAGGCGCGGATTTCGCGGCTGGGCTAAGGCACCCCGCCAACGAAACCGCGCCCCTGCAACCTGACCGCGCCCCCCGGTCCCGAAGGATCGGCGCATCAGGCTAGATGCGGCTGATCAGGCCGCCAGAACTTCCTGCGCCTCGTCGAGCGACAGGCGGGCATGCGCCAGGGGGCCGAAGTCGGCAAGGCCCTGGAACATCGGGAACAGCGCCACGAACATGGCCTGAAGCTCGATGTCGATCTTGGCGGCGAAGTCGCGGCCGGGGTGGAAGCTTTCGACCTCGATCCCCGCGCAGGCGATGGCGGCGTGGTGGCAGAGGACAACGTGGTAGACCGTGACCGGTGCGACCGGGTGGATCGCGACGATCGCCTCGCCATCCACCAGAGCGCTGGCCGGGACGGAGGTGCGGTTCGAGCCGCCGCGCGCCCAGCGGCCGCCGGACAGGGCGAGCCGGGCGTTCGGGCCGAGCATCAGGTCGGGCATCGGGCGCCCCTCGCCGAAGGCGTCGCCGGTGACGCGCGTCAGGGGTGCGCTTTCCAGCCCCGGTACGCTGCCCGAGGGGTAGACGGTCATCGCGCCGATCCAGAGGACCGTGGCGCCCCGGCCGTCAGCGGTCGCGACGCGCTGGCCGGGCTCCATGTCCTCGATCGCGATCAGGCCGCTCTCGGTTTCGATGAGGGTGCCGCGCGCGATGGCGCCGAACGCCTCCTCGAACTGCGGCAGGGCGGGTGCGGAGCGGCTGGCGGACTGGATCAGACCCGCGTCGTCGAGCCAGGTGACCTCGACGCGGCGGGTCTTGAATGTAGGGCGGGGTGGACGCGGTGCGGGCTTGGCGCCGCGCGGCAGGAAAGGCAGGGGGGCGGGCGCCTTGCGGGGCGCGGGCGTCAGGGCGCCGGCCGGCAGAAGCGACGAGACATGGGGAACCGGTGCCGCGGATTGCGGGAAGGAATGCATCATGAAAATGGCCTTTCAAGAAAGTCCGTTGGGCAAAACGCCCCAAAAAGGCAGGCAAACGTAAAACGGGTCAAAACGCACGGCCCCGAAATTGGGCCGGTAGGCGACCTTTGGCCGACGGGACGGCCGCTGTCAAATTCTGGCGCCCATTGCGGCCCCTGCCGGTCCAGAGCCGGGGTCGCACCCCGCTTTGTGACCCCTGCCGCAACAATTCGCCAAATCCGGGGTCTGTCGACGTCGTGACGTTGCGTCCTTGCTGCGAATCGGGCGCTAGAGCCGAATCGCTGCAATAAGACGGCCAAAATCCGCTTCGGCCCGGTGGGTGGTGCGGCGGTAGGAAAAGAATCGCTCCGGGTCGGAATAGGTGCAGTGCCCGGTCCAGCGCGCGCGGGTGACGCCCGCCCGGGCAAGGCGGTTCAGGCCGTAGGCGGGCAGGTCGAACTGGAAGTGACCGGGCGCGCCGGGGGTGAAGAAGGCCGCGGCGGCGGGGTCGTCGGCCAGGGTGGCGTCGCGGAAGTCGGCGCCGACCTCGTAGGCGGCGGGGCCGATGGTCGGGCCGATGACCGCGAGGATGCGTGCGGGCCGCGCGCCGAGGGCGGCCATGGCCGCGACCGCCGCCTCGATCACGCCCGCCCTTGTCCCACGCGAGCCGGCATGCGCCGCGCCGATGACGCCGGCCCGGGGGTCGGCAAAAAGGATCGGCTGGCAATCGGCGGTCAGCACGGTCAGGGCCACGCCGGGCGCGTCCGTTACCAGCGCGTCCGCCCTGGGCCGCTCGCCGGGCCAGCCGGACCAGTCCGCGCCGATGGTCACGACGCTCGCCGAATGGACCTGGTTGACGCCTGCGAGCCTGTCGGGCGTCAGCCCGAGCGCCGTGGCCGCACGGCTTCGGTTCAAGGCGACCGCCGCCGCCTGGTCGGACGAGCCCTGACCACAGTTCAGCCCGGCGAAGATGCCAGAGGAGGCGCCGCCCCTGCGCGTGAAGAAGCCGTGGCGGACGGGCGCCAATTCGGGGGCGGTCACGATCTCCAGGGTGGCGGTCACGCGCGATGCTCCGGGGGACGGGTCAGTCCGGCCGGGACGGCTGTGCCCGGCGGATGGCAGGCGATTACCCTGAAGAGGTCGCCCATCTGGCCGGGTGCGGTCAAGCGGGTAAATGCGGCCCGGTGGTTCGCGAGTGCTGCGCCGGTCAGGCGGGCGGCGAGCCGTTCGGTCCGTTCGGCCAGGCCGAGGCGCAGGAGCCATGTGCCCTGACGCTCCATCGCCGTGACCGCCGCGCCCCCGGCGGCGAAGGCGCGGGCCAGCGCCTCGAAGTCGACATGCGCGGTCAGGTCGGCCTCGCCCGGTGCGGCGAGCGGATCGGCCGCCCGATGTGCGGCGACGGCCTGCAGCGTGTCGCCGAGCGAGCGCCAGTGGCCATAGTCGATGGCGACTGCGACGCCGCCCCGCCGGGCGATGGTGGCCGCGAGCGGCGTCGCGATGGCGGGCAGGGCGGGGCACAGCTCGACCAGGCCGGCCTCGGCCGTGTCGGCCAGCCGGTGGTCCAGTGCGGTGACCGGGCCTGCGGGCGACAGGCCCCAGATCAGGCTGCCTTCGGGCGACAGGCCCAGCTGACGCTCGGCCCAGCCCGCGCCCTGCCGCACGAACTGGCGGATGGGCAGGGCGTCGAAGAACTCGTTGGCGATCAGGAAAAGGGGCGCGTCGGGCAGGCTGGCGGGGCCGTCGTGCCACGTCACCCCGAGCCCCGCCAGGGCGTCGCGCTGGCGGGCGCGGAGCGTCGGGGACTGTTCCACCAGATGCAGGCGCGCGGCGGCATGAAAGCCCGGCACCCGCGCCGTCGCCCGCCAGGCATCGGCCATGAGCGTGCCGCGTCCGGGGCCAAGCTCTGCCAGCGTGAAGGGCGCGGGCGAGCCCTGGTCGAGCCAGGCCTGCGCCAGGCAAAGGCCCACCAGCTCGCCGAACATCTGGGTGACTTCGGGCGCGGTGATGAAGTCGCCGCCTGCACCGAACGGGTCGCGCGTGGCGTAATAGCCGTGGGTCGGGTGCATCAGCGCCTCGGCCATGTAGTCCGACAAGGGCATCGGCCCCGTGGCCCGGATGCGCTCGGCCAGATGGCGGGCGAGGGGGGTCATGTGGGCGTGCGGCGCGCGCGGGCGATGAACCAGAGGCCGGCGGCCAGCATCGGCAGGCTCAGGAGCTGGCCCATCGACAGGCCCCAGACAGCACCACCGATGACATGGCCGAGCGGGTTCTCGGGCGTGATATATTGCGCGTCGGCCTGCCGGACGAGTTCGACCGTCAGGCGCGCGAGCGCATAGCCGGTCAGGAAGACCCCGGTCACGAGGCCCGGCCGCTTCAGGGCGCCGCCCCGGATCAAGAGCCACAGGATAAGCCCGAGGACCAGCCCTTCGAGCGCCGCTTCGTAAAGCTGGCTCGGGTGGCGGGCGCACAAGCCGGGCAGCGCCAGCATGCCGGGGCAGGCCTGCGCGGCTTCGCCCGGAAAGATCACGCCCCAGGGCAGGTCGGTCGGGCGGCCCCAAAGCTCGGCATTGATGAAGTTGGCGATGCGGCCGAGGAACAGGCCGATGGGCGCCACCGCCGCCATCGCGTCCGACACCTGCATCGGCGGAAAGCCGTTCCTGCGGCAGAACCAGAGGCCCGCGACCAGGACGCCCAGGAAGCCGCCGTGGAAGGACATGCCGCCTTCCCAGATCTTCAGGATGTCGCCCGGGTGGGCGAGGTATTGGCCGGGCTGGTAGAAGAGGACATAGCCGAGCCGCCCGCCGAGAAGAACGCCGAGGATGATGTAGGTCAGCAGGTCCTCGACCCGCGCGGGCGGCATGGGCGCCTGATCGCCGGGCCAGAGCGCGGGCCGGTCCATGAGGCGCCGGATCACCAGCCAGCCAAGGACCAACCCGACCAGGTAGGCGAGCGCATACCAGCGCAGCGCGAAGGTATGGCCGAAGAGGTCGAGCGAAAAGACGTCCGGCGTGATCGGCGGAAAGGGAATGGCGGCGAGCATCCGGGCGGCTCCTTCGGCGGTTGGCGGTTGATGGGCCGGTTCGGGCGGCGAAGTCAACCGGGGCCGGGCTGGCGACGTCAACCGGGGCGACCTTGTGCCGGAGGGCGCCGGGCCGCATATAGGCGGCAACGGGCCTCCATCGGGGCGGCCCTCGCGGCAGGGGGGCGCCATGAGCGGACCGAACAAGTTCCTTGACGACATGTCGAAGCTGATGACCAACGCCATGGGCGTCGCGCAGGGCGCGCGGACCGAGGCCGAGACGGCGATGAAGGGCTGGGTCGACCGCTGGCTGGCCGACCGCAACCTGGTCACGCGCGAAGAGTTCGACGCCGTGCGCGCCATGGCCCAGAAGGCACGCGAGGAAAACGAGGCGCTAGCGGCCCGGCTCGAGGCGCTGGAGAAGGCGGCCGGGAAGAAGGGGTAAGGGGGACCGGCGAGCGGCACTCGCGGTTCCATGGGTCTGGGTGGCAGGGGGCGTTGACCCTGCCATGCGAAGGTCCGGTCTTTTGTCCCCGCCGATGGCCCGAAAGGCCATCGGCCAGCGCCCGCCCCGCCGATGGCGGGCGCTATGCGCCCACCGGGGCAGGCCCCGGCCTTTGTTGATCTGTGACACGGACGGTCCAGCGGCGACGTTCCTACACGGCCGGGGAAAACGCGATGCGTTTCCTGTTCCCGTCCAGGCTCAACCCATGTGACTGCTGCCACTCACTCTATCGAAAATCGGGAAATTGGTCGGAGCGAGAGGATTCGAACCTCCGACCCCCTGCTCCCGAAGCAGGTGCGCTACCAGGCTGCGCTACGCTCCGACCGTGGGGGGCGGGTTACAGGGTTGCGGCAGGGTTGGCAAGGGGGGATGGCGCGCCGTCCGCTCACTCGTCGCCGCCGGAAAGAAGGCGCTGGATGAGGCGGGGGCGGGGCTGGGTCGGCAGGTCGCTGCGCGGGCTCGCATCGGTCGCGGGGCGGGTCGCCGACCGGCCCGGCAAGGCTTCCCGCATCAGGATGTAGAGGCCGGACGCGATGACCACCGTGGCGCCGATCAGCGTCTGCCTGTCGGGCCATTCGTTGAAGAAGAGGGCCCCGTAAAGGATTGCCCAAAGGATCTGGCTGTATTGCATGGGTGCCACGACACCCGCATCGGCAGAACGGTAGGCCAGGATCGACAGGAGCGTGCCGCCGAGGCCGAGCACGGCGATGATCGCCATGAGGCCGAGGTCGAGGCCGCTCATCGGGCGGTAGACCAGGGGCAGGGTCGCGCCCATGATCGCGATATTGGCGAGGATCGGGTAGAGAAGCAGCACCACCGGCCGCTCGCTGTCGCCGACCTTGCGCACCGACAGGACCGCAAGCGCGCCCGCGAGTGCCGAGACGAGCGCCGCGAGGTGGCCCAGAGCCAGCGGCGCGCCGGTGGGCCGAAGGACGATCATCACCCCGACCAGCCCGACGATGACCGCCGTCCACCGCCGCGCCCGCACCTTCTCGCCCAGGATCGGGATCGACAGGACGGTGACCAGAAGCGGCGTCGCGAAGAGGATGGCGTAGGTCTGGGCGAAGGGCAGCGTCGCGAAGGCGTAGAAGGCCAGGACCGCCGTCGCCACGAATGACAGGGTGCGGACGGCAACCCAGCCGGGGTTCTTCGGCCGAAGCGATCCGCCGGACTGGTCGCGCAAAAGGACGACGACCAGAAGCGGGAAGCTGATGAGCGCGGAAAAGAACACGATCTGCATGGGCGTGAAGGTCACGCCCAGCACCTTCACGATCGCGTCGTGGGTCGAATAGAGCCCCATCGACATCAGCGACAGGAACGCCCCCCGCAGGTTGTGATTGGCCTTCATCGCCCGCACTCCAGGCTGTTACCGCTCGCGGTGCTTTGGGCGAACGGGCGGCGGAAGGCAAGGGCCGCTATTGCGACAGGGCGCGGACCGTGCGGTCGAGCTCTTCCTGCGAGAGCTGGCCGTCGCCGTCGAAGTCGAAAATGCTCAGGGGGAGAGCCCCGCGCCGCGGAGTATTCGCTTCTGCCTGGGCTGCCACGACGGCCTTGATCTCGTCCCAGGACAGGATGTTGTTGCCGTCCTTGTCGCCGAGCAGGAAGAGTTCCGCAGTCCCGTTGCGGCTGTTTCGGACCAGAAGCGTGTCGGTCAGCTCTGCGCGGGTCACCGACCAGTCATTGTCCAGATCGGCGGAAAGGATTTGCTCCAGAAACCGGGCACGCATGGCCGCTGCGGGCTGCCGCTCGGTCGCGTTGATATTCAGAGGGAAGCGGCCGCGGGAATCGATGCCAGCCTGGCCTAGGACAAGCTGTCCAACAGTGTCTGGCCCGCCACCTGCCAGAGCCTGGCTTCCCATGCGGGCGAGCTGATCGAGCGCCCGCAGCGTCCCGGGCGTCGCCTCGGCCCTCTGCCGGATCGTTGCAAGGTCGGCGGCGGCGGAGGGATCGGTTTCGGCGAACGCCGGGGCGGCGCAGACCGCCGCGAGGGCGGCGGCAAGGGCAAGCGGAAAACGGGACATGGCACACCTTTGTCTGGTCGGATCAGACCAGACACGGGGGGCGCGGCAATTTCAAGGCGATCCTTTCGGCCGCGAAGCAACCAATAGGCTAGCCCCTTTGCGGCGCCTTCTGCATGAGCGGCATCAGGTCGGCCATTTCCGGGCCGGTCTCGCGACCCGTCAGGGCCTTTCTCAGCGGCAGGAACAGGGCGCGGCCCTTGCGGCCGGTCGCATCCTTCACGGCAGCGGTCCAGTTGGACCATGCGTCCGCACCATAGGGCGGGGGCGGCAGAAGGGGCAGCGCCTGATCGACGAAGGCCCGGTCCTCGTCGGCGACAAGGGGCACGGCCCCGTCACGGACAAGGGCCCACCAGCCGGCCAGCTCATCCAGCCTGGTGACATTCGCGCGCGTCGCCAGCCAGAAGCGTTCGGCCATGGCGTCCGGCACGCCGAGCGCCCGGATGCGGTCGGCAACGGCGCCGTAGGGCAGGTGGTGGTTGCGGTCGCGCGTCAGGGGCCAGAGGTCCTCTGCGTCGAACTTGGTGGGCGAGGCGCCGAAGGTCGACAGGTCGAACCCGTCGGCAATCTCGTCAAGCGACATCATCAGCTCGACCGGGCGCGAGGAGCCAAGCCGCGCCATCAGGCTCAGAAGCGCCTCTTTCGCCACGCCCGCCTCGCGCAGGTCGCGCAGCGCCAGCGTGCCAAGACGCTTGGACAGTTCCTCGCCCTTGGCGCCGGTCAGAAGCGAATGGTGCGCGAAGGCCGGGTGGCCCGCGCCCATGGCGTGCATGATCTGGATCTGGGTCGCGGTGTTCGTCACATGGTCCGCGCCGCGCACGATATGGGTCACGCCCATGTCGACGTCATCGACGGACGAGGCGAAGGTGTAAAGGATCTGGCCGTCGGCACGGATCAGCACGGGGTCAGAGACGGACGCAGTGTCGATCGAGACATCACCGAGGATGCCGTCGGTCCATTCCGTCCGCTTCTGGTCCAGAAGGAAGCGCCAGTAGGGCGCGCGCTCGGCGCGAAGCGCGTCACGCTCGGTGGGCGTCAGCCGCAGGCCGGACCGGTCGTAGACCGGCGGGCGGCCCATGTTCAGTTGCTTCTTGCGCTTGAGGTCCAGTTCGACCGGCGTCTCGAAGACCTCATAGAGCGCGTCCCGCCCGCGCAGCTCGTTCGCAACCGTGCGATAGCGGTCAAGCCGGTCGGACTGGCGCTCGATCCGGTCCCAGTGCAGCCCGAGCCAGTCGAGATCCTCCATGATCCCGTCGGCATATTCCTTCTTCGACCGCTCCTGGTCCGTATCGTCCAGCCGCAGGATGAAGGTGCCGCCGGTCTTGCGGGCGATCAGGTAGTTCATCAGCGCGGTGCGCAGGTTGCCCACGTGGATGTAGCCGGTGGGCGAGGGGGCAAAACGGGTGACGGTCATGACGGGACTCCTCGGACAGTGATCCCCTCTCACAGGACCTTGCCGTTGTCCAGTTTTGCACAATGATTTGCCGTCAGCCCATCCGCCGAAGCCGCCAGAGCCGGCCACGCAGAAGCAGGATGAGGACCGACAGGAGGATGGCGCCGGCCAGTGTCAGGACCGCCGGCAAGAGGCCGACACGCCCGGCGAACCAGCCGAGGATCGCGGTCCCGAGCGTTGCCAGCCCCCAATAGGCGGTCTGGTCGAGCGCGATCAGGACGCCACGCTCGGCGCGGGGCGCGTCGCCAAGGTAGCGGCCGTAGATCAGCGCCCTGCCGACGGAATTGCCGCCCAGAAGGAAGAGGATCATCAGGTAGAGCCAGAAGTCTGGCACCAGCACCGCCCCGACCAGCACCAGCGCGGCAACGGCCCAGACCAGCATCGCCCAGCGTCCGGGATGGCGCGTCCTTGCCGCGAAGCGCACCGCGAGCGAGGAGGCCAGAATCGCGCCGCACCAGCTGACGATGCCGGTCAGGCCGAAAAGGCCGCTCTGGTCCGGGAAGTGCTGGCGCATGATGAGCGGCTGGAAGATGTAGCCCGATGGCACGACGAACAGGCCAAGCATGATGCTGCCAAGGAAGATGTCGAGGCTTTCGGGGTGGGCGCGGAAATGCCGGGCCATGCGGCGCGGGGTTGGCCAGGCCGCTGCCGGGCGCGGGGCGGTTTCCGGCGGCGTGTGGCTGCGCAGCAGAAGGACGCCGAGGCCCATCAGAAGGCCATTCGCCAGGAACCCGCCGACCGCCGACAGAAACGGCAGAAGAAGCGTCGCGGCATTTCCCGACAGCTTCGCCACATTGTGCACCGTCGCGGCGATCAGCGCATTGTCGGACGCCGGGCGCGGCGTCGCCTCGGGGATGAAGGTGTCGATGGCGGGGTTCGAGATGGCGCTGAGAAGGCCGCTCAGCAGGCAATAGGCCGCGAAAAGCCAGGGATGGAACCCGAAGGCCGGATCGGCCAGCCCGTAGAAGGCAAGCGTCACTGCGAAAAGGCCGGTCGATGCCGCATAGCTTGCCCGCGCGCCGATGCGGTCGGTCAGGCTGCCGCCGAAAAGGGTGAGGGCCAGGAAAGGGGCTGAGTTGCAGCGCTTGGTAAAGGCCGATCTCCGCCGCCGAGAGGCACGCGTGAAAGGCCATGTATCACATCATCAGGATGGTCTGGAAACCCTCGCCCGCGTGCCAGAACCCGTAGGCCCAGAAATACCTGTTCCCCATCCCCAAGTGCCACCACCCCTTGCGCAACCTGCGGGGGCGCGGGGCCTCCGTGCGACATCGCCACTTTTACTGTCGGCCGGTTTGCCCATATGTCCAACTGAGACAGGAGAAGACAATGAATGACTGGCTGGGCCGCGCGGCCCCCGACCTTGATGCGATCGAAACCCTGGCGCGGGCGACGCTTGCCGACCTGCCGGCGCCCTTTGCCGAGCCTGCACGCTCGGTCCTGATCCGCACCGCCGATTTCGCGCCCGAGGAGCTTCTGGACGACATGGGGATCGAGGACCCGTTCGAGTTGACGGGGCTTTATGACGGCGTGCCGATGACGGAAAAGTCGGTGATGGACATGATGGACCGTCCCGACACGATCTGGCTTTTCCGCCGCCCGATCCTGGACGAATGGTCCGAGCGAGGGGACGTGACGCTCGGCCAGCTGGTCGCGCATGTGCTGATCCACGAGCTGGCGCATCATTTCGGCTGGACGGATGCCCAGATCGCCGAGATCGACCGCTGGTGGGAATAGGCCCCCCACACCTGCGGCCCCGATTGTTCCGGAAATGAAGAAGGGGCGGGCGGATGGACCCGCC
>Ga0209023_10003259_pt1 | contig 19515 bp, 19 predicted proteins | sample LakOneMetagenome_FD_187468 | JGI IMG/M metagenome (GOLD analysis project Ga0209023, IMG submission 187468) | Freshwater and sediment microbial communities from Lake Erie, Canada (SPAdes) (version 2) | ecosystem: Environmental > Aquatic > Freshwater > Lentic | place: Lake Erie, Canada...
TAATATTTATAAAAAAAGCCGTTCAAAAATGAACGGCTTTTATATCTTATTAAATTAAGTTAGATCCTGAAGTGAGCGAATGCTTTGTTTGCTTCTGCCATACGGTGTGTATCTTCTTTCTTTTTGAAAGATGCACCTTCACCTTTGCTTGCTGCAACGATTTCATTTGCTAGTTTATCAGCCATGCTACGACCATTCCTGTCGCGGCTGTATTTTACCATCCATTTGATACTTAAAGAAATTTTCCTGTCGGCACGAACCTCAGCAGGTATCTGGAAAGTAGCACCACCAATACGACGGCTGCGTACCTCAACACCGGGAGTAATGTTTGCAAGTGCTTTTTTCCACACTTCATAACCTTCTTCACCAGTCTGCTTGGTAACTTTTTCCAAAGCATCGTAAAAAATATTAAAAGCACCGCTTTTTTTACCTTGCCACATCAGATTGTTTACAAAACGTGTAACCAATACATCATTGAATTTTGGGTCTGGCGCTAATGGAATCTTTTTCGGTTGTGTTTTACGCATTTCTTTATTGATTAGTATTAATAATACGTGATTATTAATTTTTATTTATTAATTATTTCTTGGCTCTTTTAGTACCGTATTTACTGCGGCTTTGTTTACGGTCTTTTACACCGGCAGTATCAAGGCTTCCACGTACGATATGGTAACGTACACCCGGAAGATCTTTTACCCTTCCCCCACGTATCAGCACGATCGAGTGCTCCTGGAGGTTATGGCCTTCACCCGGAATGTAGGCGATAACTTCAATTTTATTTGTCAAACGTACTTTAGCAACTTTACGCAAAGCAGAGTTTGGTTTTTTAGGCGTTGTTGTATATACCCTTGTACATACTCCACGGCGCTGAGGGCAACTGTCAAGGGCCCTGGATTTGCTCTTCGCCTTAATGATTTCTCTACCTTTTCTTACTAATTGTTGTATTGTTGGCATTTATAAACCGTTTATTTTTCGGACGGCAAAGGTAAGGGGAAAATTTATATTTAAAAATTAAAAATTAAAAAGAATTTAAGACTTTTTAAACCATAAATCCCGATCCTTCCGTCTTTTGATTAAATCCTGTACATCCATCCATGATTATCAGGTGCAGTGCCATACCTGATGGCATTCAAACGGCTTTTGATCTCGGGGCCGGTGCGCCATTTATCCACATCAAAATGCATCACATAATCCTTGTATCTCAACTCTTTAATGAGGGAAATAGTTGCTGCGGTACCTGTACCAAATACCTCGTATAGCACACCCGCCTTATGAGCATCTATAACATCATCGATGCTGAGCGGCCTTTCTTCCACGTTAAAACCCATTTCTTTTAAAATGGCAATGGTACTGTCCCTGGTTACCCCGGCAAGGATAGTTCCTGCATCCAGGTCAGGCGTAATGGCCGTATTGCCTATAATAAAAAATACATTCATAGTACCACATTCCTGTACGTATTTGTGCTCAAAGGCGTCTGTCCACAAAACCTGGTCATACCCAAGCTTTTTAGCATGTGCCGTCGCAAACATGGCTGCACCGTAATTACCGGCAGCTTTTGCATAGCCCACTCCGCCAGGCACAGCCCGAACATAGTGCTCTTCCACATAAATACGCATCGGGGTATTGTAATATGGCCCTGTAGGGCTTAAAATGATCATGAATTTATATTTCTCACTTGGTTTTACCCCGATCATTTCATCTGTGCTGAACATAAATGGCCTGATGTATAATGAATGGTCTTCTTTGGCCGGAATCCAGTTGCTGTCAAGATTAATAAGTGCCCTCATGCCTTCCATGAAAATTTCCTCAGGAACCTGTGGCATCTGCATCCTTTCAGCAGAAATATTAAACCTTTTGAAATTATCCATTGGCCTGAACATATAAGCTTCACCCTGTGGATTTTTATATGCTTTAATCCCTTCAAATATTGATTGCCCGTAATGAATGGCTGCCAAAGAAGGTGCAAGTAATAATGGCTGGTAAGGCTTTATCTCCACTGTTTTCCATTCACCGTCTTCATAATCCACTTCCAGCATATGATCGGTAAAGTATTTTCCAAACGGTATATTTTCCAGGCTCAGATCATTCAGTTTACTCCTTTCAACTTTCGTAATATTAAAATCGGCAGCTGCAATCATAATCGTTAATTTTACAGCAAAGAAACGAAAAAAACAGCGAGCAAACCAACGTTTATATGAGTTTAGACAATATTCAACTCCCTCCGTCACTGTTAGCAGAATTGTATAAAAATTCATTGGTAGATACTGATAATGAACAATCAAAACCAGAAATATTGGAATCTGCTGATTTACAGTTCCTGGGCAAGAATCAAAAAAATATCCTGTTGATAGCAAACGAAGAAAATGCCGTTTATTTACCTGATGATGACCTGAATTTTTTGGTAGATATTCTGAATGCATGCAGGCTGTCCCTTTCAGATACCGCACTCATAAATGTTTTTAAAAACAAATCTGCTGATTACAAAACATTACAGGCAAGATTTACCCCCACTATCATACTTTTTTTTGGTGTTGAACCCGCCAAATTGGGATTCCCATTACAGTTTCCTCATTACCAGTTGCAGCAATATAATAACCAGACGTATTTAAGCGCCCCCTCATTGAGTGACCTTGCTGCTGATAAACAAAAAAAAATGCAGCTATGGGCCTGCCTCAAAAAATTATTTTCTATTTAAACAATTGCCGCAAACATGCATTCGATCATTTTCGCTACCAATAATAAGAATAAGGTTGAAGAAATTAGATCTGTATTAAAAGACAGCTTCCAGATCATAAGCCTTAAAGAAGCCGGTATTGATATCGATATCCCTGAGCCATATGATACACTGGAAGAAAATGCCCGTGAAAAATCAGGCACGATCCACGCACTTACCGGTAAGGATTGTTTTAGTGAAGATACAGGCCTGGAAGTAACTGCATTGAACAATGAGCCCGGCGTCAGGAGTGCCCGTTATGCAGGCGATGAAAATGATTTTAAAAAGAATATTGAAAAATTATTACTGAACCTAAATGGAATTGAAAACAGGAATGCCCGTTTCAGAACTGTAATATCTTTAATGCTTCACGGCATTGAATACCAGTTTGAAGGAATTTGCGAAGGCAATATTACTAAAGAAGAATCCGGCAACAACGGTTTTGGTTATGACGCCGTTTTTATTCCTGATGGAAGCACTAAAACTTTTGCTGAAATGAGCATGGAAGAAAAGAATAAATTCAGTCACCGGAAAAAAGCAACTGCAAAATTTGTGGCATTTCTAAATAATCAAAATGGCAAGAATTAAAATCACCATTCCGGATAATAAAATTGCATCTGTAAAGATACCGGTTAGGATCACTGATATCAATTACGGGAACCATCTTGGTAACGATGTGCTGGTAAGCATAGTGCATGAAGCCAGGGCACAATGGCTCAGGGCCAACGGTTATTCGGAAATTGATATTGAAGGAACCGGGTTGATCATGAGTGACCTGGCTGTTGAATACATTCATGAATCATTTTACGGAGACGAATTACTGATCGATATTTCTGCAGGGGAGATCGCAAGGGTAAGTTTTGAATTGTATTATACCATTCAGACAACACGTGATGAAAAAATAATTTTAATTGCAAGGGCAAAAACAGGCATGGTATGTTACAATTATGCCATTAAGAAAGTAGCGGCAGTTCCTGAGAAGTTTAAGAGTCTACTAGTTGAATAGTTGATTGGTTTTCCCTTTTAACAACGATCGTACTTTAGAATAGTACAACTATACAGCATTCCATATACGCCAGTTTTCTTCGGCTTGTATCAGCAACATATCAAAACCATTTTTTACAACAGCTCCCTGTTGTTTACCCAATGCCAGGAATTTTGTTTCGGCAGGTTTATAAACGAGATCGTACAGAAGATTTTTTTTACTTAATAAGGCATAAGGAATTAACGGGCATTCAGAATCTTTGGGAAACATTCCAACAGGCGTACAATTAATAATTATCGGGTATTCGTTGATGATATGTTCATCAATTGAATCATAACCTGTGAATCCTGCCTCTTGTTTTTTATTGCGTGTAACAACCAGGAAAGGTTTCTGCATACCCCTTAAAACATATTGCACGGCTTTAGAAGAACCGCCTGAACCCAGTACCAATGCCTTTGTATGGTGTGGCAGCAGTAATGGTCTCAGCGATCTTTCGAAACCAATAACATCTGAATTATACCCGGTAAGTTTATTTTTTGAAATTTTAATACAGTTAACAGCACCGATCTGTTTTGCCTTATCATCAATGTCATCTAAAAAATCAATAACCGGTTCTTTGTATGGAATGGTTACAGCAAGGCCTTTAATATCTTTATTATCTTTTATCAATGCAGGTAATTCACCAATAGAGGGTAATGGGTAAAGTTCGAATCGGCAATCTCCCCTGCCTTCCCTTTCAAATTTATCTGTAAAATACTTTTTTGAAAAAGAATGTTCAAGCGGATTTCCAATTAAACCATAGAGGTTCATCAGGCTGTTTCTTTATCGAGGTATAAATGAAAAGTATCTCCCCGTAAACCGATACGCATGGCTTCCAGGGGTATAACTTCTGAAGGGGCAATATTCCCAAGGTTTACATTGCAGCCTATCAATTCAAGAAAGTATAATTGCTGTGCTTTTTGAGGCGCTTCCCATATTATTTTCTCTTCTGGGATCTGTGTCAGGATTTCCTGCACCAGCCCTTCCCTCACCTCACCACTTCCCCTGTAAATACCGACATTACCTGCTTCCCTGGCCTCAGCAATTACATAAGTTGCACCGGCATTCAGTTCAGAACGCATCAGTTCTATCCATTTATATGGAGGAATGATATGTGCCGCATCCTTGCTTCCAACCTCACTTAAAACAACACCGTGTTTTGTAAGTTTTTCAATGTAGCCGCATTTTTCTGCATGAGGAATAGTAATAGATCCATCACTCACTTCCATATAACTTACGCCAAATTCCTTGCACACGTTGATATAATCTTCAAACTGGTTTCTTATCAGGAAAGCTTCAAACAATGTTCCCCCGAAATAAATGGCCATATCATAAGAACGGTATACTTCCAGCTTTTCCTTCAGGTTGGGCGTTACAAATGCAGTTCCGAAACCTAACTTCACAACATCAACATGCGGATGACAGGCGCTCATGAAATTTTTCGACTCCTCTACGCTCAAACCTTTATCCATTACCATTGTAATTCCGTGTTCGCGTGGTTTGGCATTTCTGTGGGGTATCTGTGTAAGGTTAAAGTTCATGATTATGAATATTTTGCGGGCAAAGATATTTAAAGCAGGTTAAAAGAAATCATAAAAGTGATTTGTATCATCTTGATTTCTTCTTTTTATATTTCGCAATGATCTCAACAACCTGTTGCTGTTGTAAAATTGCCGGGTTGATCTCAATGATATGCTTAATAAGTTTGGGATTAATGTTCATGCCATTCTCGAGATAGATCAAAGCTTCCTTTGTTTTTCCTGAAGCAAACAAAAAGATACTTTTAAAAAAGATAAATATTGGTTTTGAATCCATTTGCTCAAGGGCAAAGGATGAATACTCAAGTCCTTCTTCAAATAACTCCCCTTTATACAGGCATTTCAATAATTCCAGCCATCCAACAGTATTCTTTGGCCTTACCCTTACCACATTCCCAAAATACGTGATGGCTTCATCTATATTGCCAAGCTCCATAAAACACCTCCCGGCGGCAAGGTTAAAATCAGGTTGCATGCGGTGGATCTTTAAGGCAACTTCCAACACTTTAATGGCCTGGGTCCAGTTCCGTTCATTCATATAAGTGCAAGCGATCTTGTAATGCATCTGGCTGTCTTCGGGGTTCAGATGGCTTGCTTTTTTATAGTTGAACCTTGCCTGTGCATGATTTTCAAGTTTATCATGGCAATGGCCTATTGCCTCATAAATAACTGCTTCGGGCATGGCCAGCTCAAGCACTTTTTCCAATACTTCAATCGCTTCCCGGAATTTCCTGAGCTTGATATAGGCATCTCCCATATTACGATAAGCAAAATCAAATTTTTCGTCAATTGCTACTGCATATTGGTAAGCATCAATGCCTTTTTCATATAATTTTAATCCCTGGTAAGCAGCTCCAAGATTGAACCATGCCAGTTCATTAAAGGGAAATTCTTCTATGATCTGCTGATGCAGTTTGATACTTTCTTCATTGCGCCCTGTAAAATCTGTCCAAAAACATATCTTGTACAGAGCTTCTTCATTGGAAGGATCCAGTTCCAGTATTATTTTAAGGCAATCAAACACCTTCTCAAAATTCTCGTAATCATCATATACGTCTGCAAGTTCAAACAAGAGGTCCAGTTTTTCATCGCCTTCAAAATCATTGATCGCTTCCTCAAGCACAGAAGCTGCCTTTTCCTGCATATCCAGGGCCAGGTATGCATCAGTCTTTAATATATAGAGGGAAGTATCCGTGCGGTCAAACAATTCGGCCTGTTCCAGGACATACAAGGCTTCCTGGTAATTCCTTAGAGAGATCAGCAGATCGGCCTTTCTTATCATCAATGCGCCGGAATAAGGGTACTGCTCGGTAGCAAACGTAACTGCCTCCAGTGCCTCCTTAAATTGCTCTTTTTCATCAAAATAATCTATGATACGTTCAAATCCATCCTCCTCGATAAAGGAGTGGCTTTTACCATTCTTTAGGTTAGCATATTGCTGAAGTAATTCCTTTAGTTCTTCGCGGTCTTGCCGGTATGGGTATTTACTCATTGGATAATAGGTTATTGTAATTTAAGCATAATTTAAATAAATACAACTTTTTTTATACCAAAGCTGCCAAATGTGCGTTGAAAACCTGAAATCCTTAAAAAAAGTTTGATGAACGGTTGTATGTTATTGAATAAATATTAATATATTTGTAACAATTAATAAAATGCAATGATGAGTAAAATAGCCAAAAAAATACTGCTTTTAGGTATTCTTACAGGTACTATGCTCGTTTCTTTTGCTGACAGGGGTGTAGGTAAGAAAGCTAAAACAAAAGTTGTCCTTAATATCAACACCAATACTTCTCTTAAAAATTCTATTTCATTTAATTTAAAAACAGGATTAAAGTATAAAGGAAGTTTGCTTACAAATACACAGCAACAAAACAACACTTTAATATCTACAGAACTTGTTACATATCAGAAAGGAAACAGTATTTACATTGTTCCTTACAAACAAAAAATAATTGTACCGGAAATCAAACAGGGATACACCGGAATTAAACTCATAATAAAAACAAAATAAACCGCATTTAGCGGTTTATTTTGTTTTACAGATATCCATTCATTTTATTTATCCTTTTCTCAACTGCTGATTTTCCTCGTATGTCATTACTCGAAAACCTGCTTTAGGAATATCAAATTTACTATCAGGTATATTATCATAACTGATACCCGTAAGTGTATATTTAAATTTCAGTTTACCTGATTCGATTTCATACTGAACAGGTATGCCAGGTAAATTTTTAAAAGCATTGTTATAATCCTTGTTCGCAGTAATCACATCTGTTGTATAATATACAACAAATGATTTTCCGCCTTCCAGTGTGGCTGTTCCCTTTTTACATTTAAACCCTGCAATCACCTGCTCCGTATTATCATTGGTAAATTTCACACTCTGAAAATATTGGTTCTTCTGAGCCCAGTTATCCCTGTTCAGTGTGATCATTAATTTCTGTCCGCTATACTCTTTTAATATTGTGCCCTTACCAGTTTTAGAATCATAAATATTTGATTCTGTACCTAAGGAATTGATCATATCACTCCTGCTATCTGTTCCTTTAATATATACAGACAACGTAGCACCTTCCAGGGATTTAGACAAGGATGGTTTATCATTAACAGACTCAATGGAAATATTATAACTTAACATTACTTCGTTGACCGTTTTTTGTGCAAATAAATTAATTGAAAAAAATATAACCGGCAGTATAGGTAGAAGGATAAATTTCAGTCTTTTCATTTTATTATTAATAAGTGACGCATAAAGATACTATAAACTCATGCCAAATATTCAACTATAGACCAAACGAAAAAACCTGCACTTTAAACATGCAGGTTTCTCTTGAAAATTAACTATTCTTTATTATTTGTTTCCGGGCTTACCCTTCATTTCCTGCAATTTTTTCTGGCTTGCCTGCATTGCTTCCATGCGTTCCTGCAGTTTGGATTTCTTGACCGGCTTTTTCCTGTTCTCACTTATCTGTGCCAGTATCTTATCGTGATCGATGATATACTTTTGAATAACGATCTGCAGGATAAGTGTAATAGTATTTGAAACCGTGTAATACCAGGTAAGTGCCGAAGGAAGTTTATTAAATACCCCTAACAACAATACAGGAAAAATATATGGCATGTACTTCATTACAGGATTACTGTTATCCTGCATATTGCTCATACTATAAATTGAAATCAATAAACTTGTTGCAACAGCAAATAAAGTAAACAGACTTACATGGTCTCCGTAAAAAGGAATGGAGAAAGGCAGTTTTGCAATTGAATCGTAAGCTGCCAGATCCTGGGCCCACAAAAAATTCTTACCTCGAAGGTCTATATTAGATTGAAAGAAATAATATAACGACATAAATATTGGTATCTGCAATAAAGCCGGTAAGCAGCCTCCTAAAGGGCTAACACCAGCCGTACGCCAGAGTTTCATCTGCTCCATACTGAAAGCCTGCTGGTCGTCCTTATATTTTGCCTTTAAGGCATCCACCTCAGGTTTCAGAACTTTCATCTTTGCACCGCTCAGGTAACTCTTATATAGAATGGGAGAAGTTATTAAACGTATGAGTAAAGTAAGCAGCAGGATAACGATACCCATACTTGCCACATGCTTCTGCAGAAAATCAAAAACCGGTAAAAGAAAATACCTGTTGATATATTTTACAAATGCAAAGATGCCGCTGCCATAAGGCACCATCTCTTCCATTTTATTATTATACTTCTTTAAGATATTATAATCACTGGGGCCGTAATAAAACTGCAACGGTACAGTAACATTATTCCCTCCGGGGAGTTTGATCTGGGCTGTAGTTGTTGCCCTTGTTATGTAATGGCTATTCGTGTCTGCAGGAACAGTCCAGGATACTTTTGCATTCTGAAATGTATTTTTGGCTGCCAATGCTGTTGCAAAAAACTGTTGCTTTACACTTATCCATTCTAAAGGCTTACTGAAATCTTTTTCATCATCCTTTCTTACGTATTCAAAATCATAATCACCGGATTTTGCATAACTGATATGGGTTTGCGTTTTTTCATACTCATAATTTTTTTCAATCTGCTCAGCTTCTGCCTGCCATAACAAACTAAAGGTGTTTTGTGAAAAAAGTTTCTCGGCACCATTAACAGTAATATTCAGGTCAACCATGTAATCATTGTCACGGATAGTATATTGATGATTTAATTGCTGCCCTGAAGAATCTGCTGCTGTGAAAGTGATCGTTTTACTTTTGTCTGCATTAACAACTACCGGCGATGCTGTAAAAAAAATATTAGCCGTTTGTGCTGTTCTGTTTGCCTCGGCATTTATTGTGTATGATAATTTATTAAAGTCTCCGCTTTGCAAAATAACCGGACTACCATCCAGTCTTTTATGCTTTTTAAGCTCAACTATTTTTGGCTGGCCGCCTTTATTGGTAAAAGATATTTTCAGTACTTCATTTTCAACTACTGTTAATTGTTCTGAATTTGCGCCAGATTGAAAAGCTGTTAGCTGTTGTGGTGCTTTTAGTGAATCTGCTTTAAGCGAATCAAGCCTGGCAACAGCTGTATCTGTCCTTTTAGGGTTAGCTTTTGCTATTGAATCTGCTATCCGCTTTTGTTCGCCTTCATAAGCAAGCCGGCTTTTGCTGTTAATAATAAACATACCGATCAGCAATGCGCCGATCAGGATAAAACCTATCACTGTATTTCTATCCATTCCCATATCATCGTGTATTTAGGATTGCAAAGGTAATTAAGTTTGCCTTTTGCAATCTGCCCGTTTGTAATAAAAAAGCCCTTTATTAAAAAGGGCTTTTTCTATCTTTTGAAATATTCTTATTTTTTTGCAGCAGGAGCGGCGGCAGCAGGTGCAGCTTTAGCAGCGGCAGCCGGTGCAGCAGCAGCTTTAGGAGCTGAAGCCTCTTCCTGTTTCAACTGGCGTGTCATTGTAACAGATGCGATAGGAATCCTCGGTGAATTCAATACTTCCATGTGCTCAGCAATAACATCCTGAACCCTGATATTCTCATTCAGTTCCAGGTTACTTATATCAACATTGATATGCTCCTTCAAATATTTTGGAAGTGTTTTGATCTTTAAAGATTTCATTTTGGTAACAAGTTTACCACCTGCTTTAACGCCGGCAGGAGTTCCAACATATTTCAATGGCAAAGATGCGATCACTTTTTTATCGTCAACCAGTTCCAGGAAGTCAACATGCGTTAATGCATCGGTAACTTTATTGAACTGGATGTCTTTCAAAATGCAGCGATATGTTGCACCATCAACCTTAACATCTGCAAGCATAAATTCAGATGTGTAAACGATTGATTTAAATGCTGATGCCGGGGCAGAAAAGTTAACTTCTGATTTACCACCATAGATTACACCTGGCACGAGTTGCTGAGAGCGAAGTTGGCGGGTGGCTTTTTTTCCGCTTTCGGTCCTCAGTTGTCCTTCGATTGTAACTGATTTCATTGTTTATAATTTTTTAATGAGGCGCAAAGGTAAGGGAAAAAATCCACGTTTGACGTCCGGTAGTTGATGTTTTTTATATTAGGGATTATATTCGTAAAAAGTTGATTTTCAATCCTCAAACCTTTCTAACCCTTCCGCGTATAAACAAACTGTTGATGCTCTTGTTCTCAAATGCATTCCTGATGGTAACGGCAAATAGTTCATCAGTTGATAATACTTTTATCTTACTACAACCGGGTTTAACGGGAATAGTATCGCAGACAACTAATTCTTCCAAAACACTGTCTTCAATATTTTTATATGCATTCCCGGATAAAACAGGGTGTGTACACAAGGCCCTCACGCTCCTGGCTCCCTTTTCCTTCATCAATGCCGCACTTTTAGCTAATGTGCCGCCGGTATCACAGATATCGTCTATCAAAACAATATCCCTGTCAGTAACATCCCCTATCAGTACCATGCTGGCAATTTCATTGGCCCTTTTTCGGTGTTTATCACAAATAACCATTTCGCATTCAAAAAATGTGGCAATTTCCCTGATACGGTTTGCGCTACCTACATCTGGAGCTGCAAAGGTTAAGTTCTCAAGCCGTAAGTTTTCAATGTATGGGATAAAAATAGCAGAAGATTCCAGGTGATCCACAGGAATATCAAAATAGCCCTGTATCTGTGGTGCATGAAGATCCATCGTTATGATACGATCTGCACCGGCAGCAACGATCATATTGGCGATCAGTTTTGAACCAATGGCAACACGGGGCCTGTCTTTCCTGTCCTGCCTGGCAAAGCCATAATATGGTATTACTGCAATTACTTTGTATGCTGAAGCTCTTTTGGCTGCATCGATCATCAACAATAATTCCATCAGGTTATCTGAAGGCGAAAAAGTACTTTGTATTAAAAACACAAATCTACCTCGGATACTCTCTGTGAATTCCACCCCGATTTCGCCATCACTGAACCGCTGAATATTTACTTTCCCTAACGGTTCTCCAAACTTCATTGCGATTTTTTCTGCCAGGTATTGCGAGCCGGTACCGGAAAATATTTTTGCATTGGATTTCATGTAAATAAATATTACTGTTGATTACAGAATTGTATTGCGAAAATACATTTAGTTTAGTTCACTTAAAATTGAATTTATGGAAAATGTTCACAAGCCTTCCACATCAATCAAGAATTGGGCAATAGATGACAGGCCCCGTGAAAAATTATTACAGAAAGGTGTAAATGCTTTAAGCAATTCTGAATTACTGGCAATACTCATTAACAACGGGAATAAAGACAGGTCGGCCATAGACCTTGCTAAAGACATACTGATGCTAAGCAGTAATAATCTTGATGAACTGGGGAAACTATCGCTGAATGACCTGGTAAGTGTAAAAGGAATCGGCAAAGCAAAAGCGATTACTATACTTGCTGCGCTGGAGCTGGGAAAAAGAAGAATTACATCAGGTGTGCTGGAAAAAACAGTAGTACGAAACAGTCATGAAATAGCGGCCTATTTAAGAACTGTTCTAAAAGATCTTCCGGCAGAAGTTTTTGCCGTTGTATTTTTAAACAAAGCCAATAAGGTTAATCATTTTGAAATTATCAGCCGTGGCGGGATCACTGGAACAGTTGCAGATCCACGTGTAATATTAAAAAAAGCGTTGGAGGAAGGAGCCACTTCAATAGTATTAACGCATAACCATCCGTCAGGAAATTTAAAACCAAGCCGGGCCGATGAAGAGATCACACAGAAAATAAAACTGGCTGCAGGTTATTTTGACATCCGGGTACTTGATCACATTATCGTAAGCGATGAAGGATATTATAGTTTTGCAGATGAAGGGGTTTTATAGATTGTCATTTTTATCCCAAGAAATTTCAAATGTAAAATACAAAATGAAAAATGAAAAAGTCAGAAAACAGATACAATATATGTTTAGTATTCAACTTCGCAGATCAGCTTGTAATTCAGTAACCTGCTTTATATTAAGCTAATCAACTTTTACATTCAATATTTTACGGTTAGATATATTACAGCAGGTTAAGCCTGCGCTGCCGGCCCGCCAAAATTAAACGGTATCTCTACAGCTTCCATATCCTGTATGGTACCGTTTGATGCTTCGAATTTTTTTATATTGTCAATCATGGCCTTCATAAAACGTTTGGCATGAAAGGGGGTGAGAATAATACGGTTCTTAACCTTACTCTTGGGTGTTCCCGGCATCACATTTACAAAATCTATTACAAATTCTGCATGGCTATGTGTTATGATGGCAAGGTTTGCGTAAGTACCTTCAGCTACTTCTTCGGATATTTCGATGTTCAATGCTGCAGGTTGGTCTACTGGGTTACTCATATAAATATTTTGTACAAAGATAAAAACAAAAAGCTCCTTAATAAGGAGCTTTTTGAAATATTATTGTTTCTGTAATGTCTACAAAAGTTGCTTTTTTAACCTTTGCAAAAATTAAAGAATATTATTGTTTAACCAGGAATTCTTCAGTTACCCTCCAGCCAGTTGCACCTACATAACCGTATCTAACCTTAAATGTCTTAGTGGCAGGATCGTATGTATTGTTACATTGTGCAGAATTAGGCCATTGTGGGGTATACCCAGGACTAGAAGCAGGCAAACCTGAATCAAATTGTGTATATGGACCGCCCGAAGCACCTGGTCCTGCACTAATTGTAACTTTGTTGGTAACAGGGTCTGTTTTAAAAATTGCAAAATAATTAGAAGCTCCCAGATCCCCAAGATCACAGAAAAGTTCGTCTGGTGAATTTGGCAGCAGGTCTTTTAATTATTTTGCAATTTTTAAAACAAATGCCGGGTGGTAGAAATAGCCTGTAGATTCATAAGTTCCGGCCAATGGATTTCCAATAACGTGGAAATAAGCTGTACCGGTGCTTGGTGCTGGTTTAACACCATCAGATCCTCCTTCAATGCTCAGGATACTAACAGGAACCATGTAACTAACTGCAGGATCAAGCAGGCTAGGATCCAGTATGGTAATAGACAATGTTGAAGAAAATACTTCACCAGCTTTGATAGTAGCCGAAGTGTTATTCAAAGTGTAATTAGATGCAGGCAACGCATCGTATGTATTCACAGCAGTAGTATTGAATGCCGTACGTGCTGCATCATTCACGCCTACTTTAAGTGTAAGGTCGTTGCCAAATACCTTTGGCCCTATATACTCTAACTGGAATTCAATAGTTACCGGGTCGGTACTTTGAAGGTCCAATACAATAGCGCTGTTACTGAAATTAGCATCAACACCACCGTAAGTATTAACCCTGACCATATTTTGACCACTTGTGCCAAGTTGGTCTGTAGTTTCAGGTTTGTCACAGGCACTGAATATAGCAGCTGCAAACAAAGGGAAAACCAGCTTTTTGATATTTGATATATGCATTTGTGTAAAATTTATAATTTTTAAAAATATTAAAAGTACACTACCAGGCCGGTAGTGTACATATTTATAATTTATGGAGTATCCCACCACATGCGTGAATCCATCTTATCACCACCTGGATAGCGGGCAGCAGCGGCAGCAACATTTACAGGATTTGCAGCATACTCAGTAGTTCCATAAGTTAACCTTCTTGGAATTTCCTGTGGAGTATTCACCCCATATGCAGTAGGCTTAAGATGAGGTATCCCTGTCCTCCTCCATTCGCACCAAGCCTGTAAACCATCACCAAATGACGCAAGGTACCTTTGAAGCTGTATCCTTTCCCTTGGTGTAGCAGTAGTTGCATCAGCACCAACTATTGAAGGGAAGGCTGCTGCAAAACCTATATTAAGACCGCCACCATTGCCGGTATTAAAATCAGCAGCACCTGCAAGGTAAGTAGTGGCAGCAGCAGCAGATTGTCCCCATTGTGTGAAAGAGGCTGTTACACCAGCTTCATAATATGTTTGGGCTGAACCTGATATCCATCCCCTGTCGGCAGCTTCTGCCTTGGCAAGCAATACATAAGCTGCAGGAAGTACAACTACACTGGAATTTACTGCCCTGTATGTTGAATTGATCGGCGTAGCATAAGCACCTTGAACTGATCCGTCAAAAGCAACAGCGTCATCACGCTTTAAGCCATAAGGAAATGCAGCTCCTGAATTACCATAAGCAGCCCTTCTTGGATCGCCCATATTGGCAAGTATATCACCAAGGGTTTTAGAAAATGCATAATCCTTTCTACCATTCAAATTACTGTAAAAAGTATTTGTTTCAAATGCGCTAGCTCCAGAATAACTAAGTTTAAGGTTATCGGCATTTGTTTCGATTGCCCCTGCTGGATCGTTAGCAGCATCAGCGAATTCTGTTTCTGCCAATGCCGGGTTAACCTTGCTCATACGAAGTGCTATCAGCATACGCAGGGAATTTGCAACTTTCTTCCATTTTGCAATCTGTGCGTCAATATCCGCTTGATAAGCAATAAGCGGAAATGCAGGATATGGGTAAGGAGATTTAGGAACAGGGTAATAAAGATCTCCCCTAACAGCTGCTGTAGGATCAAAGCTAGCCATAGCAGCCTTAAGGTCCCTGAGCATGAATGCATAAATGTCTTCCTGTTTATCATAAGCAGGGGTCAGGTTTTCAGCTCCTTTTAAAGCCTCAGTGTACGGAACATCACCCCATCTGTCGGTGATCGTCCACATAAAATAAACCTTTAAAATGGTAGCAATAGCTATCTGGCTGCCGTTAGACCCCAACGGAGCAGTTGATGTACCAAGAACATTGAAGGCAGATTTTGTAGCCGGATCAGTATTTAGATTTATGATTCTTTGTAGGTCCATAACACTGGTTGCATAAGAACCAAAATCAAGCTGTGGATTTCCATAAAGGGAAACGTCAGTGTACTGAGTTTCAGCCCATTGCTGGGCATATAAAGAACCCCTTATACCACCTGCAGTGCTTGAAAGTACTGCTGGAAGTCCAATAGATGCATTAGAAAGCAAATAGGCTGTTGTGGGGTCACTCGCCTGATCTGTACGTGTATCCGTATCCCCGAAATCTTCCAGCTTCTTACAGCCGGTAGAGGCTAGCAAAGCCACTACCAATGTTAAACCGAAAAATGATTTTATATATGTCTGTTTCATTATACTTATATTTTATGTTGTCAAATTAAAAATTCAATTTCAGGTTTGCGCCGATAGACCTGGTACCAGGGAACTGACCATTTTCACCCTGTACACCACTGATCTCTGAAGGATCGAAATCCCTTGTTTTAGAATACATCAGCCATAAATTCCTCCCGATTATTGAAAAAGTTGCACCCTTGATATACCTGCTGATTCCCATTCTTTCAACTGGCAACCTGTATCCAAGGCTTAATTCCCTCATCTTAACATAAGTAAGGTCATAAACATGTTTTTCACTTATTTTAGAACTGTAAAACTGATCAAAATAAGTTTTAGCATCTACATAAACATCATAATCTTTTCCTGATTCATCAACACCGATCACATGAACACCACCACCATCTTCAACTGCATCCCTTACAGAATTGCCTTTGTCGTTCAGTGCAGCAGTGCGTGCAGTTAAGCCTGAAAAATCTCCCCAGTAATTAGACAGTGAAAAGAATTTTCCGCCTGATGAATAATCGATATTAACATTGATAACAAAGTTCTTAAACAGGGTAAGTGTATTTTGAACACCTCCGGTATATCTTGGAAGAACACTTCCATAATTAACGTCAGCTTCGCTAACAAAAGTACCATCAGGGTTTAACACTGGTTTACCATTGATCCTTTTAATACCTGTTCCGTGCATTTGTCCCCACTCTGAACCTACTTCACTCACTGTCCATGCTGAGATAGGGTTTGTGGTAGTTGGTCCATAAGAACCTGCAGCAGATACAAGCCTGGTAATACCAGGAGCAATAGAAACAACTTTATTAGTCAGCCTGTAAGCCCATGTAGCAGTAGCTTCATAAGCTAAGTTCTTATAATTAAGTAACAAAGCATTTAATTGAACTTCTATACCAGTTTTTGAAACTTCACCGGCATTGGTTTTATTACTAGTGAAACCACTAGCTCCTGTAGTTGTAACCGATACTGGGAAATCCTTATTGGTCCTTGCATAGTAAGTTACAGTAGTTCCGAGCCTGTTTTTCAGGAACCTTAACTCAATACCTATCTCTTTTTCTATGTTATTGGCACCGTGCAATGTGGGGTCTTTTAACTCGTTTGGAACAGTCTGTGTTGGGTTAGTTACTCCCCCAACAGGAAAGTTAGAACCATTTGTATAGTATGTATCGAGGTCATAAGCAGCAAGTGTGTTCAACACCTGGCCATAAGAAGCCCTTATCTTACCAAAACTCAGGATCGATTTATTTTTAATAAGATCGCTGAAAACCAATGAAGCACCGATTGATTTTGTATCAATGTGGCTGTTAACCGGTTCTGCAGAAGCATAGTCCCTGCGGAAAGATCCTTCAAGGAATGCCCAGTTCTTGTACCCTACATCAGCCCTTACGAACAATGCCCTGGATTTATAGTGTGAAATGTATTCGAAGTTATTTGAAACTGCAGGATTTACAGCACTGATTGTTCCATTCCTTACTGGGTTTATTGAATTACCAAGAGAATAAACACCTGGTAATATTAAACCACCACTTGTATTGGCATCATATTGCCTTGCATCATTTTTATAAAATACAAAACCTGCGTTAGCATTAACCTGGAAGTCCCTTACTTTTTTAGAGTAAGAAGCCAATCCTTCATAATACTGGCGGTTGCTGGTGCTTTGTCCTGAATGGTAAGCTGCTAACTGTGTCTCAGCAGTAGTTTCACCATAAGGGTTCAAACCAGTCTGGTTACCACTAACCTGCAATTCTGTAGGATAGATATCATACCCATTTGTAGTTAATTGCTGTTTACGGTAAGTTCCTTTGATACTGAAATCATTGTTGAATTTGTACGTTAGGGAAACATCACCGTATAAACGGTTCCTTTCATCAAAACTCTGCACCAGGTCGAACCAGGTGTATGGGTTGAACCAGTAGTTAGCACCATAAAAACCAACAGGGTTAGCAGCATCGTATGAATCAGGGTTACTGATATTCCATGTAGCATAGATACCTTCTGGTGTTTTCAATCCCCTTAATTCTTTCAGGATATTAATATCCAGGTCTCTGTGGAACCATTGGTTAAATGATCCTGAAGACTGGTTTGCATATCCGTCATCGCCATCAGCATTACGCCTTTGGTTGATATAATTGATACTTGCACCCAGCGTTAACTTAGATGTAAGGTTCACAGTGAAATTTGTATTCAGGGTATGACGTTTCAGGTATGAATTAGGTATAAGACCTTTTACATCCAGGTTGGTATAAGATACCCTTATGTTTGTATTGTCTGTAGCTTTTGAGAAGCTTACGTTGGTTGTTTTAGTAACCCCGGTATTGTAAAAATCTTTACTGTTATTTGCCTGAGGAACCAGTTTAGCTGTTTTAAATGAACGCTCATGTCCGCCATACCATGCATACCATGGAATATATTCTTGTCCGTTCATACGTGGGCCCCAGCTTGCATCATCATCATAGTTATGATAATATTTGCCATCCAGAGCTTTCCATGCTTCCGGTTGTCCTGCCTGCCATGTATATTTTATCATATCTGAATTGGTACCACCTGAATATGAATTCTGGTAATCAGGAGTAAGGTATACTTTATCAAAAGTTACCCCGGTATTGATTTCGATACCAACGCCTTTATCACTTTTCTTAGCCCTTTTTGTTGTAATTACGATTGCACCATTTGCACCATCAGGACCAAACAAAGCTGCAGAAGCAGGACCTTGCAGGATCGTGATATTATCAATGTCATCTGGGTTGATATCATTTGAACTTGGAATAACAGTACCATCTACTACGTAAACAGGACCAGCACCTACGCCAAGTCCATTCTCACCCCTTAAACGTACAACTGTTTCCCTTCCCAATGCTACAGCAGACTGGCTACGTACCTGTGCACCAGCTACTTTACCTGCAAGTGCATTGTTTACATTGGAAGTTCTTACTGTATTCAATTGTTCAGAACTTACAGACTGAACGTTTGATGCAGTACTTCTTGCCGTACGCTTAGTATTAAAGGCACTTGTAACGATAACTTCTTTGATCGTGTTAGAGTTCTTTAATTCCAAAGCGGTAGAAATAGAATTGGAATTTCCAATAGTTACTTCAGCAGGAGTAAATTCTGCCTGTGAGATAACCAAAACATCCCCGGTTTTTGCCTTGATGCTGTATTCACCGTTGATATCGGTTTGAACACCTGTTTTACTACCCTTGATCAAGATAGTGGCAAAAGATACAGGCTTCCCCGTATTATCTGTAACCCTTCCGGTCACCACCCGGCTTTGAGCAAATGCCAATACTCCGCAGAGCATAAGCACTGTAAACAGTGATAAAAATCTTCTCATGTGCGATTAATTATTTGTTTAATGAAATGTAAAAGTAAGGATATTTTGTTAACGCAAAAAAATTGTTAATTCTTTTTATTGAAAACAAAACCCTGATGTATTATAGGACAAACGGCAAATTCGAATTGCTGCACGGTTGATAAAAAAAGTTAAAATTTATATAACAGCTCGAGTTTTACCTCTGTTTTCCTGTTGCCCCTGATCTCATCCAGCCCTGAACCTATGACAGAAAGATTTGGGTTTACAGTTTGGGCTACCCTGGCCCATACAGACATTTTCCTGGTAAAGTCATAATTGATATTCAGGTAGTAACGATAACCTTTGTCATAGAAAACCGGAACGGAGAAGCTATATAAAACATCATTTTCATAA
>Ga0209023_10003260_pt1 | contig 19513 bp, 21 predicted proteins | sample LakOneMetagenome_FD_187468 | JGI IMG/M metagenome (GOLD analysis project Ga0209023, IMG submission 187468) | Freshwater and sediment microbial communities from Lake Erie, Canada (SPAdes) (version 2) | ecosystem: Environmental > Aquatic > Freshwater > Lentic | place: Lake Erie, Canada...
GGTCTGGGGCTGCCATGACGGGGTCCGATACGCATGTCGCTTGGACAAAGGACCTGCCCGATGACGAAACTGACCTTTGCTGCCCATCCTTTCCTGCTGGGCTTCGATCAACTGGAAAGGCTCGTCGAACGGACCGCGAAAAGCGGCACCGATGGCTATCCGCCCTTCAATATCGAACAATCGGGCGACAATGCCTTTCGCATCACGCTGGCGGTCGCGGGCTTCCGCGAGGCGGATATGTCGATCACCGTCGAGGACCGACAGCTTGTGGTGCGCGGCCGGCAGGCCGACGATGGCACGGGCCGGCTTTACCTGCATCGCGGCATCGCCGCACGGGCCTTTCAGAAGGCCTTCGTGCTGGCCGACGGGGTCGAGGTGGCGGGCGCGTCGATGGAAAACGGGCTGTTGCACATCGATTTGCAGCGGATGGTGCCCGCAAGCGTCGTGCAGACGATCCGCATCAACAAGAGATGATGGAGGCAGCAATGGATACGACATACGATTTCGGGGCGGAAACCGGCGAACGGATCGTCTATGTGCGCCCCGTGGCGGTCGCCGATCTGCCGGGCGAGGTGCGCGCGCAGGCGGGCGATCTGCAAACGCTCTGGGCCGTGCATGATGCCGATGGCGAGCGGCTGGCGCTGGTCGCCGACCGCAAGCTGGCGTTCATCCTGGCCCGGCAGAATGACCTCAGCCCGGTCAGCGCGCACTGACCGGGGGCCGGCCTGAAGCGGTCAGCCCGCCTGTTCGGCCCAGTGCAGGTCAGGCAGGCGGTGCGCGAGTTTGGCGAGCATGCGGCCGTAAAGACTGGCCGGATCGGGGCGCGGCAAGCCATGGGGCTTGTGATGGATATGCAGGCCGATGATCGACGGGTCGTGTTCGATGCCGGGCGCGCCCGGCATGTAGAAGCGCTTGGTTTCGTCGGCATTCCAGCAATAGAACGCCTGCCTCGGCAACGCATGGCGCAGCAGGCGATGCTTGCGCGCCAGGCGCGAGAAGGCATCGTTGCCGTAGATGGTGATGCCAAGGTCGGGGGGCGAGAATTCCTTGCCCTGCAACCGCCAGATCGTCGGGCGCAGAAACCCGCGCTTGAGCCCGAGCCAATGGGGCATCAGGTCGGGGCTGTCCAGCACCTGCAGGTAATCGGCGATCATCGGGCTGTCAGGCGGCAGGTAGAAGACCGGGCTGCCGATGCGATGATGGTCTTCCCAGGCGAAGAAGGGTTTCGCCGGATCGAAGGCAAACGGCCGGAACAGCAGAACGTCGCAATCGAGCCACAGGCCCGCGTTCCTTTCCATCAGCTTCACCCGGAACAGGTCGGAATAGTTGACCACCGGCTGCCAGACCGAGCGTTCGGGCCGCAGCACCGGCATCAGGCGGACCATGTAGTCTTGCGACAGTATCTCGGAGGCCGGGCGCAGGTTTACGCCCTTTGGCACGCCGTCTACCGGGCCGAAATGATAGAGATCGACCTCTGCCCCGATCTCCAGCCAGGAGGCGAGGCAGAGCGTCTCCATGTTCCGCAGACGCCCTGCATTCCAGAAGCTTGCGATCTTCATTGCGGCCGTTCCCCCGTCCCGCGGGAGTTATGCCCTGATGAGGCCCATTGATTCAAGTTTGAGCAGCACCTGATGGGCGCAATTGTCGACGTCGACGTTTTCGGTCTCGACGACGAGTTCGGCCCTGGTCGGCGCCTCGTAGGGGTCGGAGATGCCGGTGAACTCCTTGATCTTGCCTTCGCGGGCCAGCTTGTAGAGGCCCTTGCGGTCGCGGCGCTCGCATTCCTCGAGGGTTGTGGCCACATGCACTTCGACAAAGGCGCCGTAAGCCTCGATCATCTCGCGCACCGCGCGGCGGGTGGCGGTGTAGGGGGCGATCGGCGCGCAGATGGCGATGCCGCCGTTCTTGGTGATTTCCGACGCCACATAGCCGATGCGCTTGATGTTGATGTCGCGGTGTTCCTTGGAGAAGCCCAGTTCCGAGGACAGATGCTTGCGCACCACATCGCCGTCCAGAAGCGTCACCGGGCGCCCGCCCATCTCCATCAGCTTGACCATCAGCGCGTTGGCGATGGTCGATTTGCCCGATCCGGAGAGGCCGGTGAAGAAGACCGTGAAGCCCTGTTCGGCGCGCGGCGGCGAGGTGCGGCGCAGTTCGGTGACGACCTCGGGGAACGAGAACCAGTCGGGGATTTCCAACCCCTCGCGCAGGCGGCGGCGCAGTTCGGTGCCGGATATATCCAGGACGGTCGCGCCCTCGGGCAGTTCGTCAACCGGGAAATACTGCGCCTTTTCCTGCACATAGACCATCTGCTTGAAATCGACCATCTCGATGCCGATCTCGTCTTGATGCTGGCGCACCAGTTCCTGCGCGGCGTAAGGATCGTAGAAATCCTTGCCCTGGCTGTTCTTGCCGGGGCCGGCGTGATCGCGGCCGACGATGAAATGGGTCAGCCCGTGGTTCTTGCGGATGATCGCGTGCCACAGCGCTTCGCGCGGGCCGCCCATGCGCATGGCAAGCCCCAGAAGCGACAGATGCGTGGTCGAGGCGGGATATTTGTCGAGGACGGCCTCGTAGCAGCGCACCCGGGTGAAATGGTCGACATCGCCGGGCTTGGTCATGCCGACTGTCGGGTGGATCAGCAGGTTGGCCTGCGCTTCGCGCGCGGCGCGGAAGGTCAGTTCCTGATGGGCGCGGTGCAGGGGGTTGCGGGTCTGGAAGGCGACAACCTTGTTCCAGCCGAGCTTGCGGAAATAGGCCCTGAGTTCGTTCGGCGTATCGCGGCGCCCCTTGAAATCGTAATGCACCGGCTGCTGGATGCCGATCACCGGGCCACCGAGATAGACCGGGCCAGCGACATTGTGCAGATAGTTCACCGCCGGATGCGCCAGGTCGTCGGCGCCAAACACCCCTTCGGCCTCGTGCGCCTTGTTGGGCACCCATTTGTCGGTGACCGACAGGATGGCCAGAATCACCCCTTCCTGATCGCGCAAGGCGATATCCTGCCCCGGCGCCACCGCTTCGGCGAACTTCTCGCTGACATCCAGCGTCACCGGAATCGGCCAGAGCGTGCCGTCCTCGGTGCGCATGTCCTTGACGACGCCGTTGTAATCGGCCTCGGTCTGAAAGCCCTTGAGCGGGGCAAAGCCGCCGTTCATCAATAGCTCGAGATCGCAGATCTGCCGCTGCGTCAGATCCCAGGACGGCAGATCGCCGGCCTCGGCCTTCAACTTCTGGGCGGAGTCATAGGAAACATAAAGCTCCGGAATCGGGGCGTGGTTGGAACGGGCCATGGACGGAAGGAACCTCTGCAATGATCGGCGCGGCGGAGCCGCTTACGCGCGGGGGTCTAGACCGCGATTGGGGCAAAATTCAAGCGCGATGGGGCGGATTGCCGCAAAAGGGGCGAAAATGCTGCGGTGCCGCGCAGAATTGGAACGGATTCCTGCACAAGCGGCGGCAATCCGGACGAGGGTGCGTGGTCAGCCATCGGGCCCGGGGTGCCAGGGCCGGGCGGGGCCGGCCGGGCGCACCGTCAGGCCGGCGATCCAGTCGAAAACAACGATATGGGTCAGGTCGGGGCGCGAGCGCGAGGGGTAAAGCATGGCCTGTGTGCCAAGGTCGCGGGCGGCGTCGGATAGGGCCCAGGTCGGCGATGGCGCGCCGGATGCGCGCAATTCCTGCCAGACGACCGAGGCGCGTTCGGGCGCGGGCTCGGCGCGCAGGTCGCGCACGCGCGCCAGATCGACGTGCAGCGGGGCGATCACGCGCGGCCCCGGATTTTCGCGCACATATCGCGCGATGGCAACGCCCGCGCCCGCCGCCGTCAGCGAGGCGTAAAGGGCGCGCTGGCCGGAATGGTGAAACCGCCCCTCGGGAGCCCGTGCGGCCGCGCACGGGTCATGAGCCAGCCTTGCGTCGAGAATGCGCCAGACGATCCCGGCAAAGGGTGCGAGCGTGATCGCCAAGCCCCTCAGCCCTGTGCGGCGAGCCAGCGTTCGGCGTCAAGCGCGGCCATGCAGCCCATCCCGGCACTGGTGACCGCCTGGCGGTAGATGTGATCGGTCAGATCGCCGGCGGCAAAGACACCGGGAACCGAGGTGGCGGTCGACCCGGCCTCGACCTTCACGTAGCCGCCCGAATGAAGCTGCAACTGGTCCTTGACCAGTTCCGAGGCCGGCGCATGGCCGATGGCGACGAAAAAGCCCGTGCAGGGCACGGTTTGCTCGACGCCCGACTGCACGTCGCGGATACGCACGCCGGTCACCCCGACGCCGCCCGGCTCGCCCAGGATTTCCTCGACCCCGTGATTCCAGATCACCTCGATCTTGGGGTGCTTGAACAACCTGTCCTGCATGATCTTTTCGGCGCGCAAGGTATCGCGGCGATGGATCAGCGTGACCTTGGTGGCGAAATTGGTCAAGAAGAGCGCCTCTTCGACTGCGGTATTGCCGCCGCCGATCACCACGACTTCCTTGCCACGATAGAAGAACCCGTCGCAGGTGGCACAGGCCGATACACCGAACCCCTTGAACTGTTCCTCGGACGGCAGGCCCAGCCATTTCGCCTGGGCGCCCGTGGCCAGGATCAGCGCGTCAGCAGTATAGGTGGTGCCGCTGTCGGATTGGGCGGTGAAGGGGCGTTTGGACAGATCGAGCGACGAGATGTGATCGGCGACGATCTCGGCCCCCATGGCGCGGGCATGGTCCTGCATCCGCACCATCAGGTCGGGGCCCTGCACATGGGTATCGCCCGGCCAGTTCTCGACCTCGGTGGTGATGGTCAACTGGCCGCCGGGCTGAATGCCCTGCACCAGCACCGGGTCCAGCATGGCGCGGGCCGCATAGACGGCGGCGGTATAGCCCGCAGGCCCCGAGCCGACGATCAGAACCCTTGTGTGCCGTGCCGCGCCCATGCCCGCCCCCTTGCCTTTACCCGGCCTGCATATAAACACCGGTGCGGGCCGGGGAAAGGGCCGAAGGCCGGGCCTGTCGCCGGAAAATTGCCGAGTTGCGAAACAATATTGCGCAAACCCCCCCGTGACGGTAAGTTCTGCAAAATCCTTGAGGAGACGACCCGATGGCAGGCCATAAACTTGACGAGATCGACCGAAAGATCCTGTCAGAGTTGCAGGCCGATGGCCGGATGACCAATGTCGAACTGGCAAGCCGGGTCGGGATTTCCGCGCCGCCCTGCCTGCGCCGGGTCAGAACACTGGAGGAGGCGGGCTATATCCGGGGCTACCATGCCGATGTCAACCCGCGCGAACTGGGGTTCGAGGTGCATGTCTTCGCCATGGTCGGGCTGAACAGCCAGGCCGAGGCCGACCTTTCGGCCTTCGAGGCGCGGTGCCGCGCCTGGCCGATGGTGCGCGAATGCCACATGTTGAATGGCGAGATCGACTTCATCCTGAAATGCGTGGCGCCCGATCTGTCGAGCTTCCAGAACTTCCTGACCGAAGAGTTGTTGCGCGCCGGCAATGTGGCCAGCGTCAAGACCAGCCTGGTCATCCGCTGCGCCAAGGACGAACCTGGCGTTCCCTTCGATGTGCTCGAGGCGCGGCTGGCGCGCCTGGGCTGATCCGGCCCCGCAGCCCTTCCGGCCGCGCCTCGAACGGCCCCCACCCGGGGGCGTGCTGTGGTCAGGCGGCCCGCCTCAGGCCGCGGCCATCATCTCCATCTCGTCGGCCGACAAGCGCGGATGGGCGAGCGGGCCGAAATCGGAAAAACCCGACATCTGCGGGAACATGGCGATGAAAAGCGCGGCCAGCTGCGGGTCGAACCGCTCGGCATGGGCGCGACCGGGATGGTAGCTTTCGACCTCGATGCCTGCGCAGCACAGCGAGCCGTGCCGTTCCAGAACGATATGGAACATGGTTACCGGCGCCACCGGCGTGACCTCGACGATGCTTTCGCAATCGATCAGGCAGCGGGCCGGCGCATAGGCACGGGTATAGCCGGGCATCCGGCAGCGCCCGCCCGAAAGCAGAAGCCGTGCCTGCGGCCCGAGGATCAGGTCGGGCATCGGGCGGCCTTCGCCGAAGGCTTCCGAGGTGATCCGGGTCAGAAGCGACGGGGCAAGGCCCGGCACCGCATGCGGCGGAAAGAGCGTCATCGAGCCGATCCAGGTGACGGTTTCGATACGGCCTTCGGCGGTGGCAACCCTTTGGCCGGGAACCAGATCCTCGACCGCGACAAGGCCGTCGGTGGTCTCGATCAGGGTGCCGCGGGCCAAGGCCGAGAAAGCTTCCTCGAATTCCGCGATCGCGGGGGCGATGCGGGTGGCGGTCTCAATCGTGCCGGCGTCGGTCAGCCAGCTCGTCTCGTAGCGGCGCGTCATCATCGTGGCGCGCTGCGGCCGGACGGCCTTGGCGACAGGCTTGGGGGCGGGTTTCTTGTAGGGGGATACGATCGGGTAAGCCGCAAAAGCTGCGGCCCGCGGGGCAGAATGCATCATGACAAAACCTTCCGGTCTGATTCAAAAAAGGCTGGGCGCAGGCGCCCGAAAAATTGCAGTCAAACAGGCCTGAAATTGGCCCGGCTTTTTTCTTGCACCGATTGGTCGGGCCTGTCAAAGGGGAAATGTCATTAACTTTTGACGCAACGTCAATCCGGGTGCGCGCCGCGCCTTTACCGCCTCTGGTTGCAACAATCCGGCGAATCGTCGGCGTCAGATGCGGCGGCGATATCAATCGCGGGCAGAACCCGCTCGCTCAGAGCCGGATCGCCGAAATCAACCGGCCGTAATCGGCTTCGTGCTGATGGCACGACCGGCGGTAGGAAAAGAATCGCTCGGGGTCGGAGTAGGTGCAATGGCCGGTCCAGCGGGCCTCGGCGACGCCGGCCGCGCGCAAGCGGTCAAGCCCGAAGCCCGGCAGGTCGAAATGCACCCGGTCGCCATCGCCGCCGGCAAAGAACCGGTCATAGGCCGGGTCTTCGGCCAGAAAGGCCTCCATGAATTCGGGGCCGACCTCGTAAGCGCGCTGGCTGATCGTCGGGCCGATGATCGCATGGATACGGTCGGCCCGGGCGCCGAGCGCGGTCATCGCCGCCACGGTCGCCTCCAGAACCCCGGCCATGGCGCCGCGCCAGCCGGCATGGGCCGCGCCGATGACACCGGCTTGCGTGTCGGCGAACAACACGGGCTGGCAGTCGGCGGTCAGCACCGCGAGCGCAACGCCCGGCGTCGCCGTCACCATCGCATCGGCGCGCGGCATGGGCGCCAGCGGACCGGTCACGGCCACCACGTCGGCCGAATGGATCTGATGGACCCCGACCAGCATCGCCGGCCCGATCCCCAGTGCGCCGGCCACCCGTTCGCGGTTGATCGCCACCGCCTCGCGCTGGTCCGACGAGCCCTGGCCGCAGTTCAGCCCCTGAAATATCCCCGACGACGCGCCCCCGCGGCGGGTGAAGAACCCGTGGCGAAGCGGCGAAAGCGCCTCGTCGGTCAGAATGTCGAGCGTCGCGGACATCAGCATGGGTCCAGTCCGGGCGGCGGTGGGGTGCCTGCCGGATGGCAGGCGATCATCTTGAACACGTCACCCATTTCCGCCGGATGGGTCAAGCGCCGATATGCGGCAAGATGCGTTTCGAGTGCGGCGCCGGTCAGGCCGCGCGCCAGCCGCTCGGCCCGCCCGCCGATCCCGAGCCGTTCCAGAAAGGCGCCTTGCGGGGTCATTCCCGTGGCAGCAGCGCCGGCGTCGGCAAAGGCGGCCGCCAGCGGCGCGAACGCGACATGGGCGGTCAGGTCGGCCTCGCCCGGTGTGGCGAACGGGTCGACCGGTCGGTGGGCCCGCACCGCCTGGAACGTGTCGCCAAGCGACCGCCAGCCGCCATAATCGGCGACAAGGGCGGCCCCGCCATGGGCCGCGATCCGGCCCGCGATGGCGGCGGCCAGCCCCGACAGCGCGGGGCAGGTTTCGACGATCTGGCCCGGGGATGTGTCGTCAAGCCGGTCCTCGAGTGCGGCATAGCGGGTTTCCCGCGCAAGGCCGAAGCCGAGCTTGCCACCCGGCAGGCCGACCTGACGTTCGCACCAACCGTCGGCCCTGCGCTGGAACTGGCGGATCGGCAGGGCGTCGAAAAATTCGTTGGCGATCAGGAAAAGCGGGCCCGGGGGCAGGGTGTCGAGCGTCGGATGCCAGACGACTGGGCCGTGGCCGGCAAGGGTGGCGGCCTGCCGGGCGCGCAGGGTGGGCGAGGCTTCGATCAGATGGACCTGGGCGGCATCCCGCATCCCTGGCACTGAAGCGACGGCGCGCAGCATGTCGGCCATGAGCGTGCCGCGCCCCGGGCCGATTTCGGCCAGCAGGAAGGGCGTGGGGGCACCCTGATCGAGCCAGCTTTGCGCAAGGCAAAGGCCCACAAGTTCGCCGAACATCTGGCTGATCTCGGGCGCGGTGGTGAAATCGCCGGCCGCGCCGAATGGGTCGCGGGTGGCGTAATAGCCATGGTCGGGGTGCAGAAGGCAATCGGCCATATAGTCGGCCAGCGTCATCGGCCCGCTGGCCCGGATGCGGGCGGCAAGAAGTTGCGCCAGCGGCGTCACACCCGGCCCCGGGGGTGGCCCGGTGCTTGGCCCCGCGACCGGACCACAAACCACAGGCCGGCCGCGATCATCGGAGTCGACAGAAGCTGGCCCATCGACAGGCCCCAGGCCGCCCCGCCGATGACATGGCCCAGGGGATTGTCGGGGGTAATGAACTGCGCATCGGCCTGACGCAGGAATTCCACCGTGAAGCGCGCAAGCCCGTAGCCCAGAAGGAAGGCGCCGGTGACCCGCCCCGGCCGTTTCAGCGCCCCGCGCCGGACCAAGAGCATCAGGATCAGCCCCAGGACGAGCCCTTCAAGCCCGGCCTCGTAAAGCTGGCTGGGGTGGCGGGCGCAATCGCCGGGCAACACGCCCGGGCAGGTCTGCGCCGCTTCGCCGGGAAAGATCACCGCCCAGGGCAGGGTCGACGGGCGACCCCACAGCTCGGCATTGACGAAATTGGCCAGCCGCCCGAAGAAGAGCCCGATCGGCGCCACCAGCGCCATCGCGTCTGCAAGCTGCAAGGCGGGCACGCCACGGCGGCGGCAATAGATCAGCCCGGCGACGATCACCCCGGCGAAACCGCCATGGAACGACATCCCACCTTCCCACACTTTCAGGATGTCGGCCGGATGGGCCAGATACTGGCCAGGCTGATAGAAGAGCACAAAGCCAAGCCGCCCGCCGATCACCACGCCCAGAACGATCCAGCTGAGCAGATCCTCGACCGCACCGGGCTCCATCGGGGCGCGGTCGCCTGGCCAGAGCGCCGGCCGGCCCATCAGCCGCGCGATCACCCGCCAGCCCGCCACCAGCCCGGCCAGATAGGCCAGCGCATACCAGTGCAGCGCAAATTCGTGGCCGAACAGCGTGACCCGGAAAACCGCGTTCGAAATATCGGGAAACGGGAGGATTGCCTGCATGCTGACCTTCTGGTTTCGGCCCTGAATGCGCGCCGATTTCTGGCAAAGTCAACCTTGAGCTTTCGCCCCCCGCCCCGCATATAGAAAGAAAGCGCCACACCCCAAGGGAGACCGCCATGCCGGGTCCGAACAAGTTCCTCGACGACATGTCGAAGCTGATGACCAACGCGATGGGGGTGGCCCAGGGCGCGCGGACCGAGGCGGAAACCGCGATGAAGGGCTGGATCGACCGCTGGCTTGCCGACCGCGACTTCGTCACCCGCGAGGAATTCGACGCTGTGCGCGCCATGGCCCAGAAGGCGCGCGAGGAAAACGAGGCGTTGAAGGCGCGGCTCGATGCGCTGGACGCCAAGAAAAAGGGCTGAAATTACGGCGCTGGCCGCGACGGCCCGGCGCCAGACATCCGATCTGTTTCAAAATCGCGGTCAATTCTCGCCGCATCGCTTGACGCGACCGCGTTTCGCAGCGTCATGCTGGGCGCCTGGGCAGAGATGATTCCGCAAAGGCTGACATGCAGTATCGGCGTGAAGTTGATGGCCTGCGCGCGGTGGCGGTGGTGCCCGTCATCCTTTGGCACGCTGGCTTTCAGTGGATCAGTGGGGGCTTTGTCGGGGTCGACATATTCTTCGTCATCAGCGGTTTTCTGATCACCTCGATCCTGATCGACGATCTTGCCGCCGGCAGATTCTCGATCTGGCGGTTCTATGAACGGCGGGCACGGCGCATCCTGCCGGCGCTCTTTCTGGTGATGGGGGTCAGCATTCCGTTCGCCTGGGCCTGGTTGCAGCCCGAACTGCTGGTCGATTTTTCCAAGAGCATGGCGGCCGCGACCTTCTTTGTGTCGAACATCTATTTCTGGCTGACGAGCTTCTATTTCAATCCGTCGACCGAACTGATGGCCTTCATTCACACCTGGAGCCTTTCGGTCGAGGAGCAGTTCTATCTCGCCTATCCGCCGATCCTGTTTGTCCTGTGGAAGATCGCCCCGCGCCATATCGCGCCGATCCTGACCCTGGTCGCCGTCGCAAGCCTGGGGCTGAGCGAATGGGGATGGCGCAATGTGCACGAGGCCAATTTCTTTCTGGCGCCGACGCGGGCGTGGGAATTGCTGGCCGGTGCGGTGGCCGCGATCCATGCCGGCAAGCGCAGGCCGCTGACCGGGCCCTGGGCCGAAGGCCTGGGCGCGCTTGGGCTGGCGATGACCGTGGCGGCGGTCTTTCTTTACGACCGGTTCACGCCGATGCCGTCGGTCTATGGCCTGCTGCCGGTCGGAGGCACGGTGCTGGTCCTGCTTTTCGCGCGGTCCGGAACCTTGGCCGCCCGGCTCTTGTCGCTTGGGCCGGTCGTCGGCATCGGCGCCATCAGCTACAGCGCCTATCTCTGGCACCAAACGGTCTTTGCCCTTGCGCGGGCGCGCCTGCCGGTGCCGCCCTCAACCGCGCAGATGGTCTTTCTGATCCTTCTGTCGCTCGGCCTTGCCGCGCTCAGCTGGCGCTTTGTCGAGCGTCCGTTCCGGCAGCGCGGCCCCGGCGCGCCGATTTCGGTGCCGCGGCTGGTGACCATGTTGACCGCCACCGCCGCGGTTCTGACCGCCGCATCGGCCGTCGCGGTTGCCACCGGCGGCGCCCATTTTCGTTTCTCGCCCGCGGTGAACGCGCTTTCGGACCAGTTCCGCCAGGAATTCGCCGGGCGGGCCGACGCGGTGCGCGAGGGCTATTGCGAGTTCAACTCTAAGCGGATCGACGAGAGCATGACCGCATTTCTGAAAAATTGGCCCTGCCGGCCGGCCGGCGCAGGCGGAACGGTCGTGACGGATATCGCGATCTATGGCGACAGCCACGCCTCGGATGTGGCCGCCGCGGTGCGGCTGAATGGCCATGATGTCGCGCAGCTCACCGTCGCCGGCTGCCCGCTCGCGCCTGCGGTCATGGTCGGCAAGTGCCGCCAGGCGGCCGATTACCTCAAGGCGCAGGTGGTGGCTGCCGGGATCCGCGACCTTTGGCTCATCAACCGCTTCGATCCGCCGGAACTTACGCCAGGTGCGCTGCGCGACATGGTCGATTACTGGAAGATCGACGGGGTCAGGATCACGCTCTTTTCCCCGATGCCCGAATTCCCGGACATGGAGGACCGGGTGATCAAGGCGGCCTGGTTGGGCGAAACCATCCCGTTCGAGATGGATCAATCGGCCGCACAGGCATTCCTTTCGCCGGAAAACCGCGCCATTTTCGCCGCGGCTCAGGTGCGTGTCATTGATGCCATGGCGCTCTTCTGTGCCGGCCGGCCGGTCTGCGCCCCGGTTGATGGCAAGGCCCTGCTGATGGTCGACGGCAACCATCTGTCGGTCGAGGGCGCCCGCCGGTACGGCGCCGCGCTCTGGCCGCTGGCGCTGGGCAACTGACGGGCGCCGCCGCACGGACCGCCGGGTGACCGCCGCCACCAAGATGTCGCAACGACTGGGGGCGAGGCGGATTTGCAACCCACGGCGCGCAGGCCCTTGATTTTTTGGAAGTTTTCTTGCGCTGCGAGAGGGCTGATGCATTGAAGGAGCCCCTGAGGAACCCCCTGTTTTCGGCCCGATCTGATAGACGGGGGTTACCCGACGAGGAGCCATGACAACCACCCCATCTTGCATGACAAAGCCGCGCTGCCCGTCAGGTCATTGGGGCGTCGTACGCTTTCTTCGCTGGCGTCGAAGCCATTCGCCCTAAGATATTTGTCAGCAGTCGTGCCGTACCATTGTCGCCGCAACTCCGGGCTGACATCCAGCCGTGCGTGGAGGTCGTGCATAGCCTCGCAAACCGTCGTCTCTCCGGGTTCATCCTCGACCATCTGCACAGCGTCGCCGTAGTACTGTCCCGCTAGTGCAACCAACGTTTTGAGCGGGAGGTTGGTCGAGCCGCTAGGCGTTGTTGCAGAACTCTGATCGTAGAGGATTCACATTGTGAATCCATGCGGTTAGACAGGCCGCATGAGCAAACCGACACCCGCGCGCTACCGCACGACGAACTGGTCCAGCTATACGGCTTGGCTTCGCAAGCGCGGGTCGCAGTTGATCTGGCTGGACAAGGAGATGACCTGGCTCGCACCGCCTGACGGCAGCCCAGGTCGCCCTGCGGTGTTCTCGGATGCGGCGATCCAGTTCTGCCTGACGATCAAGGTCCTGTTCAAGCTGCCGCTCAGACAAACGACCGGAATGGTGGCCAGCCTGCTGAAGATGGCTGTCCGCAGGGATACCTTGACGACGTTGCTCACCTTTGCTGGGTGAAACGCATCGCCAACGGGTACTTGAACCGTCTTTCCCCTTGCTATTTCCGCGACGTCGTTCGGGACGTGAAGGCGAAGGTAGTGGACCCCATTGATCAGTTCTGGATTCGGCATCGCATATCTCATCTGCACCACCCATATGCACTAGTGTGGGCGGCACAAATCCAAAAGGATCAAATGCTTAATAACAATCAATGGGTTAAGATGGTGCTGTGAGAGAGGATTGAACTCTCGACCTCACCCTTACCAAGGGTGTGCTCTACCACTGAGCTACCACAGCCGCCTTTTTTCCGAAACGTAACCCCGGGCGTTACCCCGAACTCGGCAGGGTTCGGAAATCCCCCGCCTTATCAACCACTTCCATCTCAGGCTCCGCCCCTTACAAAGGGAGTGCGCTACCACCGAGCTACCGCACCGTTTTGCGTGGGCCGGGTGTTAGACGCAAAATCTGCGCCGCGCAAGGGCAATCTGGACCCTTTCGGCCTTCCGCGCTAGGAAGGGTGGATGGAGCGAAAGACCACCCCGAACCCGGCGGGCGAGACCCGTGAAGAGCGGCGCAAGGCAGCACTTCGGGCCAATCTGCAACGCCGCAAGTCGCAGGCGAAGGCGAGGGCCGGAACGGGGGCCAGCGTGAAGGCCGGGGCAGGGGGCGCGGTACCGGGCGACGATGACGATACAGGCAAAGAACAAGAAAGCTGAGGCAGGCAGATGGATTCGATTTTGGTACGCGGCGGGGCGGAACTTCACGGGGTCATTCCGATCGCGGGGGCGAAGAACGCCTGCCTTGCGCTGATGCCGGCGACCTTGCTGAGCGACGAGCCCCTGACGCTGACCAACGCGCCCCGGCTTTCAGACATCAAGACCATGACGCAGCTTCTGCAATCGCTTGGGGCCGAGGTCACGACGATGCAGGGCGGGCAGGTTCTGGCGATGTCGTCGCATGACCTGACCAACCTGACGGCCGACTACGACATCGTGCGCAAGATGCGCGCGTCGAACCTGGTGCTGGGCCCGCTTCTGGCGCGGGCCGGGCGGGCGGTGGTTTCCCTGCCGGGCGGCTGCGCGATCGGGGCGCGACCGATGGACCTGCATATCGCCGGGCTAGAGGCGCTGGGTGCCGAGATCGAGCTGAAGGACGGCTATCTGCACGCCGCCGCCCCGCGCGGGCTGAAGGGTGCGGTCATCGACCAGCGTTTCGCGTCGGTCGGGGCCACCGAGAATATCGTCATGGCGGCGACGCTGGCCAAGGGCACCACCGTGCTGAACAACGCGGCGCGCGAGCCCGAGATCGTCGATCTGGTGAAATGCCTGCGCAGCATGGGCGCGACTATCCGGGGCGAGGGCACGGCGACCATCGAGATCGAGGGCGTCGACCGACTGCATGGTGCGACCCATCCGGTCTGCCCGGACAGGATCGAGCTTGGCACCTACATGATCGCGCCGGCCCTTGCCGGGGGCGAGGTCGAACTGCTGGGCGGGCGGCGCGATCTGGTCGAAAGCTTTTGCCAGAAGCTCGAGGCAGCCGGCGTCGAGATTACCGAAGACCCGGCGCGCGGGTCGCTGACCGTGCGGCGGCGGAACGGCCGGGTGGCGGCGGTCGATGTGAAGACCGAGGTGTTCCCCGGCTTTCCGACCGACCTTCAGGCACAGATGATGGCGCTGATGTGCACCGCCGACGGAACCAGTGTTCTGGAGGAAACCATTTTCGAGAACCGCTTCATGCATGCGCCGGAACTGATGCGGATGGGGGCGCAGATCGACGTGCATGGCGGGCATGCCACGGTCACGGGTGTCGGGCGGCTGAAGGGCGCGCCGGTGATGGCGACCGATCTGCGCGCCTCGGTGTCGCTGATCCTTGCGGGGCTGGCGGCCGAAGGCGAAACCCTGGTACGCAGGGTCTATCACCTCGACCGCGGTTACGAGCGGGTGGAAGAAAAGTTCGCGGCCATCGGTGCGCGGATCGAACGGATCAGGGGTGAGTAGGTCGATGGTGGATGCGCGGTTCGAAGAGGGCGCCGACCGGCCGATTGCGCTGGTGGCCGAGGCGCCCGAGGATCTGACGGTTCTGTCGGCGCTGGTGCAGGATGCGGTCTTTCCGATCACGGAAATGACGTGGGACCGCAAGGCGCGCAAGCTGGCCCTCCTTGTCAACCGTTTCCGCTGGGAAGATCGCGCGTCGGCCGAGGCGGCGCGGCGGCCCTATGAACGGGTCCAGTCGCTGCTGATCGTCGGCGGCGTGCTGAAGGTGGCGTCGCAGGGGATCGATCGGGGCGATCCTGACACGATCCTGTCGATCCTTGCGCTGGACTGGCAGCCGGGCGCGGACGGGGCAGGGCGGCTGGTGGTGGTTCTGGCTGGCGACGGGGCGATTTCGGTCGAGGCGGAATGTCTAGATGTCAGCCTCAAGGATGTGACGCGCCCCTATCGCGCGCCATCGGGCCATGTCCCGGCGCACGAAGGCTAAGGGCCGAAGGCCGGGTTTTCAGTGCCCGGCAAGGGCGCCAAGGGTTGCAAGCATACGGTCGACCCCCGCCACGGTGGTCATGACGCCCGGCGACAGGCGCAAGGTCTGGCCGCGGGCATCGGCGAAGATGCCTTCGGCTCGAAACCCCGCCAGAACCTGACCGGGTGCCGTTCCCTGCGGCAGCGCCACCATGACCGACCCGCCGCGATGGCGTTCTTCGCGCGGCGACACCAGCGGCAGGCCAAGCGCCGTCACCCCGTCCTGCACGCGCGCCGACAGGGCGCGGTTGTGCGCCAAAATGGCCGCGCCATCCTGGCCCGCGTGCCAATCCAGCGCGGGCAGGCTCGCGGCGCAGGCCATGACGCCGGGCGTCCCATGATCGAAGCGGCGGATGTCGGGCGCATAGGAAAACTTGTCGAAATCCCAGTTGAACGGGTCGGGCTGGCTGAACCAGCCGCGCAACGTGGGCTGGCAGCGAGCAGTCAGCGGGGCGGCCACATGCAGTATGCCGGCGCCCGGCGATCCGCACATCCATTTCAGGCTGGTCGACAGGGTGAAATCGACCGCGGGCACCTGCACGTCGAACGGCAGAAGCCCGGCACCTTGGGTAATATCGACGCCGATGATGCTGCCCATCTTGCGGCCATGCGCGACCAGCGCCGGAATGTCGCTGCGGTGCGACGAGGTCGAGGAGATCCAGGTCAGGACCGCCAGCCCCACGTCGGCGCCCCAGCGGGCCAGAATATCCTCATCCTCGGCCCAGGTGGCGCCCTGGCGCAATGGCACGGTATCGAGCGTGAACCCCAGCCGGTCGGCAAGCCCGGTCAGCAGGAAATGCACCGACGGAAAGCAGTCTCCCGCCACCAGCAGGCGCCGGCCGCGCAGCATGTCGGCGGGCAGGGCGTTGACCAGCGCGCTTAGGCCCGCTGTCACGCTTTCACAGGTGGTGACGGTGCCTTCCGGCGCGTTGATGATCGCGCGCCAGCGGTCGATGAAGCGCTGCCTGAGCCCCAGGGCGACCGGCCACTGACCATCGTCGGCCCGGCCCCAGCTTTCGGCCAAGACGGCCATGTCGGCGGCCATGTCGGCGGCCTTGCCCGCATACTGGCCGATCGAATGATACAGGAAATAGGCGTTTCCGTCAGGCATGTCGGTCATAGCAGGCTCCGTCCGGGCCAAGCGCCCCGGCTGAACATGGCGGCAAGCGCCGGGCTCTTCAAGCTTAAAATACCAGCCCGCCGCTGCCGGAAAAAATCGACGCAGGCCCCGTGGCAATCTGCTGCCGGCTCTGGCAGGTTGGCGGCAGACGAGCCAGTACGCCCGGCCAGAATGCGAGGATGACATGACCCGGATCGAGGATCTTGCGCTGACCAATCTTGCAGTCGCTGTGGCCAGCGACGGGGTTGCCACGGTCGCTCTCAACCGCGCGGCCAAGCGCAATGCGCTTGACGCGACCACGGTCGAGGAACTGCTGACCCTGTTCGACGCAATCCCGCGCGCCGGGGTGCGGTCCGTGGTGCTGCGGGCCGAGGGGCCGCATTTCTGCGCCGGGCTCGATCTTGTGGAACATTTCAAGGAAGACCGGCAACCTGCTGATTTCATGCATCTTTGCCTGCGTTGGCACGAGGCGTTCAACAAGATGGAATATGGCGGCGTCCCGATCATTGCGGCGCTGAAGGGGGCGGTCGTCGGCGGCGGGCTGGAACTGGCGTCGGCAGCCCATGTCCGTGTGGCGGACAAGACCACTTATTTCGCCCTGCCCGAAGGCCAGCGCGGGCTTTTCACCGGCGGCGGCGCCACCATCCGGGTGGCCGATCTGGTCGGCAAGGCGCGGATGATCGACATGATGCTGACGGGGCGCATCTATCAGGGGCAAGAGGCGGTCGACGTGGGGCTGGCCCAATATCTGGTCGATGACAGCGAGGCGAAGGCGCTGGCGCTTGCCCGCGCGGCGGCGCAGAACCCGCCCCTGACAAATTTTGCCATCTGTTCGGCGATCAGCCATATGCAAAACATGTCGGCCCTCGACGCCGCCTATGCCGAGGCGGTGGTGGCCGGAATCGTCAACACCCAGCCTGCGTCGCGCGACCGGCTGGAGGCCTTTGCCAACAAAACCGCCGCGCGGGTCAGGCCGGACTAGGCGATGCCGGGGACCAGCGCGCACAGCCATTCGCCGATGAGAGGGATCGGGCTGAAGCTCGGCTCGGTCGCGTTTTTCATGGCGATGTCGTCGGTCATCAAGGTGGTTTCGGGCGACGTGCCGCCGGGTGAGGTGGTCTTTTTCCGGTCGGCCTTTGCGGTGCCGGTCATCCTGGTCTGGCTGACCGCGACCGGCAACCTGCGGGCCGGGCTGGCGACCAGAAACTACCTTGGCCATTTCTGGCGGGGGCTGGCCGGGACGGCGGGCATGGGCTTTGCCTTCGCCGGTCTGGGGCTGTTGCCGCTGCCCGAAGTGACGGCGATCGGCTATGCGGCGCCGCTCCTGACGGTGGTGTTCGCCGCGATGTTTCTGGGCGAAGAGGTCCGCATCTTCCGCATTCTGGCCGTGGCGCTGGGGCTGGTCGGCGTGCTTGTCATCCTGACGCCGCGCTTTTCGGCCCTGTCGGCCGGCGGGCTTGGCGCGACCGAGGCGGCCGGCGCAATGGCGGTGCTGATCGGGGCGATCTTTGCCGCACTCGCACAGGTGTTCGTCCGCCGTCTGGTGGCCGAGGAAACCACCTCGGCCATCGTCTTTTACTTCTCGGTCAATGCCGCGTTCCTGGGGCTTCTGACGTTGCCGCTCGGCTGGAACTGGCCGCACCCCGGCACGGCGGTTCTGCTGATCCTGGCCGGGCTTCTGGGCGGGGTGGCGCAGGTGCTGCTGACCTCGGCCTACCGGTTTGCCGATGCGTCTGTCGTCGCCCCTTTCGACTATGCCTCGATGATCCTGTCGCTGGCCATCGGCTATTTCGCCTTTGGCGAGCCGCCGACGGAACTGGTGCTGCTCGGCGCGGCGCTGGTGATCGCCGCCGGGATCATCATCATCTGGCGCGAACGGATGTTGGGGCTGGAACGCGCCCGCCAACGCCAGTCGATGACGCCGCAGGGCTGAGACGGATCAGGCCTCGACCCAAATCGTCACTGGCCCCTGGTTGACCAGCGCCACATCCATGTCGGCCCCGAATTCGCCATTGGCGACCGTAACACCCAGGGCGGAAAGGGCTTCCGAAAAGTGCCGGTAAAGCCGCTCGCCTTCATCCGGTCTTGCGGCCGACGAAAAACCCGGCCGGTTGCCGCGCGACGTGTCGGCGGCCAGGGTGAACTGGCTCACGACAAGGGCTGCCCCCCCGGTATCCAGGAGCGCGCGGTTCATCTTGCCGTCGTCGTCCTTGAAGATGCGCAGCTTGGCGATCTTGGCGGCAAGGGCTGTCGATTTCGCCTCGTCGTCGCCCTCCATCGCGCAGACCAGGATCATGAGGCCCGCGCCGATTTCGCCGGTGACCCGGCCAGCCACCGAAACCCGCGCCTCGCTGACGCGCTGGACAAGGGCGCGCATCAGCCGAGCTCGTGCGCCCAGGGCGGGTTGGCGCCGGCGCGCGACACGGTGACGGCGGCGGCGCGGATGCCAAGGTCGAGCGCCGCGGCCAGATCGGCTTGCCCGAGTGAGGCGATGGCAGGCTTGGTCAGCCGCCCGGCGCCGTGAAGTGCGGCCAGAACGCCCGCGTTGAACGTATCGCCGGCGCCGACCGTGTCGGCGACCGTCACCCGGCGGGCAGGGGCGAAGACGGTCTGGCTGGGAGTAAAACCTCGGGCGCCCTTCGCGCCTTCGGTGATCAGCACGACCTTGGGCCCCCGGCCAAGGATGCTGCGCGCGAGCGGCGCGATGTCGCCCGGCCCTTCGAGCCAGTGCAGATCCTCGTCCGACAGTTTCACGATGTCCGCGGCGGCGATCATCCGCCCGATGCGCGCGCGGTAGGGGGCGTGATCCTTGATGAAGCCCGGGCGGATGTTGGGGTCGATCATGGTAACGCGGGACGGTGCGACACGCAGCATCATCGCCTCGTAGGTCGCGCCGCAGGGGTCGTTCACCAAACTTATGCCACCAAAGAAGCAGGCCGTGACGGCGGCAGACAGGGTGGGGATATCACTTTCGGCCAGCATGCGGCCGGCGGTGGCTTCGTCATAGAAGGCATAGCGCGCCTGCCCGTCGACCAGCTGGACGAAGGCCACGGTCGACGGGCGGGCGCTGCGCACCACATGGGCGGTATCGACCTGCGACGCGGTCAGCGTGTCGGCCAGGATCTGGCCCAGAAAATCGTCGGCGATCCCGCTGAAAAACCCGGCGGGA
>Ga0209023_10003261_pt1 | contig 19508 bp, 18 predicted proteins | sample LakOneMetagenome_FD_187468 | JGI IMG/M metagenome (GOLD analysis project Ga0209023, IMG submission 187468) | Freshwater and sediment microbial communities from Lake Erie, Canada (SPAdes) (version 2) | ecosystem: Environmental > Aquatic > Freshwater > Lentic | place: Lake Erie, Canada...
GTAGATCTGGGTGGTCGCAATATCGACGTGGCCCAGCAGCGTTTGCAGCACGCGCAGGTCCGCCCCGCCCTCCAGCAGATGGGTCGCAAAGGCATGGCGCAGCACATGCGGGCTGACCTTTTCGGGATCGATCGCGGCCCGCGCGGCCAAGGCCCGGAGCAACTGGAACAGGCGGATCCGGGTCAGGTGGCCGCTCTTGCCGGTCCCGGGGAACAGCAGCTTGCCGCCATCCCCGCGCAGCGCCAGCCAGCGTGAAAGGACCTGGCGCGCACGGGTGCTGACCGGGACCAGCCGCTGCTGTCCGCCCTTGCCGGTGACATTGAGAAATGGCGCATCGCGAGGCACGGCATTCAGCGGCAAGGAAACCAGTTCGGTTGCGCGCAGGCCCGAACCATAAAGCAGCTCGAGCAGTGCCAGCAGCCGCACTGCCTCGCGCTTGTCGCCCATCGCCTCTTCCTCGGCACGGGCGAACAGCGCCTCAACATCGCCGTGGCCGAGCAAGCGCGGCAGCGGGCGGCGAGTGCGCGGGCGCGGCAAGGCCGGCGATGGATCGTCATTGCGCCAGTCCTCATCGACCAGGAAGCCGCAAAACTGGCGCAAGGCCGAGCATTTGCGGGCCAGGCTGGACGGCGCAAGGCTGGCCCAGGCTGCGCCAAGCGAGGCGAAGGCTTCGCGGTCAGCGCTGACCAGATCGCCGATTGCTTCCTCGGCACCTTCAAGATCACGCCGGTATGCTACCAAGGTATTCGCTGCCGCCCCGCGTTCGGCGGCGAGCATGGCCAGAAACGCATCTATGGCGGCGGAAATCGCCTATCCCCGCGCAACGGCTTCCGCCGCAATCATTCGCGCTTCGGCAGACAGTCCAACCCGGTTCAGTGCCGAAACGATGTGATACAGATTGACGCTGGTCATCTTGTCCCAGCCATCGCCCTGCATGCCAAGTCCGGCCAGCAGCACCACCAGCTCGCGGTTGTTCACATCGGCGGCCTGGGTGATCAGCCGGGTCCACTTGGTCTGACGTTCAAGATCGATCCCCAGCTTTCCGGCAAAGTCCCGGGCCGCATTGCCATCGACCCGGCCGAGGCCTGCAAGGCCAGCCAGCAGGAAGCGTGATTTGCGGTAGCCATCGCTGGGATCGTTGCCGTAAAAACTGTTGAGTGCCGATCCATCGACCGGTGCCGCACGGTTCGGCGCGGCCAGCGCCAGCTGCCCCCAAGCGAGCGAGCCGATATCGGCCTGTGGACCCCATTTGAGCGCGTTCTGGTCGAGCCCAGCGGCGAGCATCGAGGCAATCAGGTCGGGCGCATCGCTCGCAAAATCACCCGAAACCGGCAGCCGCGCCGCGGCATAGGCAGTCAACACCTGGCGCGAATAGCGGGCGTCGGGATCGGCAGCGCCGTCCCACAGCGCCGCGATCGCCGCGTGTCGCTCGCCGGCGCTTTCGGCGACATAGGCCTTGCGCAACGTATCAGCCGCCTGGGCCCAGGCGCCGTTGATATCGTCCTGGGCATAGATCTGGCTGTAAAGATCGACCATTGCCGCGCTGGACAGGATCCCGGCCCCGGCAGCGCGGTCGGCCCCCTTGGCGCGCAATTCCAGCTTGGCCATCGGCGCAGTAGCGGCGACGAAATCGTAGCGCACCGGCAGATCCCTGACCAAGCCTTCGGGCGGCTCAAGCCCGACCGCAAGGGTCAGGGCATAGCGCCAGGGGTTCATGCCCTCTACCCCGTCCCATTCGATCTTGACCGTGCGCCGCGCCTTGCCCGCCGCCCCGGCATAACGCTGGGCCAGCAACACGTCGATTTGCGGCCAGCCGCCATCACCGACCAATTGGTCAAGCTGAGACAGGCCCGCGGCTCCATCGCCCTGGAACGAGGCGCAGATTGCGCGCAGCACCCGCCAGTCGGCATCCTTGCGATTGCTACCGATCACCGCAGTGACCGGGCAAATCCCGGTAATATCGGCGGTAAAAGCATAGGCATCCATCGTCGCCTGGGTCAGCCCCGGGGTGTAGTTGCCGGCATCGACATCCTGGACCAGCTGGCGCGCAGCCTCACCCTCACCCATCCGCACCAGCAGCGCGGCGCGACCGGCAGCGAAATCGGCCGGGTTCATGCCAGCCGGTGCATCGAGCCGCGAAACCAGTGCGCGGCGCAGCAGGATATGCCCCCAGCGCGACACCAGCCGTCCCTTGTTGCCGTCGAGCGCGGCCTTGACCAGCAAGGGGCTTTGCCGCTCAAGCGACCAGGCCGGCATCCCGCCTTCGTCCTCGGCCAGGATTCCGACCTGCTTCATCGAGCGGCGCGCGGCAGCGGGCATGTCGAACTTGGGCTTGAGCCCCAGCAGCTCGTCGAGCTGATCGGGGCTCATCGTCTCAAGTTCCTTGAGAGTCGGAATCCGGTGCCCCGAAGGCAGCGTTGCGGGCTTCGCCGCGCCGGGCGCAGCGGCTCCGGGTATTGGCTGAATCACTGGCGTCGAGCCTGCAGACGGGACGGCAGATTGCGCAGGCTTGGCTTTGGGTTTTTCAAAGCCAGGAGGAAGCAGCGATTCGGGCGAATCCTGGGCGATCGCCCAGACCGAAGTCAGCGCCAGGGCAAGCCCGGCTGTGGTTAGCAGGACGCGCTTCATTGGCCTACTTTCGGCAGCATCGCGGGCGCGCTCATCGGCGCAAGCGCGCGCTCGCCGCCATCGAGCCAGGCCCAACCCAGCAGACCAGCCAGCAGCGCCAGCCCAAGGCCGCCAAACATCCAGCCCTTGCGCACTTCTATCGCCACCCGCGACCTCATTCCCCAAATCCTTGCAACGCCGGTTAGCCTATCTATAGGCAGCCCCGCAATGGAGCATCAACTGTCCCCGTCCGAAATCGACGCGCTTGCGGCACGGATCGACCGTCCGATCGTGCTGGTGGGCATGATGGGCGTGGGCAAGACCAGTGTCGGCAAGCGTCTTTCGGCGCTGCTGCACATGCCGTTTGTCGACGCCGACGAGGAAATCGAACGCGCTGCACAGATGGGAATTCCCGAAATCTTCGAACGCTTCGGCGAGGCCTACTTCCGCGACGGCGAACGCCGGGTGATCGCGCGCCTGCTCGATGGCCCACCGGAAACCCACCGCAAGGTGATCGCCACTGGCGGCGGGGCCTTCGTCAACGACCAAACCCGCGCGCTGGTGCTGGATCAGGGCATTGCGGTCTGGCTCGACAGCGATATCGAAGTGCTGCTCGAACGTGTCGGCCGCAAGGACAACCGCCCGCTGCTCAAGCAAGGCGACCCGCGCGAGATTCTCACCCGGCTCAAGGCGACACGCGAAAGCGCCTATGCCGAGGCGCCGATCCATGTGAAAAGCGGCCACGGCCCGCACGGGCGGACTGTTGCCGCGATCCTGGAGGCAATCGACGAATGGCTGTGATCCCTGTCGATGTGGCCGGACGGCCTTACGAAGTAAGGGTCGGCACCGGTCTGCTTGCCAGCCTGGTCGAACAGTGCAGCCCACGCCTGCGCAAGCGCCGCGTGCCGGTTGTCACCGACACCAATGTCCACGCCCGCTGGGGCGATACAATCGAAAGCGCGCTCCACGCGGGCGGCCACGAAGCCGCCTGGCGGATCCTGCCCGCGGGCGAGGCGAGCAAGAGCTGGGACCAGCTTTCCGCCACGGTCGACTGGCTGCTGGCCGAGGAAGTGGAGCGCGGGGACCATGTGCTGGCACTGGGCGGCGGGGTGATCGGCGACCTGACCGGGTTTGCCGCATCGATCCTCAAGCGCGGCTGCAATTTCATCCAGCTGCCCACCACGCTGCTCGCCCAGGTCGATTCGAGCGTCGGCGGGAAGACAGCGATCAACACGCCTGCAGGCAAGAACCTGGTCGGCGCCTTTCACCAGCCGTCGCTGGTGCTGGCCGACCTTGCCACGCTGGACACATTGCCAGAGCGGGAGCTCAAGGCAGGCTATGCCGAAGTCGTGAAATACGGTCTGCTGGGCGATGCCGACTTCTTCGCCTGGTGCGATGCCCACGGCGGCGCGATGCTGGCAGGCGACGCGGGTGCACGCGAACATGCCGTGGCCTACTCGGTTGCCGCCAAGGCCCGGATTGTCGCGGCTGACGAACGCGAGACGCTGGGACTGCGCGCGCTGCTCAACCTTGGACACACCTTCGGCCACGCGCTTGAGGCCCAGACCGGCTTTTCGGAACGCCTGCTTCACGGCGAAGGAGTGGCGCTGGGCATGGTCCTCGCGGCGCGGTTCTCTGCCGCGCGCGGACTTATGCCACGTGCTAGCGCCGAACATGTCGCGCGTCATTTCGCCGAAGTTGGAATGGCCAGTGAGATTGCCAGCCTTGGCCTCAATTGCGATGGCCGGGCATTGGTCGCGCATATGCTCCACGACAAGAAGATGGACGCCGGCGTGCTTCCCTTCGTGCTCATGAAGGGCATCGGCAAGGCGTTTCTGGCCAAAGATGTCGCGCTGGACGAGGTTGCGGCGTTTCTGGATCTTGAGTTGCAGCATTGAGGCTCAGCCGCTAGCCCGGATGCAGCGAGAGCCAGTCGGGGGTGCCAGATGACCATATCCGAAGGTTCAAGCGATCCAGTGGAACCGGCGGATGACACGGCCTTCCTCGGCCACCCCAAGGGGCTTGGTTACCTGGCGCTGGTCGAAGGGTGCGAGCGGTTCTCGTACTATTCGATGCAAACCTTGCTGACGCTCTACATGGTCAAATACCTCATGCTGCCGCAGCACATCGGCAAGGTGATCGGCCTCGATTGGCTGCGCTCATGGCACTATCAGGGCCTCGAAGGTCAACCGCTCTCGTCAGCGATTTTCGGCGACTACACCAGCCTGGTCTACCTTACGCCAATCCTGGGCGGGTTCATCGCCGACCGCTGGCTGGGCCGCCGCACTGCGCTTGTGGCCGGCGCTGTGGTCATGTCGGTCGGGCATTTCCTGATGGCCTTCGAAGGCGCGTTCCTGTTCGCTCTGATCACCCTGATTGTCGGAGTGGGCCTGTTCAAGGGTAACATCGCCGGACAAGTCGGCGAGCTTTACAAGCAAGGCGACATCCGCCGCGCGACCGCGTTCCAGATCTTCTACATGGCGATTGCCGGAAGCGTGATCGTCGCGCCGCTGATTGCCGGGACGCTGGGCGAACGCGTCGGCTGGCACTTTGGCTTTGGCGCGGCGGGAATTGTCATGGTGCTGGGCCTGCTGCTCTACCTGAAGGCTGGGCCCTGGCTGCCGCAAGAAAGCCGCACGACCGGGCGGAAGAAGGTGAAGCGCCCTCCGTTTCGGCCCGGTGATGCCTGGCGGGTGATCGCTCTGGTTGCACTGGTGCCGGTCCTGGCCTTGGCGCACCTGGTCAACCAGCAGCTTTTCAACGTCTTCCTGATCTGGGGCGACCAACGCTTCGATATGCATCTGATGAGCTTCGTGATGCCGACCAGCTGGCTGATCACTTTCGATGCGCTCATTGCCTTCATCATGATGGGGGGCATGGTTGCTTTCTGGAAATGGTTCGCAAAGCGCCGCCGCGAGCCGGACGAACTGAGCAAGCTGATCATCGGGACAAGCGTGACCATCCTGGGCGGGCTGATTCTGGTCTATGTCTCGGCGCATCAGGGCGCGGGCAAGATCCCGCTCTATTGGCCGCTGGCTTTCATCGTGATCAACGAAATCGGCTTTGCCAACATCTCACCTGTCGCGCTGGCGCTGTTCTCGAAAATCGCCCCGCCAGCAATCGGTGCGACAGTTATCGGGATCTTCTACCTCAGCTTCTTTCTCTGCAATAAGGTGGTAGGCATTGTCGGACAATGGTATTCCTCGATGTCCACCAGCAGCTTCTGGCTGGTCCACGTCGGTGCATCGGCCGTGGCGCTGCTGGCCTTCGTGTTATTCAAGGTGTTTCTGACCCATCGCCTTGAAGGGCCAGAAGTAGATACTCGCTAGCCAAAGATCGCGATCGACTGCATCCCGACCGCAACCGCCTCGCCGCGGGTGTTCCAGATGGCCATGTCCTGGCTGGAGCAGCCCTTTTCGGCATAGTTGCCTTTGGCTTGCAGCAGAAACCAGCCGTCATCGGTTTGGGGCATGGGGGTCAGCAGGTTGATCAGCCAGGTCATCGAGCTGATCGGCGCGGGTCCGGTCAGCGGCATGACACCCGGCGGCAGCGCATCGCCCAGCAGCACCAGTGCGACCATCGGATCGAGCCCTTCAACGTCCTTGAGCCGTTCCCACCAGCAGATTTCCGGCACTTTCTCGGCACTCTGCGGCTTGGCAAAACGGCGCTCGAGATTGGGCGCAAAGCTGGGCCCGGCGCGTTCGGGCAGCGGGATCGCCTGGTCCAGCGGAACCACATCGGCGGGCAGCGGCACGTCGCGAAGGTGCAAGCTGCTGGCCTCAACCGCGCCCATGAAAACGAACGTTGCGGTCAACCCCACCCCGGCCTCACCGGTCACTTCGGCGTCGATCCAGGTGGCGTTGCGACCCTGGCGCAGCAGCCGCGCGCGGACTTCGACCTCGCCCGCCAACGGGCCGACGAAATTGACTGTCGCCGAACGCAGCGGCGGCAATCCATCCACCAGTCGCTGCGCCGCAGCCAATGCCAGCGCCGCCGAGAAACCGCCATAGGTGGTGCGCCCCTGCATCCAGTCGGCGGGCACAGTGGCGATGAATCCGCCGTCGATCGGCCGCGCGGCGGCAAGCGTTTGAGGAAGGCTCATGCGTCTTTCCATTGACGTAAACGGAAAGCGGGTCAACACTCAGCCCATGACAAAGTTCATCGACCTTTCGATCCCGATCACCACCAAGGTTGTGTCCGACCCGCCCGTGATGCTGCCGCAGATCGAATATGTGAACCACGAGAATACATGGGCGCAGATCGCGCTGTTCTTTCCCGGGCTGACCAAGGAAGACCTTCCCGACGGTGAAGGCTGGGCGGTGGAGACGCTGACGCTCTCCACCCACAATGGCACCCACATGGACGCGCCGTGGCATTACCATTCGACCACCGACGCCGGTGCCCGCCCTGCCCCGACGATCGACGAAGCCCCGCTCGACCGGTTCTTCCGCCCCGGGGTCAAACTGGACTTCAGCCACCTGCCGCACGGCACGGTTGTCAGCGCTGCCGAGGTCGAGGCCGAACTGGCGCGGATCGGGCATAATCTGCAGCCGCTCGACATTGTCCTGATCCAGTCGGGCGCGATCTATGGCACCGACAATTTCACCGACCAGGGCGTGGGCCTGGGCGCCGAGGCGACATTGTGGCTGACCGAACGCGGGATCGAGGTTGTCGGCACAGATGCCTGGTCCTGGGACGCCCCGTTCAGCCATACCGCCCGCCGCTGGGCCGAAAACCGCGACCCGGCGATCATCTGGGAAGGCCACAAGGCAGGCCGCATCCGCCCCTACTGGCAGATCGAAAAGCTGATGAACCTGGCTGCGCTGCCGGCCAGTGGGTTCACGCTGAGCTGCTTCCCGGTCAAGATCGAAGGGGCGAGCGCCGGGTGGATACGCGCGGTGGCTTTGGTGGATTGAGCGGCCAGCGGCACCAATCCTGCCCCACCTACACCTCGTCACCCCGGGCTTGACCCGGGGTCCCGCTGTTCTTCCGGCGCAGCGTTAGAACCAAAAAGCGGGACCCCGGGTCAAGCCCGGGGTGACGGTGACCTTACAGTTGCGATGGACTCAGGCGGTCTCAACGCGTGCCTAAACCAACCCAATCACCAACATCCCGGCCAGCACCAGCATGGTCCCCAAGGTCACTACCACGCCGATCTGGCGTGGGATCGGAGCCTTGCCCGGGGTGGAAGGCGTATAGAGCCCAATCGCGTGCGCCACCCGGCCCAGCAGGAAGATCACGCCGATCCAGCACAGCACGCTGCTATCGGCGTTGTTGTATTCCAGCAGGCCCAGCATGATCAGCACGATCGGCGCATGCTCTGCCAGGTTGCCGTGCGCCCTGCTCGCACGGGTCAGTCTGGCATCCCCGCCATCTCCGAACGCGACTTTGGCGCGCAAGCGCTGCCGGATCGTATCGATTGACAGCAAGGCCAGCAGGATCGCACAGCCAGCGGCGACCATCGCGGTTACGGGTAGTTGCATGTTAATTCTCCCATGGCGTCGGCAACTTCAGACCTTCACGATCCCCAGCCGGATCATGTCGCGGGCGGTGTCGAGGATCGTACCCTCTACCGGGCGTGCCTCCCAGCCCAGCACCGCCTTGGCGTGGCTGGTATCGGCATCGCGGGTCCGGCCGAGTTCGCCGACGACCTGGCGGATCACCGGATCGAACCAGGCGGTGACCTTGACCAGCCAGTCGGGCAGGCTGCGGGTGGGAACCTTGCGGGCCTGTTCGCCCAGCCCGGCCTTCAGGATCGCGGCGATCTCGCTCATCCACAGGAACGGACCTGCGCAGAGGAACCGTTCACCCGCCATGTTCGGAGCGTTCAGGCAGCGCACGTGCATATCGGCAACATCGCGCACATCGACGATCCCGAACCCGAAATTGGGCAGGCCCGGCAGCGAGCCCTCCAGCATCTTCTTGATCGCCTCGAGCGAGGTCGAGAAATCGCCCGATTGCAGCGGGCCCAGCACCAGCACCGGGTTGACCGTGCAGAATTCCATCCCTTCGCCATTGGCTGCCACCCAATCGCGCGCGGCGCGTTCGGCGATGGTCTTGGAACGGGTATAGGCATAGGCGTCCTTGCTGGTCGCATCGGTCCAGTCGGCCTCGGTGAACTTGTCCTTGTTGTGGCCATAGGCAACCGCAGCCATCGAACTGGTCATCACGAACCGCTTCACGCCCGCCGCCTTGGCCGCCTTGAGCGCGCGCAGGGCCCCGTCGCGCGCCGGCACGATCAACTCGTCCTCATGCTTGGGGGCGTTCGAAGGCAGCGGCGAGGCGACATGGGCGACGTGGCTGCACCCGGCCATTGCCTCGGCCCAGCCGGCATCGCTCATCAGGTCGGCAGCAAAGAACTTCAGCTTGCTGTCATCCACCCCCAGGTGCGCGCGAACCTCCGCCTCCTTGGCAAGGCTCCGGATCGAGGTGTGGACCATCCAGCCTTCTGCCACCAGCTGGCGGATCAGGAACCCGGCGATGTAGCCGCTGCCTCCGGATACAAAAACGGTGCCTGCCATGTTTCTTCTCCCCTAGAACCGGACCATGATCGACCGCGCCAGTGCGGGCGAGATCGAGTGGACCAATTGCAGTATCTTGACCATGCCGACGTTGATGGTCTCCTTGCCGCTTGCCATGCCCGAAACAATCTGGCGCGCGCATTCCGCCGGGCTCATCTTGTTGCTGCCGCGCCCGGCGGTCATTTGGGTATCTACTAGCGGCGGCAGTGCCTCCACCACCTTGACCCCGGTGCCTTTGAGCTGCGCCCGGATCGCCAGCGTGTAGGACCGCAGTCCGGCCTTGCTGGCGCAATAGACCGGCGATCCGGCATTGGGGGCAATTGCCAGGCCCGAGGTGACATTGACGATCATCGCCTCACCGCGCGATTTGAGCATCGGCAGCAGCCGCGCGATCAACAGGGTCGGGGCATGGAGGTTGAGGAAATAGGTCGTCCCCGCTCCGGCAAGGTCCACCTCGCCACTGCGAAAGTCATAGCTTGTCCCGACCCCGGCGTTGTTGACCAGCGCGTCGATCGGCCGATCGCCCAACCCGGCAAGCAGGGCATCGACCCCGGCAGGGGTGGAGAGATCCGCCTCGATCACTTCAAAGCCATCGGCGCGGGTCGCGGCAATCCGTTCGGGATTGCGGCCTGACGCGATCACGTTCGCGCCCTTGTCGCGCAGCTGCCGGATCAGTTGTGCACCGATCCCGTCAGTGCTGCCGGTGACCAGCACGGTCTTGCCGGAAAGCTGCATCGCGTTCTCCCCATTGTTCTTGGCCGGAAGACTAGCCGATTGGTTTCAAATCGCAACTCGCATTTCACACTTCTGACTTCCCTTTCCAAACCCGTTCGTCCTGAGGAGCCGGAGGACTGAGCTTGTCGAAGGCCGCAGGTGTCTCGAAGGACCTCGCGTGCGCACGCGGTGCTTCGAGACGTGGCGTTGACCTACGGTCGCCTTCGGCTCGACAAGCTCAGTCCCCTCCTCAGCACGAACGGGCTTAGGTTAGGCCTGCCGCGAGTTACCTCATCAGCACCAGTTCCTCGGCCATGGAGGGATGCAGCGCCACCGTCTCGTCAAACTGCGCCTTGGTCAGCCCCGCCTTCACTGCGATCGCCGCAGCCTGGAGGATTTCAGGGCTGTCCGGCCCGATCATGTGGACCCCCAGCACCTTGTCGCTCTCAGGATCGACCACCAGTTTGTAATAGCCGCGCTCCATCACTTCGCTGAACAGGTTCTTCATCGGACGGAAGTCACTGGTGAAGACCTTCACATGCCCATGAACCTCGCGCGCCTGCGCCTCGGTCAGCCCGACCGAGGCGATCGGCGGCTGGCTGAAGACTGCACTGGGGATGTGATCGTAAGCGGTGGTGCGCGGCATGTTGCCGAACACGGTGTCGGCAAAGGCGTGACCCTCGCGGATCGCAACCGGAGTCAACTGGACCCGGTCGGTCACATCGCCGACGGCATAGATGCTGGGGCAGCTTGTCTGGTTGTACTCGTCAACCGGGATCTCGCCATTCGAGCCAAGCTTGATGCCGACATTCTCCAGCCCCAGACCGTCGGTCTTGGGGCGGCGCCCGGTGGCAACCATCACCGCGTCGGCGGCAATCGGCTCACCTTCGCCGGCATGGACCAGCAGCGAACCGTCGGCCGCCTTCTCGACCTTGCGGATCGGGCGGTTGAAGCCGAACCGGATACCGCGCGCCTGCATGATCGGCAGCAGGCGATCGGTCAGGTCATGGTCATAGCCGCGCAGGATCTTGTCGCTGCGGTTGACCACGGTGACCTCGCTGCCCAGCGAGTTGAAGATCCCGGCAAATTCCAGCGCGATATAGCCCGCGCCCTGGATCACCACCCGCTTGGGCAGCTCAGGCAGGTGGAACACCTCGTTCGACGTGATGCAGTGCTCAGCCCCCTCGATCTCGGGCATCACCGGCCAGGCGCCGACCGCGATCAGGATGGTCTTCGCGGTGATCTCGCGCCCGCTGGCCAGCCGCACCGTGTTGGGACCTGCCACGGTTGCTCGTTCGTGAAAATGCTCGACCTTGTTGTTGTCGAGCGTCGAGGTATAGGCCCGCTCCAACCGGTCGACATCGCTGGCGACGAAGTCCCGCAGGGTGTTCCAGTCGAAGCTCGCCTCGCCCAGCGTCCAACCGTACTTGGGGGCATCGTGCAGCTCGTGCGCGAAGTGGCTGGCATAGACCAGCAGCTTCTTGGGCACGCAGCCCCGGATCACGCAGGTCCCGCCGACACGGTACTCCTCAGCCACGGCAACGCGGGCGCCATGCGAAGCAGCGATGCGGCTGGCACGGACTCCGCCGGAGCCGGCACCGATTACGAACAGGTCATAGTCAAAGTCTGTCATGCTGCGCGATATGGCGCGGCAAGGCAGCCTTTGCCAAATGATTTTGGTGATCAGACTGATAGGCTAGGTTTATCGAAACAGCCTACGAGATCCCCGCCTCCACCAACAACGCCTCGGTGCTGGCATCGAAACTCGCCCCGCCCGCATCGATTGCCTTGGCGATCTCCTTGCCGAGTTCCACCCCGAACTGGTCGAAGGCGTTGATTTCCAGCAGCACGGCATTGGCGAAAGTCCGGTGCTCATGGAAGGCAATCAGCGCGCCGAGCGTTGCAGGGTTGAGCTCCTCGCACAAGATTGTCGCGCTGGGGCGGTCGCCGGGATAGGCGCGGGCCGGGTCTTTCGCTTCCTTGCCGGCCATCAGTGCTGCGCCTTGTGCGAAGCAGTTGGCCAGCAAGGCCTTGTGGTGCGCTGGATCAAGGTCATCGCCCGGGGCAATCGCGGCGATGAAATCGACCGGAACCAGGTTGGTCCCCTGGTGGAGCAGCTGGAACACCGCGTGCTGGGCATCGGTCCCCACCCCGCCCCAGGTGATCGGCGCGGTCGGGCCATAGACCGGGCTGCCATCGGCCTTCACGCTCTTGCCGTTGCTTTCCATCTCCAGCTGCTGGAGATAGCTCGGCAGCAGCCGCAGCCGCTCGTCATAGGCAAAGCAGGCGCGGGTCTGGCAGCCACGCACGCGGGTGTAATAGAGATCGGCAAAGGCCGCGCGCAGCGGCAGGTTGCCCAGGCCCTGGGCCTCCAGGAAATGCCAGTCCATCGCCGCTGCGCCATCGAGGAACTGGGCAAACTCGTCCCAGCCCAACGCCAGCGCGATCGGAAAACCGATCGACGACCACAGCGAATAGCGCCCGCCCACGCTTTCCGGGAATGGCAACACGCGGGTTTCATCGACCCCCCATTCGACCGCCTTGTCGGGATAGGCGGTCAGCGCCACGATGCGGCCAAAGGGATCGGCCACGCCGTTCGCTTCGAGCCAATCCAGCGCCGAGCGGGCATTGGTCATGGTCTCGGTGGTGGTGAAGGTCTTGCTGGCGACTGCAATCAGCGTGGTGGCGGGATCGCAAGCCTTGCAGGCGGCTTCCAGCGCGCAGCCATCGATGTTCGATACTACATGGACATCGACCATCGCCCTGTCGCGGGTCAGCGCATCGATCGCCAGCGCCGGGCCCAGCGCCGATCCGCCGATACCGATGTGGATCAGATGTTTGACCTCACCCAAAACCCCGGCGTGAATTGCCTCGACCAGGCCCTTCATCCGCAAATGCAGCGCGTGCGCCTCCTCGACGCTGGTGTCCTTGCCCACCCCGCGCAGCGCGGTGTGCTCCACCGCGCGGCCCTCGGTGACGTTGATCGCCTCGCCCGCGAACATCGCGCCGCGTTGTTTGGCAAAGCCGGCCGCCTCGGCGAGCTTAAGGAAAGCAGCCGAATTGTCCGCATCGAGGTGGGTCTTCGACCAGTCAAACCGCACTGCCCCACCCGGCAGATCGAGCTTGCTCGACCACTGATCGAGCCGCGTCTTGTCGGCAAACAGGTCCTTCAGCGTGCGTTTCGGCAGCGCTTCAAGCGCCTGCCACTGTGCTGCAATCGCGTCGCTCATCGCCAAACTCCTGCCCTTGGTCGAAAGCGCCTATGCCTGCCTGCGCGGCCGTGGCCAAGCGGGGAAAACGTATTCAGGCACTGTTAGTGTTCTATTCATATAATACACCATAGGACTTGACGAGCGCCGCAAGGGCCAACAAGGACAGTAGCGATGACTGATACTCCCGTCCCGACCGCCGCCGATACTCCGGCTGAAGACACCGCTGCACCAGCCAAGAAGGAGAAGAAGGAGGATTCGTTCTTCGTCTTCCTGATCAAGCTGGTTGTTGCCGTAGTGCTGTTCCGCAGCCTGATTTTCGCACCGTTTTACATACCCAGCGAATCGATGCTGCCGCGACTGGTCAACGGTGACTATCTGCTGCTGGCCAAGTGGCCCTATGGCTATTCGCGCAAATCGCTGGCCTTTGGCCTGCCGTTGCTGCCCGAACACCGGATCCTGGCTTCGAACCCCGAGCGCGGCGACGTGGTGGTGTTCAAGGCCCCCGAGCATGACAACGAAGACTGGATCAAGCGGGTTATCGGCCTGCCCGGCGATACCGTGCAGATGAAGGACGGTCAGCTGTGGCTGAACAACCAGCCGATCCCCAAGGTCAAGATCGCTGATTTTGAAGTGAAGGTTAGCCCCAACACACACTGCTATTCGCCCCAATTCATGGCCAAGAACGCCGAGAACGAAGACGTCTGCCGCTATCCCCGCTTCACCGAAACGCTGCCCGGCGGCAAGAGCTATGAAGTGCTTGATCTGATTACCAATCATGTCAAGGACACGACCGACCCGGTCATCATTCCCGAAGGTCATGTCTTCCTGATGGGCGACAACCGCGACAATTCGGAAGACAGCCGTTATCCGGCTGATCCCCGCGGCGGGATCGGAATCGTCCCGATCGACAACCTGCTCGGCCGCGCGACGGTGATGATGTGGTCAACCGACGGTGGCGCTGAATGGCTCAAGCCCTGGACCTGGTTCACCGCCGCGCGCTGGGGCCGCATCGGCGGCACATTCTGAAAGCCGTGCTCGAAACCGAAACCCATGCCTTCCTTACCGCGCTGGCGGGCCGTCAGCCCGCCGACGAGGCTCTGTGGCTTGAAGCACTGACCCACGGCAGCACCGGGCACGAGCGCGATTACCAGCGGCTGGAGTTCCTGGGCGACCGGGTGCTGGGCATGGTGATCGCCGAATGGCTCTACAAGCTCGACACCGGGGACGAAGGCAAACTCTCGCAGCGCCTCAACGCGCTGGTCTCCCGCACCAGCTGCGCCGCGGTGGCGCGGCAGATTGACCTTGGCAAGCATATCAAGCTCGGCAAGCAGGCCCGCGACGATGGCGGGCACGACAGCGACAATATCCTCGGCGACGTAATGGAGGCGCTGATCGGCGCTTCATTCGTGACGCAAGGGTTTGAAGCGACCGCCGAAATGGTCCGCAGCCTGTGGGCCGATCTGGTTGGCGGCAAAGCCGGCAAGGCCAAGCATCCCAAGTCAGCGCTGCAGGAATGGGCCGCCGGCAATCGACGCAAGATGCCCGAATACCGCCTGGTTGAACGCTCCGGCCCCGATCATGCCGCGCGCTTTACGGTTGCGGTCAGCGTCAAGGGCGTGGGCGAAGCTGAGGCCACCGGCACCAGCATGCGCGAGGCTGAGACCGCGGCGGCTGAAGCTTTTATGGCAAGGTTCGGATGTTGAACCCATGCGGCTCCCCAAACACTGTTTACCCTGAGCTTGTCGAAGGGCTGTCCTTGATCTTCGCGCCATAACCCAATGTTCTGGACCTACATGCTTCATTGCCATGGAGGTTACTTTTACGTGGGACATACCGACGATCTCGATCGCCAGATTGGTCAACATCAATCAGGCACAATCCCCGGATTCACCGCAGATCATCGGCCGGTTGAACTGGTCTGGTCGCAGGATTTTCCCACCCGAGACGAAGCTAAAGCGGCCGAAAAGCAAATCAAAGGTTGGTCGCGGGCGAAGAAGTTGGCGTTAATCCGTGGGGATTGGGAACGAATCTCGCGCCTGGCCAAAAAGAGGGACAGCCCTTCGACAAGCTCAGGGTAGACGGGTAAGGGGTGAGAGATGAATGAAACTGTCCCCTCCCCCCACTGCGGCCTCGTCGCCGTGATCGGCGCGCCCAATGCGGGCAAAAGTACCCTCGTCAACGCCCTCGTCGGCCAGAAGGTCGCGATCGTCAGTGCCAAGGCGCAGACTACCCGCGCCCGGCTGATGGGGATCGCGCTGGAAGGCGAAGCGCAGATCATCCTGGCCGATACCCCCGGCCTGTTCGAGCCCAAGCGGCGGCTTGACCGGGCGATGGTCCACGCGGTCTGGGAAGGCGCGGCCGAGGCCGATGCGATCCTGCTGGTGGTCGATGGCCGCAAGAGGCGGCTCGACTATCTGGATCCGATCCTGGCCAGCCTGCACGGCCGGCCAGAACGCAAGATCCTGGTGCTCAACAAGGTCGACGAAGTGGCCAAGGAACCGCTGCTGGTCACCGCGCAGGCGCTCGCAGGTGAAGGCCAGTTCGATGAGGTGTTCTTCATCTCCGCGCTGACCGGCGATGGGGTAGCGGAACTCAAGACCCGCCTCGCCTCGCTGATGCCCGAAGGCCCCTGGCACTACCCCGAAGACCAGGTCTCTGACGCCAGCGAGCGCCTGCTCGCTTGCGAAATCACCCGCGAACAGCTCTACCGCCAGCTCCACGACGAACTGCCCTATGACAGCACCGTCCGCCCGGAAAGCTATACGAGCCGTAAGGACGGCTCGGTCGAAATCCACCAGCAGATCGTCATCGCCAAGGACAGCCAGAAGGGCATCGTGCTGGGCAAAGGCGGCTCAAAGCTCAAATCGATCGGCGAGGCCGCGCGCAAGGAACTGAGCGAACTGCTGGGCGTAAAGGTTCACCTGTTCCTGCACGTCAAGGTCGACGAGAAGTGGGGCGACGACAAGGAAATTTACGAGGAGCTGGGGTTGGAGTGGGTGCGGTGAACGCGCCGGGCCAAGCCGGTTGCGAATGCGATCGCTATCCCGACTTGGCTAACATACCAATGGGCTTCGACGGCGATGACGAACAATTCTTTGCAACCATATCGGAGATAGCTCGACATGGTGGCAGCCAATGGTGGCTATGGCTTGGAGCGTGTTTAGTTTGTCACCAAGCCTGGCAAGTCGCCCAAGATGAGCGGATCTTTGATGAGTACCTGCTCCAACGCCTGGACCCGACTGCAGCAGAGCTGATTCAAACTGCAAACCTGTGGCCACCAAACTTCCTCAGATTTGAAGACGTTCTTCGAGAGCTGGGAAAGCGAAGCAACTTCCCAAACTGGTTTGATCTGAACGACAGCCCGCTCGTTTACACAATCAGGGAGCTGATGGAGGCCAATCCTGCGCTGAAACTGGAGGATGCCGCCGGACTTGTTGGGCTCAACGCAGTCGAACTTGGCAAACTGCGACTGGATGGCAACTCAAGGTAGGATTGCTCCTACCGCAGCTTCGCAATCCCGATTCCATCCAACTTCGCCCGCTCTTTGGTCGATTCCTCGCTGCGGTTCAGCGCCTTGGCGATTTCCTTGAGGCCCTTGCCCTTGGCGGCCAGCACGCGCAGTTTGGCGACTTCGTCGGCTTTCCAGGGTTGGCGGTGCTTGGTGAATTGTTCGGCCATGGGGCTGCTCTAAAGCATACCATCCGAATCCCCAAACCCCGTTCGTGCTGAGGAGGGGACTGAGCCCTGAGCTCGTCGAAGGGTCGAAGGTCCCGTCTCGAAGCACCGCAGCGTCAGACCCTTCGAGACGCCTGCGGTCTTCGACAAGCTCAGCCCTCCGGCTCCTCAGGGCGAACGGGTTTGAGGAATGAACTGCTTCAAAGCTTCTCCCGCCCCTTCGTCTCGTTCACATCCACAAACAGCACCATCGCCAGCCAGCGCCGCATGCGTTCGGGCTCGAACCCCACCCGCACGTCGTCCGCACGGGCCGGGTTTTCGTAAGTGCCGAACAGCATGTCCCACACCGGCATGTCGCCGAAATTGCGCGCGTGGACATTATACTCATGGTGCAGCATGTGCGCCTCTGGCCGTTGGATCAGCCAGCCCGTCCAGCGCGGGGTGTCGATGTTCCAGTGCTGATAGAACGCGATCCACGCGCCCAGCACCCCGGCCAGCGCGCCCGCCACCGGCGAAACCCCCAGCAGAATTGAGGCCAGCAGCGTCCAGAACACCTGGATAAACACATCGACCGGATGGAAAATGAAGGCCGAGGCGACGTCGACCCGGGCGACCCCGTGGTGGAGCTGGTGCCCCAGCCGCCAGAGCAGGTCGAACCGGTGCTGCAACCGGTGCGACCAGTATGTGAAGAAGGTCGTCAGCACGATCACCGGCAGCGCGGCCCAGCTGCCCCAGGACGACAGGTCGAGCGCATGGATCCCGGCAAACCACGGCAGGATCACCAGCGGTGCCACTGCATTGACCGCGAATGTGACCACGAATCCGGCAATCCCGATCAGCCGCCAGAACCGCACCTGAGGCATGTTTCGTTTGGCTGGAACGATCAGTTCGACCAGCATGAACGCGAAAAACCCGCCCGCGATGCCGAGCGCCACCAAAGTATCGAGGTCCATCGTTGCCTCTCCCCAGCAGCGACCCGGCGCGAACTTTACCAATCGGGGCGGCGGGCCGCAAGCAAGGCTATTTCTTCTTCGCCGGAGCCTTCTTCGTAGTCGCCTTTTTCTTAGGTGCAGCCTTCTTGCGGCCTTTGCCTTTGGCAGGCCCCTTGGCGGCGCGTTCGGTGATCAGGACGACCGCTTCCTCCTCGGTCAACGTCTCGGGCTGCTTGTCGCGCGGCAGGGTGGCGTTGGTCGTGCCGTCGGTTACGTAGGGCCCATAGCGTCCGGCCATCAGCTTCATAACCCCGCCGCTTTCGGGGTGCGCGCCAAAGGTCTTGAGCGGTTCGGCGGCGGCGCGGGCACCCCTGCCCCCGCCGTTGGCCGCTTCGGCCAGCTTGACCACAGCGGCGTTCATACCGACTTCGAAAATTTCGGCGGTGCCACGCAGCTTGGCGTATTTACCACCATGCGCGAGGTATGGTCCATAACGTCCAAGCGACGCAGTGATTTCCTCTCCCGTCTCTGGATGCGTCCCGACCAGTCGCGGCAGGCTGAGCAGCTTGACTGCCCAATCCAGATCGAGCTCGGGAATGTCCTTGGGGATCGAACTGCGCTTGGCTTCCTTGCCGCTGCCCATTTCGATGTAGGGGCCAAACCGGCCAACCTTGCGGGTGATCGGCTCGCCGGTTTCGGGGTGCTTGCCCAGTTCGCCCTCCTCGCCCGCAGCGGTGCCGCCGGGCTGCGCGAACTTGCGGGTGAACTTGCACTCGGGATAGTTGGCACAGGCCACGAAGGCCCCGAACCGCCCGCCGCGCAAGGCCAGGCGGCCGCCGCTGCGGCCTTCGGTCTCGCACAGCGGACAGCGGCGTGGATCGGTGCCGTCCTCTTTGGGCGGGAACAGGTAGTCGGACAGGAACTCGTCAAGCGCCTCGGTCACTTCCGAGGGCTTGCGCTCCATCACCTCATCGCTCTTGGGCTTGAAATCCTTCCAGAATTTGGAAAGCAGGTCCTTCCAGTCCTCGCGCCCGTCGGACACGGTATCGAGCTCTTCCTCCATCCCGGCGGTGAAATCGTAGGCGACATAGCGCGGGAAGAAGCGTTCTAGGAAGGCGGTCAGCAGGCGGCCGCTTTCCTCGGCAAAGAAACGGTTCTTCTCGGTGCGGACGTAGTTGCGGTCCTTGATCACCTGGATTGTCGCGGCATAGGTTGAGGGGCGACCGATGCCGAGTTCCTCAAGCCGCTTCACCAGCGTTGCTTCGGAAAAGCGCGGCGGCGGCTGGGTGAAGTGCTGGTTGGCCTCGACCCCCTTCTTGGCCGGGGTGTCGCCAGCCGCAAGCACCGGCAGCATCGCGCTTTCGTCCTCGTCCTCGCCCGGCTTCTGGTCGAGCGTTTCATCATAGACCGCCAAGAACCCGGGGAACTTGATCACCTGCCCATTGGCGCGCAGTTCGTGCTGACCAGTGCCATCACGCAAGGTGACGCTAGTGCGTTCGATAACGGCGGAGGCCATCTGGCTGGCGATCGCGCGCTTCCAGATCAGCTCATAGAGCTTCGCTTCATCGCCGCTGCCGTGACGATCCTTCCCGAAATCGGTCGGGCGGATCGCCTCGTGGGCTTCCTGGGCGTTCTTGGCCTTGCTTTCATAAATACGCGGCTTTTCAGGCAGGTAATGGCCATTATTATAGCGATCACTGATCGCCTTGCGCGCAGCCGAGATGGCACTTGAATCCATCTGCACCCCGTCGGTTCGCATATAGGTGATCGCGCCCGCCTCATACAGCGTCTGCGCCACCCGCATGGTGTGGCTGGCCGAGAAACCGAGCTTGCGCGCGGCTTCCATC
>Ga0209023_10003263_pt1 | contig 19505 bp, 14 predicted proteins | sample LakOneMetagenome_FD_187468 | JGI IMG/M metagenome (GOLD analysis project Ga0209023, IMG submission 187468) | Freshwater and sediment microbial communities from Lake Erie, Canada (SPAdes) (version 2) | ecosystem: Environmental > Aquatic > Freshwater > Lentic | place: Lake Erie, Canada...
GAAGACGGCGTCGAGGGTGAGTTTGCCGAAGCCCGGCAGGGCGAAGATGCGTTCGGTGACGACAGCTCCGGAGATGAGCCCGCCGAGCTGCAGCCCCACGATGGTGACGACCACGATGAGCGAGTTGCGCAGCCCGTAGCGCACGAGCACGCGGCCGCCGCTGAGGCCCTTGGCCTTGGCCGTGCGCACATAATCGGTCTTCATCGTTTCGATCATGGAGGCCCGGGTCTGGCGCATGATCACGGCGGCGAGCCCGGTGCCGAGGATGAAGGCCGGCAACGTGAGGTGGTAGATCGCCCGCGCCGGGTTCTCTGCCATCGGCACGTAGCCGGAGGCCGGGAACCAGCCCAGGGTCACGGACAGGTACAGGATGGCGAGGATTCCGAGCCAGAAGTTCGGCACGGACAGGCCGATCAGGGCCAGGCCGTTGGCGATCCATTCGGGCCAGCGACCGCGGAAGCGCTCGGCGAGCACGCCGAGCACCACCCCGATCAGCACGGCCACGATGATCGCGTAGGCGGAGAGCCAGAGGGTCACCGGCAGCGTCGTCGCGATGAGTTCGGTCACCGGTGTGCCGGTGCGGGTGGAGTTGCCGAAATCGCCGCGCACCATGTTGCCGACGAAGGTGACGTACTGGGTGATCAGCGGTTCGTTCAGGCCGAGTTGGGCCCGGATGGCCTCGAGGGTCTCCGGCGACGCCTCTTCGCCGGCCATGGCGAGGGCCGGATCACCCGGCAGCTGGCGAACCCCGATGAAGACCACGAGGGAGGCCAGCACCAGCGTGATGGCGGATTGCCAGAGCCGGGTGATCAGGTATCCGATCATGAGGTGCGGTTACTCGCCTTCGACGAACGCGACGTTGCTGAGGTGCACAACACCGTCGGCGAAGGTTTCGATGCCGGCGATCCCGGTGGAGAAAGCGGTGATGCTGCGTTGGCGGTAGAGGTAGATGATCGGGTTGTCCTCCTGCACCTGAGCACTGACCTGTCCATAGAGCTCGGCGCGGTCGGAGACATCCGTCGTGGCGGTGGCCTCGGTGAGCAGCTCGTCGACGTCGGCATTGCTGTAGCCGGAGTAGTTGTTGCCCTGCCCCGTGCCGAGGAAGTTGAACATGTTGCCGTGCGGGTCGACGCGGCCCGACCAACCCAGCTGCAGTGCTTCGAAGTCCCCGCGGGTCTGCACGTCGAGCAGGGTGGAGTATTCGATGGGTGAGATGGTGAGTTCGAATCCGGCGTCGGCAACGGATGCCTGCAACGCCTGGGCGAAACGCACGGTGTCGGGATTGTTGGAGACGGCCATCTCGATCGGGTACGGCAGGTCCACGCCGGCGTCCTCGAGCAGCGCCTTGGCGCCGTCGGGATCGTACGCCGGGCATTCCTCGCTGAGCGCAGAGGTGAACGGGCTTGCCGAGGAGACCGGTGAGCACGCCGCGTCGTACCAGTTGTTGAACACGGACTGTACGAGTGCGGTGCGGTCGACGGCCATCGACAGCGCCCGGCGCACGGTGGCGTCCTGGGCGAGGGGGGTGTCGATCGTGCCGGTTTCGGCGCCGATTCCGTCGGTGTTGCCCATGTTCACGGTGATGCCCTGATAGCCCAACGAGCCCACCTGCAGGATGCCGATTCCGTTCTCACCGGCGAGGGCGTCGACGTCCTGGGTGGAGATGGAGTCGGCCGCCTGTACGTCACCCGAGCGCAGGTTGGCGGCACGGATGTTGGAGTCGGTCATGATGCGGTAAGTGATGGTATCGAGGTGCACGTTGGCGGCGTCGTAGTAGAGCGGGTCGCGCTCCACCGAGATGGAGGTCTGCGGAACCCGGTCGACGAACTTGTACGGTCCCACGCAGACGGGGCCGTCACCGAACGCGTCGCCGGCGGTTTCGAGTGCCTGCGGCGACATGATCATGCCGGCGCGGTCGGCGAGTACGGCAGTCAGCGGTGAAAACGGCTCCGAGTAGCTGACCTGCACCTCATCGTCGCCGACGGCGGTGACGGAGGTAATTGGTCCGAGCTCGCTCCGGCGCGCGGAGGTGGGAAGGTCGAGGTGTCGCTGCAGGGTGGTGGCGACCGCTTCGGCGTTGAAGGGCGTTCCGTCGGCGAAGACGGCGTCGGTGCGCACCGGGATGGTGACGGTGAGGCCGTCCGCGGAGAACTCGGGCAGCTCGGTCGCCAGCTGGGGCACGATGGCGCCGTCGGCGTCCAGGTCGTAGAGCTTCTGGCACATGGTCTGCATCACGTAGCGCGTGTAGAGCGAGGACGAGGTGGTGGGGTCGAGACGGTCGGGCTCGGCGGAGAGCGCCATCACGAAATCGCCGCCCTCGATGATGGTCTGGTCTCCGATCGGCGCGCTGGTCACGTCGACGCGAGAGGACGAATCCGGCGCGGATTGCACCTGTTGGGCCTGGCAGGCGGTGGTGGAAAGCACGAGGCCGGCGGCAAGCAGCGGGATCCAGAGCGTGCGGCGGGAGCTCAGGCGCGAAAGTGGTCGGGACATGTGAATCCAATGATCGGCGATTAGCAGCGTGCTTAGATTGAATACAATCATGCACGTATTTCACCGTTTGTATACATTTGTAACGATTGTGTTAACCGCGGGGTCGTCGCCGCGGGAAGGCGCCGGTATGTTACCAGCGAAAATCGGTGAAGCCGGAAGGAGCCTGGGCCAGAGTCAGGATTCGCCGGCGCCCGATGAGCCACTCGGTCAGCTCCGCGGCGGACACCGGGCGTGACATGAGGTAGCCCTGCGCCTGATCGCAGCCATAACGGACCAGGGCCTCGTAAATCACACGGTCCTCGACCCCTTCGGCGACCACCGTCAGGCCGAGGTTGTGGGCGAGGTCGATGGTGGAGCAGACGATCGCCGCGGCCCGAGGATCGTCGAGCATTGGGAGGATGAACGACCGGTCGAGTTTGAGTTCGTCGACGGCAAGTTCACGAAGATACCCCAGCGAACTGAAGCCGGTGCCGAAATCGTCGATCGAGACCCGAACGCCGATCAAGCGCAGTCGACCGAGAATGATGCCGGCCTGCACATGGTCCGTCAGGAGCACCTTCTCCGTGACCTCGAGCATCAGGGCGCTGCCCGGCAGTCCGCGCTCGGACAGCATCGCTTCGATCCGATCGGGCAGATGAGCATCGGTGAGGGAGCTGCCCGAGAGGTTGACGGCGATGGAGAGCAGATGGCCGTGCCTGCGCCATGTCTTGGACTGGTCCAGGGCAAGGGTGAGCACGACGTCGGTGAGGTCGGGCATGAGCCCGGCTTCGTCGATGAGGGACAGGAACGCCGACGGGCGGAGCTGGCCGCGGGTCGGGTGGTTCCACCGCACGAGTGCCTCGACGCCCGGTACATCATTGGTGACGAGGTCGATCTTGGGTTGGAAGTGCAACACGAACTGATCAGCGCGGAGGGCTCGCCGAAGTTGCTGCCGGGTGTGGCGTCTGAGCGCGCCCTGAGCCGTGTCGGCGTCGACATCGAGGTGCTGCCCCGAGCGAGTCAAGCCCCTGATGACGCGTGATTCCAGATCCATTGAACCCCCCGTTTCGCTGTTTCAACGCTAACCCAGGGCGGGCCGGTATACCCCTGTTCACGCCGCCCCAGTTAGAGTGCCCCCGAAACGGGCCATGCCGTGAGAGCGGGTCCTGGAGGCAACTACCAGCGCGGCGCCGAGGAGGTTCTGATGATGCCGAGCAATGCCTCCCGCAGGGCCGATCCGTCGTTGAGGGCGGGGAAAACATCCGCCTCGAGGGTGCGTGCCGACTGCCAGGCCGAGGTTCCGGCATCCGTTCGGGTGACCGAGAGTCGACGCTGGTCACGGTCGTCGCGCACGCGGGCCACGAAGCCCTCCCGCTCCAACCGTTCGAGGGTGCGTGACATGGTCTGGGTTTGCACCCGGGCGGCCCGTGCCAGCTCGGCCTGGCTGAGCGGACCCTGCTCGAGCAGATGAAGCACGATCAGGCCGGCATGGCTGAGTCCGAGCCGTTCGAGGGCGTCAATCCAGGCGTGTTCCACCAGACGAGCCGCGGTCGAGAGCAATCGTCCGGTGGGCCAGTCGCTCATCGAATCGAGGGGCTCCGCCGGCCCTGATGAAGGCATGGTCATGAGTTCAATATAGTGCTAACTTATTAATTCATCAGCTAGCTGACGGTTAGGAGTCTTGTCATGGATCAGAGTGATTCCCGGCAGCGCACTGCGCTCAACAACAGGGGGTCGCAGAGTACTGCGCCCCCCGGGACTGCGCCCGCCGGGACTGCGCCGCACAACGATTCGCTGCGGCAGGTGGTCGTCGTGGCCAGTGCCGTGCTCGGACTGGTCGGCGCCTTCATCGGTTCCGGCGCTGCCGGCGGCACGCCCATGCCGGAAGTCTCCGGCGGTGCCCTGGCGGCCGACGCCACCCTGATCGCTCCCGGTGGGCCGGCCTTCGCGATCTGGACCCCGATCTATGCGGGGCTGATGGCCTACGCGGTCTGGCAACTGCTTCCGACGCAGAGAACGGATGCCCGTCAGCGCAGCCTCGGTTACCCCATCGCCCTGTCGCTGCTGCTGAACGCCGCCTGGATCCTGAGCGTGCAGTTCGACCTCCTCGCCCTGAGCGTTCCCATCATCGCGGCGCTGCTGGCGGTGTTGGTGTGGGTGCTGCGCATCCTGCGCGACACCCGGCCGAAGAACCGGGTCGAGGCGGGCCTTGTCGACGTGACCATGGGCCTGTATCTCGGCTGGGTGTGCGTGGCGACCGCGGCCAACGTGGCCGCGGTGCTCGTGGCGACGGGCTTCACCGGGCCAGGAGTGAGCCCCGACATGTGGGGCGTCGCCGTGATCGCGGTGGCCGGACTCGTCGGTGTCTTCCTCGCCGTCTATGACCGGGGCCGCTTCGCGCCCTCGATCGCCCTGTGCTGGGGGCTCGGCTGGGTGGCCAGTGCGCGCCTCACCGGTGACCTGCTGTCGACGCCGACCGCCATAGCGGCGATCGTGGCCGTGGTCGGGGTCGTCGCCGTGACCGCCGTCGCTCGGTTCCGCGCGCGGGTCGACGCATGAACGGCGCTCGCCGGCGCTGGGCGGGCCTCGTCTTCATCAGCATCGCGGTCGCGCTCATCATCGTGGACTCCACGATCGTCAACGTGGCCATCCCGTCGATCGTCGACGACCTCGGCATCACCTCCACGCAGGTGCAGTGGGTGCAGGAAAGCTACACGCTCGTTTTCGCAGCCCTCCTGCTCGTGTTCGGCACCCTCGCCGACCGGTATGGGCGCCGGCGGATCCTGTTGCTGGGCGTGGTGATTTTCGCCGCGGCCTCCGTTCTGGCGGCGTTCGCCCAGACCGGCGACCAGCTGATCGGCTCCCGCATCATTCAGGGAGTCGGCGGGGCCATGGTGCTGCCCACCACGCTGTCGCTGATCAACGCCACCTTCCGCGGGCGCGAACGAGGCATCGCCTTCGCGATCTGGGGCTCGACCATCGGCGGAATGGTGGCCGTAGGCCCGCTGCTCGGCGGCTACCTCACCACCTACTATTCGTGGCGCTGGGCCTTCGGCATCAATGTGCCGCTCGGACTGCTCATCATCGCCGGAATCCTGATCTTCGTCAGCGAATCCCGGGACACGGCCGACCCGCGCCGGGTCGATGTGGTGGGAGCGATACTCTCGGTGGTCGCCAGCGGCACGCTGGTGTTCGGGCTGATCGAAGGACGCAGCTACGGCTGGTGGCTGGCCCGCAAGCCCGTCGTGATCGGCGACTTCACCTGGCCGTATGACCTGTCCGTCATTCCCGTCATCTTCCTGGTGACGATCCTGTCCGGCATGGCCTTCGTGTGGTGGGGCCTGGCCCGGCAAAAGGCGGGCAAGACCACGCTGCTGGCCTTCTCCCTGTTCCGCATCCCCTCGTTCCGTAACGGAAACGTAGCCGCCCTCATCGTGTCGCTCGGCGAATTCGGAATCATCCTCTCCCTGCCGCTGTGGCTGCAGAACGTGCTCGGTTACGATGCCCTGCAGACCGGGTTCGTGTTGCTGGCGCTTGCGGCCGGAGCCTTCGTGGCGAGCGGTGTGGCCGGCGCCTTCGGCAACCGGGTGAGCCCGGTCACCATCGTTCGCGTCGGAATCCTGGCCGAAATCGTGGGTGTGGTGGGCCTGGGCTTCATGATCACGGCGGATGCCACCTGGCTCTCGGTGGTGCCGTTCCTGTTCGTCTACGGCCTCGGCGTGGGACTGGCCACGGCCCAGCTCACCGGCGTGGTGCTCAAGGACGTGCCGCTGGAGAAGAGCGGACAGGGATCAGGCACCTCGAGCACCGCGCGGCAGATCGGATCGGCCCTCGGGATCGCCGTTCTGGGCACCATCCTGTTCACGTCGGTGGGGTCGTCACTCGATTCCCGCCTCGGTGAGATGTCGGCGGTTCCCGCAGCGGTGCGCACCGAGCTGGTGGATGCCGTGGTCGACAGCGCCGGGTCGGCCATCCCCTCCCTCGAGCAACGCAGCCCCGCGGTGGCGGAGGCCGCCCGCGAAGCCTTCAGCGACGGTACCCGCAATGCGGCCTTTGCCGCGGCCGGGTTCTTGGTGCTCGGCTTCCTCGCCAGCCTCCGGCTGTCCGGCGGGGCGCACCGCGAGGAGGATGTGGCGGATGCGGGGCGGCGCAACAGCGACGCGGCATCCGTTGCCCCGCCCGCGCCATAGACACCGATGGGCGAAGGGGTCGGACCGAATCGGTCCGACCCCTTCGCCCATCTCGTTCAGCGTGTGTCGTTCAGTGCTACTTGGTGTTAGGGCGCGGGGCCTGAGCCTTCTGCACCGCGAACTCCCCACCCACGCGACCGCCGAACGGACGGCCGTGGTCGGCGAATTCCTCCCGGAAGAACGCCATTCTCCAGGTGCCCATCTCCACCCGGGATCCGGTGCGCAGAATGATGCCACCGCTCCGGTTGTGTGCGGTGTCGTCGATGGAACGCACGCTCCCACTCACCTCACCGAGGGGGTAGAGAACGTACTCGTCATTCTCGTCATGCCTGATCTCGGCGTGGAACGCCTTCAGCCCGGGAAGGGACAGGTCCGAATCGGGAGCCGAGCCGATCGTGGTGAGGTCAGGAAGCAGATCGAACTCACGCGGCATCTGCCCGTTCCAGTTCTTGGAACCCACGACGAAGATCAGCCGCGGTCGTCCACCGCCACGCGCGTAGTGCGTGGTGGTGACCCGCCGACGCAGCCCACGATTGAGAGTGGGTACGAGGGGAAACAGGGTGGCCGGTGGCAGCGGCACAACGGCAGGAGCCGATTTCAGGAGGCTGCGAGCACTGCTCTTGATCAGCGGAGCCAGGGCCGCACGACTGCCGAGCAGAATGTTGGGCGATTTGGTCAGCAGGCGCTGAACCAGAGGCGCCTCAACATCCCCGATACGGGCGATGAGCCCGTCGGGTCCGGTGAGGGAAACCGTGAGGCCTCGCGCCGCGATCTGCGAGGCGATCTCACGAAGGCCGGACATATTCATGTCGCGCCCCGGTGCCAGCACCGCCGCGTTGCTCACGTACACGTCGACCTCGCTCCCATCGGCCGTGACGGTCCCCTGCATACGTTCAACCGCCTCGCCGTTCACCGGTTCGGAGAGCGAGAAAGTGAGGTCGACATGCAGGTGAACGTTACTCGGGGCAGCAGACGTTGACAGCACTTTGGGCCGTGCCTGTGGCGGCACCGCCTCTGGCTGCTCTGCGTCGGTCATGGCTACTTGCGGTGCGGGTCGGAGCCGGGGGTGTCCGCGTCACTCGTCGTGACGCGGAGGGTGCCATCGACCTTCCAGGTGGCGCGGGGAGCATCGGGTCCGATGTCGCGGGGGACCTCGATGGACATGTCGATGAAGGTGTAGTTGATCGCGGCGCCCTTGCCGGTCAGGTAGGACCACATTTCCTGACCCAGATCGGTCCAGTCGGTGATGGTGTGTTCCTGCGGCTCGTCGTTTGCTTCGACGTTTCCCAAGTAGTTCTGGCGTTCAGGCATGATGTGTCCTTAACTGGCTAAGTATCGGTTCAGGTCGAATGGGGATGCATGCGATCTTAGTCGCTGTCACTGGCCTTCGGTAGCCTCGAACAGTGGGTTCGGTGGGAGTCCACTGACCCCCGTGAGAGGACATTCCTGTGTACGTCTGTGATGCTGCCCCGGCGAGGGATTCCGTGACCGGAACCGACCGCGGGAACGTTTTCTACTCCGCGAGCGACCTGAGCGCGGCGGCGCGCTGCGAGTGGGCGCTCATGCGGAGACTGGATGCCGGGCTGGGTCGGATTGAGGCGCGGCCGACGAGCGACGACACGATGCTCACGCGCACCGCAGAACTCGGTGACCTGCATGAGCAACGGATGCTCGAGCGACTGCGGGAGAGCCGAACCGTGGTGGAGATCGAGCGGTCGCCTCGGCGAGATTCGGAGCAGCCGGGTGCCGACCAGCCAGTTTCGGACCAGCAAGATTCCGTGCTGGCCGAGATCACTCTCGCAGCGGCACAGAGCGAGGCGGCGCTGCGCGGCGGCGCCGAGGTCGTGTACCAGGCGGCCTTCTTCGACGGGCGATTCCTCGGCTACGCGGATTTCGTCATCCGTTCGGACACCGGCGCTGATGCGGCGGGCCGCTACGAAATCTACGACACCAAACTCGCGCGCACGGCCACGGTGACGGCGTTGCTGCAGTTGGCCGCCTACAGCGACCAACTGCTGCGTGCGGGCATCCCGGTGGGCGAGCAGGTGCACCTGCTGCTCGGCGACGGTCGCACCAGTTCTCACCTGCTGAAAGACATCCTCCCGGTGTACCGGCAGCGCCGCGCACGCCTCGAGCACCTGATCGACGAACGTGTCGTCGCTGCGACGGCCACCCCGTGGAACGACCCGCGCTACACCGCCTGCGGTCGCTGTGAGGCCTGTGAAGAGCAGGTGCAGGCCCACCGAGACGTTCTGCTGGTGGCCAACCTCCGACTGGGGCAGCGCACTCACCTGCGCGCGGCCGGCGTGACCACCATCGACGAGCTTGCCGTGGCGACAACGGATGTCGCCGGCATCAGCGCCGGTACCCTGGCGACCCTGAGCGACCAGGCCCGGCTGCAGGTGGGCGCGCCGGCGGCCGGCCAGGCGGTCAACTGGACCGTGATCAACCCGGGCGCACTCGCGGCGCTCCCGGTGCCCGATGCCGGCGACATCTTCTTCGATTTCGAGGGTGATCCGCTGTACTCGGAGGCCGCACCGACCGGGGCTCATTCCGCCGATGCCGTGCCTGAGGCCGCCACCACGGCTTGGGGCCTCGACTACCTCTTCGGACTCGTTGAGCCCGATGACACTTTCCACGCCTTCTGGGCCCACTCCTATGCCGACGAACGCATGGCGCTTATCCGCTTCCTCGACTGGGTGCAGGAACGGCGCGCGCGCCATCCGGCCATGCACATCTACCACTACGCGCCCTACGAACGCACCCACCTGCTGTCCCTCGCCGCCCGTCACGGCGTGGGCGAACAGATCGTGGACGATCTGCTGCGCAGCCATGTGCTGGTTGACCTGTATCCCGTGGTGCGCCAGGGGCTGCGGATCGGCAGCCGCAGCTACTCGCTCAAGAAACTCGAACCGTTATACATGGGCAGCGACGAGCGCGAGGGCGTCGCCAACGCCGCCGACTCCATCACCGAGTACGCCCGGTCGCGCGAACTGCTCGCGGCCGGCCAGGCGGATGCCGCGGCATCCGTTCTCGATGACATCGCCCGCTACAACGCCTATGACTGTCGCTCCACCCGCCGACTGCGGGACTGGCTGCTGGCCCGGGCCGCCGAGCACAGCGTTCCGCTTGCCACCGCCCTCGACCTCACCCTCGACGTGCCGCTGCGCGAACCCGATCCGGTGTACCTCGAACTCGCCGCCCTGCTGGCAGATGTTCCGCCCGCTCAGCGCAGCCCCGACCAGACCGCGCTCGCGCTCGCGTCGGCGGCGATCGACTACCACCGGCGCGAACAAAAGTCGTTCTGGTGGGACCATTTCGCCCGGCTCAGCACCCCCGTTGACGACTGGGCCGACACCCGCGGTGTGCTGGTGATCGATGGCGCCTCCGTCGACACGGGCTGGCACCGCGAGGGGCGCCAACGTCTCGATCGCCGACTGCTGCGCGTGTGGGGCGCTCTGGCGCCGGGCAGCTCGCTCAAACCCGGCGACCAGCCCTTCCTCGTGTACGGCTCGCCGTATCCACCGATCACTCGCGGGACCGACCCCGGAGCGCGCACCGCGCACAACAAGGCGACCATCGTTGACGTCACCGACAACGGCGACTACCTCATCGATGAGGTGCTGGAACGGGACGCCCCGCACCATGACGAGCTCCCCATGGCCCTCACCCCGGGCACCCCGCCACCGGCCGGCACCCAGGTCGGTGCGATTTCCGAGTGGGGCCGAACGGTGCTCGAATCCTTTCCGCTCCCGCTGCCCGACCCGGCCTTCGACATTTTGCGACGTGTCGCGCCCCGGCAGCAGCACGCCGGCAAGCCGCTGCCCGCGGTCGTCGACGGGGACGTGCGTACCGCCATCCGGGACGGCCTGCTCGCACTCGATCGGTCCTACCTGGCCGTGCAGGGTCCGCCGGGAACCGGCAAGACCTACGTGGGATCGCGGGTGGTGGCCGAGCTGGTGCGCGACCACGGCTGGAAAGTGGGCGTGGTGGCCCAATCGCACGCGACGGTGGAGAACATGCTGCGCGCCGTGTTGTCGGCCGGCCTCGACCCGGACCAGGTGGGAAAAAAAGCGCGCACGGGCGACGAGAAAATGCCGGTGCCGTGGACCGGCCTGGACGCCGCGTCGTTCGCGCGGTTCACCGGGCAGAACGGCGGCTTCGTCGTGGGCGGAACGGCCTGGGACTTCTCGAACGCGGGTCGTATTCCGCGCGGGTCACTCGACCTGCTCGTCGTCGACGAGGCCGGCCAGTATTCGCTCGCGAGCACCATCGCCGCCGCCGTGTCGGCGCAACGGCTGCTGCTGCTCGGTGACCCGCAGCAGCTGCCGCAGGTGAGTCAGGGCACCCACCCCGAGCCGGTGGACACGTCCGCGCTGGGCTGGCTCTCCGACGGACACAACGTGCTGCCGTCGGCTTTCGGCTATTTTCTCGCGACCAGCTGGCGCATGCATCCGAATGTCTGCGCGCCGGTCTCCGTGCTGTCCTATGAGGGAAAACTGCGTTCCCATCCCTCGGACCGACACCTTGAGGGGGTCGCGCCCGGCCTGCATCCGGTGCCGGTGCGCCACCGGTCGAATTCCACGTCGTCACCGGAGGAAGCCGCCACCGTGCTGGCGCTGGTGGCTGATGTGCTGGGGCGACCGTGGACATCCGCCGGCCGCACCGGCCCCCTGACGCAGGACAACGTCATTGTCGTCGCGCCCTACAACGCCCAGGTCGAGCTGCTTCGCACCATTCTGCACGATGCCGGCTACGACGAAGTGGCGGTCGGAACGGTCGACAAATTTCAAGGGCGGGAAGCCGCCGTGGCCATCGTCTCGCTCGCCGCTTCGTCGGCCGACGAGGTGCCGCGAGGTCTCGAGTTCCTGCTGCTCGCCAACCGCCTCAACGTGGCCGTCTCCCGCGCGCAGTGGGCCGCCTACCTGATCTACTCACCGGCCCTCACCGACTACCTGCCTCCGAACCCGGCCGGTCTGGCCCAGCTGAGTGCGTTCATCACGCTGGTGGATGTTCCCGGCGCGGTGCCGGTGGCATGAGTGCGGGTCAGGGGCGGGGCGTGATGGCGGCGACCCGCTCCACGATCCACGACGACAGCGTGGCCGTGATCACGCCCACCAGGGCGACACCGCCGATCATCAGTGCCACGGCAACGAGCCGGCCGGGAGCCGTCACCGGGTAGTAGTCTCCGTATCCCACCGTGCCCAGCGTCACCACAGACCACCAGACGGCGTCGCCGAAGGTGGTGATGTTGGCATGCGGAGCGGATCGCTCGGCGTCCAGCACGGCGAGGGACGCCAGGTAGAGCAGCAGCGAGATGGAACCGGCCAGATAGATGCTCACCCGCGAGCGCAGCGCGTCGCCGCCCGAGCGTCGAAAGACGTGCAGCAGGGTGATCAGTCGGAGGGCCCGCAGCGGACGCACCGCCGGCAGCAACACCGCGAGCAGGTCGAAGATATGGGTGCGAAACCAGTGGCCCCGATCCTGGGCCAGCGAGATGCGAACGATGTAATCCACGAGGAAGAGCAGCCAGGCGGCGATGATGAGCGCTGACGTCACCAGAGACAACTCGCCGTGATAATCGGCCAATACGCGAACGCTGTAGGTGATCAGGAAGAGCACCGCCGCGGCCGTGAGCGGCCACTGCATGATTGACTGCCAGCGGCTTTCATTCATGACGACACCTTAAGTCCACGCAGAACCCCAGAAGCAGCGACACGCCCGGTCAGCGGGAGTGCTGGTGCGGCGTGCGGCCATCTTCTCCGGTTTCAGCCCGGTCGGCTACTGGGCGTCGAGGTCTGTTTCCAGAATCTTCACGAGCGATTCGAGTGCCGCGTCGGCGCCGGCGCCGTCGGCGCGCAACACGACGGTGTCGCCATTGCCGGCGCCGAGGCTCATGATCGACAGGATGCTCGAGGCGTCCATGGCGTCGTCGGCCGGCTCGCCCTGCATGGCAATGGTGACCTCGATCGGCAGCGCGCCTACGGCGGCCACGAAGATACCGGCGGGACGGGCGTGCAGTCCCACGCGGCTGGCGATGACGGCGGTACGTTCGGACATGATTCCTCCTGGAAAATGACGTTGGGGGGTGGTGATCGAAAAATGCGGAACGGCCGGGTTACAGGCCCAGTTCGTGCAGAATGGGCAGTCGGGCGCGAACCGCGGCGCGAGCCTCGGCGGCGCTCGGCGAGGCGAGGGCGAGGGCGGCAAGCTCTTGCGCCTGGGCCAGGGTGACGCTGGCGAGAACGGTGCCCACGGCCGACAGCGCTCGCGCCGTCATTGAGAGCGTTGAGACGCCCAGTCCCACGAGCACGACCGCGAGGGCGGGGTCGGCGGCGGCCTCGCCACAGACGCCGACGGGCTTGTCATGGCCTTGGGCGACGGAGCCGGCCACGGTGAGGCGAACAAGCTGCAGAACGGCCGGCTGCCAGGGGGTGTTGAGCGCGGCAAGCGTACCCAGCTGGCGGTCGGCGGCCATCGCATACTGGGTGAGGTCGTTGGTACCGAGGCTGACGAACTCGACGTGCTTCAGGATGGCTTCGGCCGTGAGCGCGGCGGAGGGAACCTCCACCATCACGCCCGGTGTCGTCAACCCGGCCGTCGCGCAGAGAGCGGCGAAATGCGCGGCCTCGTCTGCGGTGGAAACCATCGGTGCCATCACCCACACGTCGGCCGACGACCCGTCGGCTGCCTGGGCGATTGCGCTGAGCTGCCGTTCGAGCACTCCGGGGGAGGTGCGATCGGTGCGGTAGCCGCGTACGCCCAGTGCGGGGTTCGGCTCCGATGCATCCGTCAGAAACGGCAGCGGCTTGTCGGCGCCGGCATCGAGGGTGCGCACCACCACCTTCTTTCCCGGAAACGCGTCGAAAACGCCACGGTACTCGGTGACCTGTTCGTCGATCGTGGGCTCGGTGTCGCGGTCGAGGAAACAGAATTCGGTGCGGAGCAGGCCCACGCCCTGGGCGCCGGCGGCGGCGGCTTTCACCGCATCGGCGGAGCCGCCCACGTTGGACAAAAGCGGAACGAGGTGGCCGTCCGCGGTGCGGCCGGTGCCGTCGAAGACCGCGAGCGACGCGGCGGTGGCGGCCCAGGCGGCGGCGGCCGCCACCTCTGCGGCACCGGGATCGACGGTGATCGTGCCCGCCGCGCCGTCGATGAAGACACGTGCGCCGTCGGGCAGGTCGGTCACACCGGCGGCGGCGACAACGGCCGGAAGGCCCAGAGCCCGGGCAATGATCGCCGTGTGCGACTGCGGCCCGCCGCTCGATGTCACCAGGGCGATGACCTGGGCCGGATCCAGCGTTGCCGTGTCGGCCGGGGCCAAGTCCTCGGCAATCAGGATGAAGGGGGAGTCGCTGGTCGGGATCCCCGGGGCGGGGACTCCGCGCAGCTCGGCGACGATGCGGGATCGCACGTCCAGAACGTCTGTCGCCCGTTCGGCCATGTAGCCGCCGAGGTTGTGCAGCATCTCGGCGACCGATGCCGCTGAATCCCAGATCGCGCGTTCGGCGGATGAACCCGCGACGATGAGCTTGACCGCGGCCTTGATGAGCATCGGGTCGGTCGCCATCAGGGCCGTCGCCTCAAGCACTTCCCGGCCGGCGCCGAGGGCGCCGGCCGCGCGGGCCGTGAGGGCTTCCTGCACGGCCGTGGCGGCGGTGCGCAGGGCGACCGATGCCTGCTCGGCAGTGGTCTCCTCGGACAGACGCTCCCCGACCGGGGGCTCGGACACGGGGTGAGGCATCTGCCGCACGGATCCGATGATCCGTCCGGGGGCGACCCCTACTCCGGTGTACGTGTTGTCTGAAAGCGTCTGCACGGGATTCCCTCGGGTTGTGATGTCGATCGACCTGCGGTGGTGCTGCTGAGCTGCGGAGCAGGTCAGACGGTGGCCGCGGCGGGAACCGTGGCGACGGCGTCGACCTCGGCGTCAACCGCGGGCTTGCGCCCCACGAAACGCTTGAGGCCCACGACCGTGAATGCCGAGACAAGTGTACCGATCACGATTGCGAGAGCGAACAACAGGAAGTTGTCGATCGCGAAGAAGACGAAGACTCCACCATGCGGTGCCTTGCTGGTGACTCCCCAGGCCATGGAGAGCGCTCCGGTGATGCCGGCGCCGAGCATCGACGCCGGGATGACGCGGAACACGTCGGCGGCAGCGAACGGGATGGCGCCTTCGGAGATGAAGGAGGCACCGAGCAGCCAGGCGGCCTTGCCGTTCTCACGCTCGGCGATGGTGAACAGCTTGCGGTCGAGCACCGTGGCCAGCGCCATGGCCAGCGGGGGAACCATGCCGGCGGCCATCACGGCGGCCATGATCTGCCACGGAGCTTGGTTGGCGAGGGTGGCGGCGCCGAGGCCGGCGACGGCGAAGGCGTAAGCCACCTTGTTGACCGGTCCACCGAGGTCGAAGGCCATCATCAGGCCGAGGATGAGCCCAAGCAGGATGGCCGACGCGCCGGTCATGCCGTTCAGCCAACCGCTCAGTCCCACGGTCAGGGCGGCGATCGGTCCGCCGAGCACGATGAACATGAGACCGGAGGCCACGATCGAGGCCACGAGCGGGATGATCACGACGGGCATCAGGCTGCGCAGCCACCGCGGCGCGGTGAGCTTGCCGAAGCTGGCGGCGACGACACCGGCGAGAAGTCCGCCCACGATGCCACCGAGGAAGCCGGCACCCATGAAGCCGGCGACCGCACCGGCAACGAAGCCGGGTGCAATTCCCGGCCGGTCGGCGATGGCGAAGGAGATGTAGCCGGCCAGCGCCGGAACCAGGAAGCCCATCGACAGGGCGCCGATCTTGAAGAAGACCGCACCGAGGTAGATGCCCACCCCGCCGAAGAAGGCGGTGCCGCCGTCGGGTAGGTTGCTGAAGCTGTTCTCGAGCACCACCGTGTCGGCAATCTTCGTGATCTCGTAACCGCCGAGCAGGAAGCCGAGGGCGATGAGCAGGCCTCCGCCGGCCACGAACGGGATCATGTAGCTGACACCGGTGAGCAGGGCGCGCTTGAGCTTCTGCCCGAAGTGCTCACCCGCGTCGGCGGACTCGGACGTGTCGACCGTTCCGCCAACGCGGCGGGCGTTCGGGTTCTCGGCGGCCGCAAGGGCTTCGCGAATGAGTTTGTCCGGTTCGTCGATACCGCGCTTGACCGGGGCCGTGATCACGGGCTTGCCCGCGAAGCGCTCACGGCCACGCACGTCGACGTCGACGGCGAAGATCACGGCGTCGGCAGCTGCGATGACGGCCGGGTCGAGCGGGGTGAGGCCGGCCGAGCCCTGGGTCTCCACCTGGAGGTCGACACCCGCGGCCTTGGCCGCGGCGACGAGTGAATCGGCGGCCATGTAGGTGTGAGCGATCCCGGTGGGGCAGGCGGTGACGGCGACGATGCGCTTGACCGACCGTGAGGCGGATGCGGGGGAGCCAGTCGAGGCGTTGGAATTGTCTGCGGCGTGTGCGGCGCCCGTGGCAACGGGAGCCGGCGCGGCGACGGCGTTGACGAGTTCGACGATCTCAGCGGGCGACGTTGCCGCGCGCAGGGCGGAGGTGAAGCCGGACTTCATGAGGGAACGAGCGAGCGTGGACAGGATCTTGAGGTGCTCCTGGTCGGCGCCCTCTGGGGCGGCGATGAAGAAGACCAGGTCGGCGGGGCCGTCGGCGGAGCCGAAATCAACGGGCGACGACAGGCGCGCCAGCGCGAGCGTGGGAACGCTGACGGCGGTTGACCGGCAGTGCGGAATGGCGAGGCCGCCGGGGATGCCGGTGGACGTTTTCGCTTCGCGGGCGAGGGCGTCGGCGTAGAGGCCGTCGACTTCGGTGGCTCGGCCTGCGGTCACGATGAGGCCGGCGAGGTGCCGGATGACGGTTGCCGGCTCGGTGCCGAGGTCGGTGTCCAGAGCGACGAGCTCCGGAGTGATCAGTGCGCTCACTGGTCATCCTCCTTTGGATGTGTGGTTATCTTGTGTTTTTCCAGCACGGTCACGGTGACGGCGGAGGGGGCTGTTTGGCTGAGGGCGGGAACCGTGGAACCCGGGAGGGAGGCGGCCGCGGCGCCGTGGGCGGTGGCCTGACGCAGGCAGTCCGCCGGGAGGGCTCCCGCGTTGCTGCTGAGCAGATAGCCGGCAAGGGCGGAATCTCCGGCGCCGACGGTGCTCACGGCGGTCATCGGCGGGGTCTGGGCCAGCCAGGCGCCATCGGCGGTGACGAGAACGGCTCCCTGGGATCCGAGGGTCGCCAGCACCGCCACGACACCGCCGGCCACCAGCGTGCAAGCGGCGTCCAGGGTGAGCTGCGGGTCTGATTCGAGAGTGGCGGCGTCGGAGAAGCCGGTGAGCTCAGCGAGCTCTTCGGCGTTGGGCTTGATCAGGTCCGGACCAGCGAGCACCGCGGCAGCGAGGGGAGCGCCCGAGGAATCCACGGCGACCCGCGGCGAGCGGATTCCGTAGCGGGCTCGAAGGCGCTGAATGATCACGGCGTAGAAGTCGATGGCAACGCCGGGCGGCAGGGAACCGGCGAGCACAAGCCAGCTTGCACCGTCGGCTCGGGCAAGCACGAGTTCGATCAGGGCCTCCTGCTGCTCCAGGTGCAACGCCGGACCGGGCTCGTTCACCTTGGTCGTGGTGCCGTCGGGCTCGGTTATTGCCACGTTGCTGCGCAGCGCCTGGCCGATGGGAAGGCCAAGGTGCGGGATTCGCTGGCTGCGCAGGGCCATGAGCACCGGGTCATCGCTGTCGCCGGGGAGGATAGCGAGGCTTCGCACGCCGCTGGCTTCGAGGGCCCGGCAGATGTTCACACCCTTGCCGCCGGGCTCGTGGTGCGCGCGCACGGCCCGCTGCACCTCACCGCGGGCGAGGGCGCCCGAGAGCTCGATGGTGCGGTCCAGGCTCGGGTTGGGAGTCAGGGTGACAATCATGCGATCACGATCTCTACATTGGCGGCTGCGAGGGCAGCCGAAAGCTCGGCGGATGGTGGGGCGTCCGTGATCAGGGTGTCGATATCGGCCAGTTCCGCGAAGCAGACGAGAGTTTCCTGATCGAGTTTGGAGGAGTCAACGAGGGCCACGACGCGGCGAGCGGATCGAACGATTGCGGACTTCACGGCGGCCTCGACGGAATCGGGGGTGCTCAGGCCGAAGTCTGCGTTCACACCGTTGGCGCCGATGAACGCGATATCGGGACGCAGAGCGCTGAGCTGCTCGATGGTGCTGCTGCCCACGATGGCGCTCGTGAGGCCACGTACCCGGCCGCCGAGGATATGCAGGTGGACCGCCGTGTTGTCCGACAGCTTCCAGGCGATCGGGAGTGCGTTGGTGATGACGAGCAGTTGGTCGCCGGGGGTGGGGGGGGACCAGGAGGCCAGCAGATCGGCCAGACGTTCCGTGGTGGTTCCGGCGTCGAGGACGATCGATCCCGTGCGGCTGGTGGGAATCATGGCAAGGGCAGCCTCGGCAATACGGGACTTCTCGTCAAGGCGCTGAGTCTGGCGTTCCTGGATGCTCGGCTCGGACAGGCTCATGCGGTCAATGGCGACGGCGCCGCCGTGCACGCGTCGCAGCTGGCGAGAGGCCTCGAGCGTGTCAAGGTCGCGGCGAACCGTTTCCGGGGTCACGGTGAATCGCGCGGCCAGGTCGTTCACGGTGACTCGGCCCCGCTCGGCAACGAGAGCGGCGATCAGCAGCTGACGTTCTTCGGCGAACATAGTGCCTCCTCGACGGTGAGTGACAACGGTCACAAGAAGTTGGTTTACATGACTTTAGCTTTGTTTGAATCTGTTTGTCAACATAAACACAGATAGACGAAGATTCCTCGGGTTGTCAGACGAAACGCTGCGAACCGGTGTCGGTGGGCGACGGTAGCGTGAAGAGCATGAAGATCCTGCACACGTCGGATTGGCACATCGGCCGAACCTTCCACACCCACCCCACGCTCGAGCACCTCGATCTGGTGCTGACCGCGTTGGTGCAGGTGGTGCGCGACCGTCAGGTCGATGTGGTGGCGGTGGCGGGTGACATCTTCGACAACGCGATGCCCTCCCGAGAAAGCTATGCCGTGCTGACCCACGCCCTGCGGGAACTCAAGGCGGCGGGCGCCGTGGTGGTGATGACCAGCGGAAACCACGATTCGGCCGCTCGCCTGGGCTTCCAATCGGAGTGGACGAGCCTGGCGGGTATCCATGTGATCACCCGCCACGACCAGTATCGGGAACCGGTCACGGTGAATGACGAGTTCGGTCCGGTGCACTTCTATGGCATTCCGTATTTGGAGCCGGTGCTGATTCGGCATTTCTATCCCGATGTCGAGCTGAAGACCCATGAGCAGGTGCTCGGATTCGCCATGGATCAGATTCGCGCGGACATGGCGCAGCGGGGCGGTCGAAGCGTGGTGCTCGCGCACTGTTTTGCGGCCGGGGTCACCGCCGCCGCCGAGGCGAGTGTGGTGGAACGGGATATCACCGCCGGCGGGCTCGATGTGGTGCCGCTGGGGGTATTCGACGGTCCCGACTATGTGGCGCTCGGACACATCCACGGCAGGGCACGGCTCAGCGACCAGGTGCGCTACTCGGGCGCTCCACTGCACTATTCCTTCGCCGAGGCCGGCAAGCCTCGCGGCGCGTGGCTGGTGCAGCTGGATGCCCAGCCCGGTGCGGGCGCGAGCCCGGCCGCGGTGGAATGGATCGATCTGCCGGTGCCGCGGCGGCTCAGCATTCTCGAAGGTCCTCTCGAGGAACTGCTGACCGACGAACGGTACACCGAGCGTGAGCAGGACTGGGTGAAGGCCATCCTCACCGATCAGGTGCGGCCCCTCGACGGCATGCGTGCCCTGCAGGAACGCTTCCCGCAC
>Ga0209023_10003264_pt1 | contig 19498 bp, 19 predicted proteins | sample LakOneMetagenome_FD_187468 | JGI IMG/M metagenome (GOLD analysis project Ga0209023, IMG submission 187468) | Freshwater and sediment microbial communities from Lake Erie, Canada (SPAdes) (version 2) | ecosystem: Environmental > Aquatic > Freshwater > Lentic | place: Lake Erie, Canada...
TCTCGAGGTGCTCGACAAGGTCGGCCTCGCGCATCTGAAAGAAAAGATCGAGGAAGACGCCCCGTGGGATCAAACGCTCTCCGGTGGCGAAAAACAGCGGCTGGCTTTCGCGCGCGTGTTGCTGCATCGGCCAGACATCGTGGTGCTCGACGAGGCGACGTCGGCACTCGACGGTCCGGGTCAGGACAACCTCATGGAATTGATCAACAGCGAGCTGAAAGACGCCACCATCGTCAGTGTCGCGCATCGACCGGAGCTTGAGGCGTTTCACAGCCGCAAGATCACGCTGGAGCGGCGCAAGGGCGGCGCGAAGCTGGTCAGCGACGTTGAACTCATTCCGCGTGACGGCAAACGGTTGCTGCTTGGCCGATGGCTCCGCAGGCGATCGGGTCATTGGCCGCAATTCAGCTGAGGTGCCTTTGCGGGTTGCTGACGCCCGGTGACCAGCGTATAGGCGGCGCATGTCAGGACATTCAAAAACAGCGGTTACCGAGGGCGTCGAGATTCCGGAATGCCCGAGTTGCGGCAAGCCTGTGCCGCTGTGTATCTGCGACAGCATCGAGCCGATCGCCAACCGGATCGAGCTTCTGGTTCTGCAACATCCGCAGGAGCAGGACAGGGCACTCGGCACCGCGCGGCTGGCCGCACTGCAGCTCGAAAAGGCCACGCATAAAATTGGTTTGTCGTGGCCGAGTCTGTCCAAAGCGCTGGGGCGCGATGTCGATCCGCAACGATGGGCGGTGCTCTATCTCGGCTCAGCCAAGGTCGCCGACCTCGCGACCGACAAAGAAGTCGTCGCCATCGACCGCAAGGGTCAACTCGAAGACGGTCAGCGCGGAATCCTGAAAGACATCGAAGGCGTCGTGCTGCTCGACGGCACATGGAGCCAAGCCAAGGCGCTGTGGTGGCGTAATGCGTGGATGCTGAAATGCCGCCGCATCATTCTTGGGCCGCGTTCGCCGTCGCGATACGGCAAGCTCCGCAAGGAGCCACGACAGGATGGACTATCGACCATCGAAGCCGCAGGAATGGTGATCGGCAGATTGGAAGGGCGTGGTGAGATCGAAGCGACGCTGAATGCAACATTTGAGCGGATGCTCGCGCAGTATCGAACCGCGCAGGCGACGATGCCCGAACTCGCTCCCAAGCCACGGCCAAAGCGCGACTACCGCCGTCCAGAAAACCGTCGCGGCGCTCGACATCGGGCACCCTGACGGTTCGTAGGAGATAATGTATGATCGCCCACGGAACTGGACATTTTTCCGTTCGTTGTGGCGCAGACGAGTCACGAAAGGATAGTCTCATGAGATCGATAATTCTGGCGTCCCTGCTTGCGTCAGCCGCATTCTTTGCTGTTGGCACAACGCCGAGTCAGGCTCGCGATTATCCGTGGTGCGAGCGCACGCTGAACAATGGCGGAACACCGCAGTGCCGATATACGTCTTTCCAGCAGTGTCAGGCGACAGTGAGCGGTCAGGCTGGCGACTGCGTCCTGAATCCGTTTCTTGCTTACGGCGAGCAGCGTAGCCCGCGCGGGCGTTCTTATCGGCAGCGCGATCGGGACGACCGTTTCTACGATCCGCGTTGGTAAAAAAAGCCCCGGTTCGCCGGGGCTTTTTTATTGACCGTATGGCGGCCTGTCTCAGAGTGGAGCAGCGCGGACTAGCGTAAAGGTGCGCTGCGGTTGTTGCCTAAGTGGTGGTGTTTGTATAAGAACCGGCGCCAGTGAGGCCACGTGGCGGAATGGTTACGCACGGCTCTGCAAAAGCCTTTATCCCGGTTCAATTCCGGGCGTGGCCTCCAATCCTCTCCTAAGTCAGTGTTCCGATTTTCCTCGTTATTTTGAGAGTTCGTAGAGCGTCTTGCTCCGCAAGATTAGGCTTTGCAAGACTCGAGACCCTTTGTTATACGGCGGCCCATTGCTGCTTTAGCAGTATTCCTCGGTAGCTCAGCGGTAGAGCATTCGACTGTTAATCGAATGGTCGCTGGTTCGAATCCAGCCCGGGGAGCCAATTATTTCAATAGCTTAGAAGCCAGTGTCCTTCGTTAAACTTGTGGCTGCACTTACAGGGCCACCACCGGGGCGACTTGCAGCGTCAAGGAATTAGAAACTTTCTCCGCTACTGTTTGCAGATTCGTAATTGTGGTAGAATTTGACCATGCAGAGCAGGCGGTCTGACCTTCCAGACTTCAGCGATCCTCCCGTTGAAGAAGTTCTTCTGTCGCTTCAGTTTGCCGCGATAACGGACCTTAAGACGGCACATGTGGGGGTTTATTGGGAGGGCATAAGGAAACGCTATCCCTTCACGTCCGAACAACCTGAAGTGAATCCTGTCTTTGAGACATTCGGAACAATTCCTCAAACACAGCCCAATATTTCTCTTCAGACGTTTATGGCGCCACCCATGCCGCGATTTTGGTTTGAGAATGCTCCGGGTGGGCCTGAGCTATTGCAAATTCAGCGTGACCGCTTAATGCGCAACTGGAGAAAAGGGGACGGAAAAGCCCCTTACCCTCGGTACGAGGCGATTCGCCGCTCTTTGCAACAAGAAGCCCAAGAATACTCCGCTTTCCTGAAGAAAGAGAATCTGGGCGAATTACTGGTGAACCAATGTGAGGTCACCTACATCAATATCGTGGAAGACCTTCCGGGAAAATCTGATTTACATGGCGCACTTAATTCAATTTCGCCTTTGTGGTCTGGACTAACCACTGACGATCCTCCGGGCGAGGTAGAGAATTCCCTTGTTCAAATACGGTATATTCTTTCAAGAAACGGTGAGCGTGTTGGACGTATTCACGTCAGCATGCAGCCGGCATTTCGGCCCGCAGATTTTAAACCAGTTTTTAGAATTGAGATTACTGCACGGGGCAGACCGACCGGTTCAACACTCAAGGATGCATTTGAAATGCTTGATTTTGAACGCGAAGCTGTAGTGAAGACGTTCGCCTCAGTTACATCTACTGAAATGCACAAATTGTGGAAGCGCAACGATGCGTGACAATGCTTTACGTCGCCAAGATTTAGAGGGCTATGACTCGTTGCCTGCCACAGCGACGACAACTGCGCGCGTCGGTACTGATTTTCCGAACTTTTGGGGGCAATTTGAGGCGCAGCCTCAAAGAAAATGGCAGGTTGAAGTCGTCAATCAACTCGTCAAATTTGCCAAGCTTCCAAAGGGTTGGGATAGCTACAACGCTGAACGTTTCAGAAGCGATGCAGGCATGTTTGCGCTGGAGGTTCTTGAAAAAGTAATGCGCCCAAGGACACCGGTTCCTCAGATCGTTCCGACAGCTTCTGGCGGAGTGCAATTGGAGTGGCACCAAAAGGGCATCGATTTGGAAATTAATATCGTCGGCCCTTATAACTGCGAGCTTTGGTATCGTGATCATCAATCCGGAGCTGAGCCGTTAGCGCTCGAATTCAGTAGCGACTTTTCACCGCTTAATATTCCTATCACGCAGCTGACCAATCGCTAACATGAGTGACGCGACAGTAGCAGATGGCCAGCCACAGCCTCTGCCTGCCGACGCGCGACTATTTCGACGAATCCGTCCAGATCAGATTATTGATGACGAAAATTTAGGTATTCGTCGCCCCTCTTCAGCAAATTTCAAAGATCCTGAAATGTCGGTCGACATCGAACTGATTTTAATTGAGCGCGGGTTGGATTTTCAATTTTGCATTAAAGACCATGCAGGTTTTTCAGTCGCTGCGGTGACCACCGGCGCCGTCCAAACTCTTGGCCTCCAGCTTCATCAAAATCCAATAGCCGGAGTTAATCCCGCGCACGCTGAGGTGCTAGGCAAAAAGACGCAAGGAATTGCAAATAGTTTGGTCGCCGCATCAAGTTGGGTACATTTGGAACCTAAGTCGTGACTGCTGTGATTCCAGATTCTGCTGGCAATCGGATATCAAATTTTCTTTTGGCCGGTGGATAAATGGGACAACGCATTTTTGTCCATGCCAGTCGGTGAAGTCGCGATCAGAGTCAGAATTACGACGAATCGCAAAAGCCGGAGCTTTTCAGCCCCGGCTCTGTGAGGAAGCGTTGGCTCCTCGGAAGTGGTCCCGATCAACTTTGATGGGAGGTCGGGGCCACCAAGAGCTAGAATGAAACAGAGCCCCGCGCCGAGCAACATGTATGAATGTGGAAAAACCTTTGAACCCGAAAATTCGCCCGACATATCGAAAAGCTGTACCCGGCGATGCAGCTGCTATTCTCAAGGTTTTTGCTGAGGTAGCTCCTGCGGTCCCAACGGTGGTTAATTCTGAAACGGAAGCGGTCATCCAAGGCTTAGTGGCGGACGACCAGTCATGGGTTGCGGTAGATGCAGCAGGTAACATTATCGGTTATGCACTCGCATCGCCATACGACCGCACAACGCTTAAGCTGAATTATCTGGGCGTAGCCGAAGCGGACCAACACCAAGGCATATCTTCTTCTTTGGTATCGAAGCTGCAGGAAGTCGGCTTGCCAATAATAACGGACGTTCGGCACAACAATACAAGTTCAATGGTCAAGATTTTTGAACATTTGGGATTCGTCAAGTGCGCACCCGATCCTTTCAGTGACCAACGAACCAAGCTTCGTTGGGAACAATCGGCTGCGGCGAAAGAGAGCTTAGTGACTTGACCAACAAGGTCATGCTTGCGGACGTGAGAATTTGGTCTCGAAACAGCAGACGTCATTCGATGAAAGAAGTTGCCTCGTTCAAGAAGAACAATGATGAAATCTGATTTGATCCCGGCGGCCGGTGTAATTGCGATAATTCTATTCCTTCTAAAAGAGTTCTTTGAAAACCTTCGAAGACGCGCAGCTGATTCCCGACAAATTGAAGCCTACAAAAAGCTTTTGGCGCGAGATTGCGAATTGAATGCATGGGCGATGAAAAGCCTTGCGAGGGCATTACGTATCGTGGCGGAAGATTCAAAAGATAACTTCGGGATTGAAGATAATTTTAATGGTACGTTTTTCGAGACTGGAGACGGTGACTTATGGCCGCTGCCAGTTGTGCGAAGTGAAACTTTCAAGGACGCCATGCTTGACATGGCCATACTACAAGCGGATCTTTTTCATAGGTTAGAAGAAGCTTACGACGCCGCGATTGATCTTGATCATGTCCGTTCGTCTCTGATCGCAGCAATACAGAATGGTCCACCAGGTATCGGCGCAATCAACACAGCCCAATATTTAGATAATCTTGCCGATTGGGGCGGTAACGAAATTCAAAGTTGTGAAAGAGCTATGGAGCGTTTGTACAAAGCGTGCACGAACGGAAAGTCATTACAAGGTAATCACCGGGTGAGATAACCGCCCAGTCATCGCAATCCGTCGAAGACGTAGTTTGTGGACGCACGCGAAGGCGGTTAGCCCAACCGGGAATCGACGGTCTTGCAGATAAAGCCGGGCGCCAGCCGGTGTTAAGACTGCCTTTGACATCGCCTGAGCGGATGTAAGGCTAGGATTCACGGCTTGAATCGTCGAAGCAAATTCAATCACTTAGATAAAGTGCCGCAGTTCCCTCGTCTTGCGGGCGGATCGCTCCATGCCTACGTCCAGTTGTGCCGGAAAAGCTCCGGATGGAACAAAGGCGACGCCGACGTGACCAACGACGCAAAAGCCGAACTTGACCGCCATTTCGACTGGATCGCGGACAAACTTCCGGAGAAGGTCGGCAACTTTGTCCGTTGGCTGCGTCAGCCATCGTCGATGCTGGTGCGGATTCCGCTGGCGCTTCTGCTGATTGTCGGCGGCATTTTGAGCTTCCTGCCCATTCTCGGCATTTGGATGTTGCCGCTCGGCTTGCTGTTGATTGCGCAGGATGTTCCGTTTTTGCAAAAGCCGCTTGCCGACGCGCTCGGGTGGGTCGAGCGCAAGTGGATGAATCGAAAAGCGTGAACGCCTCGCGAGGTTCAAGCGCGAATAGGCTTAAATGAAATCGTCGCTCGACATCATCGTTCCGGTTCTGATGGGTGCCGCGCTGCTCTGGTGGATTGGCCGTGGAATGAGCGGGCGGTCCATGCTGATCGCGACCGCTGTCACGCTTGCGGTCATCGTCGGTGTGCTGCTGTTGCAGAACGCCGGTTGGCAATAAACGCGACCGGCTAATCCGACTCTCGCGAGTTGTTGACCGCTATCAATTTCATCATGTCGGCCAGCGGAAAGCCGCCGCGGTTCATCGCGCAGAGAACATCGATCATCTGATCGCTAGGTTCATCCGACGACGACAAGGCTTCGCGCACCTCAGGTGGCAGTTGATCGAAGTCGTCCATACGGCGGCGAACCGACGACAGGCTGTTCGCTGACAGGCCGCCGGAATCCGCACTTGGTGCAGATTTAGAACTGTCAGACATCGCTGGATCCCACAGCAAACAACAAAGATTTAGACCCGTTATTCATCTCTGCAAAAGTAGGGCTGCCGTTCGCCGTCAACCACCGATACTGTGGCGCTCGTCTGTATTCGCTGCTGGCAGGCTTGCATCGCGTGCAACCTTACAGCAAATATGGTTCCGCTCTGAACCGCCGCAGGCGGGCAAAAGCAAGTCCGTTCACTGAATTACCGGGGCTTCCCATGTCAGATTTCGCAACCTCACGGCAATATATGGTCGACTGCCAGGTGCGGCCCAGCGATGTGACCGACTTGAAGATTATCGACGCGATGCTGGCGGTGCCGCGCGAGTCCTTTGTGCCTGCCGACAAGCGGGCCATCGCCTATCTCGATCTCGACATGGATGTGGGGCCGGTGGGGCAGGCGAAGCGGCATCTCATCAAGCCTGCTGTCCTCGCCAAGATGCTTCAGGCTGCTGCGATTACCTCGACCGACCGCGTGCTGGTGGTCGGTTGCGCCACCGGATATTCGCCTGCCGTGATCGCTCACTTCGCTCAGGAGGTGTTCGCGACCGAGCCTTCATCCGATCTGGTCGCCGTGGCAAAAAGCGCGATCGCCGGACTAGGTCTGGCCAATGTGACCGTTTCTGTCGCCGAACCAGCCGCCGGTGATTCCGCACACGGGCCCTATGACGTGATCGTTGTGGACGGGGCGACCGAAGTCGATCCGCACGGACTTTACGAGCAACTGAAGATGGGCGGCCGTCTCGTTGGGGTCTTCGCCGATGTGCAGCCGCCGCGCGCCACATTGGTCGCACGCTCACCCGCCGACTTCGGTAGCCGGGTGCTGTTCGATGCGTCGGCGCCGGTTTTGCCCGGTCTTCAGCGGGTCCCAGCCTTCAGTTTCTAGGACTATCTTCCCTGTTATTTTGGAGGTGTGGCTACAATGTCCCATCTCCACAGTTTCGGTTTCGGCTCGGCGGCAGGGGTTTCACCGGGCCGTGGCGATGCATAGACTGAAAGGGAACGGGCTCCGGGCCCGACTCGGATACCCCGGTTCAAGCGCGCCTTGAAGGCGTGCTGAATCGGTTTGGGGAATGACTGGAATGCAAGCCAAGTATCTGATGAAGCTCAGCGCGAGTGTTGCTGTTGCGGCTCTCGCGATGAGTCACGTCATGATGACGCCGGTGATGGCTGACACCATCGAGGCGGCGCTGATCCGCGCCTATCAAAACAACCCGCAGTTGAACGCGCAGCGCGCCTCGGTTCGCGCGACTGACGAAAACGTTCCGCAGGCTCTCTCCGGGTATCGTCCTAAGGTGGCCATCACCGCGAGCGCCGGAACACAGTTCACAGACGTTCAGACCAACACCGTGACCGGCGGTGTCCTCAGCAAGATCGGTATTCACGGCACGAACGCGCCACGCTCGGCCGGCATGACCGTCAGTCAAACCCTCTTCAACGGCGGGCAAACCGGCAACCGCACACGCGCGGCCGAAAGCCAGGTGTCGGCTGCACGCGAAGGTTTGCGCGTGCTTGAGCAGACCGTGCTGCTGGCCGCTGCGACAACATACATGGACTACCTGCGCGACTCGGCCATCGTCGAGGTTCAACGCAGCAACACGCGTGTGCTGGAACAGACGCTGAAGCAGACGCGTGACCGTTTCAACGTCGGCGAAGTGACCCGTACCGACGTCGCGCAGTCCGAAGCGCAACTTGCTGCCGGACGCACTCAGCTTCTGACTGCAGAATCCAATCTGACGACGACGCGGGCGAACTTCCGCCGCATCATCGGCAACGATCCGCAGTCGCTCGCACCCGGTTCGCCGGTGGACCGCTTCATTCCCGGCAGTCTGACTGTCGCGACCGATGTGGGCCTGATCGAAAATCCGAACGTCACCTCCGCGATGTACGGTATCGACGTGAGTTTCCTGCAGGTGAAGGTCAACGAGGGCGCGCTGTTCCCGACCGTCACGTTGCAAGGCAGCGTGCAACAGTCGTTCGAAAGCACGATGACGACATACCGCGCGTTCGGCGCGTCCGCCGTCGCGCAGATTTCCGTGCCCGTGTATCAGGGCGGTGCGGAATACGCGCTGATCCGGCAGTCGAAGGAATCGCTTGCGCAGCAGCGTCTCAATCTCGAGCAGGTGCGCGATCAGACCCGCGCCACGGTCGCTCAGGCTTGGGGTCAGCTTGTCGCGGGCAAGGCGCAGGTGTCGTCGGCGCAGTCGCAGGTCACAGCGTCGGAAATCGCGCTCAACGGCGTGCGCGAAGAAGCCCGCGTCGGTCAGCGTACCACGCTGGACGTGCTCAATGCGCAGCAGGCGCTGGTGAATGCGCGCGTCGCTCTGGTCACCGCGCAGCATGACCGCGTTGTTGCATCTTACAACGTGCTCAACGCCGTTGGCCGTCTGTCGCCGAGCGTGATGAACCTCGCCACCAACGTCTACGATCCGAGCGTCCACTATCATCAGGTTCGCGATAGCTGGGGCGGGTTGCGGACTCCCGACGGCCGCTAACAGCTGCCGGTTCCTCCACAGATCATCACTGCTGTGATCAACCCGCCTTCGTGACGGGCCGTTGCTTGCAATCAAATGTTGCCCTGACATACCTTTCTGAAGGATCGCGAAGTGATTCGTGATGGTGGTGTGCGGCTTTGTCAGATGTCCTTCCGGCCTGACAGCCGATGATGTGGAGTCGGAAATGACGCAACCGGCAAAGACGCAGGAGCCCTCGATGGAGGAGATTCTGGCGTCCATCAGGCGCATCATCTCCGATGACGAGGCGAAGCCTGCCGCAGCGGCTGCTGCTCCCGCACCAAAAGCTGAAGCGCCGAAACCTGAGCCTCCAAAAGCGGACGTTGTGAAAACTGCGCCGCCCGCGCGACCTGCGATGACGGGGATTCCTCCATCGCGGTTGTCTGTCGCCAAGCCCACTCCGGCAACCGCACCTGCGCCGGCAAAAAACAGCCAGGCCGACATCGACGCGATGATGGCAGACTTCGATGCGCCAGTGGCACCGCCAAAAGCGGAGCTCGAACCCGATGGCGATGTGTTTGACCTGACGGAGCAGATGGCAGTGCCCAAGCCCACGTTCAGCAAGATTGAGCCTGACGACGATCTGGAATTCACCGAGTCTCCGGCTCCTCCACCGGCGGCGAAGCCCTCGCATCAAAGGCCGCCAGTCATGGAGCAGGCCGCGCCTCGTGACCTGCCGCAGCCGCAGATCCTGTCCGGATCGACGGTATCCGCCGTGGAATCCGCGTTCAACGCGCTGGCCAACACTGTTCTCAGCAATAACGCCCGCACGCTGGAAGATCTCGTCAAGGAGATGCTGCGGCCGATGCTGAAATCCTGGCTGGACGACAATCTGCCAAATCTGGTGGAGCGGATCGTCAAGGCCGAGATCGAGCGCGTCTCGCGCGGACGCTAATTCCGGCAAATCTACCGAAAAACCTCCATTTTGAAGTGTTGACTTGGCGCGTGCTGGGAGCTTTCTAGCGCGTGCCTTTCCCTTTTGATTGCAGTGTGATGATCGAGAAAAACTACCAGCCCGCCGAGATCGAGAACCGTATCGCCCGTGCGTGGGAAGACGCAGGCGCGTTCAAGGCCGGGCGCGCGGAACGGCGCGATGCCGAGCCTTTCACGATTGTCATTCCGCCGCCGAACGTCACCGGCTCGTTGCATATGGGCCACGCGCTCAACAACACCCTGCAGGACATTCTCTGCCGGTTCGAACGCATGCGCGGTCGCGACGTTCTGTGGCAGCCGGGCACGGACCATGCGGGCATTGCCACGCAGATGGTGGTCGAGCGGCAATTGATGGAGCGTCAGGAGCCGGGCCGCCGCGACATGGGCCGCGCCGCATTCCTTGAGCGCGTCTGGCAATGGAAGGCCGAGTCCGGCGGCATCATCATCAATCAGTTGAAGCGCCTCGGCGCATCCTGCGACTGGTCGCGCGAGCGCTTCACGATGGACGAGGGCCTGTCCCGCGCCGTCGTGAAAGTATTCGTCGAGCTCCACGCGCAGGGTCTCATCTACAAAGACAAGCGGCTGGTGAACTGGGATCCGAAATTGCTCACCGCAATCTCGGACATCGAAGTGCAGCAGATCGAGGTCAAGGGCAGCCTCTGGCATCTGCGCTATCCGCTTCAGGGCAAGGACTTCAATCCGGAAGACCCTTCCACTTTTATCGTTGTCGCGACCACGCGGCCCGAAACCATGCTCGGCGACACCGCCGTTGCCGTGAATCCGGAAGACGAGCGTTACACCGCGCGCATCGGCAAGAACGCGGTGCTGCCGCTGGTCGGTCGTCTGATCCCGATTGTCGGCGATGAGTATTCCGATCCCGAAAAAGGTTCGGGCGCGGTGAAGATCACGCCCGCACACGACTTCAACGACTTCGAGGTCGGCAAGCGTCATAACCTGCCATCGATCAGCGTCATCGACCGGGAAGGGCGCATCACGCTCTCCGGCAACGAGGACTATCTGCGCGGCCTGCCTGAAGGTGCGCTGATGTTCGCCGAGGAAGTGGATGGCCTTGATCGCTTCAAGGCACGCAAGCTGATCGTCGCGAAGCTGGAAGAAGCGGGCTTCCTCGAAAAGATCGAGCCGCATACGCATATGGTTCCGCATGGCGACCGCTCCGGCGTCGTCATCGAGCCGTATCTGACCGAACAGTGGTATGTCGACGCCAAGACGCTGGCCGAGCCTGCGATTGCCGCCGTGCGCAGCGGCGCGACCGAGTTCGTGCCGAAGACGTGGGAGAAGACGTATTTCGAGTGGATGGACAACATCCAGCCGTGGTGCATCTCGCGCCAGCTCTGGTGGGGTCACCAGATTCCGGCGTGGTACGGCCCGGACGGCAAGGTGTTTGTCGCCGAGACCGAGGACGAAGCCGTCGGCAAGGCGCTCGGATACTATGTCGAGAAGGAAGTCATCACGCCGGAGCAGGGCGAGGAGATGGCGCGCGATCCTGCAAAGCGCGAAGGCTTCATCACGCGCGACGAGGACGTGCTGGACACGTGGTTCTCGTCGGCGCTGTGGCCGTTCTCGACGCTCGGCTGGCCCGACGACGACAAAGACGTGAAGCGCTATTACCCGACCAGCATTCTGGTCACCGGTTTCGACATCATATTCTTCTGGGTTGCCCGCATGATGATGATGGGCATCCATTTCATGAAGGATGTGCCGTTCCCGACCATCTACATGCATGCGCTCGTCCGCGACGAGAAGGGCGCGAAGATGTCGAAGTCGAAAGGCAACGTCATCGATCCGCTGCATCTCATCGACGATTACGGCGCGGATGCGCTGCGCTTTACGCTGGCCGCGATGGCAGCACAAGGCCGCGACATCAAGCTCTCGACCCAGCGCGTCGAAGGTTATCGCAACTTCGCGACCAAGCTATGGAACGCTTCGCGGTTCGCGGAAATGAATGGCTGCGTGCGCGTCGATGGTTTCGATCCCGCCAAGACCAAAGAAACGCTGAACCGCTGGATCGCGCACGAGACCGCGCGCGCGTCGCGCGAGGTGACCGAGGCAATTCAGGCCTATCGTTTCAACGACGCGGCCGGGATCATCTATCGCTTTGTGTGGAACATTTATTGCGACTGGTATCTCGAACTCGCAAAACCCGTCTTGATGGGCGCTGATAGTCCAGCGAAAACCGAGACGCAGGCCAGCATCGCCTGGGCGCGAGATGAGATTCTGAAGCTGCTGCATCCGTTCATGCCCTTCATCACCGAAGAGCTTTGGGCTGTGACGGCAAAGCGAGATCACCTGCTGGCACTCGCCGAGTGGCCGATGAAGTCTTCGCTCGATTCCATGACGCCGGTTCTTTCCGCAGCGATCGCCGCCGATCCGTTGGCTGTTCCGGTCGTGTTGATGCCGGGTCCGGCGGTTGAGCAATTCAGCGACCCGGCGGCTGAATCCGAAATCGGCTGGTTGGTCGAACTCGTCTCATCCATCCGCTCGCTGCGCGCGGAAATGAACATTCCTCCCGCGACGCTGTTTCCGCTGGTGCTCATCGGCGCATCCGCCGACATAAAATCGCGCGCCGAACGCTGGAGCGACGTCATGAAACGCCTCGCGCGCCTCGGCGAGATTTCCTTCGCCGATCGTGCACCGGATGGATCGGTGCAATTGCTGGTGCGCGGCGAGGTCGCTGCGATCCCGCTGAAGGGCGTAATCGATCTTGCGGCGGAGAAGGTGCGTCTCGACAAGGAATTGGCGAAAGCCAATGCCGACATTCAGCGTGTCGATGCAAAACTCGGCAACGAGAAGTTCGTCGCCAACGCACCGGAAGAGGTCATCGACGAGCAGCGTGAGAAACGCGAAGAAGCCGAAGGCCGCAAGGCCAAAATTCTCGAAGCGCTGGAGCGACTCAAGAACGCGGCGTGATCCGGCGTTCGCTAGAACGAGGTAAGCCGCTAACGCATGCCTCGTTTTTGATGAATGCCTAGTTTGGCAGCTAGCTATGAGCTGCTGGCTTGCCTCGATACCCGAACATATGGGCGGCGCGTAAAAATCTATCCCCGGTGTGAGGACATCTTTCCCCGAATGCGGTTGATGAAATGCGAAACACTTTTTCACCGCGTCGCGAACTTGCCACCATTCCGCCCTTTGCAGCGAAGTTCGTCACCGTCTCGTCTTATGCTCGAAAAGGCTTGCTGAGGAATTTCGAGTCTTTCAGCCCATAGCGCCACGGCAACTCGACCGCCTTCGTGAGGCCAATGCGGATGCCGCTGACGATCTCGGGCTTCCGCGTGCGCGCATGAATGGCAATCGGCGGCACATCGAGCGGCAGACCGTTGTGTTTGTGGGTTACCGCCATCGCCTCGCAGAGCTTGCCCGGCCCGGAACACAGCATTCGCTCATTGTGAAAACCGCGCCGCCGCCGCATCGCCAAGATGCCGTGGGTTGGCTGCAACGCGCGGACAAGGACCGCGCTGGCGGAGCCTTCCTTCTCGCAAACGAAGTTCAGACACCAATGAATGCCGTAGGATCGGTAGACGTAAAGAAAACCAGGCGGCCCGAACATCACAAGGTTGCGTGGCGTCGGCCCGTTAAACGAATGTGCCGCAGGTTCAGTGTGGTGATAGGCCTCGACCTCGGTGATGATCCCGCCGACGCCGTTCACCAAAAGCGTTGCGCCGATGAGATCAGGCGCAACCGCGTGAACGCTGCGCGCGAAAAACTTGCGCGTCAGCAGCCGACCCAAAGATGGATTGGTGTCATTCATGTGTGGACAGGCAATGACAAAGCTACGCAGGCTCCAGAAAGCGATATTCTGTTTCTAGCACACCGACCAATCACTTGCGCCCATTGTCATGACGGTCCACAAATAGGCGCAAGGTTATCCATCGCTCAGTCTTGATTTCAGATGCCGCAATTTGCCAATAAGCGCCGCGTCGGCCATAGCGCGGAACAAATGTTCGATCTGGTCGCCGATGTCGAACGCTATCCCGAATTCGTGCCGATGTGTCAGTCGCTGAAAATCCGGCAGCGGACGCAAAATCCGGACGGAACGGAAGTCATTGTCACCGACATGACGGTCGCGTTCCAGATGATGCGCGAACAGTTCACCAGCCGCGTCGCGCTGGACAAGCCAAACCTGAAAATCCTTGTCGAGTATCTGGAAGGGCCGTTCAGCAAACTCGAAAATCGCTGGAGCTTCGAGCCGAAGTCCGATGAGGCCTGCGATGTCGGATTTTTCATCGCTTACGAGTTCAGGAATCGGATGCTCGCGGTGCTGATGGGCGCGATGTTCGACGCCGCTTTCCAGCGGCTCGCCGTGGCGTTCGAGAAACGCGCGGATGCGGTCTATGGGCCGCCGCGCGTGGGCGCTTCTTGAGCGGCGGCTGCGGTCCACGCGCCATCTCCGTCAGCATTTTAAGAGCTTCGACCACGGAATGTTCGCGCACATTGCTGCGCCCAACAGCGCCGAAGCGGCACTCCTTGTGCGCGATGCGCCCGTCACGCGCGGCAACAGCCAGATGTACCAGCCCCACGGGCTTGCCCGGCGTTGCGCCGCCTGGACCCGCAATGCCGGTGATTGCAACGGCGAGATCGGTGTCGGCATGTTCGAGCGCGCCGAAGGCCATCGCGGTTGCGGTTTCCTTGCTGACCGCGCCGAATGTTTCTAGCGTCAGAGTTTCGACGCCGAGCATCGCGTGCTTGGCTTCATTCGAATAGGTAACAAACCCGCGGTCGATCACGTCGGACGAGCCGGGAATGTCGGTAAGTGCTGCGGCGACAAGTCCGCCGGTGCATGACTCGGCGGTCGCGATGGTCAGCTTGCGCATCCGGCACAGATCCAGCAGCGAGCGGGAGAGGGCGCGGGTGGCGCTGCCGGTCATGCGGTTTTCTCGTCCCACGGAAGGCGGATGGTTGCGCTCGCGGTCGCTGCGATTCCTTCCTGACGTCCGGTGAATCCGAGCCGTTCGCTTGTGGTCGCCTTCACCGCGACGCGCGATTCCGGCAGGCCGGTGATCTCCGCGATCTTCGCACGCATCGCGTCACGCAGCGGGCCGATCTTCGGAGCTTCGCAGATCATTGTCACTTCAAGATGCGCGATACGTCCGCCACGCTTGCCGACGAGTTCAACGGCGTGTTTCAGGAATTGATCGGACGCGGCGCCCTTCCATTTCGGATCGCTCGGCGGAAAATGCGAACCGATGTCGCCGTCTGCCAGCGCGCCGAGGATCGCATCGACGATTGCGTGCAGTCCCACGTCGCCATCCGAATGAGCGAGAAAGCCTCGCGTGAATGGCACGCGCACGCCGCACAGCATCAGGTGGTCGCCGTCGGTCAGCGCATGGACGTCGTAGCCCGTGCCGGTGCGGATATCGCCCATCATCGCGCCGAGCCGAGCTTCCTCGCGTGCAAAATCTTCCGGTGTGGTCAGCTTCATATTCGCAACATCGCCTTCAAAGGTCGCAACGGTCAATCCCGCCCATTCGGCGATCGCGGCGTCGTCGGTGAAATCGTCGCGGCCTTCGCGCGCCGCGCGTCGATGCGCTTCGAGAATGGTGTCGAAGCGGAAGGCCTGCGGGGTTTGCGCGATCCGCAAATTCGCGCGATCCGGCGTCGCAGTGATCCCGCCGGACGCATCCACGACCTTGATCGTATCGGTGACCGGCACGACCGGAATCGCAGCACCCGTGACCAGCGCTGCATCGATCGCGCGTGAAATGACTTTATCCGTCACGAACGCGCGGGCCGCGTCGTGGATCAGCACGATGTCCGGCGCATGATCGGCAAGCGCCTCAAGACCGGCACGCACCGATGCCTGGCGCGTCGCGCCGCCGTTTACCGGCGTCTGATATTTCAGATGGCAGACTGCCTGATCGAAAATATCGGCATCGTCCGGATTACGGACGGGCTGGACCGCGAACACATCGGGATGCGTGCAGAACGGCTCCATCGCTCTTGAAAGGACGGTTTTTCCGCCGATGGATCGGTATTGCTTGGGGCCGCCATGCCCCGCGCGCAGACCTCGGCCGGCAGCGACGATAATAGCGGCAGTGCGTTTCGAAGTTGTCATAGGTAAAAGAAAGTCCCAAAAAAGCGTGGTTGAACCGAGTCTTGGCAGCTTTGGGTGCTGCCATTAGCACATTCGGCTCCGACTCAGTATGATTCCGCATCCATGTGAATAATCAGAAGATTTGTTGCGCCGCACTTGCAAGCCACCTAGAAATGGCTAAAGTGTAGGCATGGATACAATATGCTTAGAAATTAAGCTAAGCGCTCTTCGCAATGAGGCGAGGATCGTAAAATGACGGGAAATGCAGTGATTGGCTCGACTCCAGCCCGTCCGGCGCCGCTGACCATTGGCGAGATTGAAGTCGCCAACCGCGTCTTCCTGGCCCCCATGTCCGGCATTACCGACACACCGTTTCGTCGGTTGGCTGCCGAGTTGGGCGCTGGCCTTGTCGTATCCGAAATGACCGCCAGCGACGATCTTGCCCGTGGACGTCCGATGTCCGTTCTTCGCTGCGAGGCGACCGGCGTCGGCCCGCACGTGGTTCAGTTGGCCGGCTGCGAGACGCATTGGATGAGCGAGGGCGCACGCATCGCCGAAGAGGGCGGTGCCGACATAATCGATATCAATATGGGTTGCCCGGCACGCCATGTAACCGGCGGTCAATCCGGTTCGGCCCTCATGCGTGATCTTGATCACGCGCTACGACTCATCGACGCGACGGTCTCTGCGGTGAATGTTCCAGTGACACTCAAGATGCGTCTTGGATGGGACGACACTACACGCAACGCCGCCGAACTCGCGCGTCGAGCAGAAGAGGCGGGCGTGAAACTTATCACCGTGCATGGTCGCACGCGCTGCCAGTTTTATAAGGGTAGCGCGGACTGGAGCGCCGTTCGGCCGGTAACCGAAGCCGTGACGGTGCCCGTGGTGGTGAACGGCGACATCACATCATTCGAGCAAGCAGCGAGCGCATTGGAAGCATCCGGTGCGGACGCGGTGATGATCGGCCGTGGTGCGCAAGGACAGCCTTGGCTACCTGGACAGATCGCGCGAAGGCTCGATGGCGGAGAGCCCGAATCCGAACCGACACTTTCCGCGCAGCTCGAATACGTCTGCAAGCTCTATGACGAACTTGTCGATCATTACGGACCGCATATCGGCATCCGCCACGCGCGCAAACATCTCGGTTGGGCGCTGGACGTGGCGGCGAAGGGAAGTGCAGCGTCGGCGGATACGCTCAAGCGCTGGCGGCAGACCATCTTGACTGCAACAGATCCGTCGCATGTCCGGCGTTCGCTCAATGACGCTTTTGGCGAATTCGCGTGGAGCGCCGCCGCATGAGCAACGTTGCCGAAAAACATTTTTCGCCTTTCACAAGCAGCGATGCGATCCTGAACGCGCTGCCAAACCCAGTGATGTTGATTTCGCCAGACGGTAAAATCGTTGATGCCAATATCGCGGCCGAGTCGTTCTTTGAGACCTCGATTCCGCATTTGCAGCGGCAGATGCTGCGCGAACTGGTGCCGTTTGGCAGTCCGTTATTGGCGTTGATCGATCAGGTTCGCCGTACGGGTTCGGCGGTCAACGAATACAAGGTCGATCTCGGCACGCCGCGTATCGGCGGCGACCGTCAGGTCGATCTCCACGTCGCGCCTTTGAGCGAGCGTCCCGGTCATATCGTGGTGATGCTGCAGGAGCGCACCATCGCCGACAAGATGGACCGTCAACTGACGCATCGCAGCGCCGCGCGTTCAGTCATCGCGCTGGCCGCGATGCTCGCGCATGAAATCAAGAATCCGCTTTCTGGCATTCGCGGGGCGGCACAGCTACTCGAACAGGCTGCATCGCCAGAAGATCGCACGCTGACGCGGCTGATCTGCGATGAAGCGGATCGCATTGTCACGCTCGTAGACCGCATGGAAGTTTTCGGCGACGAACGCCCCGTGGCGCGCGGCCCGGTCAACATCCATTCGGTTTTCGATCACGTGAAACGGCTCGCCCAGTCGGGCTTTGCGCGCAACATCAAGTTCGTCGAGGAATACGATCCCTCGCTGCCGCCGGTCTTGGCCAATCAGGATCAACTGATTCAGGTGTTTCTCAATCTCGTGAAGAATGCCGCCGAAGCGGTTGCCGATCTAGGCACCGACGGTGAAATCCAACTGACGACCGCGTTCAGGCCGGGCGTAAGGCTTTCGGTTCCTGGCAAGAAATCGCGCGTTTCGCTGCCGCTCGAGTTCTGCGTCAAAGACAATGGTCCAGGTGTACCAGACGATTTGCTCGCCAATCTTTTCGATCCATTCGTGACAACGAAGCCGACCGGCAGCGGTCTGGGTCTTGCGCTTGTCGCCAAAATCGTCGGCGACCACGGCGGCATTATCGAATGTGAATCGCAACCGCGCAAAACCGTTTTTCGCGTGTTGTTGCCGATGTTCAATCCAGCGAAACCAAATCACAGCAGTAGCGACGAGCGCCCGGGAACGCCGTCGCAGGCCGCACAAACGGCGAATGAGGACTAACGAAAATGCCCGCAGGTAGCATACTTGTCGCAGACGACGACACCGCCATCCGCACGGTGCTCAATCAGGCGCTGTCTCGCGCCGGATACGAAGTGCGGCTGACTGGCAATGCCGCGACACTGTGGCGTTGGGTCAGTCAGGGCGAGGGCGATCTCGTCATAACCGACGTCGTAATGCCTGACGAAAATGCGTTTGATCTGCTGCCGCGCATCAAGAAAATGCGCCCGAACCTACCGGTCATCGTGATGAGCGCGCAGAACACGTTCATGACTGCGATACGCGCGTCCGAGCGCGGCGCTTACGAATATTTGCCGAAGCCATTCGATCTGAAAGAATTGATCGCCATCGTCGGGCGCGCGCTATCGGAACCGAAAGAGCGCCCAACGGCGGTCAAGGACGAGGGCGAGTTCGACTCGATTCCGCTCGTTGGCCGCTCGCCGGCCATGCAGGAAATCTATCGTGTTCTCGCACGCCTGATGCAGACCGATTTGACGGTGATGATTTCCGGCGAGTCCGGCACCGGCAAGGAGCTGGTCGCACGCGCGCTACACGACTATGGCAAGCGCCGTAACGGACCATTCGTCGCTGTCAACATGGCGGCAATTCCCCGCGACCTGATCGAGTCCGAGTTGTTTGGGCACGAGCGTGGCGCGTTTACCGGCGCGAATGCCCGCGCGACCGGACGTTTCGAGCAGGCCGAAGGCGGCACGCTGTTCCTCGATGAAATCGGCGATATGCCGATGGAAGCACAGACTCGCCTGCTGCGCGTGTTGCAACAGGGTGAGTACACCACCGTCGGCGGCCGCACGCCGATCAAGACGGATGTGCGTATCGTCGCGGCCAGCAACAAGGATCTGCGAATCCTGATCCAGCAGGGCCTGTTCCGCGAAGACTTGTTCTTCCGGCTCAACGTTGTGCCGTTGCGGCTGCCGCCGTTGCGCGAACGGATCGAAGACTTGCCCGATCTGATCCGGCATTTCTTTGCGCTCGCCGAGAAAGACGGACTGCCGCCGAAGAAATTAGACGCGCAGGCGCTGGAACGGCTTAAGCAACATCGCTGGCCGGGCAATGTGCGCGAACTTGAAAATCTCGCGCGCCGTCTCGCCGCGCTGTATCCGCAGGACGTGATTACGGGCTCGGTGATCGAGGGCGAACTGGATTTTCAAG
>Ga0209023_10003265_pt1 | contig 19495 bp, 13 predicted proteins | sample LakOneMetagenome_FD_187468 | JGI IMG/M metagenome (GOLD analysis project Ga0209023, IMG submission 187468) | Freshwater and sediment microbial communities from Lake Erie, Canada (SPAdes) (version 2) | ecosystem: Environmental > Aquatic > Freshwater > Lentic | place: Lake Erie, Canada...
GGTCGACATCGAAGGCCTGTCCGATCCGGACATGGTCGAGAACGTACGCGTTTCGCTGTCGCTGGCCGATGCGGTCGGCAAGGACATCAGCGGCCGCCGCCTCGGCTACCTGCTGCGCGAGGCCGAAGCCGAAACCCGCGAGGCGCTGGAACCCTTCGGCTATTACTCGCCGACGATCGTCGTGCAGCGCAGCGACCGCAACGCGCCGGAACGCGCGGACGATCCGGATTCGTCGACCCCGGTCCCGCCGGCGGCGGACGCGGGTACGCGCGAAGCGCGCGCGACACGGGCGGACCGCACGCTGTCGGTGTCCATCCGGGTCGAGCCGGGCGACCCGGTGCGCATCCGCGGCTTCGACGTCGGCGTGGACGGTGCCGGCGCAGGCGATGGGACGGTGCGCGCCGCGCTGGATGCGTTCGCGCCGAAAGCCGGCGCGGTGCTCGACCACACCCTGTACGAATCCAGCAAGTCGCAGGTCAGCCGCGCGCTGGCCGCGCATGGTTATTTCGATGCGGATTTCTCTTCCCATCGTGTCGAGGTCACGCGTGCCGAACACGCGGCCGACATCGACCTGCGCTGGACCAGCGGCGAACGCTACGCGCTGGGCGATGCGACCTTCTCGCAGGCGCCGAAGAAGATCATCCGCGACAAGTTGCTGCACAAGCTGGTGCGCTGGACGCCCGGCGACGCCTACGACGAAGCCGAACTCGATCGCCTGCGCCGCTCGCTGGTCGCGCTGGATTATTTCGGGCTGGTCGATGTGTCCTCGAAACCCGGGGATGCGAAGGACATGCGCGTGCCGGTGCAGGTGGACCTGACCCCGGCGCCGCGCAGCATCTACACCGCCGGCCTGAGCTACGGCACCGCCAGCGGGCCGGGCGTGCGCCTGGGCATCGAACGCCGTTACCTCAATTCGCGCGGACACAAGGCGCTGGCGCAGGTCGATTACGCGCGCGACCGCAAGACCCTGACGCTGCAGTACCGCGTGCCCGCGTTCGCCTGGCTGGATGGCTGGTACACCGCCAGCCTCCAGGCAGCGGACGTGCAGGACGATTACGTCGACAGCCGGCGGGTGGAATTCGTCGCCAGTCGCAGCGGCCAGTTCAACGATTACCTCAACCTCGTCGCCGCGATGCACGTGCTGCGCGAACGCTGGGCCTACAACCTCGTCGACGACGACGGCACCGCCGCGGCGCCCGAGATCCACTACGCCAGCTTCGTGTTCCCGTCCCTGAGCGCGGAATACATCGACGTCGACAACCGGCTCGCGCCACGCCGCGGCGCCGGCGCCACCCTGATGCTGCGCGGCGGCCGCGGCGGTTCCGGCTACGACACGAGCTTCCTGCAGATGGACGCGACCGCGTCGTGGTTCCACGGGTTCGACGCGGACAGCCGGCTGATCGTGCGCGGCGAACTGGGCCACACCTTCAGCGGCGAACTGCTCGACCTTCCGCCGAGCCTGCGCTTCTACGCCGGCGGCGACCGCAGCGTGCGCGGCTACGGCTGGCACGAGATCGGCCCGCGCGTGGAGACCGGCCACGGCTTCTACTACACCGGCGCCTCCAACGTGGTCACCGCCAGCGTGGAATACGAGCGCTATTTCAAGGGGCCGTGGGGCGCGGCGGTGTTCGTCGACAGCGGCAGCGCCTTCGATGGCACCTCGCCGGACATGCACACCGGCGTCGGCATCGGCCTGCGCTGGCGTTCGCCGGTCGGACCGGTGCGCATCGACATCGCGCGCGGCCTGGACGATCCGGATTCGCCGTTCACCATCGGCCTCAACATCGGCGCAGACCTGTGAACTGGCGCGAACGCTATGCGCGCTATCGCCGCTACGGACTCGATCCGTTGCCGCAGGACGCGAGCCATGCGGAACGCGAAGCGCGCATCGCGCAATTGCGCATCTTGCGCAGTAAGCGGCAACGCAAGATCGCGCTGCGCAGCGGCCTCGGTACGCTCGCCATCGCCATCGGCGTCGCGTTGCTGGCCTACTGGCTGCTGATGACGATCGGCGGTCGCGACGTGCTGCTGCGGCAGATCGCCGCGCGCCTGCCTGCCGGCAGCGAACTGACGTGGAAGTCCGCGGAGGGGCCGGCCTCGGGACCCATGACCCTGCATGGCGTGCATTTCTCGATGCCCCGCCAGCGCGATCCGGACTGCGTGCCAACGACAACCGCGACGTGTGCGATGGGGCGGATCGTGTTCGATGCCGGCACGGTGGTGCTGGATCCGGCCATCCGCCCGTTGTTCGGCAAGCGCCTGCGCCTCGATGCGCTCGACGTGCGCCGGGCGACGCTCAACCTGCCGCGCAGCGACAAGCCGTTCGAACTGCCGGAATGGCCGGACGTATTGCCGGAGATCGCGCCTCCGCTGGCGCTGCAGGCGGACACGATCCGCATCGACGGGCTGAAGGTGTTGCAGGAAGGCAAGCCGCTGGTGGACATCCGCCAGGCGCGCGGCGGGATCGATGCCGACACCCGCAAACTGCACCTCGAGCGCCTGCGCGTGGACAGCGACCGCGGCGTGTTCACCCTGCACGGTGATTACCTGCCGCGCGACGATTACCGCAGCGACCTCGTCGCCACCGCGGTCTTGCCCGCGCCGGCCGGGCGCACCGCGCCGCGGCTCGGACTGGTGGCGAAAGGCGATCTGTCGCGCATGGACGTCGCCATCGCCGGGCGCATGCCGGCACCGGCGCGCGCGACGCTGGCACTGCGCGGTAACAAGAATGCGCCGACGTGGCACCTGCGCGCGAACAGCACCGCACTTGATCCGTCGCTGCTGTCGGGCAGCGGCGAGGCCTCGACGCCGCTCGCGTTCGACATCCGGGCCGATGGCGTCGGCGGCGACGCGAACGTGCGCGGCAACCTGCAACGAGGCGATTTCCACGCCACCCTGCAACCGTCGAAGCTCAGCCTCGATGACCGGCGGCTGCGCGCGCAACCGCTGGTGCTGGATGTCTTCGACGGCCGCATCACCGCCAATGGCCATGCCGACATGCGCGACCCAGGGCATGGATCGCTGAAGTTCGCGGTGAACGCGCGCGGGTTGCAATGGCGCAGCAAGGATGGCGCCACGCAGGTGCGCGGCGACGCGGACTTCGGCCTCGCCGGCAAACCCGGGCTGTGGGCGGCGATCGGCAACGCGAAACTGCAGCGCGGCGACCAGCGCGCGGATGTCAGGCTCGACGGCATCGGCAACCGCGATGGCCTGCGCATTCGCGGCTTGCACGCGACGATGCCGCAAGGCCGGCTCGATGCCACCGGCACGCTGGCCTGGAACCCGGACCTCGCGTGGAAGGCCGACGCGGCGCTCGCCGGTTTTGACCCCGGCTATTTCGCGCCCGACTGGCCCGGCGCGATCGACGGCAAGCTGCAGGCCACGGGTCAAATCCGCGACGACGGTTCCCTGCTCGCGCACATGGACGCGAAGCAGCTCGGCGGCACGCTGCGCAAGCGCGCGTTGTCCGGCCACGCGACACTGGATGTCGACGGCGATACCTACTCGAGCGATGTCGCGCTGGCGCTGGGGCAGAGCCGGATCGACGCGAAGGGCCGCATCGCCGCGACCATGCAGGTCGATGCGGATTTCTCGCCGTTGCGGCTGGACGACCTGCTTCCGGACGGCCGCGGCAGCCTGCGCGGCACGCTGCAACTGCGCGGCGCGCGCGATGCGCCGGACGTGGCGGTCGACCTGGTCGGCAGCGACATCGCGTTCGGCGATTACCGCGCGGGGCGTTTCACCGCCAAGGGCCGGCTGCCGTGGAAAGCCGGCAATGGAGTGCTGTCGCTCGATGCGCAGGGCCTGCAACTCGGGCTGCCGTTCGCCGAACTGCACGCGAACCTGCGCGGCGCGGTCGAGCGCCTGCGCTTCGACGCCGAGGCGCGCGGCGACATCGGCGCGATCGCGCTGGACGGCGATGCGAACAGACAGGGCGCGCGCTGGCAGGGCACGTTGTCGACGCTGCGATTCGATCCCGCGAAAGGCGCGCAATGGGCGTTGCAACAGGCGACGCGCTGGTCGTGGGACGGACGCAGTGGCGCGCTGTCGCGCGCCTGCCTCGCCTCGAACGCGGGCGGACATCTCTGCGCGGACGCCGACTGGCCGCGTCGCGGGCTGAACCTGCGCGGCGAAGCCTTGCCGCTGGCGCTGGTGGTTCCCTACCTGCCCGAACGCCAGGACGGCCGGCCATGGCTGCTCAATGGCGAAGTCGCGCTGGATGCGCGCGTCGTTCCCGCCGGAAATGCATGGCGCGGAACCGCGACCCTCGCGTCCGCGAACGGCGGCCTGCGCAACAGTGCGCGCGCGCGCCGCGATTTCGTCGGCTATCGCGACCTCAAGCTCGACGCGAGCTTCGATCCGCAACACGTCGAAGCGAAACTCGGCGCGATCTTCAATGGGGACGGGCGCATCGACGCGCGCGTCGCCACCGGTTGGGACGCCTACGCGCCGCTCTCGGGCGAAGTGAAGGTGAATACCGACGAGCTGACCTGGATGGAACTGTTTTCGCCGGACATCGTCGAACCGACCGGCAAGCTCGACGCGGACCTGCACCTGGCCGGCACGCGTGCCGCGCCCGTGGTCGGCGGCGAAGGCCACCTGCGGGATTTCGCCACCGAACTGCCCGCGCTCGGCATCGCGCTCGAGACGGGCGACCTGCGCATGCAGGCGCAGGCAGACGGCAACGCACGGATCACCGGCAGCGTGCGTTCCGGCGAGGGCGTGTTGCATGTCGATGGCACGCTGGGCTGGAGGAACCAGGACACGCCACTGGTGTTGAATTTGCGCGGCGAGAACGTGCTGGTCGCGGAGACGCGGCAACTGCGCGCGGTCGCCAACCCCGATGTCGTGGTGCGCTATCGCGCCGGCGATCCGTTGCAGGTGGCGGGCACGGTGACCATCCCGGAGGCCGACATCAACCTCGAACGCCTCGACGAAGGCGTGTCCGCGTCGGACGACGTGATCGTGCTCGATCCGGTCGACCCGAAGCGGGAAGCGCCGAGCCGGCTCGACCTCGACCTCGCGCTGGTCATGGGCGATGACGTGGACATCAAGGGCTTCGGCTTGGTCGGCACGCTCGGCGGCAGCCTGCGCGTGCGCGCGGTGCCGGGGCGGGAAATGCGCGGCCAGGGCGCGCTCGACGTCGCCGGACGTTACACCGCCTACGGGCAGAAGCTCGACATCACCCGCGGGCGCCTGCTGTGGTCGAACACGCCGGTCGGCGACCCGATCCTCGACGTGCGCGCCGAGCGCGTGGTCGGCGACGTCACCGCCGGGATCCGCGTCGAAGGCCGCGCCTCGGCACCGCGCGCGACGGTGTATTCGGATCCGGCGAAGAGCGAATCCGAAGCGCTTTCCTACCTCGCGCTCGGGCGTCCGCTCGACAGCCTCAGTGGCGACGAGGCGCGCCAGCTCGGCGCGGCGAAATCCGCGCTCAACGCAGGCACCGGGCTCATCGCCTCCGAACTCGGTTCCCGCATCGGCCTGGACGACGCCGGCGTCACCGAATCGCGTGCGCTCGGCAGCGACGTGCTCAGTGTCGGCAAGTATCTTTCGCCCAAGCTCTACGTCGGTTACGGCGTGTCGCTGCTCGGCACCGGCCAGGTGATGATGCTGAAGTACCTGCTGCGCAAGGGCTTCGACATCCAGGTCGAATCGAGCACGGTCGAGAACCGCGCCTCGGTCAACTGGCGCAAGGAAAAGTAGGCGCCTGGGCTGGCGCCGCCGGCCTGTGCCACACTTCGCCCCGCACAGCGCACGCGCCAGGGGAAGGCGTCATGCAACCGGCATCGCAACCAATCGAAGTCACTGCATTGCTGGAACGCGCGCGCGCCGGCGACCAGCAGGCCCTCGGCGCGGCCTATGCCGCGGTCTACGACGAGCTCAAGCGCGCCGCACGCTCCCAGCTGCGGCGCATGCGCGACCAGTTCCAGACCACCGCGCTGGTGCACGAGGCCTATCTCAAGCTCGGCGGCGGGCGCATGACCGCCACCAACCGCAACCACCTGCTCGCGCTTTCGGCGCGGGCGATGCGCCAGGTACTGGTCGACGACGCGCGCGCGCGCAGGGCTGAAAAGCGCGGCGGCGGGCTCGAGGCATTGACCCTCACCGCCGGCATCGATGCCGGCGAACGCGCCGCTTTCGAGGTGCTGGCGCTGGACGAGCTGTTGCGCTCGCTGCACGCGGCGGACGAACGCGCGGCGCAGATCGTGGAACTGCGTTATTTCGGCGGTTATTCGGAAACCGAGATCGCGCGGATGCTCGGCATCAGCGACCGCACCCTGCGCCGCGACTGGCGCAAGGCGCGGGCCTTCCTGCTCGCGGAAATGGATGAATGAGCACGACCGACGACGCGCGGCGCAGGCGCGCGCTGCAAATCTTCGATGAAGTAGCCGACCTGGATCCGGGCGAACGCGCATCCAGGCTGGACGAGCTCTGCGCCGACGACGCGACCTTGCGCGCGCGCGTGCAGGCGCTGCTCGATGCCGATGCGGGTCCGGGCGCGGCCGAACCGTTCAGCGGCAACCTGGCCGAATGGGGCGCCGCGCTGGCCCGTGGCGGCGTCGACGATGCGCAGGAGCGCATGCTCGGCCGCGGCATCGGCGCGTGGAGGATCGTCGGCATCGTCGGGCGCGGCGGCATGGGCGCGGTGTACGCGGTGGAACGCAGCGACGGCGCCTACGCGCAAACGGCCGCGCTCAAGCTGATCCACGCCAGCGCCGATTCGGCGGCGTCGCGCGAACGCTTCCTGCGCGAGCGGCAGATCCTCGCGCGCCTGCAGCACCCCAACATCGCCACCCTGCTCGACGGCGGCATCAGCGCCGATGGCGAGCCATACTTCGTGATGGAACTGGTCGACGGCGAACCCATCGACCGCTGGTGCGACGCGCGCGGACTGGGCCTGCGCGAGCGCGTGGAACTGTTCCTGCAGGTGCTAGACGCCGTGCGTTTCGCGCATCGCAACCTCATCGTGCACCGCGACCTCAAGCCCTCCAACCTGCTGGTCGATGCGGAAGGCCGGCTAAAGCTGCTCGACTTCGGCATCGCCAAGCGGCTCGAGCAGGCGGAAGCCACCGCGAACATGGACCGTGCGCTGACCTTCCAGTACGCCTCGCCGGAGCAGCTGCACGATGAACCGATCACCACCGCTTCCGACATCTGGCAACTCGGCATCATCCTGCATTGGTTGCTGACAGGTTCGCATCCGTTCGGACTGACCCACGACACCCCGCTCGCGAAGCAATTGCAGCGGCTGGAGCGCGAGCCGGAGCCGCTCACCCGTTCCGCGGCGCAGGCCGATGCCGACCAGGCATCGCGCCGCGGCGGACTCACGCCCGCGACCCTGGCGCGCGCGTTGCGCGGCAACCTCGCCGAAATCGTCCGCACATGCCTGCGCCGCGATCCCGAGTCGCGTTACGCCTCCGCCGATGCGCTGGCGAACGACCTGCGCTCGTGGCTGGACAACCGGCCCATCGCCGCCGTTCCGCTGTCGCGCGGAGCGCGCGCGAAGCTCTGGCTGCGCCGCAACCGCACGCTGGCCACGTCGGCCGCGGCCGTACTGGTTGCCTTGCTCCTCGGCACCGGCGTCGCGCTGTGGCAGGCGCATGCGGCGCGCACGCAGGCGCTCGCGGCCCAGCGCGAGAATGCCAACGCGAATGCGGCGATGCGATTCATCACCAACACTTTCGCGACCACGTCGCCAGAGCAGTCCCTGAAGTCCGACGTGAGCCTGCGCCAGCTGCTCGGGCATGCACAGGCGGAGCTCGACAAGAACGGCGCGGTCGATCCCAGCGTCAAGCAGCCGGTGCAGCGCATGCTCGGTCGCCTCTATTACGCGCTGGACGACCGCAAGCGCGCCGCGGACCTGCTTTCGGCGGGAACGCGTGGCGTGCAGCCACGCAATCGCATCGAAGCGCTGGCCCTTGCCGACGACCTGGTGATCGAATCGCAGGCGATGGACGCGCTCGAACGCTTCCCCGAAACCCTCGCGGCCGCCGACCGCGCGGTCGCTTTGCGCAAGCAGTTCGCGCCCGACGATCCGGAACAGCAATTGCGTTCGCTCGCCAACATCACCCTTGCGCACGTGCAGAAATTCGGCCTTCCGGCGTGCCGCAAACAGGCAGACGCAGCGCTGGCACTGGCCATGCGCTTGCCGAACCCGCCCACCGACGTGGTGCTGCACGTGTATGCGCTGGTCGCGGCCGGCGCGCGCATCGCCGACGACCGCGCGCGCCTGTTGCAGGCCAGCGGCGAGGGCATCGCGTTCGCCGACCAGCGCGGCGTGGCGCCGGAATCCCCGCTGCGCATCGACCTGATGCGCAATCGTGCCGAAGCGATGATCATGCTCGGGCAATATACGCAGGCGGAAGCCGCGACACGCCAGGCGATCGCTGCCGCACAAAAGACCGGCAGCAGCGGCGACTCGCGCGTGGGCATCCTCTACGGGATCCTGGCCAAGGCCCTGTCCGGGCAAGGACGCTATCGCGAAGCGCTGGCTGCGCACCAGGACGACTTGCGCTTCATGCCGCAAGCCGATCTCGGGCCGCGCAATGGCGCGCTCAACCTTACCAACGAAGCCATGCTGGAGTACGCGGTCGGCGATTACGCCAAGGGCCTCGCCTTGTCCGGACAGGCCGTCGCCCTCCTGGACAAGGCCCGCATCGCCTCCGGCGATGATTTCCGGACGCCGGTGGAAGTGAGCCACGCGCGTTTGCTGCTGGCGAGCGGCCTTGCGGCGGAAGCGAAGCCCCTGCTCGATGCGCTGCTTCCGCGCGTGCGCGCGACAGAGGGCGAGAATTCCGAAAACTACGCGCTGGCGCTGGAAGCCATGGCCGGAGTCGCGATGCGTTCGGGCGATGCCGCGAACGGCCAGAAGCTGCTGGACGAAGCCCGCACGCGCTACATCAAGCGCGGCCTGCCGCCCGCGCACGTCAAGTTCGCGCAATACCTGCGCGAGGACGCCGCGTTCGCGCGCATGCGTGGCGAACTCGACGCCGCCGAGGCGAAGCAGCGCGAAGCCATCGCGAAACTGCAGGTCGTCGGCAACCGCTTCGACGTGGCCGCCGCCCGCGCGGAACTGGCCGCGATCCGCGCCGCCCGCGGCGACAATGCCGAGGCGCGCACCCTGCTGGTGCTCGCGCTCCCGGTCATGCGCGATTCGGTCTTGCCGCGGCAGCTGGACCGCGCGGCCGCCGAAACGTTGGCGAAGCGACTGGGCTTGTGACCTCGCCCGGGTTGCGGCGCACCCATTGACGGCAAGCAGGCGCGTCGCGATGCGCCGAGCTGGCGCCGGGCATGGCGGCTGGTCACGCCCTGCCCGATGCCGGCGCGAAGTGCTTCATCGTTTCCGGTCCGCCCCTTCCTGGCTGCCCGCCACCATTTCCTTGCCCGCCTGCACGCATTCCTGCTGCGCCTTTTTTCCGCCCTCTCCATCCAGCATGTCCGCGCAGCAGGAAGCGATCTGCTGGTCGCTGCGGGCATGCTGGTACTTGACGCACTGTTCCGCGGCCTGCCTGCCGCCGTGGATGGCGTCCGCGTGCGCGGTGGGCGCCAGCGCGGCGCAAGCGACGATGAAGGACAAGGCGGTCGTGAAGATCCTGATCATGACGTGCTCCCGATGAGGACGTGTTCCGGCGTTGCGTGGCCGCCAGGCGCGCGCCGGGGTTCGCGCCGAGCGGTGAAACTGTCCGGGCAGCGCTTTGCCGCACCGCTGCCTTATCCAGTGGTCCGGGCGCAGCGGAAGTCGCCCGCCCGGATGCCATCGCCTGCCCGCGGGTTCGAGTGATCGTTCTTGCGGAACACGATGGCGCCGTTGAGGCGTGCACCCTTCCAACCGTCGTAAGCGCCGCCGCGGAATGCCACCACGTCCGGCGAGACATCGACCGTGCCGCCGCCCGCTTTGGCCGAATAGGCATTGCCAGCGATGGCGAACCCCATGCCGGTGGGGCGATATTCGGTCGAGAACGACGCGCCGACGGTCATCGACAGGATCAGGCAGTCGTAATGCCCGCCAAGCGGGCGATCGCTGCTTGCAGCGGCCGCACCCGCCGTCGGCGCCGTCGCTGCGGTAGGTGCCGCCGGCGACAACATTGCGCCCAGTGCCTGCGGTTCGACATGCATCAGCGTCCTGCTGAAGCCGGCGGCCATCGCCTTGGCTTGCTCGACCTGCGCGGCATTGCCGTGCTCCTTGCCGTCCACGTAGAACACCAGCGGCAGGCCGGCGGCGGCGAGCAGGACGTCGTACAGCGCGGTCTTGTCCTTGTCCGAAGCGCGGACGATGTCCGACTGCGCCAGGGTCGCGTTGAGCGAGTCGAACAACTGCCGCTGCGCGTCGGCATCGGGCTCCCGTTCGGACTGCACGGTCGCCACGGCGGCGATGAAGAAGGTCATCGCGCCTGCGATGGTGTTGTTCCACTTGCCCTTGTACTTCAGCGCGAACATGTCCTTGCCCGCGGCGGCCAGCTGCAGGATTTGCCGGCGTTCCTCCGGGGTGTTGCCAAGGCTGTCGGCCAGTTTCTGCACCGCATCGTCGCCCGCTACCGGGGTGAACCGCGTGGCCGTCGGCGAGGCAGGGCGGCTGGGCGCCTCTCCGCTGCCCGCGCCACGGCGCGGATACTTGGCGCAGAGGTCCGGCAGCCGCTCGTGCTTGCGCAGCGCGCTGTCGCAAATCGCGGTTTCAACGACCTGGCTGTTGATGGCGTTGCTGACCAGCCATTGCTGCGCCCGTGCCGACGGCATCGACGACAACGCACACGCGATGGCAGCGAATGTCGCGCCAAGCGCAGTCGCCTTCATGGCGTTTCCTTGCAGGCTTCCACCGGCGTTACCGTGAAATGCTCGGCGCCGCCGGTCGTGGCCGAGGTGATGCCGGCGGTGGTGGTGCCGCCGCCGTTGGTGGCCATCGTGCCGGGCATGTCTTCGCCATCGGGGAATTCGATGTGGTAACGCCCGCCGGCTTGCCAGTGCAGGCCGGGGATGTTCGGCGTGCGCACGAACCTGTAGGTGCCATCGGCACCGCCGCTGAATTCCACGCCGAACAGTTTGCCGTCGAGCACGAAGGGCTTGTCGATGGCGCAGACCACCTGGTCGACCGGATCGCCGCTGCCGCCGACGAAGCGATAGGCGCGGGGCGCCGGCAGTGCGGCGCCCATGCCGCCACAGCGCGGGCGCTTGTCGTTGTCGTCGATGCGCGGTTCGTCGGTGCACGTCGGTTGGCCTTCCTGCGCCACGACGACGGACGCAGGCGTAGCGGAGGCGGGCGGCGCGGTCACGGGCGCATCGACCGATGGCGCTGGCGTGGGCGAACACGCCGCCGCTGCCAGCAGCACGACCGCCACCATGCACTCCCGCGAAAGCCGATTCATGGCGCGGCCTCGCAGGCGTCGATCCGGGTCCAGGTGGAGCTGAACGTCTGCTTCTTCGCCGCGGCGCACGCGCCCAGGCCCGCGGCCTTGCCGCAGACCGCGGCATTGGCGCGGAAGGTGCCGGTCATCTTTTCCCCGGGGCCTTCCAGCGCGTAGTCGTAAGCGGTGTCCGCCACGCCCCCGCCGCCGCTGAAATGCCAGGCGACCGTTCCGCCCTTGGCGTCCGCGGGCTTGAACGACATCGTGGCCATGCCGCCGCCGATCCTGCCACTGAACGGCTTGGTGATATCGCAGGCGGTGAAGGATTCGCCGTTGTCGAGGGTGATGCGGTACGCATGCGAGACCTCGGGCTGCGGCGTGCCCATGCCCACGCAACGCGGGCGTTTGTCGTTCCCGTCGGCGCGCGGTTCGTTGGTGCATTTCGGTTCTTCGCCCTGCGCCACGGCGATGGATGCGGGCACGGCGAAGGAAACGCTTGCCGGCGTCGCGGCAGGTTCGCGGGGCGGTTGTCCGTCCCTGGGGGAACACGCCGCCAGCGCCAGCAGGGCGAGCGGCAGGCAGGGGCGCAACGAGGCGTGCATGGCGGACTTCCGGATTGAAGTCCCTTCCCTAGCGAGAAACCGAGGCCAAACCGGACATGGCGGCTTCGACCGCGGCCACGACATCCGGAAACGCCCTCGGTCGCGACCGAACAGGCGGAAAACAAAGAGGCTGGATGCCCGCCTGCGCGGGCATGACGATGTCGGGAATAGCGGTCCGCTATCGCTTCGGCACGAACCGCGCGCCCTGCAACCGGGTCATGCCGCCATCGATATCCGTCCACACGATGTAGGCGCTGCCATCGCGCAACGCGAGCCTGGGATAACCGCTGGCGCCGCCGCGCGCCTTCAGCGTGGCGACCTTCACCCGCTCGCGTTCCTTCGAGAGGTCCGGCGACAGCCGCGCCAGCCAAAGCGATGAACCGCCGAACTCCTCGCGCAACCACAGCGCCCACGCATCGTTCCCGTCCAGCGCGACCGCGACGCGGCCATCGACCTGCTTGCCGCGCTCGAGCACGATGGGCTCGCCGAAATGCGCGCCGCCGTCGGTGCTGCGCGCGAGTTGCGCGCGCGGTTCGTCGTTGGCGGCGGTGAACCAGCCGACGACCACGTTTCCGCCATCCGCCGCGATCGACGGGCCGTTCACCGGGCATCCCGCCATGTGCCAACCATCCGCATGCACCGGGCGCGGCGCGCTCCACTGCTTGCCATCGAACGCGACCGTCGCGATGTCGCGGGTTTCATCGTCGGAACGATCGCGGTATGCGATCACGATGCCCTTGTCGGTGCGCGCGACCGCGGTGGAACAGCAATCGCATGCGCGTGCATCGACCACGGTTTCGCCCGCGCGTTGCAGGTCGGGCCCGAAAGTCGTCGCGCGCAACGCGGTCGCGCCGGCATGCGCATGTTGGTCGTCGTGGCGTTCGCCGGCGGGCATGCCTTCATGTCCGCCTTCGCCGCCGGCATCGCGACCATCGAGCCAGGCGACGCCAATGCGATCGCCACCCGCCGGCCACAATGCGGCGAAGCCGTGTTCGGCGGCGACGTCGTCGTCGTTCACCGCGACCAGGTCGCTCCAGTTCATGCCGCCGCTGCGCGACGTGCTCAGGCGCACGCCGTAACCGCCAGCGGGCTGGTGCTGCAGGAACTGCACCCACAGCGCGCGGTCGTCGGCGATGGCGATGTGCGGCGTATCGACGGCGTTGGCCACGAAGGACTTGCCGACGGCGATGCTGAGCGGACCTTGCCAGCGCCCATCCACGCCCAGTTCGGCGTATTGCAGCAAGCTGCGCCGGCCCTGTTCGGTGTTGAGCCAGGTCAGCACCAGGCGTCCGCGCGGGGTGGCCACCAGATCCGGTTCCCCGCTGCCCGGTGGCGCCGGCAAAGTCCACGGCTGCAGCCCGGTCGCGACGGCCTGCGATGCGGGCGCGGGCGCTTCGTGGCCGCAAGCGGCAAGGCCTGATGCGATGGCGAAAACGAGCGAAACCATGCGTATCTTCATGCCGTGCAGCCTACTCCAGCAGGCGTAGGATGGGATGCATGCTCGCCACCGTCGCCCGCTTCGCGGATCCGCTCGAAGCCCAGATCGCCTGTGGCAGGCTGCGTGCCGAAGGCATCGATGCGCACGTCGCCGACGCGCACATGGGCCTGGCGAATTGGGAATGGCGGCTCGCGGTCGGTGGCACCCGCGTGCTGGTGGACGAAGCCCACGCCGAACGCGCGCGCAAGGTGATGCGCGACCTCGATGCGGGCCTGTATGCGCTGGATGCGGAATCGGCCGATGAACCGTTGCAACCGCCGAGCCGCGAAAGCCGGTCGAGTCGCATCGCGTGGATCGCGCTGATGCTGTTCGGCTTGCCGCTGCCGTGGCGGCGCGAGCCACCGCGCGACGACGTGGCGGTGCGCGAAATGTGAGCGTCAGGCCGCGCGTTCGCGGCGCCGGCGTTCCAGGTGCACCAGCAGCAGCGAGATCGCCGCCGGGGTCATGCCGGGGATGCGTTGCGCCTGTCCGATGGTTTCCGGGCGCACGCGTTCGAGCTTCTGCCGCACTTCCGTGGACAGGCCCGGTACCTGCGCGTAGTCGAACGCAGCGGGAATCGCCGTGGTTTCGTGGCGGCGCGCACGCGCGATTTCCTCGCGCTGGCGATCGAGGTAGCCGGCGTATTTCGCCTCGATCTCGACCTGCTCGGCGACCTTCGCGTCGGCGACGCCCGGGCCGAGCCCGGGTACCTGCATCAACTTCGCGTAGTCGAGTTCGGGGCGGCGCAGCAGGTCGATGGCATTGCCCTCGCGGCTGACTTCCACGCCGATGCTGCTGGCGAGCGACGCACCCAGCGCATTGTTCGGCGAGGCCCACAACGCGGACAGCCGCGCGGTTTCCGCGGCGATGGCCTCGCGCTTGCGCGAGAATCCCTCCCAGCGCGCGTCGTCGACCAGGCCGAGTTCGCGTCCGACCGGCGTGAGTCGCGCATCGGCGTTGTCTTCGCGCAGTTGCAAGCGGTATTCGGCGCGCGATGTGAACATGCGGTAGGGCTCGCTCGTTCCTTGCGTGATCAAATCGTCGACCAGCACGCCGAGGTAGGCCTCGTCGCGTCGCGGCGACCACGTTTCCCTTCCCTGCACCAAACGCGCGGCGTTGACGCCGGCGAGCAGGCCCTGCGCCGCGGCTTCCTCGTAGCCGGTGGTGCCGTTGATCTGCCCGGCGAAGAACAGGCCGGCGACGGCCTTGGTTTCCAGCGAAGCCTTCAAGCCGCGCGGATCGAAGAAGTCGTATTCGATCGCGTAGCCGGGCCGGGTGATGTGCGCGTTCTCGAAACCGGCGATCGAGCGCACGAGTTCGAGTTGCACGTCGAAGGGCAGCGAGGTGGAAATGCCGTTCGGGTAGATTTCTGTGACCGCCAGGCCTTCGGGCTCGACGAAGATCTGGTGCGAGGCCTTTTCGGCGAAGCGCACCACCTTGTCCTCGATGCTCGGGCAATAACGCGGGCCGATGCCTTCGATCTGCCCGGAATACAGCGGCGAACGATGCAGCGCGTCGCGGATGATCCGGTGGGTGCGTTCCGTGGTGTGGGTGATCCAGCAACTCACCTGGGCCGGGTGATCGGCGAGGCTGCCCATGAACGACATCACCGGGCGCGGATCGTCCCCGGGCTGTTCGTCCATCTTCGAGAAATCGAGCGTGCGCCCGTCGATGCGCGGCGGCGTGCCGGTCTTCAGGCGATCGACGACGAACCGGCCTTCGCGCAGCTTGTGCGCGAGCGCGGTGGATGGCGGATCGCCCATGCGGCCGGCGGCGTACTGGGTTTCGCCGATGTGGATCTTGCCGGCGAGGAACGTGCCCGCGGTCAAGACGACCGCAGGCGCCTCGAAACACAGGCCGGTATTGGTGATCGCGCCGCGCACGGCTTCGTTTTCGATGACCAGGTCGTCGACCGCGGCCTGGAACACGGTGAGGTTGGCCTGCGATTCGACCGCGCGACGGATGAAGGCGCGATAGAGCGAACGATCCGCCTGGCAGCGCGTCGCGCGCACCGCCGGGCCCTTCGAGGCATTGAGCGTGCGCCACTGGATGCCGGCGACGTCCGCGGCCTTCGCCATGATCCCGCCGAGCGCGTCGATTTCCTTGACCAGATGCCCTTTGCCGATGCCGCCGATGGCCGGGTTGCAGCTCATCGCGCCGACGGTCTCGATGCTGTGGCTGAGCAGCAGGGTGCGTGCGCCGGCGCGCGCGGACGCCAGCGCGGCTTCGGTGCCGGCGTGCCCACCGCCGATCACGATCACGTCGAAGCTGTAGAAGGAATCGCTCATGCGCTGGACATGATGCCGGCTCGGGGGAAGATCGTCGCGGTTGTTGCAGCCTGAACCGGTCAGGCGCGCCGGAGCGCTCCGGTCAACGTTGGCACGCTCCCTGCGTTAGAGGCCTTGCACCCGGGGCAGCACGCGCGTAGCGGGCTGGAACTGGAACAGGGGCTGGCCATAGCGTGCCCCGGGGGAGCGCTGGGGGCCGGATGTCGGGGGACGTCCGGCCCCCATTTTTATTCCCGCTCGAAGACGCGATGCCGGTCGGGAAATGCGCCGACGCCCGGCGGGAAGGCGGAACAGGGGGGATCCGTGACGTCCCGCCGGGAGTCGACGGCGCGAGTCTAACCCCAACGCGTCGCAATGCGACGCAAATCGTCGACGCTGTTAGGCCACGAATCAGTTTCAGCGACGACGATCACCTTTATGCGTCGGCGTGTCGTCGTCCATGCGCGGGATCGGCGGGGCAACCACGCTCGGCCGCGGGGAATCGACACGATTCGGTCGGGGTGGGGTGGGCTCGGGCAGGCGCACGCGCCCGGGCTGGCGCGGCGGATTGCCGACACCTTTTCCGGGGGACTGCCATGGCTGGGACGGACTGCCACCGATCGCATCCGGCGCCCGTGCCGGCTTGGGCGCGCGATTGCCGAGGTCGTTCAGGTCGCGCCAGGGCGGCGGCCTGTGTCCGTGGTGATCGTCGCCGTCGTGATCGTCGCCGTCGTGATCGTGGTCGCCATGATCGTGTCCGTCGCCGGGCGGGCGCTGGATGATCACCACCGGCGGGCGCGGAAAGTAATAACCGTGGTACGGATCGTAGTAGTAGCCGCTGTACGGATCGTAATAGCCGTAGTAACCGGGCGAGCCGTAGCCCATGCCATAGCCGTAACGCCAGCCGCCGGGCGAGCCGTAGCCGATGCTGCCGTAGGAACCGACGCTGGCCTCGGGCCGACCGTAGTAATAGCCGTCGTCGCTGTAACCGTAACCGGTGACGCAACCGGACAAGCCCAGCACGGCGAGCGCGGGCAGGAACGATAGGAGTTTCATGGCGCGCCCCCTGGCTGGCCGGATCGATCGATGGTCGCAGCTTCAAGCCGCGGCTTTGAATCCGTGCTTAATCCGGTCGGCGAATGCATCTCCCCGCATGAACGAGTCAGGCTCGGCTACGCTTGCGCCATGCCAAGACATGCTTTCCCCGAGCCGGCCCTGCCCGGTTTCGACGCCGTCCTCGACGCGGCGGCGCGGATCGCCGCGCAGGCGCGGGTGACGCCGGTCGTGCGTTCGAACCGGCTCGATGCGCTGGCCGGCGCCGAGTTGCTGTTCAAATGCGAACACCAGCAACGCGGTGGCGCATTCAAGTTCCGCGGCGCCTGCAACGCGGTGCAATCGCTCGATGCCGCGACCGCGGCGCGTGGCGTCGTCACCCATTCCTCCGGCAACCACGGCGCGGCGCTGGCGCTGGCCGCGAAAATGCGCGGCATCGCCTGCCATGTGGTGGCGCCGGAAGGCGCGAACCAAGCCAAGCTCGAGGCGATCCGCCGCCACGGCGCGACCTTGCACCGTTGCGCGCCGGGCATTGCCGCGCGCGAGGAGATGTGCGCCGAGGTGCAACGCGATACCGGCGCGACCCTGGTGCATCCGTATGCGGACGTACGCGTGATCGCGGGCCAGGGCACCGCGGCCCTGGAACTGTTCGCCGAATGCGGCGCACTCGACGTCCTGGTCGTGCCGGTCGGTGGTGGTGGGCTCGCCTCGGGCAGCGCGCTGTCGCTCGCCGCGCGTTCGCCGCAATGCGAACTGTTGCTGGCCGAACCCGCGGACGCCGACGACGCGCTGCGCTCGCTGCGCGCTGGCGAGCGCCGCGCAAATGCGCATGTGCCGACGACCGTGTGCGACGGCCTGCGCGGCGACCTCGGCGCGCCGAACTTCGCAATGTTGCGCGCAGCCGGCGCGCAGGCTGTCGCGATCGACGATGGCGCGACGCTCGCTGCGTTGCGGGAACTCTGGCAGGATCCGCGGCTGCGGGTGGAACCCTCCTCCGCGATCGCGCTGGCCGCGGTCCTGGCGTCGCGCGAGCGCCTGCACGGCCTACGCATCGGCATCATCCTCAGCGGCGGTAACGTGGATACCGACGCGGTTCCGACCTTGCTCGGCGGCAAGATGCCTGGCATCCCCGGGTACGAACCGCACGGATCGTCTTCGCCGGCTTGATGAGGCCAAACCGGCGCAGCCGCCGCGCGTTAGCATCCGGCCCGCCGTGCCAGGAGATCACCGCGATGCCCGACCATGTCCTTTATCGACCCGGCCTGCGTCGGCTGCATTGGCTGGTGGCGCTGCTGGTGCTTGCGGTGTACCTGCTGATCGAACAGCGCGGCATTTTCCCGCGCGGCAGCGGCGGCCGGGCGGCGATGATGCAAGGCCATTTCTGGGTCGGGCTGGCGATCCTCGTGCTGGCCCTGTGGCGGATCGCGCTGCGCGCGGGCGCGGCCGTCCCGCCGATCACCCCGCCGCTGCCCGCGTGGCAGGCGTTGCCCGCGAAACTCCTGCACCTGGCCTTGTACCTGTTCCTCGTGGCGATGCCCCTGCTCGGCCTCGCGACCGCCTGGAGCGACGGCAAGACCCTGCTGTTGCCGTTCACCGCGATCGCGCTGCCGTCGCCGCTGCCGGTGAATCCGACGCTGGCACACACCCTCGAGGAATGGCACGGAACCATCGGCGAAGCCTTCTACTGGGTCATCGGCGCCCATGTCCTCGCCGCGCTCTGGCACCACTTCGTGCGCCGCGACGACACCCTGCGACGCATGCTCTGGATGCCCCGCAAGCCCCGCTAGACTGACCGTCGTGTCCCCGACCCCCGCCGCCATGCCTGCATCGCCGCGCCGTACCGGCCGCTGGATCGCGCTGCTCGCCATCGTGCTTGCCTTCGGCTTGCTCGGCCTGCGCGGCATCTGGGATCCGGACGAAGGCCGCTACACCAATGTCGCGATGCACATGCTCGATCGCGGCGATTGGGTGTATCCGCACCGCAGCGACGAGGTCGGGCACTGGACCAAGCCGCCGCTGACCTACTGGGCCATCGCCGGCAGCGTCGCCACCTTCGGCCGCAATCCCTGGGCGGCGCGCCTGCCCGCCGCGCTCGCCTTCCTGCTGTGCACCTGGCTGGTATGGCGCATCGCGCGCCGGCTCGTGCCCGGCGGCGAGGACCAAGCGGCGCTGGCGTTCGCGACCATGGCAATGCCGTTCGGCGCCTCACAGCTGATCACCACCGACTTCCTGCTCGCCGGCTGGGAAACGCTGGCGATGTGGGCCTTCGTCGAGGCGCGATGGGGCGAGCCGGCGCGGGCACGGCAATGGGGCCTGCTGCTGTGGGCCGCGTTCGCGCTCGCGTTCCTGACCAAGGGCCCGCCCGGGCTGCTGCCGCTGGCGGCGATGCTCGCCTTCGACCTGCTGCAGCCGCGCGGACAGCGCGGGCGCCTGTTCGGGTTCGCCGGCCCCGCGTTGTTCCTGCTGCTGGCGGCGCCCTGGTTCGTGGTGGTGATGCTCGGAACCCCCGGGCTGTTCCATTACATGATCGGCAACGAGGTGGTGAACCGCATCGCGACCAACGAATTCCGGCGCTTCGGCACGTGGTACGGCTGGCTGCAGGTGTATGTACCGACGCTGCTGCTCGGGACCCTGCCGTGGACCCCGGCGCTGCTGCGCTGGGCGCGACGCCTGCCTGCCGACGTGCGCGGCTGGTGGCGCGCGCCGCAACGCCGCCGCGAGCAGCGCGAATGGCTGCTGCCGACGTTGTGGCTG
>Ga0209023_10003267_pt1 | contig 19487 bp, 15 predicted proteins | sample LakOneMetagenome_FD_187468 | JGI IMG/M metagenome (GOLD analysis project Ga0209023, IMG submission 187468) | Freshwater and sediment microbial communities from Lake Erie, Canada (SPAdes) (version 2) | ecosystem: Environmental > Aquatic > Freshwater > Lentic | place: Lake Erie, Canada...
ACGACCAGCACCAGCGAACCTTCCGCCGAGCGTGCGGTACCGGTGATGCCTTCGACGTGCAGCGCCGTCATCGGCTTGATCACCAGGTCGGCCGTGCCGTCCACCGCTTCCACCGCGATGATGTAGGGCTGGGGCGCGTTGATGACGATACCGACGCGCTCCGAGCATTCCTCGTAGCCCAGCGACAGCGCCAGCGAACGCACCGGCAGCGGGCGGCCCTGGTCTTTCAGCACCGGAGCGCCGCCGACCTGCATGAAGGTCTCCGGCAGCTCGACCACGCGCTCGACCACCGCCATCGGCAGGGCCAGCTGGGCGCCCGAGGTCGACACCAGCATGGTCGGCACGATCGACAGTTCGATCGGCAGGCGGATCGAGAACTTGGTGCCCTTGCCCAGGTTCGAGTCGATGCGGATCGCGCCGCGGTTCTTCTCGACCGCGGTCTTGACCACGTCCATGCCGACACCGCGGCCCGACACCGAGGATGCGACATCCTTGGTCGAGAAGCCCGGCAGGAACACCAGCTGGTAGGCTTCGTCGTCGGACGACGCCTGGTGCTCGGTGATCAGGCCCTTCTCCATCGCCTTCTTGCGCAGCTTGGACGGGTCCATGCCGCGGCCGTCGTCCTGCAGCACGATCATGACGCTGTTGGCTTCCTGCCAGGCTTTCAGCAGGATGTAGGCCTTGGCCGGCTTGCCGTTGGCGACGCGGTCTTCCGGTCCCTCGACGCCATGGTCGAGCGCATTGCGCAGCATGTGCACCAGCGGGTCGTACAGGCTGTCCACCACGACGCGGTCGACTTCGGTCTCGGCGCCTTCGATGGTCAGCTCGACTTCCTTGCCCAGGTCCTTGGCCAGCTCGCGCACCAGGCGCGGGAACTTCTGGAACAGGCGGCCGACCGGCTGCATGCGGGTCGCCAGCGTGGCGCGCTGCAGCTCGGCCGAGTAGCGCGAAGCGCGCTCCAGGGTCTCGGTCAGGGTCGCCATCAGCGTCGCGGCCTGGCCCTCGAACTTGAACTGCGACAGGCGCTCGAGCAGCACGGCAGCCTGGTTCGCGGCCTGCACCGATTCGCCGGCCACTTCCAGCAGCGCGTCGAGCTTGACTGCGTCGATACGGATGCTTTCGTCGGCCTTGGCTGCGGCAGCCTGCGCCGGCTTGGCTTCGTTGCGGCGCTCGACGCCGTCCCAGCCCGGTTTGGCCGGGGCGGCTTCGGCTGCCGGTGCGGCTGGCGCTGCCACTGCAGGCACTGCAGCAGAAGCGGCGGCGTGCGCCGTTTCCTGCGCAGCCGTGACCGCAGCTGCAACCGGGGTATGCGTGCCCGGCGGGACCACCGCCATGTACATCGCTTCCCAATCCAGCCCATCGGCGCCGGCAGGTGCGGCAGCCGGGGCCGGCGCGGCGGCCACGACCGGTGCCGGTGCTGCTGCCACGGGCGCCGGCGCTGCGGCCGGGACCGGTGCGGCGGCCTTCGGCGCGTCCTTGCCGTCGATCGCATCCTTCAGCATGCGCTCGAGATCGGCCGGCATCGGCGCCAGCTGTTCAGGTGCGGTGCCGTTGTTCAGGTCGTTGAGCTGGTCGGCGACGAAGCCGGACGCCTGCAGCGACGCTTCGATGGCGCCCGGCGTGACCGGGGCCGCGCCGGTGCGCAGCGCGTCGAACAGGTTTTCCGTCAGGTGGCAGGCGGTCACCAGCGCCGGCAGTCCCATGAAGCCCGCGCCACCCTTGATGGTGTGGAACGAGCGGAACACCGCGTTCAGCGTTTCCTTGTTATCCGGATCGCGTTCGAGGCGGAGCAGGTGCTCCTCGACGTTGGTCGCCAGATCCAACGCCTCGATCACGAAATCCTTGAGCATCTCATCCATTAGAATCCCAGATCGGCAAGAAGGTCATCGACACTATCCTGGTCCAGCGCCGCGGTCGGCACCGACGGGCCCGACATCAGCTCGGCCGGCTTTTCCGGTTCCAGCGCTGCCGCCTGCTTCTGCGCCAGCTTTTCCTTGACCTCGGCCGGTGCACTGTCGCGCAGCAACTGGGCCAGCTCGTTTTCCACGGTCTGGGTGATCTTGACCACTTTCTTGATCAGCTGGCCGGTGATGTCCTGAAAGTCCTGCGCCATCATGATCTCGAGCAGGCGAGCCTTTTCGGCTTCGGTCGCTTCCGACACGGCCTGGGCGAAGCTGCGCGAGTCGCCGGCCAGTGCCTTGAACTGCTCGATCGACAGCTTGCCGGCGAACAGGTCGGCCCAGCGGCCTTCCATGTCCTTGGCCTGCTTCGACAGCACGTCCTGGGCCGGCATGCCGTCGTCCAGCGTGTTCAGGACCTTGTTGGCGGCCTGTTCGGTCAGGCTGGCGACGTATTCCAGGCGGTCCTGGGCGTCCACGATCTGCGAGGACGCTTCGGTCAGGGCCTTGTCGTACCCGAGTTCGCGCAGCGAATCGTGCATGATGCGCACGATGCTGCCCAGGCGGGCATACATCACCTGGCCGTCCGGATCTTCGGTGGCTTCAGCGGCGGGTGCGGCGGTGGTGGCGGCAACGGCGACCGGCGCCGGTGCGGCAGCAGCCGGTGCGGCGGCGGGTGCGGCGCTGGAAGCCACCTGGTCGAACAGGGCCTCGAGGTCGTCAGTGTCGCCACTGTCGCCGCCGGCGGCGGGTTCGGGCGCAGGTGCCGGCGCCGGAGCGGGCGCGCTGGCTCGTTGCGCTGCCACTTCCTCGAATAATGCGTCGAAATCGTCAGCGGCGTCGGTCATAGTCCCTGCTTCTCCATAATGTGTAAATGTCGCGATGATCTGTACTGTGCTGTGCTTGCTCCCGTCAATACGATGACGGGTCGGGTATTGCAGGGAGTGTAGCAGCGTGGTTGCCGTAGGTAAATCTCGGAAAACGGACCGTTGTTCATTGGGGCAGTAAACTTAGTTGGCCGACAATTATTTCCGCCTGTTTCTGAATATTTTCACAAAGCAAGTGTTGTATTTTTTTATCGCGGCTTTGTGACAATCAACGTTTTCGCGCCAGAAAGCAAACACAACACTGAGCAAGATCAAGCATTTACCATCTGCCAAGGATGGAAACCCGAACTACAATAACTAGGTAACGTGATGTGAGGGAGGACTCACCATGTACCAGAAAATTCTGATCACCACCGACGGTTCCGCCGTGTCCCAGCACACTGCCTGCGCCGGTGTCCAGTTCGCACGGCAGATGGGTGCGGAAGTGCTCGCCCTGTTCGTCGCGCCCGAGTACCAGTATCCCGTGTATGTCGAGATCATCCCGCCTTCCTACCCGAGTGAGGAAGATTACCTGGGGCAGATGCGGCGCATGGGCGAGGAGTATATGGGCAAGATCATGCGCTCGGCCGACCAGGCCGGACTGAAGCATTCGTGCATGACCGCGTTCTCGGACTCGCCGGCACTGAAGATCGTCGACGTGGCCGAACAACAACACTGCGACCTGATCTTCATGGGCTCGCACGGCCGCAGCGGATGGGGCCAGTTGTTGCTCGGCAGCGTGACGAACAAGGTGCTCTCGCAGACCAGCAAGCCCGTGCTGGTGCACCGCCTGATCCGCGAACCCGGCGCCTGAATCGGTCCGTCGCGGCAAGCCGATGCAGGGTATCGGGGATATTTATTGCCAAAATAATTACAAATTATCCGTTAGCAATGTGCTAGCGTTTAATCTTCGCTTCGCATTGCACTCTGGGGAACTTTTATGATTCGCATAGTCATCGCTGACGACCACACCATCATGCGCGAAGGCCTGAAGCGCATCCTCGACGGCGCCCTCGACATCGAGATCGTCGGCGAAGCCATCAACGGCTTCGAAGTCCTGTCGCTGGTGCGCCAGGGCGGCTTCGACCTGCTGCTGCTCGACCTGTCGATGCCGGGCCGCAGCGGCGTCGACCTGATCCGCCAGGTGCGCAGCGAAGCGCCCAAGCTGTCCATCCTCATCCTCACCATGCACGAGGAGGAACAGTACGCGGTGCGCGCAATCCGCGCCGGCGCCCAAGGTTACCTGACCAAGGAGAGCGCCGGCACCCAGCTGGTCGGCGCGATCCGCAAGGTGGCGTCGGGCCGTCCTTATATCAGTACCGAAGTGGCCGAGCAGCTGGCGCTGAACATCATGGCGCCGAACGAACAGCTGCTGCACAAGCAGCTCTCGGACCGGGAATTCGAAGTCTTCTCTTTATTAGTAGGGGGAAAGTCGATCACCGAGATCGCCAACAACCTGCACCTTTCGGTGAAGACGGTCAGCACCCACAAGACGCGCATCATGCAGAAGATGGGCATGAGCTCGCTGTCGGAAATGGTGCAGTATGCGGTCGCACACCGCCTGCTGGCACCCATGAAAGCCTGATAGCAGCCCAATTCATCTTAGACATCACAGTTCGACTGTGGTTTCCACGCCCAAGGCGTGGCGCCCAGGAGACTAGCTCATCACCGCAGCTATCCTACACGGGTATGCCCTGCTCTCCCTCGGAAGTGAGCCCTGACAGTAAGAAAATTCCTACAGTCTGACTCACCTTCCTACCTACACATTCAGCCGTTGCTGATATGAATGCCGAACTCGTGTTGGCATACTGACTTCAGCGTTTCGACTTGCTTGCGGTCCATTCTCCGCATTGAGCCTCCTGAAACCGTGATTTACTAAACCTGGAGATGAGTATGCAGTCCCAGCCAATGTCAGAACAGCGCAATGCCTCCCCTTCGACCCTGCACTCGTCACAGATGGAGGCCGGGCGCCAGCGCCAAGGTCGCCTTTGGTCCAACCTGAAAGAGGTCTGCGACCTGCTCCATATTCCGGCCGCCGTATCGATGAATACCGAGGAACTCCTGTTCCAGCACGTGCAATTCAAGACCGGGCAGCGTGTCCACACGATCGGCCAGGCTTTCGACACCCTGTACATCGTCAATTCCGGCTTCCTGAAAACGGTGCTGATCGACGAATTCGGCAACGAACAGGTGCTGAGCTTCCCCATGAAGGGCGACATGCTCGGCGTCGACGGCATCCACACCCGCCACTACGCGTCGGAAGCGGTCGCGCTGTCCGACTGCGACCTGATCCTGGTACCGTTCAAGAAGCTCACTGCCCTGGGGAGGGTGCACGCCGAGCTCGAGAACCTGATGTACGGGGTGATGAGCCGCGAACTGGTGCGCGAACAGGCCATGATCGGCATGCTCGGCGCGCTGTCGGCGGAAGCCCGCGTGGCCCGCTTCCTGATCTCGCTGGCCGATCGCTTCGCCGCGATGGGCTACTCGAGCAAGCTGTTCAACCTGCGCATGACGCGCCACGAGATCGGCAGCTATCTGGGCCTGACGCTCGAAACCGTCAGCCGCACGCTGTCCGCCTTCAACGAGATCGGCCTGATCACCGTCGACCAGCGCACCATCGGCATCAAGGATCCGGAAGCCCTGAAAACCCTGCGCCGCCTGCCGCCTTCGCGTTCGCGCGCCAAGCAGAACGCCAAGGCCAAGGCCGACGCCGAATCCTCGGGTGACGGCCAGGTGCTGGCCACGGCCTGAACCGGCTCCGCGGCGCACCAATAAGAAAGCCGGCTCGAAACTGAGCCGGCTTCTTCATTTCTGGACCACCGACAAAACGTTCAGGGCAAGGCGCAACTTCGAAGACAGTACGCTAGTACAGCGAGAAGGTGCAACGCTGCCATGGACGTTTTGTCAGTCGCGGGTCAGCACGCCGTCTGCAACACGGACTTGCTCGCCAACGCGGAAGCCCGGATCGTTGTCGTAGCGAATCGACTGGGTCGCGCCGTTTTCGTAGCGCACCACCACTTCGTAGCGCGGGGCGCGGGCGTTGCGCTCGATCGCGCGTCCGGCCAGGGCACCGCCGACCGCACCGGCCACCGTCGCCGCCGTGCGGCCGCTGCCGCTGCCGACCTGGTTGCCCAGCAGGCCGCCGACCGCGGCGCCGCCCAGCGTGCCGGCCGCGCCGGCTTCGCCCTGCAGCACGTTCACGGATTCGACCGTCGCGCAGTTGGTGCAATAGCGCGCTACGCGATCCGACGCGCGCTGGCTGTCCTCGACGCGACGGTCATCGCGGCGATCGACGCGGCGGTTGTCGATGCGGTCGTCGCGGCCGCCGGCGAGCAGCGGCTGACCCAGGGTCGCTCTCGAATAACGGCCGTTGGCGCGAATCGTCGCGGTGACGGAAGCGTCCGGTGCGATGTTGTCGTCGCGGCGGATCGTGTACAGGCCGGCGTATTCGCCCGGCCGCACTTCCGGCAGCGTGAAGATGCCGCGTGTGCCAGCGATCTGCACGTCGACCTTGGCGCCCGGGGTGCCGATCACAGTGAATTTCAGCTCGTGGCCCGGACCGAGGTCATCGCTGCCGCGCACGTCGAAGGTCTGGACGCGCGGCGTGCCGGCGATGGCGCGGTCGCCGGGGCCGACGCGGTCCGGCACGCGCACGATGGTCGCGGCCAGCGCCTGGGTCTTGACCATGCCGTTCACGCGCAGGTTGGCGGTGATCGAGCTGTCCGGACGGATGCGGTCATGCGTGCCGATCGTGTACGTGCCCTGGTAGGTGCCGGGGCGGGTTTCGGTCAGGTGCAGGTTGCGGGTGGCGCCGTCGATGCGCACGGACGCGTTGCCGCCCGGCGTGCCAAACACTTCGAAATTCAGTTCCGCGCCCGGCTCGATGCGGCGCAGTTCGTTGACGTTGAATCCTTCGATGCGCGGTTCCATCGCGCGGGCGCGCGGATGTTCCTGAGCCTGTGCGGGCGCCGGTACGGTGGCCGTGAAGAGCGGCAGCGCGGCAACCACTGCCGCGGCGAGCGTCTGACGAGTTGTTGCCATGATGTCCTCCTGCGAAACTTGAATTGTCAATGTGGCCAGCTTACGCCGCACACGACAGTGGCTCGGTGCGCTAACGTACGCTGTGCACCGCCTCGCCTGAGCTCACCCAGATGCGCTCGCCGGGCTCCGGTTTCAAGGCATGTCCGCCGGTAAAAGCGCCGAAGGACGGCAGGATCATGCGCGTCGGCCCGGCAATGAAACAGGGCAGACGCAGCGCGTCGGAGCGCGTCGCCAGCACATACACCGGGTGCACGTGGCCGGCCAGCACATAGCCGGGCGCGGCGATGTCCGGATGGTGGCAGAAGGAATACGGCCCCACCGTATAGGGTTCGTCGACCAAGTCGATGCCGAGCTCCCCGGCCGGGTCGCCGGCATGCTTGTCGTGGTTGCCGCGCACCAGCGTCAGGATGAGATCGCAGCGGCGCCGGCGCCAGGCCAGCATCGCCGCCTGGGTCGAGGCCGCGTGCGCGGCGCGCGCGTGCAGGAAGTCGCCGAGGAAGAGCACGTGATTCGCGCCGGTCAGCTCGATCAGGGCGTCGAGGGCCTGCAGGTTTTCGGTGGTCGTCCCTTTCGGCACCGGGATGCCGAAGGAGCGGAAAGCCGCCGCCTTGCCGAAGTGGATGTCGGCGATGATCAGCATGCGCTCGCGCGGCCAGAATGCGGCCTTCTGCGGCAGCAGCACCAGCTGCTCGTCGCCCAGTTCCACCGTCAGCGCGCCGGAAAATACCGTCATGCCGCAGCCGCCTTTTCCAGCTCGCGCACCATGCGCGCCACGCGGTCGGACAGTTTTTCGGTCGAGACCTTTTCGCGGAAGCGTTCGACCATCAGCGGGAAGCCGAAAGGCGTGGCGCGCTTGACCTCGTGATAACTGATGCGGCGCCCATGCAGTTCGTTCAGCGTATCGCGCAGGCGCGTGAGTTCCAGCTCCTGCTCCAGCACCTCGCGCTCGGCCTGGGTCAGCAGCAGGTTGCCGCTGTCGTGCTTGCGGAAGACCTCGTAGAACAGCGCCGATGAAGCCTGCACCTGGCGCATCGACTTGCGCTGGCCCGGGAAGCCCTGGTTCACCAGCCCGGCGATGCGCGCCACTTCGCGGAAGCGCCGCTGCGCCAGCTGGGTCGCGTTCAGGCTGTCCAGCACGTCCTCGAGCAGGCGCCCGGTATCGAGCAGCCCGACACCGGCGCCTGTCTGCGCATCGAAGAGGCGGGCCCAGTCCACCGGCTCCGGCGACAGCAGCTCGAAGCCGTAGTCGTTGACCGCTACCGAAAAGGTCGAGGGCATGCACTTCCCGACACGGAAGGCCAGCAGCGAGGCCAGGCCCGTGTGCACCGAGCGTCCGCCGAAGGGATAGACGAACAGGTGATAGCCCTCGCGGCTCTTCATGCTCTCGATGACCAGGGTTTCACTCGTCGGCAGCGCCGACCAGCGCGCCTGCACTTCCAGCAGCGGCTTCACGGCCTGCATTTCGGGCCCCTCGAAGATGCCTTGCGAGGCGCGCTCGAGTTCTTCGAGGCCGGCGCGCGCCATCTCGGCGCTGAGCGGCACCTTGGTCCCGCCCCAGCGGCTGATCGCGCCCTTGGTCGAGCTGCTGCGCTTGACGTAGGCCGTCATCTCGTGGACCCGCACCAGTTCCAGGATGCGCCCGCTGAACAGGAAGTGGTCGCCGGGCTTCAGGCGGCCGACGAATGATTCCTCGACGCTGCCGATCCGTCCGCCGCTCATGTACTGCACCTGCATCTGCGCATCGGAGACGATGGTGCCGATGCTCATGCGGTGCCGGCGGCCGATGGTGGCGTCGGGCACGCGGTAGACGCCCTCCTCGTCCGGCAGCACGCGCCGGTATTCCGGGTACACCTCCAGGCTCTGGCCGCCGCGCGCCACGAAATCCAGCGCCCACTGCCACTCCTCTTTCGTGAGGTGGCGGTAAGACCAGGCCGTCGTCACCTCTTCGTACAGCTCGTCGGAACGGAAGCCGCCGCCGAGTGCGATCGTCACCAGGTGCTGCACCAGCACGTCGAAGGGTTTATTCGGCACCTGGCGTGCCTCGATACGGCGGGTGGCGACAGCGCGCTTGGCGCCGGCGGCTTCCAGCAATTCCAGGCTGTTGGTCGGCACCAGGGTCACGCGCGAGACGCGTCCCGGCGCATGGCCGCTGCGCCCGGCCCGCTGCAGCAGGCGCGCGATGTTCTTGGCGCTGCCGACCTGCAGCACGCGCTCGACCGGCAGGAAGTCCACGCCCAGGTCCAGGCTGGCCGTGCACACCACCGCCTTCAGCTCGCCGTTCTTGAGTCCCTTCTCGACCCAGTCGCGCACCTCGCGGTCGAGCGAGCCGTGGTGCAGCGCCACCGTGCCGGCCCAGTCGGGACGTGCCTCGATCAGGTTCTGGTACCAGACTTCTGAGGAAGCGCGGGTGTTGGTGAAGACCAGAGTCGCGCCGTTCTTTTCGATCTCTTCGATCACCGGCTGCAGCATCTGCAGGCCCAGGTGGCCGCCCCAAGGGAAACGCGAGACGTTTTGCGGGATCAGGCAGTCGACCACGATCTGCTTCTTCAGATCGCCTTCGACCAGCACGCTTTTCGACTCGTCGGCGCCTGTCCCCAGCAGCACATTGCGCGCATCCTGCAAATTGCCCATGGTGGCCGAGAGGCCCCACACGACCAGCTCCGGATTCCAGCGCCGCAGTCTCGCCAGCGCCAGCTGCACTTGCACCCCGCGCTTGCTTCCCATTAGCTCGTGCCACTCGTCGATGATGATCATGTCGAGGTGCTTGAACTGGTCGCGCGCACCCGCATGCGAGAGCAGCAGGGACAGCGATTCCGGCGTGGTGATCAGGGCGCCGGGCAGATTCTTCGACTGGCGCGCGCGCTCGGCCGAGCCGGTATCGCCGGTGCGTGCGCCCAGGGTCCAGGCGCCGATCGCTTCCGGGCTGGCGGCGCCCAGCTCGGCCGCCGAGACTTCGAGCGAGCGCTGGGTGTCGGCGGCCAGCGCGCGCATCGGCGTGATCCACAGCACGCGCAGGCCGGTACGGTCGCGGCGTGAGCGGTTGGCGCCGCGCAGCATCGCCGCGAACCACACGGCATAGGTTTTACCCGCGCCCGTGTTCGCATGCAGCAGGCCGGACTGCCCGGCCAGCGCAGCCTTCCACACCGCGCGCTGGAAGGGGAACACTTTCCAGCCGCGGCCCGCGAACCAGGCGTCGACCGCCTGCTCTGCCTGCGACTTGCTCATGGCGTGGCCGCTTCCAATAAGCCTTTGAGAGTATCCAGTGTATCGGCTTCTTCGACCGGCTTGTCGTCGCGCCGACGCAGGATGCGCGGGAAGCGCACCGCGATGCCCGCCTTGTGCCGCGGCGACAGCGCGATGCCCTCGAAGCCCAGCTCGAACACCATGGTCGGCTTGACGGAGCGGACCGGCCCGAACTTCTCGACCGTGGTCTTGCGGATGGTGGCGTCGACCTGGCGGATCTCGGCATCGGTCAGGCCGGAATAGGCTTTCGCGAACGGGACCAGGCGGCGCTGTTCGCCCTCGCCGTCCCAGACTGCGAAGGTATAGTCGGTGTAGAGCGACGCGCGCCGTCCGCTGCCCGGCTGGGCGTAGATCAGCACAGCGTCCACCGCGTAGGGGTCGATCTTCCACTTCCACCAGGTGCCGACGTCCTTGGTGCGGCCCACGCCATACTGGGCGTTCTTCGCCTTGACCATCATGCCCTCGACGCCGCGCGCCCGCGATTCTTCGCGCAGCTTCGCCAGATCATCCCAGCTGTCGGCCACGACTAACGGCGAGATCCGCAGCTGCGGCTTGGCCACGCCCGTGACCAGCGTTTCCAGCAAGGCGCGCCGCTCGTGCTGGGGCAAGGCCCGCAGGTCCACGCCGTCCAGCTCCAGCAGATCGTAGGCCAGCAGCACCGCCGGCAGCTCGGCCAGCAGCTTGTTCGACAGGGTCTTGCGGCCGATGCGCTTCTGCAGGTCGGCAAAGGGTGCAGGCGCATCGCCCCCTAGCCAGATCAGCACCTCGCCATCGACCACCGTCCCTTCCGGCAGCGTCAAAGCCGCCAGTTCCGGGAAGCGCTCGGTGATCAGGTCTTCGCCGCGCGACCACAGATAGTTCTGGGCGCCGCGCCGCACCAGCTGGGCGCGGATGCCGTCGTACTTCCACTCGACCTGCCAGTCCGACAGCGCTCCCAGTTCGGCGGGGTCGCCGTTCAGCTGGTGCGCCAGGAAGAAGGGATAAGGCTGGCCGCCGCGCAGCTTGTGCTCATCCTCGGACTGGGCCGCGATCAGCTGCAGGAAGCCGGCCGCCGTCGGGCGCACCCGGCCGTCGGTCCAGCCCATCAGGCGCTGGGCGATCAGCTTGGCGTCGACGGCCGCGATGGCGGCCAGTGCGCGCGTCACCAGCAGTTTCGAGACGCCGACCCGGAAGCCGCCGCCGATCAGTTTGACGAACAGGAAGCGCTCGCGCCAGGTCAGCTCGTCCCAGTATTCGAACAGCTTTTCGCGGATGAAGCCGGGGTCGGCGCCGCGCAGGGGACCGATGCGCTCTTCCATCCACACGGCCAGGCCGATGTCGCTGTGGCGCTTGGGCGGCGGCAGGATGTGGGCGATAGTCTCGGCCATGTCGCCGACTGCGGCGTGGCTTTCCTCGAACAGCCACTCGTCCAGGCCGGCGTATTCGATGGCCGCTTCGCGCAGCAGCCTGGTCGGCACCGCCTGGCGCGGCTTGCCGCCGGCCAGGAAGTACACGGCCCAGGCGGCGTTTTCGGGCGCGGTATGCTCGAAGTAGTTCTGCAGCGCCTCGAGCTTGCGGTTGGTGGCGGTGGTTTCGTCGAGTTCGGCGTAGAGCTGGGCGAATTCACGCATCCTTCGCCTCCTTCTTTGCTTCCCCCTCTTCCGGCGTTGCCGATCCCGTCGCTTCGTCGTCTTCGTCCCCGTACTCGGTATCGAAGGCCTTGGCATCCAGCCCGATCTGGCACAGCCAGCGCACCATCACCGGAATCGAGCCGTGGGTCACGACCACCTGGTGCGCGCCGGTGGCTTCGATGGCAGACAAAAGCCCGGGCCAGTCGGCATGGTCGGACAGCACGAAGCCGCGGTCGACGCCGCGCCGGCGGCGCGCGCCGCGCAGCAGCATCCAGCCGCTGGCGAAAGCATCCGAGTAATCGCCGAAGCGGCGGGTCCAGGTCGAGCCGGCGGCCGAGGGCGGCGCCAGCACCAGCGCGCGCTTCATCTCGTCCTTGCCGGTTTCGCTGACCAGTTGCGTGGCCGGCAGCTCGACGCCGCCTTCGCGGTAGACGCGGTTCAACGGCTCGACCGCGCCATGGCAGACGATGGGACCGATCGACGCATCCAGGCCGGACAGCACGCGCTGGGCCTTGCCGAAGGCGTAGGCGTAGAGCACGCTGGTGCGGCCCTCCTCGGCGTTGCGCCGCCACCAGGCATTGATGCCGTCGTAGACTTCCTGCTGCGGGTCCCAGCGGTAGATCGGCAGGCCGAAGGTCGATTCGGTGATGAAGGTATGACAGCGCACCGCCTCGAAGGGTGCGCAGGTGGCGTCCGGCTCGACCTTGTAGTCGCCCGAGGCGACCCAGATCTCGCCCTCGTATTCCATGCGCACCTGGGCCGAGCCAAGCACGTGGCCGGCCGGGTGCAGCGAGACCGTCACGCCGTTGTGCACGATGCGCTCGCCGTAGGCCAGGCCGTCGATGTTGATGTCGGCGCCCAGGCGCGACTTCAGGATGTTCACGCTTTGATCGGAGGCCAGGTAATGCTGGTGGCCCCAGCGCGCATGGTCGCCGTGGGCATGGGTGATGACGGCCCGGTCCACCGGCCGCCAGGGGTCGATGTAGAAATCGCCTGGTACGCAGTACAGGCCCTCCTTCCTTACGACGACCATGTCACCCATAAAACCCCTTAATCGATATGTTCGACGAAGTCCTTCAGGAAGGACCGCTTTTCCCCATCCGGGAATTCGATGCAGACCTGGTCGGCCGCCATCGACACCACCGTACCCTCGCCGTACTTCGGCACCTTGACCCGCTGGCCGGGCTCGAACAGCGAAGCGGGATCGGGCGCCGGCTCCGGTTCGCGGTCGAATTCGTCGTCGCGGATTTCGATATCCTCCGTCAGCACGGCCGCCGGCGGGTTCAGGCAGTTATCGCAGCGGCAGCACTTCTCGAAACCCTCGACCTCGTCGCCGAAGTAATCGAGCAGCAGCTTCCAGCGGCAGAAACCGCTGACCGCATAGCTCACCATCTGCTCCAGCGCCTCCTTGTCGTGCTCCTGCTTGCGGCGGTAGACCTCGGCCATGGCCTCGAACAGGCTGTCCTTCGGCTGCTGGGCGGTGACGTTGTAAGCCAGCTTGCGCGACTGGCGCAGCAGCTTCATGTCCTTCAGCAGCTTCAGGCAGACCTTCAGGTGCGGGCCGGCCAGGTCGCCGGCGACGTCGTCGACGCGCTCCGGGGTGGCGGTCTCGTTCTCCGCCAGTTCGCGCACGGCCTCGTAGACCGAGCGGATCTCGGCGGCGGTCGGGTAATGCTTCACCAGGAAGAACTGCTGCACCCGCTTGTCGTCCTGCAGGAACAGCAGCGTGCATTCGGCGTCCTTGCCGTCGCGGCCGGCGCGCCCGGATTCCTGGTAATAGGCTTCCAGGTTGGCGGGAATCTGCAGGTGGATCACGAAGCGCGTGTCCGGCTTGTCGATGCCCATGCCGAAGGCGTTGGTGGCCACCATGACGCGCCGCTCATCGTTCATGAACAGGTCCTGGTTCAGCTTGCGCTCGGCGGCAGGCAGCTTGCCGTGGTAGATCGTGACCGACTCGCCGGCCTCCGCCAGCAGGTGGTACATCTCTTCGGCCATCTTGACGGTGGCGGCGTAGACGATGCCCTTGCCTTCGGTCTCGCCGACCAGGCGCCGGGCTTCTTCCAGCTTCTCGTCGGGGTTGGTCACTTGCTGCACGCGGTAGTGCAGGTTCGGGCGGTAGACGCCGGTGTTGATGACGTTCATGCGCGGCCGGTTCAGCTGCCGGCCGATGTCGTCCATGACCTCCTCGGTCGCGGTGGCGGTCAGCGCCAGCACCGGCGGCCGGTCCAGGGCCTCGATCGCGCCGGCCATCTCGAGGTAGGCCGGGCGGAAATCATGTCCCCATTGCGAAATGCAGTGGGCCTCGTCGACCACCACCAGGGCGATCTTCACGGGCTTCAGGACCTCGACGAACTCCGCCATCACCAGGCGCTCGGGCGTGCAGAACACGATCTCGCAGCGGTTTTCCGCGATCGCGGCGAGCGCTTCGCGTTCTTCCTCGGCGTGCAGCGTGCTGTTGACCTGCACGGCGCGGATCCCCATCTCGTTCAGCTTTTCGTGCTGGTCCTTCATCAGGGAGATCAGCGGGGAAACGACGATGGTCATCCCTTCCAGGATACGGGCGGGAATCTGGTAGCACAGCGATTTACCGCTGCCGGTGGGCATGATCGCCAGCGTGTCCTTGCCGTCGAGGACGCTGTCGATCACGCGTTGCTGGCCGTCGCGCAGCTGCTGGATACCGAAAACGGTATTCAACAGGCGGCGAATGGTGTTGCGGCGTACCGCAAGCAGGCCTTTGTGCAGGAGTTTGGGTTCGTGTCGGGTCATGGTGGCCCAACTGTATCTTGGGCCGATCTGAGCCGGTATAGGACGCAACCTACAGTTACCGTAGGAGCGCCACTAGAGCTTTCCGCCACCGCTCAGACAAGGCGACAAGCTCTTTTCCTACAAGGTGGCGGAATCCTCGCCGATAGTTGCCAAACAACATCCGACCTATCATGGAACCATATTCTCCCGCAACCGGCACACGATTGGAGCCATATCATGATCCGCATCTTCCCCGCTACCTGGACCGCCCTGCATGTTGGACTCATCAGCGCCGCTACCTGGCTGCTGGTCGAAACCGATGCCCTGACCGGCATGGCGCCGATGTTCTTCCACTGAACGATGCCGGCAACCCCGCTGTGCCACATCCTGCAGTCTGGCGTGCCCCCGGCATGCTCCAGCGACGCTGCCTTGCGCTGAACACGCACGGGCCGGCGCGCTTTCGTTCGTCCCCTTCCCGCATTCCCCTTTAATTCGATAGCAGTTGCACCATTCTGGCGCAAGCTTCTTTACAATGGCCTTTCAACCCGGCCCGAGGATTAATCCGATTTCCGATGCAGTCCCTATCCCTGTTCGAAGCGGTCTTCCGGCATTCGCCGATCGGCAATTATCTGCTCTCGCCCACGCCCGAATCGACGGTCCTCGCCGTCAACGACGCCTTCCTGAAAGCCTCCGGCCGCCGGCGCGAAGACATGGTCGGCATCAGCCTGTTCGATACCTTTCCCGGCAATCCGGACGACCCCGAGGACACCGGTGAATCGGATCTGCGGCAGTCGCTGGCGCGCGTGGCCGCTACCGGCAAGCCGGATACCCTGCCGGCCATCCGCTATCCGATCCAGGTGCAGCTGGCCAACGGCGAAGTCATCTTCGAGGAACGCTTCTGGGACGCGGTCAGCACCCCGATCTTCGGCGACGATGGCAGCGTCTTATGCATCTCGCATAGCACCTCCGACGTCACCGAACGCGTGCGCGCGGTGGCGACGATCCGCGGGAGCGAAGCCCGATTCCGCGCGCTGACCCACGCCTCGGTTGACGTCATCTACCGCATGAGCCCGGACTGGAGCGAGCTGCGCCAGCTCGACGGCCGCGGCTTCATCAAGAACGCCGCGGATCTGAACACGTTCTGGATCGACGAATATGTCTCCCCGGAAGACCAGCCCATGGTGCATGCTGCAATCGCCAAAGCGATCCGCGACAAGGACGTCTTCGAACTCGAGCACCGCATACGCCGTGTCGACGGCACTTACGGCTGGACCTTGTCGCGCGCCGTGCCGATGTTCCGCGAAGACGGCGAAATCGACGAATGGATAGGCGCCGCCAGCGACATCACCGTGCGCAAGATGGCCGAAGAAAAGCTGAAGGAACAGGACCGGCGCAAGGACGAATTCCTGGCAATGCTGGCGCACGAGCTGCGCAACCCGCTGGCCCCGATCGGCGCCGCGGCCGACCTGCTGCAGCGGACCAGGCCGGACGAAGCGATGATCCGCACCACCAGCCGGATCATCGGGCGCCAGGTGCGTCACATGACGGAACTGATCGACGACCTGCTCGACGTCTCGCGGGTCACGCGCGGCCTGGTCGAACTGGAAGAGACGCCGCTGGACATCGGCCAGGTCGTCGACGAGGCCATCGAACAGGTCTCGCCGCTGGTGCAGGCGCGGCGCCAGCGACTGGACGTGCGCCGGCCCGCGGCCATGGCGCTGGTCTGCGGCGACAAGAAACGGCTGGTGCAGGTGCTGGCGAACATCCTCAACAACGCCGCCAAGTACACGCAGGAAGGCGGCGAGCTGCAGCTCGACATGCAGGCGGACGAGCGGGAAATCCGGATTGCCGTGACCGACAACGGCATCGGCATCGCGCCCGAAGTGGTGGGACGCGTGTTCGACCTGTTCGCGCAGGCCGAGCGCAGCGTCGACCGCGCGTCGGGCGGCCTCGGACTCGGACTGGCCCTGGTCAAGAACCTGGTCGAGCTGCACGGCGGGACGGTAGCCTGCGACAGCCCGGGACTCGGCAAAGGCAGCCGTTTCACGATCTGCCTGCCGCGCCTGGCGCAGCCGCAGGCCGCGGTCCAGGACTCGGCCGTCGTCGCCGGGCGCGACACGCCGGGGGCGCTGCGCATCCTGGTGGTCGACGACAATGAAGACGCCGCGGACGCACTGGCCATGCTGCTGGAGGTGTCCGGGCACGAAGTGATGGTCGAGCACAGTTCGCGCCGGGCGCTGGCGCGCGCCGCGGAAGTCCATCCCGATGTCTGCCTGCTCGACATCGGCCTGCCCGACATGGACGGCACCGAACTGGCGCGCCACCTGCGCATGCGGCCGGAAACCGCGGATGCGCTGCTGGTCGCGGTCACCGGCTACGGCCAGGAAAGCGACCGCGCACGCACCCGCGAGGCCGGCTTCGACCACCACCTGGTCAAGCCGGTCGATCTCGACCGGCTACAGGCGGTGCTGGCGCTGCGGACAGCGTAAAGCTTCTTACGCCGCCTCGACCGCGACCGGCATGCGGATCAGATAATCGAAGGCCGACAGTGCGCACTTGGCGCCGTCGCCCGCAGCGATCACGATCTGCTTGAACGGCGTGGTGGTGGCGTCGCCGCCGGCGAACACACCCGGGATGTTGGTGCGGCCGTGGGCATCGACCACGATCTCGCCGAAGCGCGACAGTTCCACGCTGCCCTTCAGCCATTCGGTGTTCGGCACCAGGCCGATCTGCACGAACACGCCTTCCAGCTCGACGTGCTTGTCCTCGCCCGACACGCGGTCCTTGAACGAGATGCCGTTGACCTTCTTGCCGTCACCGGTGATCTCGGTGGTCTGGGCATTCACGTGGACGGTCACGTTCGGCAGGCTGTTCAGCTTGTTGACCAGCACCGCGTCCGCCTTCAGCTGGTTCGCGAACTCGATCAGGGTCACGTGCTGGACGATGCCGGCCAGGTCGATCGCCGCTTCCACGCCCGAGTTGCCGCCGCCGATCACGGCCACGCGCTTGCCCTTGTACAGCGGGCCGTCGCAGTGCGGGCAGTAGTTCACGCCGGCGTTCTTGTACTGCTCTTCGCCCGGCACGTTCACGTTCCTCCAGCGCGCCCCGGTCGACAGGATCACGGTGCTCGACTTCAGCGAACCGCCGTTGGCGAACTTGATTTCGACCAGCTCGCCCGGCGCGGACGGGGCGATCAGCTGCGCCGCTTCCTGCTGGGTCATGATGTCGACGCCATAGTGGCGCACCTGGGCTTCCAGCGCCGCCGAGAATTTCGGGCCGTCGGTTTCCAGCACCGAGATGTAGTTCTCGATCGACATGGTGTCGTTCACCTGACCGCCCATGCGGCCGGTCGCGATACCGGTACGGATGCCTTTGCGGGCAGCATACACGGCTGCGGCCGAGCCGGCCGGGCCACCGCCGACGATCAGCACGTCGTAAGGCTCCTTGGCATCCAGCTTGGCGGCGTCGCGTGCGCCGGCGCCCTTGTCGAGCTTGGCGACGATCTCTTCGACCATCATGCGGCCCGAACCGAACAGCTCGCCGTTCAGGAAGACCATCGGCACCGCCATCACCTGACGCGCCTCGACTTCCTTCTGATAGGCGCCGCCTTCGATGACGGTGGTCTTGACGCGCGGGTTCAGGATCGCCATCAGGCTCAGCGCCTGCACCACGTCCGGGCAGTTATGGCAGCTCAGCGACATGTACATCTCGAACTCGTAGTCGCCGTCCAGCGCCTTGATCGCGTCGATGGTGTCCTGCTCGACCTTCGGCGGGTGGCCGCCGGTCCACAGCAGGGCCAGCACCAGCGAGGTGAATTCGTGGCCCAGCGGCAGGCCGGCGAAGCGCAGGCTGGTGTCGCTGCCGACGCGCTGCACGGTGAAGGACGGCTTGCGCGCATCGTTGCCGTCGGTACGGACGGTGATCTTGTCGCTGCGCAGGCTCTGGATGGTCTGCAGCAGTTCGAGGGTCTGCTTCGAGGTGTCGCTGTCGTCCAGCGATGCCACCAGTTCGAACGGTTGCTGCACGCGCTGCAGGTAGGCGCCCAACTGGGTTTTCAGGTCGTTGTCGAGAACGCTCATGGTCATATCCTTTTTGTTCAAACGTGTTCAGGCCGATGCGTCGCACATGCGGGCGCATCCAATGGAATCAAAGTCGTCAATCTGGACCGGCAGATCGACCAGTTTGATCGCCTGCAACTTCAGCGGCCAGCCCGGTGCTGATGGGCGGCATGTCAGGGAGGGGTGGGAGACCGGCCGCCCCTCGCGGACGGTCTCCTGGTGCTGCTTGTACTGCTTTGTGCTGCTCGTGGGCTCGTGATTGATGCCACTGGCATCAATCACCCCACCCTACTTACTTCTTAGATCTTGCCGACCAGATCCAGCGACGGCTTCAGGGTTTCGGCGCCTTCGCTCCACTTGGCCGGGCAGACTTCGCCCGGGTGCGATGCGACGTACTGGGCTGCCTTGACCTTGCGCATCAGTTCCGATGCGTCGCGGCCGATGCCGTTGTCGTGCACTTCCATGACCTTGATCTGGCCTTCCGGATTGATCACGAAGGTGCCGCGCAGTGCCATGCCTTCTTCTTCGATCATGACTTCGAAGTTGCGCGACAGGGTGCCGGTCGGGTCGCCGATCAGCGGGTAGTTCACTTTCTTGATGGCTTCCGAAGTGTCGTGCCATGCCTTGTGAGCAAAGTGGCTGTCGGTCGACACGCCGTAGACTTTGACGCCCATCTTCGCGAATTCCGGCTGGAAGGTAGCCAGGTCTTCCAGTTCGGTCGGGCAGACGAAGGTGAAGTCAGCCGGGTAGAACATCAGGACCGACCAGGTGCCTTTGAAATCGGCTTCGGTCAGGTCGACGAACTTGCCGTCGTGGAAAGCGGTTGCCTTGAACGGTTTGATTTCGGTGTTGATGATGGACATGAAAGCTCCTCTTTCGGGGTTAAAAAAAACGTCAGGTACGCACTATACCGCGCGCACCCTGGTTTGTGAAATTAATTGAACGGATTTCATCAATTGATTTTGACTATCGCATTGGAGAGTGGGCAGGGGCTGCCCACCCTACGGGCGTCTACGGTAGGGGGGG
>Ga0209023_10003268_pt1 | contig 19478 bp, 12 predicted proteins | sample LakOneMetagenome_FD_187468 | JGI IMG/M metagenome (GOLD analysis project Ga0209023, IMG submission 187468) | Freshwater and sediment microbial communities from Lake Erie, Canada (SPAdes) (version 2) | ecosystem: Environmental > Aquatic > Freshwater > Lentic | place: Lake Erie, Canada...
ACCTCACCAATCCGGGTGCTGGTGACCGGCGACGTCGCCTCCGAAGGCGTCAACCTGCACGCCCAGTGCCATCACCTGATCCACTACGACATCCCGTGGAGCCTGATCCGCCTTAGCGAACCACTCAAACCCCGTTCGCCACGTTCGCGGTGCGCCTAACGGGCTATCTCGCGAACACGTGATAGACCTGCGTTCGCGACAGTCGGGCCCGTTAGATGGAGTGGTGGTTCTCGAGTGGATTTCGACGCCGATCTCGATGATCTGAACCGGTTTACGGTGCGGAAGGTGCCACACGGTGACGGGCGGTGGTCGTACTGGGTTTTCACGCCGAGTGGTGAGCTCCACATCCCCTCGGTTGAGGTTTTGAAGAAGTACGGCTCGTCATCCCAGCAGACGTATGCCTACAGCTTGGTGGATCACCTCAATTGGGCAAGCCGGAACGGCAAGACGCCAGCCACGGTCACGGTTGATGATCTTCAGAGGTACATGAAGGTCATCAGTGGGCAGGCTACGGGTGTTTTCGGAGTTGCTTGGCGGAGAGAGAGTCAACGCGACGTCGGTCCTTCTGCGGCGTGCAACATCGCGGCGATCGTGAAGGCGTACTACGTTGCTGCGCTTCGCGATGGTTCAAATCCGAAGCTCGTCGAGGAACTAACGAAGGACGCCGTTGCGACGAGGAAGGGCCGCTCGAAAGCGCCGCAGCAGGCAAATCCGCTCGCCCCGAAGAAGGCACCACGCCGGCCGAGATACCTGCCAAATCACATCGTTCAGTCGTTGTTCGAACCTGGAGTCTTAACCACCGCACGAGATGTGATGATCGTGACGTGGCTTCATGACGGTGGCCTTCGCATCGGTGGCCTGTGTGGACTTCGATTCCAGGATCTCCACCTGGTCCGACACCATCCCTGTGGACAGCGGGCAGATCCCCACATTCATGTGGTCGGCCGTGACGACAATCCCAATGGGGCGCGCGCAAAGTCGTACGGAGGCGCCCCGACCGAGAGCAAAGATGGCTTCGTCATTGACGGTGTGATCCGCGCGGTGAGTCCCGACATGATCAGTACCTTCTATGCCTACCTGCTCGACGAGTACCACCCAGTGCAGCATCTCATCGACCATGAGCAGATCCTGATCCACGGCGACGGCGTTACTCCGGGCGCGGCACTCACGACTGCCGGGGTGAGAAAGATGTTGCGGCGGGCCTGCAAACGGGCAGGTTCTGAAAGCTATGTCACCCCTCACGCTTTCCGGCACAAGGCGGCCGCAGATCTCTATGCCGCAAGTGATTTCAATGCTGAGTTAGTCGCTCAGGAATTCGGGTGGTCCAACCCCGCCATGGTCAGTGACCTCTATGGCAAGTCTGCCAACCGTGAGGCGATGAGATTTCTCCAAACAGCCTGGGAGCAAACCGCACGGCCAAATTCCGAGCCCCACCTGCGGCCGGAGCGCGAGACAACATGACGATCGCACAGGATATCGAAATCGAGGCTGCGGAACCCGAAGATGTCGGCCAGTACCTCGGGCTCTCGCCAGCGCAAAGGTATGAGCTGGCAAGCAGGAGATTCCCTGACTGGCTGCTCCGGGAACCAATTGAATTTCCACCACACCATGAGACGTTCGGGTGGGCCTGTCTCGTCGACGGATGTATGTCCCCGCAGGGGCCGTCGCAAACCCACAGTCTGTGTCAACAGCACATTAAGGAATACCGCAAGGTCAGAGACCACGTCAGCATGGTCGACTTTGCACACAAGGCTAAGCCCATCGACGAACGTAAGACATTCTGGGCTTTGGTCCGCTTTCCCCCATGCGTCTGCGGATGCGAACGGGAAAGCCTGAGTCAGCATGGCGGCTATTGCGGGAGCCATAACTCGTCGTGGTTGGATGCACGCGCCCGAGGCGAGAATGAATCCGATTGGCGTAAAAGACAATCGGCCCTTCCTGCCCGCCTATGTCCCTGTGTCGTAGAGGGATGTGTGAAGGACGCCGATTTCGGGCTTAGGTCACTCGATCCCGATGATGATCGCCGCATCTGTCGTGGTCATTGGCGACAGTGGACGATCCGCCGCCGAGGAGTTGCAGATGGGGAACCGTCCTTCGAGGCTTGGCTATGCGAGCCCCTCACGATGGCAACGGTCAAACTGCCGTCCGAACACGGTCTGCTCAGACTTGTCGAACTACCAGTTGGCCTGCAGCGAGAGATTCGTTACGCGATTCATCGGTATTCCAACACTGCGTACAGGGCTCGGTGGTCGCCGGCCATGCTCCAGTCGGTTGTCGGTGTCCTCGCGGAGAGCGGGTTGACCACGCTTGCAGATCCGGCCGTCTTTCAGCTCGCAGAGTCCCTGCCGCCCAAAGGATATGAGAAGCGGTACCTGATCGGTTTGACGCAAGCGGCACGCAGCTTGGCCCTCACCGAGGAAGTCGCCAAATCCGAAGGGTGGTTCGACCCCGTAATCGTAGGCTCGTCGCCCTTCCAGGGGGCCAGCATGGCGGCTAATCGGCGCAACTTCTGGAGCTTGGTCGACGTCACCCAGGTCTGGCTTCGAGATCTCCTGTGGGACTACCTGCGCGATGAGTCACTCATGGCGGACGGGAAACGTATTGGCGCAGGGACGGTCAACGACCGAATCCGAGCGATAGGACTTCTCTCTTACATTCTGCGCCAGAATCGAACCGACAAGGGCCAAAATTCAACCGCCCTCGGTCCTAGCGACGCGAAAGCGGTCAAAGACACCTGGGATCTCTGGTATCGGGAGCAGATTCCGATACCGAATCAAAGCCATGTTCGAACGTCGAAGGATTCGTTCCTCACCGAACCCAGCCGCCATAAGTTTATGAGCTCCATTCGGGCGGTGCTGCTGCACAGCCGTTCCAAAGGAAGAACTTCGCCGCTCATTGATGGCTTCATTTTCGGTCTGCCGGTCTACCCGCCACCCAGCAAGAGCCCACAACCGCGGCCATTGTCATACGGCGACTTCGAGCTCTTGGTCGATCCCGAAAGTCTTCAGGCACTGGAAGCCAGAGACCGCGAAGACGTTGGACTGGTGGATATCTGGATCACTCAGGCGTTCCAAGGCGGCCGGATCGGCGAAACCCTCTCCTTACGCCTGGGCTGTATTGGCTTGATCGGTAACGCCCAGCCCTACCTCTGGCGCGACATGACCAAGGTGGGCCGCATCGACTACGGCATGCCGTGTTACCTGCCGGTCTATGAGCGGCTCCTCAAGCGGCAAGAGGTCACCCGAGGCAAGCTTCGGGAACGCTATGCGGCGACGTTGTCGACCCTGACCGATCTTGAACGCGCAAAGCTTGAAGCGAAGTGGGACCGGGAGATGCCCCTATTCCCACGCCACGCGAGAAATCAAGACCGCAAGTTGCCGTTGACGAGGAGTGCGTTTCTCCAGCATTGGACGGCATGGTTCGAGAGCCTCGGCCTGGCGGGGATCACCACCCACCAGACACGGGCGACTCTGGCAACTTCGCTACTCGACAACGGCGCCCCACCAGCCCTCGTACGGCAGCTTCTTGGCCACTTCTCCATGGAAAGCCTCGCTTTCTACGCGCAATACACCAACACCACGATGGTCCGACACCTTCAACAGGTATGGGCTGCCGGACCCGGGATGGACAAGCCGGGGACCATCCTGTTGCGTCCCCTCGACCTCAAGAGTGAGAACAACGCCGCAGTGGAAGCCCGCATCGACCTGACCGTGTTACCAGTGGAACACGGTCTATGCCGCTACGGCCCTGTCGTGGGCGGAGCGAACTGCCCGTTCGAAAAGAACTGCACAAACGGGATCAAGGGAACCTGTGAGCACTTCGTCCTCACCGGCGCCGACCTTGCTTATTGGGAGCGTAAACGCGATGCCGCCTACCACTTCGCAGAGGGTGCCCCCAATGATGAGGCACGTAATTACATTCTGAGCCAATGGGATCCATGGGAGACGGTGCTCCGCGGCCTCCGCGAGGCCCTCGATGAGCTAGGCCTCCTTGAAGAGGCCGAGAAGCTCGACCTCCGAACACCCGTGCACGACTACTTCGACCCGCTGTTCTCCGCAGCCTGGCCCGTCACGTTTCTCACCGAACAGGCAAACGGAACAACACCAACCGAGGACACCCGATGACATCCGCGCAGCTCCCACGTGCAACCCGCAGGCCCATCGAAGCCATTGAGCACCGCAGCAGAGTCAGCGCGGAGCTCGAGCAACGTGTGCGTAAAGCCCTCACGAAACTGGTCAGGACCGGGGCGCCCTTCACGGTCGAGGATGTCTGCAATCTCGCGTGCGTAGGAAAGACATTCATCTACGACAAACGCCGGGCCGAACTGAAGAAGGCCGTCCTTGCAGCGCGCGACGCATCCCAGAACGATTTGCTGAAACGCACCGAAGACGACCTCGACGCAAAGAACAACTCGTGGAGGGAGAGGGCCATGAACGCCGAGGCGCTCGCCAAACAGTTGCGCTCCATCGTCAAAGAGCGCGACGCACGCATCGCCGAACTCACTGGCCAGCTTTACGACCCCGAAGGCAGTCATCTCGCTGACAAGAACACCGAGCTTCGGAAGCTCGTCGAAACCCTCAGCAAGAACCTCCTGGATGCCGAGATGGAGAGCCAGAGGCTGCGGCGGTCGCTGGACGCGTCACGCGCCAACGTGCGACGCGAGCGGGAACGCAACGTGACACTGGTCCAGAGTTGACGTGACCTCGGCCTACTGGACGGATCTGCGGGGCGAAATATCCCCGACAAGGCATCCATCTCGACTACAGTCGGCTATAACCGGTTACACCGGGTCTCACGCGGGAGGGGGGTCTCGTCACCATGTCCGAGCCCTGGTTGTCTGCTGATGACATCGCTACTCACCTCGGGGTGACCACCGACACCGTTTATTCCTGGATCGCCGGCAGGGCAATGCCGGCACACAAGATCGGCCGACTCTGGAAGTTCCAGGCCAGCGAAGTCGACGCATGGGTGCGTGCCCGAGGGGCGGCAGATCACGACAAACCGACGCCGTCCGGCTCGGTCGGGCCGGCCGCCGGGTAGGGCCAGATGTCGGCGGCCGGCGGTACCCTGACCCACTTTGCTCAGGACCATGAGGAGTTTCCTGTAATGGCCGATGCGCCGCGCAACCAGCGCTACGCCCTGTCGTTCACCAGCGGCGCCCTCCTGATGCGGGAGGCTCTGGTAGCGGCCCCCCTCTACCTGCTTGAGCATGACTGGTCCAAGGTCCGTGAGCTCATCGCTGAGGACAACCTCCTGCAGTCCCGCACGGTTGCAACGCGGCAAAGACGCGCACGCGAGGTCGCCCAGCGTCTGGCCGTCCTGACCGAGGAGGAACTTCAGCTGCTCGTCGACTCGACGACATCAGAGCGTGGGCACCTGCTGTGGGCGGCAGCGTGCCGGCGGTACGACCTGATCGCCGAATTCGCTGAAGAAGTCCTGCGCGAGCGATTCCTCCTGATGACCCCAGCGCTGGACCACAGTCACTTCGACAGCTTCCTCCGGAACAAGGCGCTCTGGCACGACGAGGTGGCCGCACTCAAGGAATCCACAGTGGCCAAGCTTCGGTCCAATGTCTTTCGGATGCTCATCGAGGCGGGGCTGCTGTCCGAGAACGGAAACATCATCCCGGCCGTGTTGTCCGCACGCGTCTCGGAGATGCTTTCCGCCCGCACCCCCAGCGACATCCGCTTCTTCCCGACTGCGAGGGGTGGCAGATGAGCGGCGTCGACCTGGGCAAGCAGGAGGAACACCTCTTCGCGGTGCTCAGCGGGAAACGGTTCCTGCAGATGGAGGGCCTCGGCAATGAGGTCCCGTTCTTCATCTACCCCTACCCGCCGGAGGACGCTCTGGCTGTCGCGCAGCTCAAGAAGCGGATCAAGAACAAGCTGAGCCACAAGGGAATCCGCGTACATGAGATCAACCTCTATGACTTGTCTGTTGAGATCCTCAAGGACCGTGGCGTGTGGGAGCGGGTCCTGGCCGCCGAGCCCGACCAGGACAAAGCCGACTTCCGCGAGCTGCTTCAAGGCATGCTGGATCCGCAACTTCACCTCGCGCCGGCGATCCGCACCAAGATCGCGAATGAGGATTTCGACATCCTTTTCCTCACCGGCATCGGTGAGGTCTTCCCCTTTATCCGGTCACACAACGTGCTCAACAACCTGCAGAGCGTCGTGACTGGCAAGCCCATGCTGATGTTCTTCCCGGGCCGCTACGAGCAGTCCGACACCCTGGGCTCCTCACTCGTGCTCTTCGGACGACTCAAAGACGATCAGTACTACCGGGCCAAGAACATCCTGGAACAGGAAGCGTGAAATCTGATGCAACTCAACGAGATCTTCGCCAAGGACGTCCAGCGCCCGATCGAGGGCGTTATTAAGGCCGACGACGTAGCGCACCTCAAGACGGAGGTGGACGAGTACGTCCTGACCAATGAGGCAGCCAAAGGTCTTGAGCTGCTTTTGGAGTCCTACACCAACTACACCACCGGCAACGGGGTGTGGATCTCCGGATTCTTCGGCTCAGGCAAGTCGCACCTGTTGAAGATGCTCGCCCATCTCCTCGGCGACGTCGAAGGCCAGGAGTTCGATCGAGACGACGTCGTCGCGAGCTTCCGGGACAAGGCAGCCGGCGCGTTTCTGCCCGCCCTGTTGACCAAAGCCGAGCGCATCCCGGCCAAGAGCCTGCTGTTCAACATCGACCAGAAGGCGACGCTGATCGCCAAGGACCAGACCGACGCCTTGCTGAAGGTGTTCGTGAAGGTCTTCGATGAGAGTCGCGGCTACTACGGCAACCAGGGCCACGTCGCCCGCTTCGAGCGCGATCTGGACAACCGCGGCCAATACGACGCGTTCAAACAGACCTACCAACGGATTTCCGGGCGTGACTGGGCGCAGGGCCGCGAAGAAGGGGTTCTCGAAGAGGTCAATGTCGCCGCGGCGTACGCCGAGATCACCGGTGGCGGAGGCGGTTCGCCGACCAACATTCTCACCAAGTACCGCAACGAGTATGCGGTGTCCATCGAGGATTTCGCCGATGACGTAAAGGCATGGCTGGACACCCAGCCGGAAGGCTTTCGGCTCAACTTCTTCGTCGACGAGGTCGGCCAGTTCATCGGCTCCAACACCCACCTGATGCTCAACCTTCAGACCATCGCCGAAAGCCTCAACACAAAATGCAAGGGGCGCGCCTGGGTGTTCGTGACCTCACAGGAGGACATGGACAAGGTCCTCGGCGATCGCACCAAGCAGCAAGGCAACGACTTCTCCAAGATCCAGGCCCGGTTCCTGACCCGGGTGAAGCTCACCAGCGCCGACGTTGAGGAAGTCATCCGCAAGCGCTTGCTGGAGAAGAACGCGGCCGGTGTTGCTGTCCTGGAGTCGATTTACGTCCAGGAGTCTGGCAATTTCAAAACCCTGTTCGAGTTCGTCGACGGCGCCAAGACTTATCGCAACTACACCGACGAAGCTCACTTCGTCGGCACCTACCCATTCGTCAGCTACCAGTTCCCGCTTTTCCAGGCCGCGATCGAGGGCATCTCGGATCACAATGTGTTCGAGGGCCGCAACAGCTCCGTGGGCGAGCGTTCGATGCTCGGCGTGGTTCAGCAGGTCGCCAAGGACATCGGCGATGTCGAAGTCGGTCGGCTTGCGACTTTTGACCACATGTTCGCCGGCATTCGTGCGTCGTTGAAGTCCGCTGCCCAGCGCTCTATCGACGTCGCCGAACGAAACCTGGACAACCCGCTCGCCATTCGACTGCTCAAGGCGCTGTTCCTGGTCAAATACGTCGATAGCTTTCAGGCCACCGCACGCAATCTCACCGTGCTCGTCTACGACCGCTTCGGCCTGGACTTGCCGGCCTTGTCCAAGCAGGTGAAAGAAGCACTGACACTGCTGGAGACGCAGACTTACATCCAGCGCAACGGCACCGTCTACGAATACCTGACCAACGAAGAGCAGGTCATCGAAGAAGAGATCAAGAACGTCGACATCGACGCCTCCGACGTGAGCTCGCGGCTGTTCAAGATCCTTTCCGGCGACGTCATCAAGACCAACAAGATCCGCTACACCAAGAACGGCCAGGACTTCCCGTTCGGCTTCAAACTCGACGACCAGGTCCACGGACCCCAGCGTGAACTCTCCATCCACTTCATCTCGCCGGAGTACCCGCACACCCCCGAAGAGATTCGCATGCACAGCGCAGGCAAGGACGAGCTGCGCGTCATTCTCGAACCCGATGACCGCGTCCTGGCGGATCTGAGGCTGCTCATCAAGACCGAGAAGTACACCAAACGCAAGCAGACCAGTTCACTGTCGGCGATCGAGGACCAGATCCTGCGATCGAAGGCGGCCCAGAACGTCGATCGCGAAAAGGAACTCGGCGAACGGATCCGCCGTTCCGTGGGCAAGGCGGCACTGATCATTAACGCCGCGGACGTCTCCTCGAACTCCCAAGACGCACTCGGGCGGGTGACCGAAGGTTTCCAAGACCTCATCAGCCGCACCTACACGCAACTCAAACTGCTCGACGGCGTCGTCTACACCGAGCAGCAGGTGGCCGGGGCCGCCAACCCCGATAACGGCCTCTTCGATCCCACCGCGTTGTCGAGGCTCGTCAGCCCCGGCGAGGAGGTGCTGTCGTTTATCGTGCGCAAGCGGGGGCTGGGTGAGCAGGTCACCGTCAAAACGATTGTCGATGCCTTCCAGACTAAGCCTTATGGCTGGGACCTCGCCTCGATCGAGGTGCTCGTGGCCTACCTCATCGGGGCATCCAAGGTGACCCTGACCGTCGACGGCAACACCCTCAAGCGAAGCGAAGTCGCTGCCGCGCTGCGTAACACACAAAAGCACTCCCATGCCGTCATCGCCACGCAGAAGACCTTCGACGACCGCAAAGTCACGACGTTTCGGAAGTTCTGCACTGACTTCTTCGACGACGCCAACGCACCCAAAGACCCACTGGAACTGGCCCGCTACGGCGCCGACAAACTCAAGAGCAAGCACGACGAACTCAAAGCCACCGTTACCGCCTCGAAGTACCCGTTTGTGGAACAACTCAACGGCCCCATTGATCTTCTCGAGCAGACCGTCGGATACAGCGACGACTGGTATCTCACGGAATTCACCATGGGTGATGAACTGCTCGACGCCAAAGAAAATGTCATTGACCCCATCCAGTCGTTCCTCAACGGAACGCAGCGGACCATCTACGACGACGCTGCCGCACTGCTGAGCACACACAGCAGCAACCTCAACTACCTACCCGTAGATAGTGACCAACCCGTTCGAGCCGCGCTCGCAGACCCGAATGCCTTCCGGGGCAACAAAATGGCGCAACTCAAGCAGGCCACGGACACGCTGCGCGCCCAACTCGACGATCTCGTCACCACCCGCCGCGCCGAAGCGGCCACAGCTGTCGAACAGCGCAAAGCCGAACTAGTCGCCAGCGACTTCTACAACAAAGCGACCCCAGCCGCCCAGCAGGCTGTTCTTCACACCATCGGTCACACACTCACACGAGTGCAAGCCGAGAACCAGATCGCCCTCATCCAACAGATCGGCACCGACTTCGAGAACAACACGTACCCGGCTTTGCTCGACCAGCTCGCAAACTCCCAACAGGGTAGCGGCGGCGGTGCACCCAAGAAGCAGACGGTCTCCATCAAGACAGTCACCGTGCCCGGGCTATCCGGTGTTCTCGAAACTGACACAGATGTCGACACCTACCTCACTGCACTTCGCGCTGCCCTCATCCAGGCCCTCAAGGACGGAAGACGGATCTCACTCTGATGCAAACCGCACCGCTGAAATCTTTCGCCACCTGGGCGCGCACAGCACTTATTCGTGAGGTCACCGGCCGGATCGCGGTCGTGCTGGCACCGGCCTCCCCCCAGCGAATCGAACAGCCCAAAGCCGTTGCGGCGTTGGAGGCGGCTATCACTGCCGCTGGTGGCGGCGAGAAAGGGCGTGACGCAGTAACCGACTGGGTCGCCTATACCTGGTTCAACCGAATTATTGCCTTGCGCTTCATGGATGCGAACGGGTACACCGGCATCGGAGTGGTCTCACCCCAAGCTGGCGTCGGGGTGGGCCAGCCTGAAATCCTCGCAGAAGCCAAGCGCGCCAATATCGACCCTCAGGTCGTCAGCCAGCAGATCCGGGAATCGGTTTCTGGGCTGCTTAACGGAACCCGACGCAGTGACGATCCGCAAGGCGAGGCTTACGCACTCCTGCTCGTCGAATACTGCCGGCACTGGAACCGGGCGATGCCCTTCATGTTCGAGCGCCAAGGCGACTTCACTGAACTTTTAATGCCGGCCAACCTGCTTGCAGACGATTCCGTGCTGAACCGTGCGGTCGCGGTGCTGACGACCGATGCCTGTCAGGACGTTGAAGTGATCGGCTGGCTTTACCAGTTCTACATCTCAGAACGTAAGGACGAGGTATTTGCCAGCTTCAAAAAGAACAAGAAAGCTGGCGCGGCTGAGATAACCGCGGCCACCCAGCTCTTTACACCTGACTGGATCGTCCGCTATCTGGTGGAAAACTCAGTAGGGCGGCTTTGGATGCTCAATCATCCGACGTCTCGCCTTGTTGACAGGATGAGCTTTTATATCGCTCCTATCGGCACCGAAACCGAATTCCTACGCGTAGAGAGCCCCGAAGAGTTAAGCATCATTGACCCTGCTTGCGGCTCGGGCCATATGCTCACTTATGCATTCGATCTGCTCTACGAGATTTACCTAGAGGCCGGTTTCGCCCCAGCAGAGATTCCAAGCCTGATCATCAAAAACAATCTTTTTGGGACTGAGATCGACTCGCGCGCCGGCGCGCTCGCCGCTTTCGCACTCGCTATGAAATGCCGAGCTCGGCAGCGGACCTTCTTTAACAACGAGCTCTTACCCAATGTCTCTGTCTTGAAGGCCATCTCCTTCACCTCTGAAGAACTGGATTTTCTATCCACCGCGACTGGCGACCGCGACAGAGAGCGAGACTTCTGGAACCAGTTCGAGCACGCGGACGTGTTCGGGTCCCTAGTCCAACCCGACCCTGAGTTAACAGTGCAACTGGCGCAGCACCTAGAGACGTTCGATGGGACTGGCGACCTTCTGTCGGATCAGATAATCGACCGTGCCGAGATGGTTCTCGAGCAAGCCAGATATCTCTTGCCCCGTTACTCCGTGGTTGTCGCGAATCCGCCATACATGGGTGCGAGTCGCATGAGCTCGGAACTGAAAGCTTGGCTCAAATCGGAGATTCCGGTGGGCCGGGCAGGCTTAGACGTCGCATTCTGGGCGCGTGCGATGGGCCTTCTCGTGCCCAGCGGTCGGGCAGGACTTGTCACGATGCAGTCATGGATGTTCCTTGCGACTTACGCCGAATTCCGAGCCGCCATCCTGGACCGGTGGTCGATCACAGGGGCCATCCATCTTGGTCCAGGAGCTTTTCCAGAGATTAGCGGCGAAGTTGTTGGCACAGTTGCCCTATTAATGACAAACCACTCCGACCGCAAGCGAGTTGCGCCGTACGTCAAGCTGACGGAATCAACAGCGAAGGAGAGTGACGTTCGGGATGTCGCCGCTGGCGGTTCGCTATCCCTACGGTTCGACGTATCACTTGATGAATTGGCAACCATTCCAAGAATTCCTATTGCCTACTGGATGGGAGAGGCGGAACGGAAAGCATTTAGGCGCGGCCGTCCGATCTCGACAGTCTGTAAGTCCGGCAACGGTCTAACCACCTCCGACAACGACCGCTTCCTACGGATGTGGTGGGAATTGAGCCGTAGCCACATCGAGTTTGAACGTGCGCCGGGGGCCAAGAGCAGTAGGAGATGGCATCCCATCAACAAGGGTGGAGGGTTCAGGCGTTGGGCAGGTAACCGCGACTTCGTGATCGACTGGGACCAAGACGGCAGGGCACTGTATGACCTTCGACCAGAGTCCACCGTGAGGAATCCAGACCTGTATTTCAGGCCCTCTGTGTCATGGTCAGACATCGTTACAGGGCCCGTCTCATTCCGCTACTACCCGCAGGGTTGGATCTTCGACGCTTCGGCGAACAGTCTATTTCCCGATGCGGGGGACGATATAGAGGGCCTTCTGGCGTTCGCAAACTCTTCCTTTGCGACTAAGATGGCACCGCTGCTAAATCCCGGGCTCCATTTCAAATTGGGCGACATGGGATCACTTCCATACCTCAAGCGATCAGACACGGGCTGGCGCGACGAGATCTCTGAGTTGATCGCAATATGTGAGCGAGACTGGGATTCCGTCGAGACTGGCGTGGGATATTTGATCCCTTCTCTGCTCCGAGGGGTCAGCCTCGGAAGCCCTGGGGAGCACGAACTCTCGAAACTAGGTGCGCTTGCAGCAGCTGAAGAGCTAGCGCTTACGGCCCGCGTCTACGAGCTGGAGTCAAAGAATAATGCTCAGATTGCGAACCAGTTTGAACTGGATGCCGGCTACTCGGAACCGTGGCCTATCAGCGATGTGGCACTCATTCAGAATCCATGGAGTAGCGGAAGCAAGTCGGACCAGCAGGCAGAGTCTGACCAAATGCAGCGAATGGTCGAAGACTTGGTTTCGTACGGAGTTGGCTGCATGTTCGGTCGATACAGCTTGGATGCCCCTGGTCTCATTTTGGCTGATCGCAGCCCATCACTCCAGCCGTATCTTAACCAGATACCGACACCCAAATTCATGCCTGATAGCGACAATGTGATTCCGATAGTTGATGGGGACTGGTTCGAGGACGACATCGTCACACGTTTCCGCCAGTTCCTTCGGGTAGCGTTCGGCGAGAGGCACTTCGAGGAGAACCTTCGCTTCGTCACCGAGGCGCTTGGGGTCAAGGATTTGCGCGACTACTTCGTGAAGTCGTTCTACAAGGATCACGTTCAGCGGTACAAGAAGCGCCCGATCTACTGGCTGTTTTCCAGCCCCAAAGGCTCGTTCAACGCCCTGATCTACATGCATCGCTACACACCTTCGACGGTATCGACTGTGCTGAATGAATATCTGCGCGAGTTCAAGGCGAAGCTGGAGGCAACCCTTGGGCAGCAGGAACGACTCGCAGCCGGCGGGGGAACCCCGCGGCAGCAGGCCGCGGCGCAGAAGGAGGCGGATCGGATCCGCAAGATGCTGTTGGAACTCGACGAGTACGAGCACGACGTGCTGTACCCCTTGGCATCGCGGCAGATCGAGATTGATCTCGACGATGGCGTGAAATTGAATTACCCGAAGTTCGGCGCCGCGCTGAAGAAGATACCGGGGCTGGAGGCCGGCGAGTGAGCAGTGTCGCCGCCCTTCGACCCCACCTGGAACGGTCCTTTGAGAACCACCGGATTGTGTTCTGGCACGACCCGGACAGCGAGTACGGAGCGGATCTGGGCAGCCTTGAGTTGCCGGGGGTACAGACGATCCAGGTCGCCAACGACGAGTACGCCATTAAGTATCGCCTGCTACATGAGGAGCCAACAGGCAAGTTCCTGGTCTATCGCGGCGGCGGGAAAGTTCCGGCCGGGGTGGGGAACTGGCTGCTGGACCTGGAGTTGGCGTATGGAGTCTTCACAGCTGACCGCTCGTCGCTAGTTGCTAAGGACCTCGGACTCAACACCGCCGGAATCGACGAAGTCGTTGCGGCGCATGAGAAGTTCTTCAACGCCGCCAAGCGAGTTCAGAGCCTCAAAGCTCTGCTGAATCAGGGCGACGATGCGGCCAAACTCCGGGCGAAGATCACCGCCGTCGTGCTGGGTCAGCGCGAGCACAGTCTCTTGGAGATCACCCGCGCTCTGCTGGTTGAGAACGCGGCCGGCCAGCATGCTAAGTACGACGCGCTCGTAGACTACGGTCTGGGCGACTTCTTCTGGCGAGGGGTCGCTTCCATCTACGGATACGAAGCCGCCTCACCGACTGTCGACGATTTGGTGCTGTGGATCTTCGGTAAGGCGATCGAAGGATTCAAGTCGGATCGCCCCGGTGGCCTCCAGAATATTCAGCTCGACTTTGCGAGCCTGCGCAACGACCGGCGCAGCGCGGATGCTCTGGCCGCGCTAGCCAGACGCGCTGCACGCGACCTGGACTATGCCTCGTCCATCGAAGATGCGAGCTTCCGCGATCTCGCGTCGGTCGATCTTTTCGAGGAGGTCGACCAGAAGATCATCAGCGAACTAGCCCGCGCCGTCGCAGAGCAGACAGTCACCGCGCGCGAGGTGGCCGAGGTCGTTCGGAAACGGCAAAGCAGCCTGTGGTTGGACGGCTACAAGAAGCTGTATGCCGCGATCGCCACCGGGTCGGAATTGCTGACCGAACTGGCATCCCTCAACCTGGGGGCACCGTCATTCGACGAAGCACTCGACCGCTATCGGCGCGAGTGGTTCCGCATCGACCAGCTCTATCGGCAGTTCACGTTCGCGGCACGCACCGCCGAGTACCCCAAACCTCTCGAGGCCCTGAGGGAGCAAGTCGAGAAGCGCTACACCAACATCTTCCTGTACGCACTCGGTAACGCATGGCAGAAGCAGGTTGATGCCGTCGACAATTGGACGTCGTCGGTGCTGCGGCCGCAAGCAGCCTTCTACCGCGACTACATCGCACCGCTCGTTCGCGACGGCGACAAGAAGGCCGTCGTCATCATCTCCGATGCGCTGCGCTACGAGGTAGCCGAGGAGCTCGGCTCGCTGATCCGCAAGGAAGATCGCTTCGACGCCTCTCTCGACGCCGTCCTCGGTGTCCTGCCGAGCTACACGCAGCTGGGAATGGCGGCGCTGCTGCCGCACTCGACGTTGAAGCACTCCGCCGACGGCAAGACAGTGCTGGCTGACGACCAGCCCACCAACGGAACCGTGTTGCGCAGCAAGATCCTTGAGAAGGTAGGTGGAGCGGCGATCCAGGCCGAGGACTTCAAAGCCCTCAGCGGGGACGAGCGCCGGGAACTGTTCAAAGCCAATCGAGTCCTATACCTCTACCACAACCGCATCGACGCCACCGGCGACAAACCCGGCACGGAACGCCAAGTCTTCGAGGCCGCCGAGGACACCCTGCGCGACATCGTCGACCTGGTGAAAAAACTCGCCAGCGCCAACGCCACGAACATCTTCATCACCGCAGACCACGGGTTCCTCTTCCAGGATGAAGCGCTCCCGGACTCGTTCTTCCTCTCGACCAAACCTCACGGCGACGACATCAAGGTCGAAAACCGCCGCTATGTGCTTGGGCGCGGGTTGAAGATCGACGTCGCCTTCGCGACATTCAGCTCCGCACAAGTTGGGCTCGACAGCGACCTACAGATTCAGATCCCCAAGTCGATCCACCGGCTCCGCCTCGCCGGCGGCGGGGCCCGTTACGTCCACGGCGGTGCCACGCTCCAGGAAGTCGTCGTCCCGGTCCTGACGGTCAACAAGAAGCGCAAGAGCGACACCCGTCTGGTCAACGTCGAGGTGTGGCCGGACTCCGACAAGATCACCACCGGCCAAATCGTGGTCCGGATGTTCCAATCCGAACCGGTCAGCGACAAGGTCCAGCCCCGCACCGTCCGTGCCGGCCTCTATGTCGGGGAAACCCTGATCTCCAACCAGATTGAACTGACCTTCGATCAAATATCGACCGACAAGCGGGACCGCTACCAAAGCGCACACATGCTGCTGAGCAAGGACGCCAACGACTTCAACAACCGTGCGGTCGAGTTCCGGCTCGAGGAGCGAATCCCCAACACCAACCAATGGCGTATCTACGCCAAGGCGACATACACCCTCAAGCGGTCCTTCGCCTCAGACTTCGACTTCTAAGGAGAATCAGTGATGAGCGAAGTCGACGACATCAACGAGGTCTCCGCCGACGATTCGGCCCCGATCGCAGCACCCGTGCAATCGGCGCTGGACCGCAAGATCAACGAACACTTCGCCGGGGTGGTCGTCCGCAAGGACCTCGTCAACGCGGTCAAGGGCAACGCCATCGTGCCCTCCTACGTGCTGGAATACCTGCTCGGCCAATATGCCGCCTCCGACGACGAAGCCACCATCGCCGCCGGCATCGCTACCGTCCGGCAGATCCTGGCCGACCACTACGTCCACCGCAACCAGTCCGAGTTGGTGAAATCCACGATCCGCGAACGCGGACGCTACAAGATCATCGACAAGGTCACCGTCACCCTCAACGACAAAGACGACGTGTACGAAGCCTGGTTCGCCAACCTCGGCCTCAAACAGGTTCTCGTCGAACCCGCAACGATCAAGGCCCACCCGAAGCTCCTCGTCGGCGGGGTCTGGTGCATCTGCGACATCGAATACAGCCACGGCGACGACCCGCGCACCGTCCCCTGGATTCTCGGGTCGATCAAGCCAATCCAGCTGTCCAACTTCGACTTCGACGGCTATGTCGCTGCGCGAGGTGAGTTCACCACCGACGAGTGGATCGACCTGATGATCCAGTCCATCGGCTTCAACCCCGAGTTGTTCGGCCGCCGCGCCAAGCTGCTCCAGCTTGTTCGCCTCATCCCGTTCGTAGAACGCAACTACAACCTCGTCGAACTCGGCCCCAAAGGCACCGGCAAATCCCACATCTTCTCAGAATTCTCGCCCCACGGCATGCTCATCTCCGGCGGCGAAGTCACCGTCGCCAAACTCTTCGTCAACAACTCCAACGGCCGCCTCGGTCTGGTCGGCTACTGGGACGTCGTCGCCTTCGATGAGTTCGCCGGCAAGAAGAAGCGCACCGACAAGGCGCTGGTGGACATCATGAAGAACTACATGGCGAACAAGTCGTTTTCCCGCGGCGTCGAAACCCTGGGCGCCGAAGCCTCAATGGTGTTCGTCGGCAACACCTCCCACACCGTGCCCTACATGCTCAAACACTCCGACCTCTTCGACGAGCTGCCCGAGAGCTACCACGACTCCGCCTACCTCGACCGCCTGCACTTCTACATCCCCGGGTGGGAAGTCGAAACCATCCGTGGCGAGATGTTCTCCGACGGATACGGATTCGTCGTCGACTACATCGCCGAAGTCCTCAAGTCCATGCGCGACGCCGACTACTCCGACCGCTACCAAGAGCACTTCACCCTCGGCTCCGACATCTCCACCCGCGACCGCGACGGCATCCACAAGACCTTCTCAGGCCTGATGAAAATCCTCTACCCACACGGGCAAGCCACCAAAGACGAGATCGAGGAGATCCTCCGCTTCGCCATCGAGGGCCGCAAACGCGTCAAGGATCAGATCATCCGCATCGACACCACGATGGCGGCGGTGAACTTCGGATACACGGACAAGGCCGGCGAGTGGCACGCAGTCACAACCTTGGAAGAAGACGAGTACCCGACCTATTACAACCAGTCACAGCGTCAGGACGGTGCGTCCGGAGCCGCGAAGGACTACGAGCCGGCTCAACAGGAGAATCCCGCTGGCTCAACCAAGACCGAGCCGCCGAAGCCAGCAACACTGTTTGAGGGTCACCGCGAATTCCAAGAGAACCAGCGCGGGGTCTCCTACGAGACGCTGTTGCTCCCGTATCTGCGCGGTGCAACTGACATCACCATCGTGGATCCCTACATTCGGTTACCCCACCAAGGCCGCAATCTCGTCGACCTCCTCAGCTTGCTGGCCTCCGCCAAGGACCCCGCCGACGAGATCTCGGTCAACCTGGTGACCAAGGAAGACACCGGTGATTTCCGGAAGCAGCACCTGCTGATGCTCAAGGAAATTCAGGATGGGGCAGCATCGGTCGGGATCAACTTCAACGTGCAGTTCGACGAGAAGATCCATGACCGATCTATCCGAACGGATAACGGCTGGAAGATCCTCCTCGGCCGCGGCCTCGACATCTTCCAGAAGGGCTCCGGGAGCCAGTTCGACATCGGATCTCGGCGCCAAGAGTTCAGGCAGGTCGTTGCGTTCGGAGTTACCTATATCGCCGAATCCGCGTCCAGAACGGGCGCCCTAGGCGCGCGCCCCGAGTGACTCGGCGGAAACGGAGCTACCCCGTTGCCTGAGGAATCGGAGGAGTCACCGAAACTCACTGGGGCGCAGACTGAAAAAATCCAAACGGCCTATCGGGACCTCACCGCGAGCATCCAGATTCCGGACTTGTCGAAGCTCATGCCCTCGATCGCGGAGATCCAGCGCGGCGTAAGCCCAACTCTCGACTCGATAGCGCGAGCGCTTGCGCCAACCCACGGCTCCGGTGTCGATCTCGCGAAGTCGCTCGAGCTGAACATTCCGAAATTCAAGCTCGACCTTCCACCCCTGACCCTCGACTACACGCGCCTGTTCGGTCCGGCTCTCAACTTTGAGAATCTCGGACTGAAGAACGTAGTGGACACATCGAGCGTGAAGGTGTTCGCCGACGTATACGGCGCTCAACGCCAGCAGTTCGAGAGCATTTTTGAGCAAGTCCATCTGGCTTTGGACCTGGTGGTTCCGCCGAATTGGCGTGGAGTACGTGGTCTGGATCAGATCGAGACTCTTGCTTTAGACGAAGGTCTTGCCCTCGCCTGGGTGCCGCCGGTGGACGTTGTCAACGCTTTGATTGCTGCTCCATCAAAGCAGGAGCGACGCCGCATTCTCGGCCGCCGATGGAAGCGGATTGTCGCGGCATGCCGCGAGTCGCTCGAAACCACGTCCGCAGACGATGTATTCCAATATCGCCTCTTTTCAATGAAAGTGATCGACATGTTGGTGGACGGACATCCAGAAGGCGCCCAAGCTCTCGCCGCCAATTTACTCGATACCATGTTGCTGGAGACACTCGACAAGACATCGGTCCGCCAGGTGACCGATCAGCGCAAGAGGCTATCAATAGACGACCTGCCTTGGCGGGCGGCGATGGTATTCGGCGGAATCTGGGGCTCCCACACCGAGTTCTGGCGAAGTCGTGGCGACGCGATCCCACGCGGGTTCAGCCGACATGGCAGCGTCCATGCCGTATCGCGGGTCCAATATTCACGGATCAACGCACTAACCCGGATTTTTCGTGCGGTGCGGGTGTAGCTGGGTGTTGATAAGCGAAAGTGCCTGTCCTGCAACGGATAATCGGACTTGTCTAGGGCTCGATCGTCCAGCGGGAAGGCACTTCGCAGGTGAAGGATATCGCGGCGGTTTCGCGGGTGAAAGTCTCTGCTGATGGCCGTGGGGTGGTGTCGCACGCCGGGATGGGCCTGTTACGGGAACTGGCCGATCTGACCGGGTTGTCTTCGCAGGTCACGGCGGTGTTGGCGGACACCTACAAAGGTCCGTGGGTGTACGCCCCGGGGGCTGTGTTCGCTGATCTGGCCACGGCGGTGGCCGACGGGGCGGACTGTATCGACGGAGTCGGGCAGCTGTGCGCCGACCGCGAGCACGTGTTCGGGGCGAAGGCCTCCACGACGACGATGTGGCGGCTGGTCGATGAGCGCATCGACGCCGCGCATCTGCCGAAGGTGCGTGAGGCCCGCGCGGCCGCACGGGCGGCGGCCTGGGCTGCCGGAGCCGCACCGCCGGCG
>Ga0209023_10003269_pt1 | contig 19477 bp, 18 predicted proteins | sample LakOneMetagenome_FD_187468 | JGI IMG/M metagenome (GOLD analysis project Ga0209023, IMG submission 187468) | Freshwater and sediment microbial communities from Lake Erie, Canada (SPAdes) (version 2) | ecosystem: Environmental > Aquatic > Freshwater > Lentic | place: Lake Erie, Canada...
TCTCTGAACCGCCTGGCTCATCGCAAACAGCGGCAGATCGTCGAGGCGGGCGGGTGATTCGTCCTTGGTCTCCAGGCGATCCAGCACCTCGCGGGCCCGGGCCACGACCGGTCCGGGCACCCCGGCCAGCTTGGCCACCTGCACGCCGTAGGAGCGATCGGCCGGACCGGCGGCTGCCTCGTGCAGGAACACCAGGTCGCCGTTCCACTCCTTGGCCCGCAGGGACAGGTTGGAGACGTGGTCCAGCCGTTCCTCCAGCGTCGCCAGCTCGTGATAGTGGGTGGCGAACAGCGCCCGGCAGCGATTGGTGTCGTGCAGGGCCTCGGCGCAGGCCCAGGCGATGGCCAGGCCGTCATAGGTGGCCGTGCCCCGGCCGATCTCGTCCAGGATCACCAGGCTGCGCGGCGTGGCCTGGGTCAGGATGGCGGCGGTCTCGACCATCTCCATCATGAAGGTCGAGCGGCCCCGGGCCAGGTCGTCGCCCGCGCCGACGCGGCTGAACAGCCGGTCGACCACGCCCAGCCGGAAATGGGCGGCGGGCACGAAGCAGCCGGACTGGGCCAGGATGGCCAGCAGGGCGTTCTGGCGCAGGAAGGTCGACTTACCCGCCATGTTGGGGCCGGTGACGATCGACAGGCGCGGCCCGGTCTCGCCCGAGGCGTCCAGGCAGCAATTGTTGGGCGTATAGGGATCGCCGGCCCGCTTGACGGCGGCCTCAACCACCGGGTGGCGGGCGGCCTGGGCGTCGAAGGCCAGGGAGCGGTCGACGATCGGCCGCGTGGCCCCGCTGTCCTGCGCCCATTCAGCCAGGGCGGCGGCGACGTCGAGTCTGGCCAGGGCCTCGGCGGCGATCTGGATGGCGTCGGCCAGCAGGCGGGCCACCTCGCGCCAGGTCTCGAAGGCGGCGATCTCCATGGCCAGCACCCGCTCGCCGGCCTGGGCGATGCGGGCGTCCAGATCGGCCAGCTCCACCGTGGTGAAGCGCACCTGGTTGGCCAGGGTCTGGCGATGGATGAAGGTCGCGTTCAGCGGCGGCTGGAACAGCGGATCGGCCTTGCCGGCCGTGGCCTCGACGAAATAGCCCAACACGCCGTTGTGGCGGATCTTCAGCGGCACCCCGCTTTCGGCGGCCAGCTGGGCCTCCAGGGCGATGATCACCTTGCGGCTGTTGTCGCGCAGGGCCCGGGCCTCATCCAGCTCTTCACGCACCCCGGCGGCCACGAAGCCGCCGTCGCGGGCCAGGGCCGGCAGATCGGGACCCAGCCCCGCCTCCAGCGCCGCCAGAAAGCCGCCCAACCCCTCGTGCAGGTCGGGCGTCAGGGCGCGGAAGGCGTGCTCCAGCTCGAACGGCGGCGACGACAGGGGATCGCCCGAGCCAGCGACCATAGCGGCCAGGGTGTCGCCGATCTTCAGCGTGTCGCGGATGCAGCCCAGGTCGCGCGGCCCGCCTCGCCCCAGGGCCAGGCGCGACAGGGCGCGGGCCATGTCGCCCGAACCCTTCAGGGTCTCGCGCAGGCGCTGGCGCAGGGGCCGGTGCTCGACGAACCACTCGACCGCGTCCAGGCGCTGGTCGATCGCGGCGGGGTCCAGCAGCGGCCGGGCCAGCCGCGAGGCCAGCAGGCGCGCCCCGCCGGCGGTGACGGTGCGGTCGATGGCGGCCAGCAGCGAGCCATTGCGGTCGCCGGTCTGGGTGCGGTCGATCTCCAGACTGCCCCGGGTGGCCGGATCGATGGCCATGACGTCGGCGTCGGCCGCCCGTCGCGGGGCGCGCAGGGCCGGCAAGCGTCCGGCCTGGGTCATTTCCAGATGGGCGGCGATCAGGCCAAGCGCCCCGATCTCGGCCGGCGACAGACCGCCGAAACCGTCCAGGGTGTCGACGCCGTACAGCCGCTTGACCCGCGCCTCGGACGCCTGCGGTTCCGACAGGGCCGACGGCATGGGCTGGATCAGGCCGCCGCAGATCTTCAGGGTCTGGGACAGCTGGTCGTCGGACAGCAGGCGGTCGGCGACCAGGGTCTCGGACGGGGCCAGGGCCGCCAGGATCGCGGCGACGCCGTCCTTGCTGACCGAGAACACCTCGACCTCGCCGGTCGACAGCTCGACCGAGGCCACGGCCGCCTGCCCCGCCCGCACCGCCACGGCGGCCAGACGGTTGGCGCCCCGGGCGTCCAGCAGGCCGTCCTCGGTCAGGGTGCCGGGGGTGACCACGCGCACGATGTCGCGGCGGACGATGGACTTGGAGCCGCGCTTCTTCGCCTCGGCCGGGTCTTCCATCTGCTCGCAGACGGCGACCTTGAAGCCCTGGCGGATCAGCTTGGACAGATAGGCCTCGGCCGCGTGCTGCGGCACGCCGGCCATGGGGATCGGCTCGCCGTTGTGCGTGCCGCGGAAGGTCTGGGAGATGCCCAGAGCCGCCGCCGCCCGGATCGCGTCGTCGAAGAACAGCTCATAGAAATCGCCCATCCGGAAGAAGATCAGGGCGTCCGGCTGCCGCGCCTTCATCTCGAAGAACTGCTGCATCACCGGCGTCGCGCCGGTGGCGTCATAGGTCTGGATGGGCGTGGAGGCGGGGGCGTTCATGACGCCATGACTTAACGTTTGACGCTGCTTCGCAGAAGCGCCATGTAGAATGTTCATGTTTTGTGCCGAAGGTTTGTTCGGCGACGGAGAGGGGCGGCATGAGCGAGGGGGAAATCGTCCTCTACAACACCGAGGACGGGCTCGCGCGCGTGCAGCTTCGGGCGGCGGACGGGACCGTATGGCTGACACAGGCGCAGATCGCGGAACTGTTCGCGACCTCCAGACCAAACATCACCCAGCACCTTACAGCGGTCTTCCAATCGGGTGAGTGCGAAGAGGCCGCAGTATGTAAGCAGGACTTACTAACTGCCGCCGACGGCAAACGTTACCGCACGACCCTCAATCGTTCAGATCAGCCAACGCGGCATCTACGCTTTCAAAGCGAACAAGCTCACCCCGATCAGCCGCCGCGATGGCCGCCCGCGTCGTGGCATTAGGTGTCCGGACATCAAACGGCAGCGCCTTTTCGGCGGCGACCCGAACGAGCATGAGGCGGATGGCGTCCGAGATCGTGAGGCCCATATCGGCCAGCGCCGCCGTCGCGTCCCTTTTCAGGTCGGCATCGATCCGCGCTCTCACAGTGTCCAAGGCAGCCATAGATCTCGTCCTTACAGGTGGCTCGCTTAGCCCGTAGCTACAATGTGGCTACGTTGACGGTGTCGTCAACCTGACACCCCCTTACCCTTCCAGACCATCCAGCAGCACTGGCAGAACAGATAGCACCAGTAGTACGTCAGCACACGCAGTACAGAGGCGGCTCGGAAAAGCGACATGATTTCAATATCTTGCAAAATTCTTATGAATCATACGTTGCTACTCGCTCTCTGAATTGGGATAGACACTGCAACTCGATAGGCCGAATGTGCATAGTGCCGCAACTGACACTGAGCCAGTAAACACCTAAGTTATTGAAAAAGTTGAACTTTCTCAATATGCTTCTTTTCGAGCTTTGGCGGGTTTTGTTGCGGTTAGCAAGGCCGTCCCGCCCGTTTTGGAGAGGAAAAGACGATGGTTTCGGTTCGAGAAGTTAGCGCGATCACCAAGAAGCAGCTGGCCCTGCGGGAGCAACTGTGGCCGGGGATGGCTCCCCAACTGTGGCACAGGTTGGCCAACAAAGGGTTCGCCACGATCCCCAAGACTATGCCCCTGATCCTGCGGATCATGGACGAGATGACGAAAGGCGCTCCGGTGTCCTCGACCTATCTCACCCTCTGGTGTTCGACGTGGGACAACGGGTTTGTGCAGCACATCAAGCCCGATGAGATGGCCTACGCGTCCGGCTTCGGCGGCCAGCGAGGCGAACACACTTGGGCCGGGCGTATGAAGAAGCTGGAGGAGCTTCAATTCATCTACCTGAAGGAAGGTAAGTCGGGGCCGATGACCTACGCCCTGATCCGCAATCCGCACGAGGCCATGCAATGGCACCGGGCGCAGAAGACGCCGGGGCTGACGGAGGCCAGTTGGTCGGCTTTGATCGAGCGGGCGCTGGACGTGGGCGCGCTGGACATGTTCCCGGCCCCTCCGCCGCCCCCGACTCCGCCGCCCGTCCCGCCCCCCGCCAACATCTTCGGCTTTCCGCCGCCTGTCGCCCCGCCGCCGTCCGCGACGGCCGAGCCCGCCGCTCCGGTCGTTACACCGCCCACTGACACCGGGGACGTGTGATGCTGGCGCTCGAAATCACCGGCCAGTTCAAGCGTGACTACAAGCGCGAGAAGGCCGGGAGGCAGACGGACCTGGACGCTGTCTTCAAAGCGACCGTCGATCTGCTGGTCAGCGAAGCACCACTGCCTGTCGCCAACAGGGATCACCCCCTCAAGGGCGACTGGAAGGGCTGCCGGGACTGCCACCTGAAACCTGATCTTGTGCTGATCTATCGGAAGACCAGGACATCGATCGAACTGCTGCGACTGGGCTCCCACAGCGAGCTGTTCGGCTAGGCCGCGACCTCGCTTGCCTGTCGTTGAAAACTCCCCCTAAATCGCCTCAAGGTTGGGGGTCCGTCATGTCTGCATCCGAGGCGCTTGCCGCCATCCCAGAACGACCGTCCGTGATGGCGCCCTACAGGCCCGACTGGCTCGAGAAGCCGACCGCTGATGACATGGAATGGGCCTATCCGGCCCACGCCCAGCGCCACGGGATCGAAGGCAAGGCGGTGATCAAGTGCCAGGTCGGCCCTGACGGTCGCCTGGGAAACTGCCAGGTGATCTCGGAAGCTCCGCAGGGCGAGGATTTCGGCGTCGCGGCCGTCGCCCTGTCCCAGAAGTTCCGGATGCTGCCGCCGCCCGCCGGCTATGCGGCCAAGACGCCCGAGGTGACGATCCCAATCGTATTCCAGATGCCGCAGGACAGCTGGTCTCAGCTCAAGACAGCGACCGCCGCGCTGCCCAAAGGCGCCGAGCCGTCGCTCGCGCCGCTCGATTCGGGCGATATGCTGTTGATCGCGGGCGTGGGGGCGATCGCCTTCGCGCTACTGGCGCTGGTGTTCTCGGTCACGGGTAAACGCGGCCACCACCTCTAGCTTCCCGTAACCTCGTCCCAGAACCGCTTGGCCTTGCCGACGAAATTGGCCGACTTGGGGTTTTGCTTGTCGTCGCACAGGCCGGCCAGCTCCTTGAGGAGCTCCTTTTGCCGGGCCGACAGGTGGGTCGGGGTCTCGACGAACAGTTCCACCACCAGGTCGCCGCGCTGGCGGCTGCGCAGGGACGGCATGCCCCGGCCCTTGAGGCGGACGGTCTTGCCGGTCTGAGCGCCTTCGGGAACCTTGACGGGGATCTTGCAGGTCCCGTCGCATTCCTCGCCGCCCATCAGGCAGGGGGCGTCGATCTCGCCGCCGAGGGCGGCCACGGTCATCGGCACGGGAACCGTGCACAGCAGGTCCAGGCCATCGCGCTCGAACAGCTCGTGCGGGATCACCGACAGGAAGATGTAGAGGTCGCCGCGCGGGCCGCTGCGGGCTCCGGCGTCGCCCTCGCCCGACAGGCGGATGCGGGCGCCGTCATCGACGCCGGCGGGGATGCGCACCGACAGGATGCGCTCGCGACGCACCTGGCCGTGGCCGTTGCAGGCCTGGCAGGGGTCCAGCACCAGCCGGCCCGAGCCGCCGCAGCGGGGGCAGCCGCGCTCGACCGCGAAGAAGCCTTGGGTGGCCCGCACGCGGCCATGGCCGCCGCAGGTGCCGCAGACCGTCGGGCTGGTGCCGGCCTTGGCGCCCGAGCCGTCGCAGACCTCGCAGGTGATGGCCGCCGGAACCTTGATCTCGACCTCGGCGCCGGCATAGGCCTGCTCCAGGGTGATCTCCAGATCGTAGCGCAGGTCCTGGCCGCGCTGAGGACCGTTCGACTGGCGACGGCCGCCGCCGAACATCTCGCCGAACACATCGCCGAACACGTCGTTGAAGATGTCGCTGGCGTCGCCGCCGAAACCACCGCCACCGCCGCCTTGCGCGCCATTGACGCCGGCATGGCCGAAGCGGTCATAGGCCGCGCGCTTCTGGGGATCGGACAGGACCGAATAGGCCTCGTTGATTTCCTTGAAGCGGCCAGAAGCGTCCTCGCAGCCGCCATTGCGGTCGGGATGGTGCTCCATCGCCAGCTTGCGGAACGCGGACTTCAGGCCCGCGTCGTCGGCGGTCCGGGTCACGCCCAGGATTTCGTAATAGTCGCGCATCGTCAGCGTCTGGCGCTCAAAAGGCCCACGGGAGAGGCGTTGATAGGAAGACAGGTGGGATGGCGCGGGGTGAGGCGCAAGGCGTCACGGGCGCGCGGGTCAGGCGATCGCGGCCGCGGAACGATCAGGATGGAAACGTTCCGCGGCGCGCGCATGGCGAACTAGTTCGCCGGCTTGTTTTCGTCGACTTCCTCGAACTCGGCGTCGACGACGCCATCGTCCGCGGCGGCGTCGTCGCCTTCGCCAGAGCCCTGCTGAGCGGCGTACATCGCCTCACCCAGCTTCATCGAGGCCTGACGCAGGGCGTCGGTCTTGGCCTTGATCAGGTCGACGTCTTCGCCTTCCAGAGCCGTCTTCAGGTCGGTCAGGCCGGTCTCGATGGCGACCTTGTCGTCGCCCGAAACCTTGTCGCCGTGCTCGGCCATGGCCTTTTCCGTGGCGTGCACGGTGGCTTCGCCCTGGTTCTTGGCCTCGACCAGCGCCTTCTTCTTTTCGTCGCCGGCCTTGTTGGCCTCGGCTTCCTTGACCATGCGCTCGATGTCCGCGTCGCTCAGGCCGCCGTTGGCCTGGATGCGGATCGAGTGCTCCTTGTTGGTCGCCTTGTCCTTGGCGTGGACATTGACGATGCCGTTGGCGTCGATGTCGAAGGTGACCTCGATCTGCGGGATGCCGCGCGGGGCCGGCGGAATGCCCTGCAGGTCGAACTGACCCAGGAACTTGTTGTCGACGGCCATCGGGCGCTCGCCCTGGAAGGCGCGGATCGTCACGGCCGACTGGTTGTCGTCAGCGGTCGAGAAGGTCTGCGAGCGCTTGGTCGGGATGGTGGTGTTGCGTTCGATCAGCGGGGTGAACACGCCGCCCAGGGTCTCGATGCCCAGGGTAAGCGGGGTCACGTCCAGCAGCAGCACGTCCTTGACGTCGCCTTGCAGAACGCCGGCCTGAACGGCGGCGCCCAGGGCCACGACTTCGTCAGGGTTCACACCCTTGTGCGGCTCGCGGCCGAAGAAGTCCTGCACCGCCTGCTGAACCTTGGGCATGCGGCTCATGCCGCCGACCAGGATCACTTCGTCGATGTCGCTCTTCTTGAGGCCGGCGTCCTTGAGGGCCTGTTCGCACGGACCGATGGTGCGGGCGATCAGGTCTTCGACCAGGGCTTCCAGCTTGGAGCGCGACAGCTTGATGTTCAGGTGCAGCGGGCCCGACGCGTTCATCGAGATGAAGGGCAGGTTCACTTCGTACTGAGCGGTGCTGGACAGCTCCTTCTTGGCCTTTTCGGCCTCTTCGCGAAGGCGCTGCAGGGCCAGCTTGTCCTTGCGCAGGTCGACGCCCTGCTCCTTCTTGAACTCGTCGGCCAGGTAGTCGACGATCCGAAGGTCGAAGTCCTCGCCGCCCAGGAAGGTGTCGCCGTTGGTCGACTTCACTTCGAAGACGCCGTCGCCGATTTCCAGGACCGAGACGTCGAAGGTGCCGCCGCCCAGGTCATAGACGGCGATCTTCTTGCCGTCGTTCTTGTCCAGGCCATAGGCCAGGGCGGCCGCGGTCGGCTCGTTGATGATGCGCAGGACTTCCAGGCCGGCGATCTTGCCGGCGTCCTTGGTCGCCTGACGCTGGGCGTCGTTGAAATAGGCCGGAACGGTGATCACGGCCTTGGTCACCGGCTCGCCCAGATGGGTCTCGGCGGCTTCCTTCATCTTCTGCAGGATGAAGGCGGACACTTCCTGCGGGGAATAGTCCTTGCCCTGGGCCTTGACCCAGGCGTCGCCGGTCGGACCCTTGACGATGTCATAGGGCACCATCGCCTTGTCCTTCTCGACCACGGGGTCGGAGGCGGTGCGGCCGATCAGGCGCTTGATGGCGAACAGCGTGTTGGTCGGGTTGGTGACGGCCTGACGCTTGGCGGGCTGGCCGACCAGGCGCTCGCCGTCCTCGAGGAACGCAACCACCGACGGGGTGGTGCGGGCGCCCTCGGCGTTCTCGATCACCTTGGGGGTCTTGCCGTCCATGATGGCCACGCACGAATTCGTGGTGCCAAGGTCGATACCAATAATCTTGCTCATATTACGAACCTGTCGCTCCTGAATGGCGGACGGCGGTGACAAGGGCCTTAGACGCAAGCGCCCCGGTTTTTCTCGCTCCGTCCCCGTCTGGTCGAACTTCCTAACGGTTGATCCAATCCTGCCCGTCCCGACCAGGGCCGAGTGGGCAGAGTGCGTTCCCCGAAGTTGACGAGCCCGTCAACCCCGCTTGAAGCCGATATGGGGGATACACAGCGCCCCGCAAGTCCATTCCCTCATCTTGCGAAGGGGAATCTTCAAGCTCGGCCATGGAAAATGGCCGCGCCAGACCGGCGCGGCCATCGTCAACTCAGCAGAGGCGTGGCGTTCAGCCGCCGATCTTTTTCACCCAGGCGGTGATGGCCGGCAGACGGTTCTGGCGGATGCCGGCCCGGTTGAGCACCGAAGCCGCCGCCGTCTCGGCCTCCTTGCGCGAACCTTCCGCCAGGTTGGCGGCGGCGTAGGCGCGGATCTTCTCGGCCATGGCCGGGTTCGAGGAGCCGGCGCCCAGGCCCGGGATGAACCGGGTGCGCGAGCTGGAATCGACCTTATCGTTGACCGCGTCCCTGTTGGCCACGGCCCAGTCGAAGACCATGTCCGGGTGACCGCCGGCCACGCGCGAGATCATCGTGCTGGACAGGGTTTCGCCCGGCTCGGCCGTCAGGGCCAGGTCCAGCGCCTTCCGGGCCAGGGCGTCGTCCTGGCTGGAGGCCAGCAGCGAATAGAACTGCGCGCGGATCAGCGGGGTCTTTTCGGCCTGGGCCTGGGCGCGGATGACGTCCCAGGTGGCGGCGTCGGCATGCTGGGCCACCACGGACTGGATCACCTTGCGCAGCGGGCCGGGGATGGCCGAGGGGTCGGTCTTGTCGGCGGCGAAGCGGCGGTTGGCCTCCGCGACCACCGCAGCATCCCCCATGCGACCCAGAGCGCCGATCAGTTCGCCGCGCAGGATGGCGACCGTGTCGGGCTCGCCCGCCTTGGGCGTCCAGCCGACCGACGCCAGCATCGGGTTCAGACGGGCCAGGGCCACCTTCCGGAACGCCGCGCGTTCGGCGGGCATGCCCTCATAGTAGCCATCGATGGCGCCAAAGACGCTGGCGATCTTCGACAGCACCTGCGGCTCGGCCGTGGCCGGGGCGGCGCTGGCCAGATCCAGGAAGTCGGTCGCGGGCTGATAGCCCGACAGACCCATCGACCAGACGTCGGACATCACGCCCAGTTGGTCGATGGCCGGCAGGCCGGCGAAGCTGGCCACCACGCCGCTGAAGCGGGTCGGGCCGTACAGGGTGCGGAAATAGCCGCTCTGGCCGGCGTTGACGATCACGGGGCCGCAGCCGTCGACCGTGACCGAGCCCTTGCCGCCCGTCACCAGCGTCTTGGCCTCGCCGCCGCCGACCGCCCTGACCGTGACCGGCACGCGCCAGGTCAGGGCCTTCTTGTTGGGCAGGTCCTTGCTGAACTCGCCCTGGGTCAGGGACAGGGTGGTCTTGCCGGCCGCGCAGGTCGCGTCCGTCACGGTGATCAGCGGCACGCCCGGCTGCAGGGTGAAGTCATGGGCGATATCGGTGATGGGCTTGCCGGCGGAAGCTTCGATCTCGCGCCACAGGTCATCGCTGACGGTGTTCTTGTGGGCGTGCTTCTTCATGTAGGTGCGCACGCCGGCGCGCCAGGCGTCGGCCCCGACATAGGCCTCGAGCATGCGGATGACCGCCTCGCCCTTCTGGTAAGTGATGCCGTCAAAGGCCTGGCTGGCCTGCTCGACGGTCTCGACGTGCTGCACCACCGGGTGGGTGGTCTGCAAGGCGTCCAGGCTCATGGCGTACTCGCGGCCGCCCACGGCGTTCAGGGCCGAATTCCATTCGGGGTGGAAGTGCTCGGTGGCCCGGCCCTCCATCCACGAGGCGAAGCCCTCGTTCAGCCACAGGTCGTCCCACCAGGCCATGGTGACCAGGTCGCCGAACCACTGGTGGGCCATTTCGTGGGCCACGGTGGTGAACACCCCCTGGGCGTCCCTCTGGCTCGAGATCTTCGGATCCAGCAGCAGGGCGTATTCGAAATAGAAGATCGCGCCCCAGTTCTCCATGGCGCTGAAGAACTGGCTGCGGCCGGGCGCGGCGATGTTGTCCAGGGCCGGCAGCGGATAGGGCGTGCCGAAATAGTCGTTGAACCACGGCAGCAGGTCGCCGGCCGACTTCAGGGCGAACTGCGCCTTGGGGATGTCGCCCTTCTTGGTGACCACGCCGACATCGACGCCGGCCGCCTTGACCGTGGCGCGGTCAAACTCGCCCAGGCCGAAGAACAGCAGGTAGGTCGACATCTTCGGCGACCGGGCGAACTTGACCAGGGTCTTGCCGCCGCCGAGGTCGGTGCTCTTTTCGATCGGCATGTTGCCCAGGGCCATCTGGCCGGTCGGGACCGTGGCCTCGACGCTGTAGGTGGCCTTGTAGAAGGGCTCGTCCCACGAGGGGATGAAGCGGCGGGCGTCGGAGTTTTCGAACTGGGTGTAGATCGCGCGCTGCTTGCCGGCCTCGGTCTCGTAATCGAGGGCGAACAGGCCGGCGGCCTGCTTGTAGATCTTGCCGGCATAGTCGATCGACAGGACGTACTTGCCCTTGGCCAGGGTCCTGGCGAACGTGAAGGCGGCGGTCTGGGCTTCCTCGTCGACCTTGATGGTCGCCGGGCCGATCTTCGCCCCGTTGGGGCCGGTCAGGTCGGCGCCGGCGAAGGTCAGGTCGGCGGCCTGCAGGGTGATGGTGTTGGTGGCCTCGACCACCTCGACGGAGATCTTCACCTTGCCGGCGAAGGTCAGGTTCTCGACGTCGGGCGTGAAGGCCAGGTCATAGTGCGAAGGAACGACGGTGCGCGGCAGCTGGGTGGTGACGGTCGCGGCGGTGGCGCCCGGAGAGACGGCGGCCGGGGCGGCGAAGGCGCCATTGGCGGCGAGAAGAAGCACGGCGGCGGCCGTGGAAGACAAAAGACGACGCATGTACGGCCCTAAAATGGAAAATTCTGTGGGCCAGGTCGGCCAGCGGCGCAAACCAACACCTTCCGTCCGGTTCCGGCGCGTTAAATCTGCGTAATGATCCAGCCGCTCTCCGTTGTTCCCGGTTTCGACCTGTGGCCCGGCCTGCTGTCACAGCAGACCCAGGCCGAGCTGGTCGCCGCGGTGTTCGAGGCCGCGAAGGCTGCGCCCTTCGCCCACTACGCCACGGCCTATGGCAAGGCGATGAGCGTCGGCATGACCAGTTTTGGCCCCCTGGGCTGGACCAGCGACGCCGGCGGCTATCGCTATGCCGATCGCCATCCCGGAACGGGCGCGCCCTGGCCGGCCATGCCCCGGGCCCTGCTCGACCTGTGGGCCACCCTGGGCGATCCTGACACGCCGCCGGACGCCTGCCTGATCAACCTCTATCGCGGCGACGCCCGCATGGGCCTGCACCAGGACCGCGACGAGGCCGATCCGCGCTTTCCGGTGCTGTCGATCTCGCTGGGCGACACGGCGGTGTTCCGGATCGGCGGAACCTCACGCAAGGACCCGACCCGCAGCCTGAAACTGACCTCGGGCGACGTCTGCCGACTGGCGGGTCCGGCGCGGCTGGCGTTTCATGGAGTCGACCGGACCATCCCGGGCTCGTCGAGCCTGGTGCCCGATGGCGGACGGATCAATCTGACGCTGCGAAGGGCGCTGCCGGCCTAGGCCCAGACGCCCGCGCGCACCAGCAGGTCCGGCAGATCGTCCGGCCACACCTGCTCGACGGTCGATCGCAAGTCCGAGGCCGACCACCAGCGATGCTCGGCCATGACTTCGCGTTCCAGTTCGGTCCATCGCGCGGACGAGAGGTCGAACGCCGCTACGCGGACCAGGAAGAAGCGCTCGTCAGCCGTCACCGTCTCACCCTCCGGCGTGCGGAACTCCACCTGGCGGCGGGCGACCTGAGGGCCGGGATCGTCGATGGCGAAGCCGGTCTCTTCAAGCAGCTCCCGACGCGCGGCGTCTTCGTAGCTCTCGCCGGGATCCAGGCCGCCGCCTGGCGTCGCCCAGAACACCTGCCCTGCCAATGGTCCGGATTTGTGCGCGAACCGGAACAGCAGAAGCCGGTCATCGGGGTCGATCACCAGCAGGCGGCATGAAGGCCGTTCACGCATCCTCTCATCCTAGTCCGTACCGCCGAACCGACCACGAAAAAGGGGCCGCCCTGCTGGACGGCCCCTTCAATGCTTGATCCGTGACCCTACGGAAACCGGTTACCCGGCCCGCGACGACCTAGCCGCGCAGCTTGCGGGCCAGAACCTCCAGGTCGTGGTTCAGGGCGCTGTCGTCGACGCGCAGGGCCTCGATGCGGCGCACGGCGTGCAGGACCGTGGTGTGGTCGCGACCGCCGAACCGGCGACCGATGTCCGGCAGCGAGCGCGTCGTCAGCTGCTTGGCCAGCCACATGGCGGCCTGACGCGGACGGGCGATGGCGCGGTTGCGGCGCTCGGACAGCAGGTCGGCCTGTTTCATGCCGTAGTGGTCGGCGGTGGCCTTCTGGATGTCGTCGATGGTGATGCGCTTCTCGCCCGACCGCAGGTGCGGACGTAGGATGGCCTGGACCTCGTCCAGGGTCAGGCGCGACAGGCCCTCGCCGGCGCGGGCCGACAGGGTGTTGAGCGCGCCTTCCAGCTCGCGGACGCTGTCGGTGAAGCGGTCGGCCAGGAACTGCAGCACGTCGGGACGCATGGTCGGGTCCGAGCCGTGCGCGGCCGACAGGGTCTGGATCTTGCGCTCCAGAATGCCCATCCGCAGCGAGCGGTCGGCCGGCTCCAGGCCGCAGACCAGGCCCGCCGACAGGTGCGAGCGCAGGTGGGCGTCCATCTCGGTCATGGCCGACGGCGGACGGTCCGACGAGAACACGACGCGGCGGCCTTCCTCGACCAGGGCGGTCAGGGTGTGGAACAGCTCTTCCTGGGTCGACTGCTTGCCGGCGATGAAGTGCACATCGTCGATGATCAGCAGGTCGGCGGCGCGCAGCTCTTCCTTGAAGGCGGCCGTCTGGCGATCCATCACGGCGCGCACGAAGGTCGACAGGAAGCGCTCGGCGGTCAGATAGACCACGCGCTTGGTCGGGGCCTGACGCATGGCCTCCCAGGCCAGGGCGTTGAGCAGGTGGGTTTTGCCGAAACCGTAGGGGCCGTGGAACAGCACCGGGTTGAAGTGGCCGTCAGCCCAGCTCGCCACCCGGCGCGCCACGGCGTGGGCGAATTCGTTGGCGGGACCGGGGACGAAGGTCTCGAACGTGAAGCGTTCCTGCAGACCCTGGGTGCGCGAGGGCTTGCCGGTCGGAACCGGAGCCAGGCTGGGGGCGTCGGTGGAGACGGGCAGAACGATCTCGATCGGCTCGGCCTTGGCGGCGTCGACATAGGCGCCGGCCGAGGCTTCGAATTCCAGGCGCGACTTCAGGTCGATGCGGCGCGATGTCGGATCATTGGCGGTCCACAGCTCGCCGATGCGACGCCAGGCGCTGCGACGGATCCAGTCGCGGGCGATCCCGGTCGGCGTGACCAGAACCACATCCCCGGAAGGACCTTCACGCAACAGAGCCGGCGCGATCCACGACCCGAAGGCCGCATCGCCCAACTCGCGCTTCAGCGCCACGCAGACCTTGTGCCAGACACCGCCGGCCGGCTCGCAGGCTACCGCTGGAATCGCAGCCGAAAAGTCCTGGCTCGCCACCCCACCCTTGATCGTCATCAGTCCACCGCCTCGTACAAAAACCGCCCGCAAGCCTGCCGCACGCCCCCCAAAGCGAACGACCGGTTTTCTCAACGCGCACAGAGGCTTAGTCAGCAGAACACATGGTTTCTGCCGCCGCTGGTTTTCCAAAGACTGGAAGAGCGCTGAGACGCCTAAACTAGCCAGCCGACCCTGCTGGTCAAACGGAAAACTTGCGTCCGATCGCGGATATTTCTGTTGACTCGCGAGAGCCCCTCGCCTGGCAAGGGAATAGTTAAGTCCGGCATTTTTCGGACGTTGTTATTTTAACAAAGCGTGCAGTTGAGCGCAAAGCAAAAGCCGGTTGGATTGCTCCAACCGGCTCTTGTAAATACTTGAATTTCTTGGACGAACCTGGTTCGTCCAGAATCTGGACTAGGCCGCGGCCTGATCCAGCTTCTTCAACCGAGCGGCCAGGCGCGACACCTTGCGCGAACCCGTGTTCGGATGAACCACGCCCTTGGAAACGGCGCGCATCAGTTCCGACTGAGCCTCGATAAAGGCGGCCTTGGCGACGGCGGCGTCGCCGGCCGCCAGGGCGTCTTCGAACTTGCGGAGGAACGTGCGCACGCGCGAACGGCGAGCGGTGTTCACCTCGGTGCGACGGGCGATCTTGCGGATCGCTTTCTTGGCGCCGGGATTATTGGCCATAGGTAGGACCTTCAAACGGACAGCCGCGCGGGACAGCCGCGAAGCAGGGAAAATCTTGAGCGCGCGGATATACGGGAAGCAGGTAGATCGGTCAACGGCTGTCGAAAAGGATTTGCCTGGGGGTGCGACGACCGGTCGCGCCCCGGCTTCAGCGGCCCTTAAACGTCGGTTTACGTTTGTCGACGAACGCCGCCATCCCCTCCTTCTGATCCTCGAAGGCGAACAGCGAGTGGAACAGCCGCCGCTCCAGCGCCACGCCGGTGGTCAGGGTGGTCTCGTAGGCGGCCAGGACCAGTTCCTTGTTCATGGCCACGGCCAGGGGCGACTGGCCGGCGATCTTCGCCGCGATGGCCAGGACCTCGCCCAGCAGCATGTCGGCCGGGAAGATCCGGCTGACCAGGCCCGAGCGCTCGGCCTCCTCGGCGCCCATCATCCGGCCGGTCAGGATCATGTCCATGGCCTTGGACTTGCCGACGAAGCGGGTCAGGCGCTGGGTGCCGCCGATGCCGGGCGCGACGCCCAGATTGATCTCGGGCTGGCCGAACTTGGCGGTGTCGGCGGCGATGATGAAGTCGCACATCATCGCCAGTTCGCAGCCGCCGCCCAGGGCGTAGCCCGACACGGCGGCGATGATCGGCTTGCGGCACTGCTCAACCGCGCGGGCCCCGGCGGTGAAGAAGTCGGCCTTGAACATCTCCGCATACGACTTGTCCGACATCTCCTTGATGTCGGCGCCGGCCGCGAAGGCCTTGGCCGAGCCGGTCAGCACGATGCAGCCGACGCTGTCGTCGGCCTGGGCCTCGCCCAGGGCTGCGGCCAGCTCGCCCAGCAGCTGGGCGTTCAGGGCGTTCAGCGCCTCGGGCCGGTTGAGCCGGATCAGGACGACGCCGGCGGCGCCTTCCGGGGCGGTTTCGACGATCAGGGTCTGGTAGGCCACGCGCGACGCTCCTTGTGATGCGCGGCTTTTATAGAGCGCCGCGCGCGGAAGGGGAGCCCCGCACGGCAAAGCTCGCGCATCGGTGAACCGGAGGAACGCCCCGGTCGCCCGACCGTTTGATCCCCAGCATCAGGAGAAGCCCCATGGCCGAGCGCGACGACATCTACGATCCGACCACCCCCGAGGCGAACCACAACATCCAGCAGGGCGGCGGCGTCGGAGCCCGCGACCTGGCGCGGCAGGAGGAGCCGACCGAGATCGTCCCCGAGAACGACCCGGATGACGCCCCGACCGAGGCGATGGGCCTGGCGCATCCGGTGGCGTGACCAGGCCTCCCGCCCTGGGATGAGGGGCCAGTGAAACCCGGGCCGCCGGCGCGGAAAGCGGACAGACAGGCCGTCGGCTGTGGGCGGCCAGCGGCCGCTCGCCCGATTGGCGACGCCGCTAAGCCGCCGCCCGTTTCAGGTCTTCATCAAAGCGCGCCAGGAACGCCTCGCGGGTGACGTCGCCAAGGTCGACGACCTTGGCGCCCCCGGCGGCGACGAAGGTGACATCGGTGATGCCGATGACCTTCAGGACCAGGCGCAGATACTGCGTGGCGATATCGCGGTCCTGGATCGGCGAGCCCTCGGCGTAAACGCCGCCCGAAGCCATGAGCACGGTCGCCCGCCTGCCCTGGAGCAGGCCCTGGCCATCATGACCGAGCGTCATGCCCTTGCGCACGATGTGGTCGATCCAGGCCTTCAGCGCCGCCGGCACATTGTAGTTATAGACCGGCGTGGCGATGACGAGGTGGTCAGCGGCCAAAAGCTCGGCGACCAGAGTGTCAGACAACTGGAGAACCGCCTTCATTTCAGGCGAGTGCTGTTCGGGCGGCGTGAAATAGGCTTGCAGCCAGGGCGCATTCACGAACGGCAGATCGGTCTCCATCAGGTCTCGCAACACCACCTCGCCGCCGGGATGCGCGTCGCTCCAGTCCGCGACGAAACGGCGGGTGAGATGACGCGAGATCGAATGGTCGCCGCGAGGGCTGGTTTCAACGACGAGTAGCTTGGACATCAGGGTGCTCCTTCTCAGCGATGAGACGCTAGGCGTGGAGATCCCCTTGCGGAAGCGATGAACTTTTGATCATCTCCATCGGTAGAAGTGATGGATCATGATTGAAAACCTGTCCCTGGATCAGCTGCGCGTGCTCGTCACCATCGCCGAGACGGGGAGCTTTTCCGCCGCCGGACGCAGGCTGGGCCGGGTGCAGTCGGCGATAAGCCAGGCGGTGGCGGGACTGGAGGCCGCCCAGGGCGTCCTGCTGTTTGATCGCAGCGGGCACCGCCCCAAGCTCACCGATATTGGACGGCTGCTGGTCGAGCAGGCGCAGATGGTGTTGGCCAGCGCCGCGCGTTTCGAGGCGGTGGCGGCCAACACGCGGGCGGGGCTGGAGCCGGAACTGGCGCTGGCGATCGACCCGCTCGTGCCGTCTTCGCCCTTCATCGGCAGCCTGCGCGCCTTGCGCGACGCCTTTCCCGACCTTCCCGTCAGCTTCTCGACCGAGGGCCTGGGCGGCGCGGAACGGCGACTGCGCCAGGGCGACGCCGCGCTTGCCATCTGCCTGCTGCTGCCCGCGCCGGCTGACGACATCGTCGCGCTCCCGCTTCTGGAGATGAAGTTGACGCCGGTCATCGCGCCGGACCATCCGCTCGCCCTGCTGGGCCGCCCGGCCACTCGCGCCGACCTTGAGCCGCACGTCCAGCTTGTCCTGTCCGACCCCGTGAACACCGCGGGTCCGAGCTACGGCCTGGCCAGCGCGCGACTCTGGCGTTTTGTCGACCTGCAGCGCCGCCTGGACATGTTGCTGGCCGGCTTCGGCTGGTGCCGCATGCCCGAGCCCCTTGTCTCGCCATACCTGGCGGAGGGTCGGCTGGTTCCATTGTCCCTGGCCGATGATCTGGCCCCGCCGGGGGACCTGACGATCTACGCCGCGCGTATGCGAGACCGCCCGCTTGGCCGGTCCGGCCGATGGCTTCTGGACACTCTCAAAGCCCGGTTCGCGGACTAGCCTGCTGGCCACGCCGGCAACAGGCATCCAGACCGTCGGGTGGGAGACGGTGGCCGACGCCCGACCCGCCTACTCCAACGGCAGGAACAGCTCCGCCGCCGTGCCCTGCTCCGGCGCGTCCAGGAAGAAGCGCTGGCAGTAGAGGGGGAAGTCGCGCATCTCCTCGCCGCTGGCCGGCAGCCAGTCGCGGTAGAGATAGAGCGCGGCGGGCTCCAGATTATGGGTGTCGCCGGTCACGCGCAGGACCGCGCAGCGACCACCGGGAATTTCGCCGGCCCTGACTTTCCCATCTGCGGACTCGATGGTCTGGTCGGCGCCAAGGCCGACGCAGAGATCCATTCTGTAGTCGGCGGGGTCGGCCGGGCGCCGTTCGGAGTACCAGATATTGAAGGTCGGGCTGGTCCTGGGCGACAATCCGGCGGCTTTGCGCCAGGCGATGAATTTCTGAATGGTGACGTCGAGGGTCGCCGGATCGCCCCGGTGTTCGAACATCGCCACGCGGGTCGGCGCCACCTCGCGGAGGGTCACCTGATCGGATGTGAAGGTCTGCTGCATGATCCTGCTCCTGGCTGAGTTGAGCGGCCCGAAGGCCGCAAGCCACGGCCCCCAGTCAGGCGATTTCCGGAAACGCGACGGCGACTGCGCAAACCTCTGCCGAAAGGCGCGGGCGAAGGCGTCGGGCGTCTCGTAACCGGCGTCCAAAGCGATATCCGTCACGCTTGGCCCCTGCCCGTCCGCCAGCCGCTTGGAGGCCTGCCGCATCCGCGCCAGCTGGACATAGCGATGCAGGGACAGCCCGAAGGTCGCCTTGAACTGCCTGTGGAAATGGAATTTGGAAAACGCCGCGACGCTGCTCATCGCGTCCAGGTCCAGATCGCCGTCCAGATGCCGGTCGATATGATCCAGCACCCTCTGCATCCGGGCATGGTAATGTTCGAGCGCCGCCGTCATCGTCCTCATCCGTCGTGGTGATCCCAGCTTGCCGCCCGAGACCGCCCCGCGCTCGACCGATCTTGCGGTTTGAAGCCGGGACCAGGACCCTGGCCTCGCTCAGTCCGAGATCGACCGCCCGTCCAAAGCCTCTATCGCCGCCTGCTCCGCCGGCCAATGGTCGAAGGCCATCAGGATCTGCTGGGCGGTGGCGTCGGCGATCACCACGCCGTCCTCCCGGCGAAACTCGGCGCGGGCGGTGATCAGCTGCCGGGTCTGGGCCACGATGCGGGCCTCGAGGGTCAGGGGGTGACTGCGGCCCACCCTCAGGAAGTTCATCTGCAGGTTCACGGTCCGGAAGAGGCGGTCATGCGGAACCACCGTCATGGCCGCGAAGGCCAGGACCTGGTCGGCCAGCGCCGCCAGATAGCCCCCGAACAGCGAGCCGTCGGCGGTGGCGAGCTCCGGGCTCGGGCTCCAGGACTTGCGCACCCAGCCTTCGCCCCAGTCGTCGATCAGGCCCAGTTTCAGGGTCTGAACGATCGGCGGCGGGGTGGCGTCGCCCGCCTTCAGGGCGTTCAATCGATCCGTGGCCCATGTCATGCTGTCCTCCCGCAGGGTTGTCGGCGGCTAGGCTAGGGCGTCGGCGCGGGCCCTGTTACTCGACTTCCAGGGCGGCGCCGATCCGGAGGGTTCCTGAATGACCGTCGTTGAAAAGGCTCGCAAAACGCCCCGCCAGCCGCGCGCCCGGACGACGGTGGACTATATTCTGGAGGCCGCAACTCAGGTTCTGGAGGCGACCGGCGAGGCCGGCTTCAACACCAATGCGGTGGCCCAGCGCGCCGGCGTCAGCA
>Ga0209023_10003270_pt1 | contig 19464 bp, 22 predicted proteins | sample LakOneMetagenome_FD_187468 | JGI IMG/M metagenome (GOLD analysis project Ga0209023, IMG submission 187468) | Freshwater and sediment microbial communities from Lake Erie, Canada (SPAdes) (version 2) | ecosystem: Environmental > Aquatic > Freshwater > Lentic | place: Lake Erie, Canada...
CCACTGGCCTCATTCACCTTGACAAATTCCGAGGTCGCCGATCGACAGAAGCTCGAGTGGGGCAATATGTGACATGGCCGAAGCTTCGCACGCGGTCCGCTTGACCTCAAGTTAGCTTGAGCATTTTAACTAGGGAACATGCAGATCACCAACGTGTCAGTCCGCGTGCGAAACACGCGTGAAGCCGGGGATTTCTATGCCGGTGTGCTCGGCCTCGACGTCGCCCAGGGGCCCAACGGCGTGGTCGTGACGCTAGGGACGACTCGGCTCGAACTTGTACAGGACTCCGTTGCCGCCGGGGACCACCACTTTGCGATCACGATTCCGTCCAACAAATTCAACGAGGCAAAAACGTGGATCCAACAGAGGACAGTGCTGCTCGGAACGCCCGAAGCGGATGAATTCGAATGCGCGACGGCTTGGAACGCTCACAGTCTCTACTTCGCCGGACCTGAACGGTCGGTCCTGGAGTTCATCATTCGCCGCGACCTCGACAACTCAGCGGTCAATCCGTTCACCAGCGCTGACCTTCTCGGCATCAGCGAAGTGGGAGTCGCGGTGGCCGACGTCCCGGCCGTGGTCGCAACGCTTACCGATGACGCCAGGATTGCTCCGTACGGCGATGCGCAGGGCGGTACATTTGCGTCGGTCGGTGACGTCAACGGCATGCTTATCCTGGTCGCACCAGGCCGAACCTGGTTTCCCACAGCCAGCTGCAGGGCGGAGGAAAGCCCGGTCAACATCACCGCCATCGGTGGACGACCAGGAATCTATCCGCTCGGAGCCCTCGGCTCACTTCATGTTCTCGCGTAGGAATCGCCGGGCTGGCTCCCGGCAAATCCCGTCAAGAGTTGGGCGGGACCGCCTTCACAAGGGGAATCCCTCTGCGGGATCAGTCGACGACTGTGAAACGTTCGAGGACTAAGAGTGTGTTGTCGTCCACAACGAAATTCGGGTCCCCCAGAAAAGCTCGCAGTTCCTCGCCCTCCCAGAATCGCTCGTGCGCGATTCGCCACTCAGATACTGACGAATAGCCCTCGCCCTCGTCACGCGCGTGATCCCAGGGCACGTCGGATAGCCGAACCTGTTCAACATCCGTTGTTTCGATGATCACGACCCGACGCCCTTCCGAATCCACGACAGCTTGACGCGAGCCAACCTGAGGCAAGGGCTCGTCGTCAATGTAATATTCCGCCACGGTGGACGTCGTCGAGGTCTTACGTCGATCACAAATCGCGGAAACGAGCTTGTCGCGGAGCGGCCCCGGGAAACCGAACTCCGCGATGGGAAGCGAATCAATGTTTGTCATCACGCAAGTCTGTCGTGTCGACCAATCAACCGAGGTGACAGACACCAGAACGACGACCTGTGGCGACGCTCCGCCCAGCATGATCCTGCAGTGGGAACCCCGAGCCGGACGACCTGTGTTTTAGCGCGATCGCGTCGAATTCCTGACAGTATCGGGGGAATGAGCACACTCGACCCGGGCGCATCCGGGATTTGGCAGGACCTGGGCGAGGTCTGCCGAATGTGGACTGGTCTCGAAGCATAGAGCTTTCCATCACGTTACGGCATTGGCTGATTCATCTGTGGTTCGCGTCTCTCAGGCTCGGAGCCATGAAAAGCACATTACCTGGCGCGCACCCGCCACCATTGTCGGAGAACGCGACGGGCGGGTCCTGGACCGAGTCGGTGCGGTCCTGGCTGCATCTAGACAGTAACGGCGACACGCTTCGCTGATTCAATGGCGAGATGATCGGGACGGTTCCTGGAATATCAGCGATCTCCCCCACGGTCCTCGCCGTGTCGCAGACGGGTGGATCCAGGACAGGGCTCTTTGTCGACGAAACGGATGCGGGGACGTTGACACCAGTGGATGTCGACGCGAGCACGATTGGTGACGAGGGAGGAACAATCCGTACCAGAGTGACCCCGCCCGAGAAGCGCACCGACCGGTGACCTGTGGATCGCGGCTATAGGAGAAGCGAGACCGGCCTCAGCCGGCGGTCGTCAGCATCCGCACTCGGCTTCAGCGGTCAGAGCGGCGCCCGACTCGTAATGAGTGCCGGAATCAATTCAGCGGCATAATGACGGGCGTGGCTTTAGCTGGGCCTTTACAGTTGGTCGTATCGCCAACGTCTTCCCACACCACGTCCGTGGTGGCTTCTGCTGCTATCGTCCCATCAGCATAATAGGCAGTGATCGTCACCTCTTCGGGCTGGTTGGGCATCGTGAACGACCATGAATTCGCGCTTCCACTGGCGGTATACGGCGGGATGTCATCGCCCAAAGGCCCGGGAGAACTGACAGTCGGATCGAGGCCGTCGAGTCCTGAGCAAGCCCCGTCGCGATCACAGAGGCGCACGTCCTGAATCTGAGTAGCGTCGCCGGTAAGTTCTACCGTCAACGTGCGGATGTAGCCGACGGCCGAGCAAACAGTAGCGGCCCCTCCCGTGCATCCTGAGAGCAGGATGACGACAAAGACTCCGACCAGGACGGTCAACCCTTTTCGAGAATGATCGATGCGATTGCTCATACCTCGAAGGTCCCATACCCATGAGCACATGAGCAGAAGCCCGTGGTTTCGTTACTCGTGCGTTATCTCTGCGGGTTCCGACGGGAACTCCGTTGACGAGCGGGCAAGATGCGAATCTGGCACGATGGCCTGCACTTCTCCGAATCCGCCAAAGCCATGAGTACTGCATCCAGTCCAGAACGGAATCTTTACCGGAGGCACCGAGGATCAGGTAGCGCCATGTTCAGCGTCAGAATCGGGCCGTCGAGGGGGGAGAGATGCTCTTTGGCTTGAATGGTGTGCACGTACTGGTCATCCTCATTGTGATCGCCATCATTGCGCTCGTCGTGGTCGCGGTCATCGTTGTAACGATCCGGCTCGCACGAAGAAGCGATAACCATTCACGGCCTTCATCACCTGATCCAGTCGAACAGATTCAAAGACTTGCCAGGCTGCATGACGATGGCCTACTTTCGCAAGCAGAATATGACACCAAACGGGCAGAACTTCTGGGCCGAATCTGACCCAGAAATGTTGCCCCACGGAGGCCATGACGTTCACGCCGTCTCGTAAATCGAACCCCGTTCGGCGCGCCATCTCGGCGAACCGTCGGAGTCGTCATCCGTGACCGCGAGGCTATTCCAGGATGAAGATTCCATCCGGCGTTTCGGAGCGAAGTGGTTCGCCTGGTGCAACGAAGACACTGACTGTCCATGGAGAATCATCGGAGTAGAGCCCCATGTGCCAGTTCGAGAAACGTTGTGTGAGCGCGAGGCACGCGATGTTCGCCGCCGTGTCTTGGTCGACAGGACCACCTCTCAGGTGGCTGGTCGTTCCAACCACGAAGAAGCCGCCGGGTTTGAGGAGCGCCCTGACCTGGATGAAAGCGTGACGGAGGCTTTCGGCCGACAAGAACGCTGGAACATTGCCTGCCATCAAGACGACGTCATAAGAATTCGGGATTCCAAGCTCAGCGAGCTTCTGCGGTGAAAGGCCCTCTACGCCGAGTTCGCGAAACCACTCTGCGTCGAAATTGTCGAATGCAATGTCCAACACCTCAGGAGTTGGGTCGATCCCGTAGGCGGCGTGTCCACGACCGCGAAGTCCACTAACGGCTGATCCATGCCCACAGCCGATGTCTAGCACTGTCGAACCCCGGCGGGCGAGCATGTCTACGAATCGTGCGTCGACCTCAAGGTCTGTTCCGCGGATGATGTGCTGGCGCATCTTGGCGGCGTACTTTACAAGTTGAGGGTTCGATTTCACGATCCAAGCTTTCCACACACTGGCCCACCCTGGGCTGATGAGGCCGAGAAGTCGAAGTTGAGCAACCCCGGTCAAAAACACGTCACGGGGTCAGACTGGCGCCCGCTCGATGTTTCCTGGGGGAACCTCCCACGGTGATCGCCTTTGGAACGGATCGCATAGCGGACGCGACAAGGGCGGTTGCTTCTTGACTCCATACAGAAACAAGTAAATTTTCTCCATGGCATGCTTATAAGGTGCTTGCTGACTTCTGGCCCCTGCTTCGTCTACGGCTGACGACACCGCGACTGGAGCTTCGGCTCCCAACCGAGGACGAGTTAGCGGCCCTGGCCGAGGTCGCGGCTGACGGTGTACATAGCCCTGGTGAGCGGCCCTACTTGACGCCGTGGACGGAAGTGTCACCACGACAGCGTGCCGTCCACGTCGTGCAGCAACATTGGAGCCGACGGGGAAATTGGACCGTCGACGCCTGGGCTCTGGAACTGGGCCTTTTCTACGAGGCGCGTCCTGTGGGTATGGTCGCCCTGCGTGGACAAGGCTTCCCCGTTCTACGCGAGGTCAAAACTGAGTCCTGGATCGGGTTGGATCACCACCGCCAAGGCCTGGGTACCGAGGCACGCAGCGCGCTACTGCATCTAGCATTCGAAGAGTTGGGGGCCACCAGCGCTGTAACGGAGGTCTTCCCAGACAACGCCGGCTCGCAAGGGGTCTCCCGCAAACTTGGCTACCGCCATGACGGCATTTCCCGGGACGTTCGTGAAGGGCAAGTGGTCGTTTCCGACCGTCTACGTCTGGACCGAGACGATTGGCCGGGAAAAGTGCGGCCGCAGGTGACCGTCACCGGCATCGGCCCTTGCCTACCACTCTTTGGCCTCTGAACCCGTTCGAAGCGTGTCCCCGGTACGAGGCCGCGTTGCAGAGTCGCGGGCTCGTGATTTGTCGCTTGGAAGCCGACCCTGCGACTCTATCCAGGAGGCTCAGGTTGCGCCACGCCGCCAATCCGGCCGAACTGGATGGGCACCTAAAACGCTCAGGATAACTCGCGGCCACCATTCCAACTGCGTGCGTAGATCACCTCACCGTGGACAACTCAGCGGATACGCCCATGGCGACGGCAAACATCGTGCAGGAAGAGGCTTCGATCATGCGGCCAGTCGTGATCTCCAGCAGACGCCCAGCTCCGCACCGTCATCCCACTGTTGCCTCAGTTGGCAGCATCGTCAGTCGCAGCGCCTTGCTGCAGCCACTCTCATTTCGATGGCAGCGTGATGGTGGCGAGGAGCTGGTCGTCACAATGAATTCGGTCCCCATCACCTCAGGTGACGCCGAGTGAATGTTCTCCGTCCAGCTCCGCACTGCCTGTCGACGGTCCGATCATCCACATCGGTGCCCTCATGAAGAACTTTGAATAGCGGCTCGTTGGGAAACCCCAGCGATACGTCGCAGACCTATCGCGTGCGCAATTGCTGTCCGTGCATGGGTGTGGGCAACGTGTCCGGTAGCGCGATATCCGAGCGTGTCATTGCTGTCAGGTCGATGGCGTAGGTGCCGATGAGTGCGATGGCCGCGGGGTCGATTGCGCCTCCAGCGGGCGCGGTGTATTCAGTGTTCATATTTTCAGTCAAACGGCACGGGCCGGACTCTGTCGTCCGCCTGCGGGTTGGATCCACTCATCCTTTGGGAGGATTTTGCAGCAATTGGCCATTTACGCCCCGTAGCGGGTTCTAGCGTTGGCATATGCATCCTGCTTCTAGTAATCGTCGCTGGCTCGTCGAGCCGCTAATTGGCATCGCGCTTGGGTTGATCTGGTTTTTTGGGTTCAGCACACCCTTGGTGAGCTTCGTCCCGATTCGTGGAGAAATGATCGCGTACACAACTCCATACGCGTTCCTGATCGTGGTCGGCTTTGCGGTCGCCATCGCGCTCTCCCGCGTTTCGACCGGCACGTCGCTTGTCCTGGTTGGTGCGCTTCTGGCGACTCAGCTGCTTTTCTGGCCTGCGCGGTTCAGCGCGATCAGTTGGTCGGCGTATTTTATCTTGCTCGTCTTCACCGCACTCGTCGGGTTCCATGCGGCCGGGCGGATGCGCACGGTTGCGCCGTTCATTTTGATGCTCTTCGCGGCAGGGGTGTCGGCTCTGCTGGTTCTCCCCCGCTTCAGCGCCACCAGCATCGATGGATTGATCAACGGAAAACATCTGTCAACGGTTGCACTGATCCCGGATCTCCTCGTTTGTGGCGCCGTGGCCGCGCTGATCACCGTCGGCTTCTGGTACCTCGGGGCTCGGCTCCGCTTGGTGAGCTTCGCGCTGCGGGAGAGCTGGGGTGAAGCTGCGTCGCCGATTGTGAGCAACGCCCAACGAGTTCTGCTCCCACTGCGTCCCGCTCTGGAGCCAGCCATCGGCGTCGCCTTCTACGTGCTCTGGATTATCGCGGAAGCCGGTCGTTCCGGCAGCTCGCCATGGCCGTCGTTTCCCTTCACACTTGGCCTTCTCGCGGCGTCAATTGCCATCGCCGGGCATTATCCCCGGGTTGCGGTCGCGCTGCCTGGCCTCGTGCTTGCGATTCAGCTCTTCGAGATTCCCGCCCGGTTCGGTTCCACGACGTGGCCGGTGTACTTCGCCGTGTTCATCACCTGCTTGATCGTGAGTGCGACCGCAGATCGGCGCATCCGCTGGCTGTCTCTGCCGCTCACGGCCGGGTATGTCATTGTGATCACGACGCTGATGACTGTTCCCGCCCTGTCCAACGGCGACGTCTGGACGTCATGGGTTGGCGCCACAAAATCACGTGCCGACGTCGTCGGAAGCTTCGCGGGTGTCCTTCTCGTCGGTCTGCTCCTCACGGCAGCGGCCTGGTTCATCGGTTTCGGTCTTCGCGCATCGCAATTGCAGCGAGCCGCCAACGCGAAACTCGGCGCCACCGTCGACGAACTCCGCTCGGCAGAGATTGACTTGATCGTCGCGAGCGAGCGCGACCGCATCGCCCAGGACGTGCACGACATCATGGCGCATTCACTGGCCGTCATCATCGCGCAAGCCGACGGTGCACGGTTCATCGGCCCGCAACGGCCGGATGCGATCAGCGAATCCCTGGAACGAATCGCTGCCTCCGCCCGAACGTCGCTGGTCGAGGTGCGAATGTTGATCGAGTCACTTGTCGAAGACCCTGGCGGCCACTCGAATCCCACCCTCGAGAACCTGGACGATCTTGTCAAGCGGATGCGCGGGGCCGGCCTAACCATCAACGTCGACCGCTTCGGCGCCCCCACCGTGCTCACGTCTGGGCAGCAACTGGCGGTGTACCGAATCGTGCAAGAGAGCCTGACGAACGCACTCAAACACGCAGGAGCCCAACCCGCTGCCCGTCTCACGCTCGACTGGCGCGGCCCAGGACTTGCCTTGACGATCGCCTCAACCGGACAGCCCCGGCCACACCCCGACTCGACCGTGCGCGGGCCAGGGCACTGCCGCGGGCTCTACGGGATGCGCGAACGCGCTCGTCTGGCCGGCGGCTGGTTGACCGCGGACGTGGACGATGAAGCACCCGGCGGCTACCTGGTCACCGCATTCGTGCCGACGGCGTGCGTTGTCGAACAGGTAGGCGAGGCGCCAACGGATGTTTCCCTGCTGGCAGCAGAAGCAGGCTCGCGGTGAGCGCCATCCGTGTTGCGATTGCTGATGACCAGCAGCTCTTCTGTTCCGGGATCCAGATGCTCATCGAGTCACAGCCCGATCTGCAGTTCGTCGGTGCCGCTTACGACGGAGAAGCTGCTGTCGCCCTGGCTCGCGAGGCTCGTCCGGACGTCATGTTGATGGATATCCGGATGCCGCTGCTGGACGGCATTGAGGCGACTGCGCGCATCCTGGATGCCACCTACAAACCCGACAGTGACAACGGTGAACGCAGCGTCGATGACTGTGCCACCAGTCAAGACGCCCACCCCAAGGTGATCATGCTCACGACTTTTCAGCGCGATGAAGCGGTCGTTCGCGCGATCCGTGCGGGTGCAGACGGCTTCATCATGAAGGACACCACACCCGAGTTCGTCCTTGCCTCGATCCGCACGGTCTACGCTGGGCACTCCGTGATCGCGCCCAGCGACACCGCCGACATCATCCGAGCCCAGACGTCCCAGCGACATAGGGAGCCAGCGGCCGAATCGATCTCAGCCCTCTCCGCACGTGAGAAGGAGGTCTTCCTGCTCGCAGCGCGCGGCCTCAGCAACGCAGACATCGCCCAGACCGCCTACATCAGCGAGGCAACGGTGAAGAGCCACATACGCAGCATCCTGGCAAAACTCTCACTCACATCACGTGTGCAGATCGTCGCGCACGCTTACGAGAACGGGCTGCTGCGCTGAGTCGCGCCGACTCGAGGCACGGCGCATCATCACCTCGACTGGCGAGAAGCCTAGCGCCCGGCCCGTGCGACGCGCGGGCGCCGCGATAGATCTAGACCTGATCAACACAGCTGCCCAACGCGCTGAGACCGTGTGCGAGCAGTACCTTCTACGGTGCGCTCTATGGCCCTAGCCGACGTGTGGCATCATGTCCCCACGCCTACCTATGTCTCTTCAGGGGCGAAGCGCTCAGCGAGAACTGACCTCGAAGGTCGCTGTTCAAGCGTCGCGTTGTCCGCACGCGCCAGTGGCCCCGATGCCCTTGTTCGTGCGGTGGAACAGTCGTCGTGTGTCGTGGCGGAGCTGATTGTCAGGGCGCTGAACGCCAGTATGTCTTTCTGTGCATCTCTCGCCCCAACCTGCCCGGCGTCAGACGTCGCACAAGCGCGACCTTGAGGATTTTCAGGACGAGAACGACGCACACGACGGGCAGGACGACAAGGACGATCGAGCCCGCCACCAGTCCCCCGGCGGCGCGTGCCTGTCGTTAGATCTCTTGCAATGGAACACAGGAGACTCTCTCGAGCGGGCTCCGAACGCCGCCGCGAAACCTCGAGGTGACATCGCAGCCCGGGTGAGCGCAACGCCGACTTTCCCGGGGACGGACGCACTCACGCCGAAGACGTTAACTGTTCGAAACATTACAGCATTGCATTAATTTCGTCATGCTGTACTTTATCTAACACAGCGTGCTGCACTGCTGCTCACAGTGGATAAGCGAGTCTTTCCCTCAGCCGTGACGACGCTTTTCTGATCCGTCCGACAAATTTTCGTCCACGTTCTGCCCGATGGTACGACCGAAATGAATGATGAGGAAGTCAATGAGAAGATCACACATGTTCGCGTTGCCCAGCATGTTTGTGGCAACAGCGCTCGTGCTCACAGGATGCTCTGCCACAACCACCGGCGCGACACAGAGCAGTTCGACCCCGGCAGCGGGTGGCGATCTGGTTTTGGCACGTGCGGCCGACGCGATCTCGATGAATAACACCACAACGTTCGACAACAATTCGATCTTCATCTTTGAGCAGATGATGGAGCCGCTCTTCACCGTGACCGACGACGGCCGCGACGTGAAGCCGCTGCTCGCCAAGGATTACACGATCTCCGATGACAACCTGACCTACACGATCAACCTCAAGGACGGGATCGAGTTTTCCAACGGTACGCCGCTCACGGCCAAGGATGTGAAATTCTCGATCGACCAGGACACGAAAACAGCTGAGACGGGCTGGGGTTTCGTGAACGCGGCGATTAACGAGGTGAGCGTCGTTGACGATGCGACGGTGCAGATCACTGTCAAGTACCCGTGGGCACCACTGATCGCAGACCTGTCTATGTTCAGCAACGCCATCGTGCCGGACAACTATGGTGGCGTGTCCGCTGAGGAGTTCTACGCGGCACCCATTGGAACCGGACCGTTCACGTGGGGAGACTGGAAGAAGGGCCAATATCTGAAGCTGCTCAAGAACGACAACTACTGGCAGGACGGGCTTCCCTACCTCGACAGCCTCACGTGGAATGTCGTCCCCGATGCGAACACTCGCAAACTCCAGCTGCAGGGCGGCCAGATCGACGTTATGGAGACGCCTGACTGGTCGAGCTTCGACTCCCTCAAGAGCACCCCTGGAGTCGTGGCCTACGAGTTCCCGTCCACCCAGATTGACTACGTCGCTTTCAACCAAACTCGCCCACCGTTTGATGACGTGCACGTGCGCCGAGCCATCGCGATGGCCATCGATCGCGAGGCCCTCGTGAAGGCGGTGTTGTTTGGACACGGAACAGTCGCCAACTCGCTGCTCTCCCCCGGAACGCCGTATTACGACGCGAACACCAAGGGTCCGGTCTATGACATGGCGGGGGCACGCTCTGAGCTTTCCAAATCCACGGTGCCTGATGGTTTCGAAACGGAACTTCTCATCCGATCCGGCGACGCTAACCAGTCAGCCAATGCGCAGATCCTCCAGGCCTCACTCAAGGAGATCGGGATCACCGTGAACATCAAACAGCTCGATCCAACGGCGAACAAGCAAGCGCGACTCGCTGCCGAGTTTGATATGACGTTCTCGGCATGGACGATGGACATCCCTGACCCTGACCAGTGGACCTCATTTGCAGTGGACCCGGACGGTGGCGCCAACTCCGCATTCACCGCCTACAACAACCCCGAGGTCATCGCCCTGAACAAGGCTGCACAGAAGGAGGTCGATCCGGCCAAGCGCGCCTCACTGTACAGCGACCTTCAGCAGAAGACCGCAGACGACGCCTTCCTTGCCTATATGTACTACTCGCCCTACGCCTTTGCCACGACGGACAAGGTCAAGGGCTTCCAGGTGACCCCGCTCGGCAACTATCACCTGGAGAACGTCTACAAAAGCATCCAGTAGCTATCGTGATCGGGGTGCGGCCGGTTTACCGGTCGCACCCACCCCATTAGGAGGTGGACATTGCTCGAACGATTGAAATTCATCCCAAGTCGGATGGTCCGGGCGGTACCGGTGATCTTTGGAGTGACGATTCTCGTCTTCTTCATGTCCCACCTCTTGCCCGGCGATCCCGCCATAGCGATCCTCGGCGAGCGCGCGACGCCAGATCGAGTCGCCGCGCTGAGAGAGGATCTCGGCCTCAATGAGCCAATCTGGTCGCAGTACTTCCTCTTCCTCTCCCGGCTGGTCACGGGCAACCTTGGGACAAGTCTGACCTACCAAATCCCCGTTCTCGACTTGGTGATCCAAGCCATACCGGTGACCCTGACTCTTCTTGGATTTGCCCTGGCAATCTCGCTCTTGATCAGCGTCCCGCTTGCGTCTCTGGCCGCAACACGACCCGGTGGTAGCCGCGACTTCGGGGTGCGGATATTCACCCTCATCGGTCAAGGGATGCCACAGTTCTGGGTCGGAATCATGCTTATTCTCCTGCTGGCGGTGAAGCTACGCATCTTCCCGGTCGGGGGTTACGGGCAGACAACGCTTGACCATCTGTATTACCTATTTTTACCCGCACTCACACTCGGTATCTCTATGTCCCCCACCGTGATCCGGAGCCTGCGCGCATCAGCAATTAGCGTCCTTGGTTCCGACTACGTCGCGACCGCACGATCCAAGGGAAGTGCGGGCGGCACCCTCATGCGCCAGCATGTCCTGCGCAATGCGGCCATCCCGACGGTGTCCATCATCGGAGTCAACCTCGGCTACTTGGTCGGTGGTTCGATCGTGATCGAGAAGGTGTTCGCGATTCCTGGGCTTGGCTCGCTTATGCTCAACGCCATCTTCACCCGAGATTTCCCCACCATCCAAGCAGTCACGCTGTTCGTGGCTCTCTTCGTTGTGATCGTGGGCATTCTCACCGATGTTGCCTATACCGTACTTGACCCCCGAGTATCCCTCGGACGCGGAGGGATGAACTCGTGACTTTACTATCGATGATGTATTCGCGCGTCACGGGCAAGCCCCAGGAACGTCGTTCTCGAACGCTCAAACCCTGGTATCGCAACGGGCCCTTGGTTGCCGGGATGATCATCATTGGTGGCCTCATCGTCATCGCTGCGCTCGCGCCCGTGATCGCGCCGTACGATCCGATTCAGCAGAACCTGCTCAATACACTCCAAAAACCTGGCGCCGAGCATTGGCTCGGTACAGACAAGTTTGGACGGGACGTTCTATCCCGCCTCATCTGGGGAGCACGCGTCGACCTGAGAATTGGGTTCCTGGCGGTGCTCATTCCGTTCGTCTTCGGTTCGATCGTCGGGGCGCTCGCGGGGTATTTCGGCGGCTGGTTCGACGCCGTCGTCATGCAGATCGTCGACATATTCTTCGCCTTTCCCTTCTACGTCATGGTCATCGTCTTGGTCTTCATTTTCGGGTCCGGTGAGGCAAGCATCTACTTGGCAATCGCGGCCGTTTCGTGGGTTTCTTACGCCAAGATCGTGCGCGGGGAAGTCATCGTCGCCAAGAACCAAGATTGGGTGGTTGCTGCGCGGCTGGGTGGAATGTCACATGCACGTGTTCTCGGTCGTCACATCGGCCCCAACGTTCTCTCTCAGTCGATCATCTACGGGATGAGCGACATCGTCATGGACATCATGGCGGTCGTAACCCTCGGTTACCTTGGACTCGGCATTGCCCCGCCGACCCCGGAGTGGGGAAGCATGATCCTTGATGGCCAAGAGTTCATCACCACGCAATGGCAGCAGGCGACCATTCCCGGGCTGGCGGTCGTCATCACGAGTCTGGGCCTGTCGTGGCTTGGTGACGGCCTGTCAGATCATCTCGATCCGAACCGGAGGAAATGACCATGAGCGAATCCCCCCTGCTCCGCGTCGAGGGCCTGACCCTGGGCGTCGTGCGCAAAGGACGTGAACCGGTCGCTCTCGTCGACGACGTCTCGTTCAGTGTCTCCCGTGGAGAGCGCTTCGGGATCGTCGGAGAGTCCGGGTCGGGCAAATCCTTGACTTTACGTGCGATCGCTGGGCTGCTTCCCTCTGGAGTCGATGTCCTGTCCGGAGAGATCTCGTACAACGGTGAGGACCTTCGACGTCTGCCGGCAGCCCGGCGTCGTGCCTTCATGGGACCTGAGATTTCTATGATTTTTCAGGAGCCTATGACTGCGCTCAACCCGGTGATGCGCGTCGGGCGGCAGATCGCGGAAGGGCCACGCCGACACCTTGGTCTCTCAAACGCTGAGTCAATGGATCTCGCTGTCCAGATGATGGCAGCAACGGGCATTCCTGATCCCGCCCGTCGGGCTCTGGCGTACCCCCATGAGCTTTCCGGTGGCTTGCGTCAACGCATCATGATCGCCATGGCGCTGTCGTGCAAACCCAAGCTGATTCTCTGCGACGAGCCAACAACGGCGCTCGACGTCACCGTTCAACATCAGGTACTCCGAGTGCTCGAGAAACTCTGTTCCGACTTCGGTACCTCCTTGATTTTTGTCACTCACGACCTTGCTGTCGTGAATCAAACGTGCAGCGCTGTCGCGGTGATGTATGCAGGCCACATCATTGAGTCGGGGCCCGTGCGTAGCGTATTCACTGCTCCACGGCATCCGTACACGGAAGGTCTCCTTCGCTCTGCACCCGACTTCGATCAGCCGGATCGCGAGCTGGTGTCAATTCCCGGATTCCCTCCGAATCTGGCTGATCGTCCCGTGGGATGCGCCTTTGCTCCGCGATGCCCTTATGTGCAATCGGGTTGCCTCATCTCCGCCCCCACTCTCGACCACGTCACGGCGGACGAGCGGGTGGCGTGCTTCGAGTCCACGACAGTCTCATTGGGGGTGGCATCATGAAGAATGAAACTGTCCTGAGCGCGCACGGTATCTCAAAGGTCTATCGTGCCGGCACGGCCAAAACTGCGCTCACAGCGCTCGACGGGGTTGACCTCGAGCTGCGGCGGGGCGAGGTTCTGGCGCTCGTCGGCGAGTCCGGGTCTGGCAAATCAACACTCGCCAAAATCCTCGTCGGCAGTGTGACGCAGACCACCGGTGAGCTTGACTTCGGAGGCTCCCCCCTTCCTCTCCGGCGCGATGGGAAGTTGACCCGTCGCATCCAAATGGTCTTTCAAGATCCTTACTCGTCGCTCAACCCACGAATGAGCGTCGGGGCGGTTCTCTCAGAACTATTGCTCCTGCACCGCATCGTTCCACGCCGGGAGGTGAGGGCTGAAAGCATTCGGATCCTCAATCTGGTTGGGCTCGAGGAAGATGCCCTCGACGCCTACCCCAGCCAGTTCTCGGGCGGACAGCGTCAACGACTCGCAATAGCCCGAGCCCTGATCGTGAGGCCGGAGATCCTCATCGCCGACGAGCCGGTCTCGGCTCTGGATGTCTCGGTACAGGCCACGATTCTTGAACTTCTCGCCAACCTGCAAAGGGATCTGGGCCTCAGCATCCTCTTCGTGGCCCATAACCTGGCAGTCGTGCAACACCTGAGCCAACGCGTGGCCGTGATGTACTTGGGGCGCATCGTTGAGATTGCCGACACTGCCGAGCTCTTCGCGAATCCACAGCATCCGTACACACGAGCGCTGATCGCATCGATCCCGCGAATGACTGTCGGGAGTGTGAACGACGGGTTCGTCCCTGACGGCGATCCGCCGAGCCCGTATAACCTGCCGAGCGGATGCCGCTTTCATCCTCGGTGCGCCATCGCAATAGATGAGTGCCGCACGAGTGACCCGCAGCTGACTTCTGTCGGACCGGCCCATGTGGCCGCATGTATCCGCAGTAACGAACTCATTCCGCTACAAGTACCAACCAACAACCAGGAGGAATCGTGAAGGCATGGATCTCATTCGACATGGAGGGTGTCGCGGGAATCGTGGACTGGGACCAGTGCCGTCCCGGCACTTCTGGTTATGCGCTCGGCTGCGCCCTTCTCCAGGACGAAGTAAACGCTGTCATCGACGGTGCGATCGCGGGCGGCGCAACGGAAATTGTGCTGAACGACTCCCACAGCACGATGTCGAACTTGGATCCGCGCAAAATAGCCGGTGAGGCGCAGTACATTTCCGGTCGTCACAAGCCGATGTATATGATGCAGGGCCTGGACGAGACTTTTGACGCGATTTTCTTCGTTGGATACCATGGTTCGATTTCTGGGCAGCCGAGCGTGCTCTCACACACCTACAATCCTGAAGTGTTCTCATCAGCTCGAATCAACGGGAACATGGTCGGCGAGAGCGGCATCAATGCTCTTGTGGCGGAGCACTATGGGGTGCCAATCGCATTCGTTTCCGGGGACGCCGTGACCCATCTCGAAACGAGCCCGTTCGCGTCGGGCGCCGTTAACGTGGTGACGAAAGAGTCCATCACCCGCTTCAGTGCCCGAAATTTGCATCCGGTCGAATCGTGCCGGTTACTCCGCGCGGGAGCTGAGGAAGCCATGCGCAGAGTTTCACGTCATGAGGTTCCTGTGCCAGGAATTGCGGCACCGGTCACCCTCGATTTGGAGTTTCAGACGGCCGATATGGCCGACGTTGCAACGTGGGCACGGGGAACCGAGCGCACGGGCACACGCTCCGTACGGATCCAGGATGATAATTTGCTCCACATGTTCCGGTCATTCGTCGCGGTGAACTACGTCACACGGCAGGCCGGTGGACGATGAGTGTGCTCGGAATGGCACCGCTCACCGTTCATGACATCACTCCCTCAGCGGATGGCTACGCACTGGTGCTGCACGGCGGTGCCGGAGGTCGCGTTGAGGAACTTTCCCTGGAAGAGCAAGGCCGGTACGGCGAGGGTCTCGCTGCTGCCTTCCGCGCTGGCGAGGAAATTCTTCAGGCGAACGGGAGCGCCCTCGACGCCGTGTGCGCGACGGTGATCTCGCTGGAAAATAATCCTCTCTTTAACTCAGGGTTAGGCGCAGCCCTGACGGCAACAGGAAAAGCAGAGCTCGATGCCGCGATTATGACCGGAGATGGCCGAGCAGGTGCGATCGCAGCGTCCCGACACGCGAAGAACCCGATCCTCGTGGCGCGCAAGGTGATGGAAGATTCCGAACACGTGCTTCTTGTTGGCCCAAGCGAATCACTCGTCAAAGGTTGGGGACTTGAGACCGTTTCGCCGGAGTACTTTGTCACGCCGGCCCGTGTGCGTCAACTCGCCGGCGTGCAAGCGCGAACAGTTGAGGCGAGCCGGCACGGCACTGTCGGCGCAGTCGCTGTCGATCGTCACGGACGGGTAGCGGCGGCAACCTCAACCGGTGGCATGGTCAATCAGCGGGACGGACGCGTTGGGGACACCCCGGTCATCGGAGCGGGTACGTTCGCGCGCGATGGTGTCGTCGCTGTCTCCTGCACCGGGGAAGGAGAGGCGTTCATCGAAGGAGTCGTTGCACACGAGATCGCTTCGCGTATGCGCCACGGTGGGTCTGATCTGGCCGCAGCCGTCGGCGACACCATCATCGCTGAGCTCGACAGCCGAGGCGCATCCGGAGGGATCATTGCCGTTGGAGCAGATGGGCACGTCGTCGTTGCACACAACTCCCCGGCAATGTTCGCTGGATACCGCGCTAATTCAATCGTGGTCACACTTACCTAATGAGATTGGAAGTCCGATCGTGATCAAGATCAAGGACGAAATCTTCGCTCACATGGACGAGCTGAGTCCCGCGGAGAAAAAAGTTGCCCGAGCGCTGCTCGCCGACTACCCAAGCGTCGGGCTCGCGAGCGCTGCTGCGCTCTCAAAAGCGGCGGGGACAAGCACCCCGACCGTGCTGCGCCTCGTGTCTCGCCTCGGCCTCCATAACTTTGCCGAGTTCCAGCAACACTTACGTGATGAGATCAGTCACCAGGTGAACAGTCCGCTCAGCCGAGCCACAGACAGCCTCGACCGAACGGAGACGAGTGCCCTGCAAACGTCCATTGCGGAGCGCGTGGCAATTGCTGACCGCTTGTCATCAACGGTTCCGCCGACTGAATTCGATGCCGCGGTCGAGCTACTTGGTGCGAGCGCGAGGAACGTGGTCATCTGTGGAGGTTATTTCTCTCGCCACATCGCAAACATTCTTTCCCTCCAGCTCAATCAGATTAGGGCGGGAGTCGACTATGCGGCCGAACCCCTCGGCAAGGACATCAGTAAATACCTCGATCTACGGAAGGACTCAGTGGTGGTCATCTTCGACTTGCGACGCCACGAGCAGGCAGCCGCGCAGGTCGCATCGCTGGCAAAAAAGCAAGGGGCGAGCGTCATCGTCATCACCGATGAGGACCCGTCACCGAGCGCAGAACATGCCGATATAGTGCTTCCCGTCGCCTTGGGTGGCGTGCCGTTCGACTCCTTCGCCGGGGTACTCGTGCTGGTCGAGTGCCTCGTTGAGGGAGTGTTCGCTCTTCGCGGCCCGAACGCCCTGGAGAGGATGTCCCGCTGGGAGGAAACCGTGCAGATCAACCGCTCCTTCCGCCCAGGTGAATCTGATGGCATGTGGGGCGGCGACCATGAGTAGCAGCGGTGACCTTCAGGGACTAACCGCCGTGGTTACCGGCACGGCACAGGGCATTGGAACGGCGATCGCGGCGCAGCTACGCGAGTCGGGAGCAATCGTCGTCGGGGTAGATAAGGATACTGTCGACCTGTCAGACCCTCGAGCTGTCGCCGACTTCTTTTCTGAACTCCACGCCGTAGACATCCTGGTCAACAACGCCGGTGGGGTCTGCGGGCAGACCCACACTCCAATCGACGAGCTTTCCGACACTGCATGGAATGAGGTCTTTGGGGCAAACCTGCAAACAACATTCAACTGCACGCGTGCGGCCGCCTCACACATGAAGAAGCGCGGTTTTGGCCGAATCGTGACAATTTCCTCAGGCGCGGGCCGAAGTGTGAGTCTCACCGGAATCCAGGCGTACGCCACGGCCAAGGCTGCGCAGATTGGTTTCACACGGCAGCTGGCCCACGAACTCGGCCCTTTCGGCATCACGGTCAATTGCGTCGCTCCAGGATTTGTCATCTCTAACCCGAGTACCAAGGCCCAGTGGGATTCCTATGGGGAAGATGGGCAACGAGCTCTTGTCGAGAAGATCGCTACCCGGCGCACGGGGACCCCCGACGACATCGCGCGCGCTGTTGACTTCTTCGTTTCCCCCTCCGCGTCGTGGATCAGCGGTCAAACACTCTCTGTCGACGGCGGTCACTCGCTTTTCTGAACGACTCAGCAAAGGATCAACATGCGCGATAGAGATGCCGGTTCTGCGAACACTGATCTGCTCGCGCACCTCGGCGAGCGCTACTTCACGGCGCAGCACACCCTGGATCCATACAACGCGACCCTGCTGGGGTTGCAGGACTTCGACCATCTCGCCGGCGACCCGTCCAGCGACGCGAGCGAGGCGGCAGAGGCGGAATTCGGGAGCATTGCCAGAGAGCTCACCACCGTCAGTCATGACGCGCTCGATGATTCTGGTCGTGTCGACTATCAAGTTCTCGAGACATTGAACGACGGGGCACGATCGGATGCGAGGCACTCGCTGTGGGCGGCAAACGCATCCGCCAAAAGCTATGTCAGCCGACAGGCGCTGATCTTCCAGGCGATACCGGCGATGACAATAATCGACAACGACGGCGCCGAGCGGTATCTCAGCCGCCTCTCCGGCGTTGGCGCTGTTCTCGATGCCCTGGGTGAGCGTTATCTGTTGGAGGCAGACCGCGGACGGCTGCCAACGGCAATCGGCGTCACGCACTCGATCCAGCAACTTGAGGGCTACCTGGCGTTACCCGTTGACACGGATGCGCTCTTGTCACCCACGAATTCAACGCACGTTCGGGACGCAGCTCGCGCCATCCTAGAAGACAGTGTTCGCCCAGCCATGGCCGATCTCGCTCGCACGCTGAAGACACAGCTGCTCCCCCGGTCGCGCGGAGACGATCTCGTCGGAATTTGTTACATCCCTAACGGGGATGTTGCCTACATCGATGCGGCCAAGCGGCACACGACGTCCACACTCGCCCCGCAGGCCATCCACCAATTGGGCCTCGATCTACTCGCTGAGTTAGAGACACGGTGGAGCGAGATCGGGCAACGTGCGCTCGGCGTCAGTGACTTCGCATCGATCGCCAGTCGAATGCGTGACGATCCATCGTTGCGGTTCCGCAACCGTGAGCAGATCGTGGAGGTCGCCGAACACGCACTTGCTCGGGCGGAAGAGAAACGGAGCGACTATTTTCCGTCTTACGATATCCCCGACTGCATCATCGAAGAGATCAACCCGATCGATGCCGAACACACCGCCTTGGCTTACTACCGTCCACCCGCCGCGGACGGGAGCCGACCAGGAGCGCACTGTCTCCTCACCTCGGAGCCAACAACCCGATACCGCTATGAGTACGAGGCTCTCGCGTTCCACGAATCTACTCCGGGGCACCACTTGCAGCTCGCCACAGCGCAGACACTCCCGATTCCCCGATACCGCCGCTACCTCGACACCGAAGTCTGCGGATTCGTCGAAGGCTGGGGGCTGTACGCCGAACAGTTGGCCGACGAGATGGGCTTGTACAGCAACGATGTGCAGCGCTTAGGAATGTTGTCCTTTTCGGCATTACGCGCGTGCCGACTTGTCATCGATACCGGGATACACCACATGGGATGGTCGAGAGAGAAAGCCCGCCAATTCATGTGGGACCACACCGTCACAACAGCAGGCAACGTGCGAAATGAGGTAGACCGCTACATCGCGTGGCCTGGTCAAGCCCTTGCGTACGCTGTCGGAAAACAGCAAATTCTCCGCTTTCGTTCTAGGGCCCAGGCCGCACTTGGAGCCAAATTCTCTCTCTCTGATTTCCACG
>Ga0209023_10003271_pt1 | contig 19457 bp, 24 predicted proteins | sample LakOneMetagenome_FD_187468 | JGI IMG/M metagenome (GOLD analysis project Ga0209023, IMG submission 187468) | Freshwater and sediment microbial communities from Lake Erie, Canada (SPAdes) (version 2) | ecosystem: Environmental > Aquatic > Freshwater > Lentic | place: Lake Erie, Canada...
GTCGGTGTCTGCGCGTGCGGACGAAGCCGCCGAAGTCCAGCGCCTCTACTATGCGGGCCAGGCGGATGCCGCCTCGCAGCGCGCCGACGAGTATCTGGCCAAGCACCCGAAGGACGCGCCGGTGCGCTTCATCAAAGGCGTGATGCTGGCCGACGCGAAGCGCGACGCCGAAGCGATTGCGCTGTTCCAGAAGATCAGCGAGGACTATCCCGACCTGGCCGAGCCGTACAACAACCTCGCGGTGCTCTATGCCGGCGCGGGGGACTACGAGCGGGCGCGCACGACGCTCGAACTCGCGTTGCGCACCAACCCGTCGTATGCGACTGCGCACGAGAATCTGGGCGACGTCTATGGTGCGCTCGCCGCCCAGTCGTATGCGCGCGCGCTGAAGTTCGAACCTGCCAATACCAGCGTGCCGCCGAAACTGGCGATCGTCCGTGAGCTCTACAAACGCTCCGGCCGCACCGCATCCACCGCGGCACTGACCGCTCAACCGAAGTAAGTCTTCAGGAGGCGCTCCACATGACGCGTTCGTTGTTCGGTTTCCCTGCCGGGAGGGCCCTCGCCGCCACGGCGCTGATGATGGGCGTCGCCTTCGCGGCGCACGCGCAGAAGGTCAGGCTCTCGACCTCGGCCGGCGACATCGTCATCGAGCTCGATGCGGCCAAGGCGCCGAAGACGGTCGAGAACTTCGTGACCTACGTGAAGGCCGGCCAGTACAACGGCACGATCTTTCATCGCGTGATCCCGACCTTCATGATCCAGGGCGGCGGCATGACCGCGGACATGAAAGAGAAATCCACCCGTGCGCCGATTCCGCTGGAGAGCCGCAACGGCCTGTCCAACGTGCGCGGCAGCGTCGCGATGGCGCGCACCAACGACCCGAACTCCGCCACGGCGCAGTTCTTCATCAACGTCAAGGACAACGACCGCCTCGACGCCGCCAACGCCCGCGACGGCAACGGCTACGCGGTCTTCGGCAAGGTCGTCGCCGGCATGGACGTTGTCGACAAGATCCGCGACGTGCCCACCGGCAGCAAGGGCATGCACGACGACGTGCCGCTGACGCCCATCACGATCAACAAGGCCACTCTGGAGAAATGAGCATCATGGGAACGCAAGTCGACATCAACACCAGCAAGGGCAACATCCGCGTCGAGCTCGACGAGGCCAAGGCCCCCATCTCGTCGAAGAACTTCCTCGAGTACGTCGACGCCGGCCAGTACGACGGCACGGTCTTTCACCGCGTCATCCCCGGCTTCATGATCCAGGGCGGCGGCTTCGAACCGGGGATGCGTCAGAAGGCGACGAAGGCCCCGATCACGAACGAGGCCAACAACGGCCTGAAGAACGACAAGTACACGCTGGCGATGGCGCGCACTTCGGTGCCGCACTCCGCAACGTGCCAGTTCTTCATCAACGCGACCAACAACAACTTCCTGAACTTCACGGCCGAGACCGCATCGGGCTGGGGCTACGCGGTCTTCGCGAAAGTCGTGTCGGGCAGCGACGTGGTCGATGCGATCGAAGGCGTGAAGACCGGCAACCGCGGCGGGCACGGCGACGTCCCGCTCGAGGATGTCGTGATTCTCAGCGCCAAGCGCGTCGCCTGAGGACCGCGCGATGATGGAGCTCGCCGCGCCGCCGGCGTGGCGCTGCATCGACTTCATCAGCGACCTGCACCTCGCGCAGGACACACCGCGGACCTACGCCGCGTGGCGCGACTACCTGCTGCGCACCGATGCCGATGCGGTGTTCATCCTCGGCGACCTGTTCGAGGCCTGGATCGGTGACGACGCGCGCCTGCAGGGCTTCGATGCGCAGGCGACCGCGGTGCTGCGCGAGGCGGCCGCGCGACGGCCGATCGCCTTCATGGTCGGCAACCGCGATTTCCTGCTCGGGGCCGCGATGCTGGAGGACTGCGGTATCCGCGCGCTGGACGATCCGTGCGTGGTGTGCGCATTCGATCAGCGCGTGCTGCTCACGCACGGCGACGCGTGGTGCCTTGCCGATGTCGAGTACCAGCAGATCCGGCGCCGGGTGCGCGATCCGGCGTGGCAAGCGCAAGCCCTCGCCCAGCCGATCGCGCTGCGCCGTCAGATCGCCGGGCAGTTGCGGGCGCAGAGCGAGTTGCGCGCGGCCGACCATCAAGGACCGTGGGCCGACATCGACGTGCCGACCGCACTGCGGGCCTTGGCCGATGCGCGCGCCGACACGCTCGTCCATGGACACACGCATCGACCGGCCACCGCGGAGCTCGCGCCCGGACTGACCCGGCACGTGCTCAGCGACTGGGAGCTCGACCACGCCACCCGCGCCGAGGTGCTGCGCTGGCAGGACGGGACTTGGCACCGCCTGTCGCCGGCCGCCGCCACCGCTGCGGCCTGAGCGCGCCATGCTCGACTGGCTCAAGCGCAAGCGCGACGCGCGCACCCTGGAGAGGCGCGCAATCCCGGACACGTTGTGGCGGATGACGCTCGCGCGCTTCCCGTTTCTGGCCGCGCGCAACGACGCAGACCTCGCTCAGCTGCGCGAGTTGACGACGCTGTTTCTCGCGCAGAAGGAGTTCACTGGCGCGGGCGGATTGATCGTCGATGATCCGATGGCCGTGGCGATCGCCGCGCAGGCCTGCCTGCCGATCCTGAAGCTCGGGCTCGAGTGGTACGACGGCTTCGTCGGCATCGTCGTGCACGCCGACGTGGTCGTCGCGCAGCGCAGCCACGTCGACGACGACGGCATCGTGCACGAGTACGAAGAAGAGCTGTCCGGCGAAGCGATGCACGGTGGGCCGGTGATGCTGTCGTGGGTCGATGTCGACGAAGCGGCCGAGTGGGCTGCCGAGGGCTACAACGTCGTGATCCACGAGTTCACGCACGTCCTGGACATGCGCGACGGCGACGCCGACGGCGTGCCGCCGCTGCCCGACCGCGGGGCACGGGAAGAATGGATACGGGTGCTCGACAGCGAGTACGACGAGTTCTGCGAGCGCGTGGATGCGGGCGCGCAGACCCTGCTCGATCCGTACGCCGCGCAGGCCGTCGAAGAGTTCTTCGCCGTCGCGTCCGAGGCATTCTTCGTCGCCGCACAGGACTTTCGCGCCGAGCATCCTCGGCTGTACGCGCTGCTGCGCGGGTTCTTCAAGCAGGATCCCGCGGCGCCCTACGCCTAGCGCCCCGCGCGCAAGTCATTCGCCACGAACAAAGGGGCCCGAGGGCCCCTTTGGATTTGCGCGCACTCGGCGTTCGTCAGGCCGTCGCCGCCTCGGCTTTCGGCTTGTCGATCTTCTTCGCCGGCTGGATGTCGAGCACCGGCTTGCCGTCGTCGTCGATGTCCACCGTCAGGCGCCCGCCGTCGACCAGCCGTCCGAACAGCAATTCGTCGGCCAGCGCGCGACGGATCGTGTCCTGGATCAGCCGCTGCATCGGCCGCGCGCCCATCAGCGGGTCGAAGCCCTTCTTCGCCAGGTGCTTGCGCAACCCGTCGGTGAACGTGACCTCGACCTTCTTCTCGGCGAGTTGGCTCTCGAGCTGCAACAGGAACTTGTCGACGACGCGCAGGATGATCTCTTCGTCCAGCGCCTTGAAGCTCACGATCGCGTCGAGCCGGTTGCGGAACTCGGGCGTGAACAGGCGCTTGATGTCGCCCATCTCGTCGCCCTGCTCGCGCGCGGTCGTGAAACCGATCGTCGCCTTGTTCATCGTCTCCGCGCCCGCGTTGGTCGTCATGATGATGATGACACTGCGGAAGTCGGCCTTGCGTCCGTTGTTGTCGGTCAGCGTGCCGTGGTCCATCACCTGCAGCAGCACGTTGAAGACATCCGGATGCGCCTTCTCGATCTCGTCGAGCAGCAGCACGGCATGCGGCTTCTTCGAGATCGCCTCGGTCAGCAGGCCGCCCTGGTCGAAGCCGACATAGCCCGGCGGCGCGCCGATCAGCCGGCTCACCGCATGGCGCTCCATGTACTCGCTCATGTCGAAGCGAATCAGCTCGACGCCCAGGATGTAGGCGAGCTGCTTGGCGACCTCGGTCTTGCCAACGCCGGTCGGGCCGCTGAACAGGAACGAGCCGATCGGCTTGTCCGGCCGACCCAGGCCCGAGCGCGCCATCTTGATCGCCGCGGCGATCGCCTCCACCGCCGGCTCCTGGCCGAACACGACGCTGTTCAGGTCGCGATCGAGCGTCTTGAGCTTGCCGCGATCGTCGGTCGACACGCTCGCGGGCGGGATGCGCGCGATCTTCGCGACGATCTCTTCGACCTCGTTGCGCGTGATCGTCTTCTTCTGCTTGCTCTTGGGCAGGATGCGTTGCGCCGCACCGGCCTCGTCGATCACGTCGATCGCCTTGTCCGGCAGGTGCCGATCGTTGATGTACTTCGCCGAGAGCTCGGCCGCGGCCTGCAGCGCACCGACCGCGTACTTGACGCTGTGATGCTCCTCGAAGCGCGACTTCAAGCCCTTCAGGATCTCGATCGTCTGCTCGACCGACGGCTCGATCACGTCGACCTTCTGGAAGCGCCGCGACAGCGCCGCATCCTTCTCGAAGATGCCGCGGTACTCGGTGAACGTGGTCGCGCCGATGCACTTCATCGTGCCCGAGCTCAGCGCCGGCTTCAGCAGGTTGCTCGCGTCGAGCGTCCCGCCCGAGGCTGCACCGGCGCCGATCAGCGTGTGGATCTCGTCGATGAAGAGGATCGCGTTCGGCTGATCCTTCAGGTGCTTCAGCACGCCCTTCAGGCGCTGCTCGAAGTCGCCGCGGTACTTCGTGCCCGCGAGCAAGGCGCCCATGTCGAGCGAATACACCGTCGAGTCGGCCAGGATCTCCGGCACGTCGGACTGCGTGATGCGCCACGCCAGCCCTTCGGCGATCGCGGTCTTGCCGACGCCGGCCTCGCCGACCAGCAGCGGGTTGTTCTTGCGCCGGCGGCACAGGATCTGGATCACGCGCTCGACCTCGTGCTCGCGGCCGATCAGCGGATCGATCTTGCCGTCGCGCGCGAGCTGGTTCAGGTTCTGCGTGAACTGATCCAGCGGCGAGCCCTTGCCATCGCCCTCTTCCTTCTCGGCGTTCTCGCTGCTGCCGCTGCCATCGCTCGGCTTGGCCGGCTCCGGCGGGTCGCTCTTCTTGATGCCATGGGCGATGAAGTTCACCACGTCCAGGCGCGTCACGCCCTGCTGGTGCAGGTAGTAGACCGCGTGCGAATCCTTCTCGCCGAAGATCGCGACCAGCACGTTGGCGCCGGTCACTTCCTTCTTGCCGCTGCCGGTGGACTGCACGTGCATGATCGCGCGCTGGATCACGCGCTGGAAGCCCAGCGTCGGCTGTGTGTCGACCTCGTCGGTGCCGCCGACCGTGGGCGTGTTCTCCTTGATGAAGCCGAGCAGGCTCTTGCGCAGGTCGTCACCGTTGGCCGAACAGGCACGCAGCACCTCGGCCGCGGAGGGGTTGTCGAGCAGCGCCATCAGCAGGTGCTCGACGGTGATGAATTCGTGGCGCTGCTGGCGCGCCTCGACGAACGCCATGTGCAGGCTGACTTCAAGTTCCTGGGCAATCATGCGGCCTCCATAATGCATTGAAGCGGGTGGCCACCGCGGCGGGCGGCGGCCAGCACCAATTCGACTTTCGTCGCTGCGACGTCTTTCGTGTAGACGCCGCAGACGCCGCGCCCGTCATGGTGAATCTTCAACATGATCTGGGTCGCGGTTTCGAGGTCGCGTTTGAAGTACTCCTGCAGCACCATCACGACGAACTCCATCGGCGTGTAGTCGTCGTTGAGCAGGACCACCTGGTACATGCGTGGCGGTTCGGTCTTCTGCGTCTGACGCTCCGCCACGACCGCGCCCTGCCCGTCGTCGGGACGAGGGCTGACCACGGGTGGCGTGGGCGGTGCAGCGGGTTGGTCGGGCATGGAACGATTCTATCGAGTTGGGGCGCAGACGACACGCCACGGGACGCCCGTCGCGTGTCGCAAAGCCACGTTATCACCGTTCCAATATTGCGCGTCCGCGCCGTTTCGCAAGGCCTCGAATTGCACGCGGCATCGCACGCATCTCGTCTTGACAGTCGATTTCGGCCGGCCACAAAATGTGAACCGCGTCACGAATGCTGGATCGCGTTGGGGAGACACCATGACCACCGGCACCGTCAAATGGTTCAACGATGCGAAGGGTTTCGGATTCATCGAACCCGAAGGTGGCGGAGAGGATGTCTTCGCCCATTTCTCCGCCATCCAGATGGACGGCTTCCGCACCCTGAAGCAAGGCGGCAGGGTGCGCTTCGAGGTGGTGCAGGGGCCTAAGGGTCAGCTCGCGCAGAACATCGCAGCGATCGACAGCCCCGACGGGGCGCTGCCCCTGGAGGCACCGGGCGCTCCCGCGCCCTGAATGATGCTGGCGCTCAGGCGGTGACGCGGTTGCCGCCGCTGGCTGTGCTCTGCCCGCTCGAGCGCGCCGTGTCGACGCTCCACGCGCCGGCACCGACCGCGCTGAACATCAGGAACACGAACGAGAACAGCACCGCCAGTTCGCCCTGATTCAGCATCGGGGTCAGCACCCCGCCCCGGGAGGCGTGCGCCATGAAGTACGCGACCGCCATGAAGCCCGAGAGCACGAAGGCGACCGGACGCGTGTACCAGCCGATCAGCAGCATGAGGCCGCCGACGAGTTCGAGCGCACCCGCCACGCCCATCAGCGACAGCGGCTGGAAGCCGTCGAACATCGCCACGTGCGGCAGGCCGAAGAATTTGGCGCTGCCGTGCTGGATGAAGAGGTAGGCGGTGACGATGCGCAGCAGCGCCAGCGCTTGGGATGCGTACTTGTTGGTCACGATGAAGACTCCTTGAATGTGACGTGAGAGGGATAAGGAACGGAGGACGCGCTGGTTCAACCGAACCGGAACGCCGACACGGTGGCCCCGAGCACTCGATCCTCGAAGACCTTGGTGCCGCGATCCGCGCCGGCGGCGCCGGCGGCCACCATCAACGGCAGCAGGTGCTCCTCGCGTGGGTGCGAGGCGCGCGCCGCGGGCGCGGACGCCCAGTCGATCAGCGCTGCGTCGCGCGCTTGCGGACTCGACGCGGTGACCGCGCCGGTCAGCCAGTCGTCGAACTGCTTGGACGGCACGGCCGCACCGGGCCCGAACATCCGCATGTTGTGAAAGCTCATCCCGGTGCCGACGACCAGCACCCCTTCGTCCCGCAACGGTGCGAGGGCCGCCCCGGCACGCAGATGCACCGCGGGATCCAGGTCCGCGCGCAGCGAGATCTCGACGACCGGGACGTCGGCGTCCGGCAGCACCAGCATGAACGGAATGAACACGCCGTGATCCAGGCCACGCTCGGCGTCGGCACTGGTCGCGAGGCCCGCACCTTCGAGCAAGCTGCGCACGCGGCCGGCCAGCTCGGGCGAGCCCGGTACCGGGTATTGCAAGTGGTAGGTGTGCGCGGGAAAGCCGTAGTAGTCGTACAGCAGCGTCGGCTGGCGCGCGGTGTTGACGGCGAACGTCCGCTCTTCCCAATGGCCGGAGACGATCACGACGGCCGTCGGCCTTTCGGGCAGCGTGGCCACGATGCCGCGCAGGAATGCGGCCATCGGATCCCACATGCCGGGCGCGCCGCGCGACTCCATGAAGAAGCACGGACCCCCGCCGTGCGGCAGATAGAAGGTGGGCTGGCGGATCGTGGCACTCATGATGCCCAGAAGCGTAGAGGTTTCTTATTGATTGATCAATATCGATACAGTAGACGCTTCGTTTCCAATTTGGAAACTTTGGGGCTTCACCAATGGACACCTTGCAAAGCCTGCGCGTCTTTCGCGAAGTGATCGACAACGGCAGTTTCGTGGCAGCCGCCCATCGGTTGGGCTTGTCGACCGCGATGGCCAGCAAGCACGTCGCACACCTCGAACGCCAACTCGGCGCGCGCTTGTTGAACCGCACCAGCCGTCACCTGAGCCTCACCGAGGCGGGCGAGGTCTATCTGGAGCAATGCCGCGAGGCGCTGGACTCGCTGCAGGCGGGCGAGGCGGCGATCGGCTTGCGCCAGGAGGCCCCGCGCGGCGTCCTCAAGGTGACCGCGCCGGTGTGGTGCGCGAATCGCCGCTTCGCCGAGGTGCTCGCCGCATATCGCGCGCAGCAGCCGGAGGTCGTCGTCGACATCCGACTCGAAAACCGCCGCGTGGATCTGGTCGAGGAAGGCTACGACCTGGCGCTGCGCGTCACCCGCGATCCCGGGCCAAGCCTCATCGTCAGGCCGCTTTGCACATTGCAGTTTCACCTGGTCGCCGCGCCGGCGCTGTTCAAGCGCGAGGGGCGCCCGCGCAGCCCCGCGGACGCAGAACGGCTGAGCGCCATCCTGCCGACGTACGTCAATCTCGAGGGCCTGGAGCTGACCGGCCCGAACGGCAAGGCGCGTGTCCGACTGACCGCCGCGATGAAGAGCGACGACACCAACCTCGCCTACCATGCGGTGCACGCCGGGTTGGGCATGGCCTTCCTGCCCGACTGGCTCGTCGGCGAGGACCTCAAGCGTGGCGATCTCAAGCGCGTGCTGCCCGGCCATGAGACGCCGCGCGCGACGCTCTACGCCGCCTACACGAGTCGCAAGTACCTGACCGCGAAGGTGCGCAGCTTCATCGATTTCTTCTCGGCCGCGCTTGCCACCGAGTGAGTCCTATTCGCGCTGGCGGCGCTGTCCTACAGCGACGCCGTGGACGATGCCCGAGACTGCGGACTCCATTCACCGGAAGCATCGACATGCACGCACAAAGCTCGAAGAAGACCCCTGCCAAACAGCCCGCGCCGCAACCCGCGGTGACGCCTGCCGAGTGGGTGCGCCGGTTCGCCGATTGCCTGATGCTCTTGCATCCGAACACGGTGGCGTCGGTCGTCGCGCGTCATGTCGCGGCAACGAATCCGCGCGACAGCGAGTTGCCGCCCGAGGAGGCGGCGCTGAAGTTCATGTTCGAGCAGCCGCTGGTGGACGAGGCGGGGCTTCCGCACCATTGAGCTCGAACGTTCAATGCCTCGCCGTGGCGGCGCCGACACCAAAAGTCGTCTCATCGATGAACGCGATCAACTCCGCGACGACGACGTCCTGCACCGGCCCCATGCCCGGCAGGTAGTCGCCTTCGAGTTCCGGACTCGCCAGCGTCCTGTCCCCGGCGTGCACCCAGGCGCGGATGTACAAACGGGATTCGACGAGCGCGAACCACGCGCTGTAGGTCAGTCGCCGATTCGTGCCGATTTGGACATGGTGGCCGCCGACCACCGCGCGGTCGTCGCGGTCGTCCGCCGACGAAGGCAGATGCGTGGAATGCATCCGCCAGGATCGGCACCCCGCGGCCGGTCTGGATCGCCCCAAAGGGGGCGTCGCTCGCAGACCGGCGCTCGTGCCGTCACATGTTGTCGATCATCACCTGTCCGAACCCCGAGCACGATACCTGCGTCGCGCCCTCCATCAGCCGCGCGAAATCGTAGGTCACCTTCTTCGACGCGATCGACTTTTCCATCGAACTGATGATCAGGTCGGCCGCGGCCGTCCAGCCGAGGTGGCGCAGCATCATCTCGGCGGAGAGGATCTCGGAGCCCGGATTGACGTAGTCCTTGCCGGCGTACTTCGGTGCGGTGCCGTGGGTGGCCTCGAACATCGCGATCGAGTCGGACAGGTTCGCTCCCGGCGCGATGCCGATGCCGCCGACCTGCGCGGCGAGCGCGTCGGAGACGTAGTCGCCGTTCAGGTTCAGCGTCGCGATCACCGAATACTCCGCCGGGCGCAGCAAGATCTGCTGCAGGAACGCGTCGGCGATCGAATCCTTGATGACGATCTCGCGACCGCTCTTCGGGTTCTTGAACTTCATCCACGGGCCGCCATCGATCAGCTCGGCGCCGAACTCCTTCGCGGCGAGCGCATAGCCCCAGTCACGGAAGCCGCCCTCGGTGAACTTCATGATGTTGCCCTTGTGCACCAGCGTCACCGACGGCTTGTCGTTGTCGATCGCGTACTGGATCGCCTTGCGCACCAGGCGCTCGGTGCCTTCGCTGGAGACCGGCTTGATGCCGATGCCCGAGGTGTTCGGGAAGCGGATCTTCTTGACGCCCATCTCCTTCTGCAGGAACTCGATGACCTTCTTCGCCTTGTCGCTGCCCGACTCGAACTCGATGCCGGCGTAGATGTCTTCGCTGTTCTCGCGGAAGATCACCATGTTGGTCTTGTGCGGCTCCTTCACCGGCGAGGGCACGCCCTCGAAATACTGGATCGGGCGCAGGCAGACGTAGAGATCGAGTTCCTGGCGCAGCGCAACGTTGAGCGAGCGGATCCCGCCGCCGACCGGGGTCGTCAACGGGCCCTTGATCGAGACCACGTAGTCCTTGACGGCCTGCAACGTCTCGGGCGGCAGCCACACGTCCGGGCCATAGACCTTGGTCGACTTCTCGCCGGCGTAGACCTCCATCCACTGGATCTTCTTCTTGCCGCCATAGGCCTTCGCCACCGCCGCATCCACCACCTTGATCATCACCGGCGTGATGTCCAGACCCGTCCCGTCGCCCTCGATGAACGGGATGATCGGCTGGTCGGGCACGCTGAGCGAGTAGTCGGCGTTGACCGTGATCTTCTGCCCGGCCTGAGGGACCTTGATGTGCTGATACATGGGGAGCTCCGCGCTGGATGAGAGGGAACGAGCGAGCAATTTTCGATTCTATGTCAGCGGTTTTGTCGGCCGCGAGCCATCGCTCGGCCGTTGATAATGCATCGACCCACGCCATTCGTCGTCTGGACATGATCGCTACGCTGACCCGAGCCGCTGCCGTGCTGACCTTCGCGCTGACCACGACGTGGGCCATCGCTCAGAGCACCCCTCAACAACTGCCGGCGATCCGCATCAGCACCGGCATGCACGCGATCCAGGTGATGGTCGCGCAGACGCCGGAACAGCAGGCCACCGGCCTGATGTTCCGCAAGTCGATGGGCACCAACGAAGGGATGCTGTTCGTGTTCGACGAGCTGCGTCAGCAGTGCTTCTGGATGAAGAACACGCTGCTGCCGCTGTCGGTCGCGTTCATCGCCGACGACGGCAGCGTCGTCAACATCGACGACATGAAGCCGCAGACCGAAGACAGCCACTGCAGCACGAAGCCGGTGCGCTTCGTGCTCGAGATGAACGTCGGCTGGTTCGACAAGCGCGGGGTCAAGCCCGGAAGCAAGTTCCAGGGCGACCCCTTCGCGAAGTGACGCTCAGCCGAAGTTCTTTTCGGCGAAGGACCAGTTCACGAGCGAATTGAGGAACGTCTCGACGAACTTCGGCCGCAGGTTGCGGTAGTCGATGTAGTAGGCGTGTTCCCACACGTCGATGGTCAGCAGCGCCTTGTCGGCGGTGGTCAGCGGCGTGCCGGCGGCGCCCATGTTGACGATGTCGACGCTGCCGTCGGCCTTCTTCACGAGCCAGGTCCAGCCCGAGCCGAAGTTGCCGACCGCGCTCTTCTGGAACGCGTCCTTGAACGCGGCGTAGCTGCCCCATTTCGCGGTGATTGCCGCAGCCAGCGCGCCCTGGGGTTCACCGCCGCCGGCCGGCTTCAGGCAGTTCCAGAAGAAGGTGTGGTTCCAGATCTGCGCGGCGTTGTTGTAGATGCCGCCGCTGGCCTTCTTGACGATGGCCTCCAGATCCATGTTCTCGAACTCGGTGCCCCTTTGCAGGTTGTTCAGGTTCACGACGTAGGCGTTGTGATGCTTGCCGTGGTGAAACTCGAGCGTTTCCTTGCTCATGTGCGGGGCCAGCGCGTCGAGCGCGAACGGCAGTGCGGGCAGTGTGTGTTCCATGAGAGCCTCTTCGGTCTTGGTTGGGGATCAATCCATTGTAGGCAGCTTGCGCGTAGGCCGGGACCGCGTCACGCGCATCTCCGCAATGCCGTCATGCAAGGTCGCGTCGACCGCCTGCCCTGCCGTCAATTGCTCGACCGACATCACCGGGCGGCCCGCCTCGTCGCTGATCCACGCGTAGCCACGCGCCAGCACCTGGCGCGGATCGAGTGCGCGCATGCGGGCATCGAGCGCGGCGTGATGCTGACGCTGTGCTGCCAGCCGCATCGCCACGCGATGCTGCAGTTGCGCCTGCGTGCGCGCCAGGAGCGCCAGCTGTCCCTCGATCGCCCGCGGCGCGTGGGCGGTCAATCGATGGCCGAGCGATTGCAGCCGCTCGCCATGCGCGCGCACGCCCTGCCCGGGTCGCGCCAGACGCAGCGCCGCCCGATCGAGACGCTGCGCGTGGCGATCGATCGCATCGCGCACGCGGCGCTGCATCAGCGTCGCACGCGCCTGGAGCATCTGCAGGCAGGCCTCGCGCGTCGGCGCGACCAGCTCGGCCGCGGCGGTCGGCGTCGGCGCGCGCAGATCGGCCGCGAAGTCGGCGAGCGTCACGTCGGTCTCATGTCCGACGCCGACAACCACCGGCATCGATGCGCCGCGTATCGCGCGAACGACGCGCTCGTCGTTGAAGGCCCAGAGGTCCTCGAGCGAACCGCCGCCGCGGCAGACGATCAGCACATCGACCTCCGCGCGCTCCGATGCGCGCTCGATCGCGGCGACCAACGCCGCCGGAGCGTCCGCGCCTTGCACCAGGCTCGGATAGACGATCGCGCGCACGTGCGGCGCGCGCCGGGACAACGCGGTCAGCACGTCGTGCAACGCGGCCGCGCCGAGTGACGTGACGATGCCCAGTGTGGACGGATACGCGGGCAGCTCGCGCTTGTCGGCGACATCGAACAACCCTTCGGCGTCGAGCTTGGCCTTCAGACGCAGGAACTGCTCGTACAGCGCGCCGTCACCGGCCCGCTGCATCGCCTCGGCGATGAACTGCAGTTCGCCGCGCGGTTCGTACACGCCGACGCGGCCGCGCACCTCGACGAGTTGCCCGTCGGCCGGCGTGAACGCCAACTGGATCGCCGCGCGCCGGAACATCGCGCAGCGCATCAGCGCGCCGCCGCCCTCGGCATCCTTGAGGTTGAAGTAGCAGTGCCCGCTGGCCGCGCGCGAGTAGCCGGAGATCTCACCTCGCACCGTGCACGCGCCGAGGCCGCGACCCACCAGTTCGGCGACCTCGTGGACCAGCGCGGCGACGCTCCAGACGTTGCGTCGCACGCCCCCGCCGCCGCCTTCAATCACGCGCAAATCCAATGCCGGTGCGGATCGGGAACTCCACAAGCGCGCCGGTATTGGGCTGGCAGGCCATGGCGCCTGTCACAGCCCCGTCACAATTGCGCAACTCATTGATTTTCAAAGATTTTCGCCTGCCTAAAGTTTAAGCAATCTGTTCCGAGGCGCGTCGAATCAAGGCCTTGCGGCGCGACGACCGGGGTTGCCCACAAAGTTATCCACATGAGCGGTGGAGTAGCTGGAGGTCCACGGCCACTGCGCAGCCGCTGCGCCACAACGCCCACCGGCGCGATGCTCGCGCTTGCAAATGTTGGGGCCATAATCGCGCGACCCGAAAATCCCCCGGTTCCATCCCACCGCGAGTGTCGAAAGGCCCCGATTGTTTTCGATCATACAAGCCGCTGGCTGGCCGATCTGGCCATTGCTCCTGTGCTCCATCGTCGCTCTCGCTCTCGTGCTCGAACGCTTCACCAGCTTGCGCCGCGCGCGCGTCGTGCCGCCGCGCCTGCTCGACGAAGTGATCTCGGTGACGCGTGCCAGCCTGCCGCCGGCCGACGTCGTCAACAAGCTCGCCGACAACTCGGTCCTCGGCATGGTGCTGGCGACCGGGCTGCGCTCGGTGATCGCCGAGCCGCGCACCAGTGAGCCGGCATTGCGCGGCGTGTTCGAGTCGGCCGGGCGCGTCGCGGTGCATCGGCTCGAGCGCTACCTGAACACGCTGGGCACGATCGCCTCGGCCGCACCGCTGCTCGGACTGATGGGCACCGTGATCGGCATGATCGAGATCTTCGGCTCGCAAGCGCCGACCGGCAACAACCCGGCGATGCTGGCGCACGGCATCTCGGTCGCGCTGTATAACACCGCGTTCGGTCTGATGATCGCCATTCCGTCACTGATGTTCTATCGCTACTTCCGCGGCCTGGTGGACATGTACACGCTCGACATGGAACAGGCAGCGGATCGGCTCGTGCCGCACCTGATGCGGTTCGTCGTCGAGCGGCGCCACCCGCACTGACGAGGAGCCGAACGCGATGGCGATGAACTTCCGCAAGCATCGACCCGAGGATCCGGAGATCAACCTGATCCCGTTCATCGACGTGCTGCTGGTGGTGTTGATCTTCCTGATGCTGTCGACGACCTACTCGAAGTTCACCGAACTGCAGATCACGCTGCCGATCGCCGACGCCGACAAGTCGCGCGATCGGCCGCACGAGATCATCGTCTCGGTCGCGGCGGATGGCCGCTACACCGTCAACCGCAAGCCGGTCGAGGGCCGCAGCGTCGAGGTGCTCGCGGCCGAACTGGCCGCGGCCGCGGGCGGCTCGAGCGAGATGGTGGTGATCGTCTCGGCCGACGCCACCGCCGCGCACCAGAGCGTGATCAACGTGATGGACGCGGCGCGGCGCGCGAACCTGCCGCGCCTGACCTTCGCGACGCAGACCTCCGGCGGCGGTTGACCCGTGCCCTCGTGGTGGCTCACGCGCGGAGTGATCGCGCGGCTCCTGCTGCCGCTTGCATGGATCTTCGGAGCGATCGTGGCCCTGCGGCACGGCCTGTACCGCGTGCACCTGTTGCGCATGCACCGGGTCGACGTGCCGGTCGTCGTCGTCGGCAACTTGGTCGCCGGTGGCGCGGGCAAGACGCCGGTCGTGCTGGCATTGATCGAGGTGCTTCGCGCCCGCGGCTACACGCCGGGGATCGTCTCGCGCGGCTACGGCGGCCGTGTCGACGGCGTGCTGGTGTTGGACGGGCAGACGTCCGCCGCGCAGGCGGGCGACGAACCGACGCTGCTGCATCGGCGCTCGGGCGCGCCGGTGGCCGTCGGGCGCGATCGCCTCGCGGCAGCGCGCGCGCTCCGGCTCGCCCATCGCAATGTGGATGTCATCGTCAGCGACGACGGTCTGCAGCACCTGCGCCTCGCGCGTGATGCGCAGCTGATCGTGTTCGACGAACGCGGTGTCGGCAACGGCTGGCTGATGCCCGCCGGGCCGTTGCGTGACGCGCTGCCGGATCACCTTCCGCCCCGCACGCTGGTGGTCTACAACGCCGGTGCGGCCAGCACGGCGCTGCCCGGAACGCTCGGCATCCGCAGCCTGGCCGGCGTCACCTCGCTCGCCGAGTGGCGGCGCGGCGGCGAGCCCTCCGCGGCCGCGCTGGAGGCCCTGCGCGGCCGCCCGGTCGTTGCGGTGGCCGGAGTCGCTCGTCCGCAGCGCTTCTTCTCGATGCTGCACGAGCGCGGCTTGACGATCACGCCGCTGCCGATGCCCGACCATCATGCCTACGCCACGTTGCCCTGGCCGGCCGATACCGCCGACGTGGTCGTCACCGAAAAGGACGCCATCAAACTCGACCCGCTGGCGAGCGGACGCACCCGCATCTGGGTCGCGCCGCTAGACTTCAGGCTCGATGCGGACGTCGCGCCGGCGTTGCTGGCGTTGCTGCCACCCCCGCGATCCCGCTGAGCGTACCCACCCACCCGCTGCCCGCCATGGAAACCCGCCTGCTCGACCTGCTCGTCTGTCCGCTCTGCAAAGGGCCGCTCGAACACCTGCGCCCGCCGCAGCAGCCGCAGGTCGAACTCGTCTGCCGCGCCGACGGCCTGGCGTTCCCGGTGCGCGACGGCATTCCGGTGCTGCTCGAGGCGCAGGCCCGCCCGCTCGACGCGCCGGCGCCCGCGGCCTGACGATGACGTACACGATCCTCGTGCCGGCGCGGATGGCGTCGAGCCGGCTGCCGAACAAGCCGATGGCCGACATCAACGGGCTGCCGATGATCGTGCGCGTGGCGCAGCGTGCGGCACTCGCGAGCGCGACCCGCGTGGTCGTGGCGGCCGACCATGCCGACATCATCGACGCCTGCCGCACCCACGGCATCGAGGCACTGCCAACGCGTGCGGATCATCCGACCGGCAGCGATCGCCTGGCCGAAGCCTGCGCGCTGCTCGGACTCGACGGCGACGACGTCGTCGTCAATGTGCAGGGCGACGAGCCGCTGATCGACCCCGAACTGATCGACGCCTGCGCGCTCGCGCTGGCGCGTCATCCCGATTGCGTGATGAGCACCGCCGCGCATGCCATCGACACGCTGGACGATCTGGACAACACCAACGTCGTGAAGGTCGTGCTCGATGCGCAGGGGCGCGCGCTGTACTTCTCGCGCGCGTCGATCCCCTGGTGGCGCGATGCCCGCACTGCCGGTGCGAACCCGCTCTCGGCGAACCCGCCGCCGCTGCGCCACATGGGGCTGTATGCGTACCACGCGGGCTTTCTGCGCGTGTTCCCGTCGCTGCCGATCAGCCCGATCGAGACGATCGAGGCGCTGGAGCAGTTGCGCGTGCTCTGGCACGGTCATCGAATCGCGGTGCACATCAGCGCCTCGCGGCCCGGGCCTGGGGTCGACACGCCTCAGGATCTGGAGCGCGTGCGCGCGCTGATTCCGCAAGTTTCGTGAAGGGGTCGCATGTTATTCTCGTTGCGATTCGCGCCCTGCAGGTGCTGCAGTGAGGCCGCCAGAACCACGAGAACCGAGGCAAACCGATGAGACTGATTCTGCTGGGACCACCAGGCGCGGGCAAGGGAACGCAAGCCGCGTTCATCTGCAAGCAATACACGATCCCGCAAATCTCCACCGGCGACATGCTCCGCGCCGCCGTCAAGGCCGGCACGCCGCTCGGTGTCGAAGCGAAGAAGGTGATGGACTCGGGCGCGCTGGTCGGCGACGACATCATCATCGGTTTGGTGAAGGAGCGCATCGCGCAGCCCGATTGCGCGAACGGCTTCCTGTTCGACGGCTTCCCGCGCACGATCCCGCAGGCCGATGCGATGAAGCAGGCCGGCGTCAAGCTCGACGTGGTGCTCGAGATCGACGTGCCCGATGAGTCGATCATCGAGCGCATGAGCGGCCGGCGCGTGCACGTCGCATCGGGCCGCACCTATCACGTCAAGTTCAATCCGCCCAAGGTCGCCGGCAAGGACGACGCGACCGGCGAGGACCTGATCCAGCGCGCCGACGACGAAGAGGCGACGGTGCGCAATCGGCTGCAGGTCTACAAGAACCAGACCCAGCCGCTGGTCGCGTACTACTCGAACTGGGGTGCGAGCGGCGCCGGCGGCGCTCCACGCTATCGCAAGATCAGCGGCCTGGGCAGCGTCGACGAGATCACCGCACGCGCCATGGAGGCACTGAAGTCATGAACATCGAAGGCAAGGTCTTCATCGTCACGGGCGGCGCCTCGGGCCTGGGCGAGGGCACCGCGCGCATGCTCGCGGCGCACGGCGGCAAGGTCGTGATCGCCGACCTGCAGGTGGACAAGGGCGAGGCGGTCGCGAAGGAGCTCGGCGGCGCATTCGTGAAGTGCGATGTCAGCCAGGAGGCCGATGGCCAGGCGGCGGTCGCGCAGGCCGTGAAGATGGGCAAGCTGATGGGGTTGGTCAACTGCGCGGGCATCGCGCCGGCCGCCAAGACCGTCGGCAAGGAGGGCGCGCACGCGTTGCAGCTGTTCGCCAAGGTGGTGACGGTCAACTTGATCGGCAGCTTCAACATGATCCGGCTCGCCGCGGAGGCGATGAGCAGGAACGAGCCCGAATCGACCGGTGAGCGCGGGGTGCTGATCTCGACCGCTAGCGTGGCCGCCTACGACGGTCAGATCGGCCAGGCCGCGTATTCGGCCTCGAAAGGCGGTGTCGTGGGGATGACGCTGCCGATCGCGCGCGACCTGGCGCGCAACGGCATCCGCAACATGACGATCGCACCGGGGATCTTCGGCACGCCGATGCTGTTCTCGATGCCCAAGGAGGTGCAGGACGCGCTCGCCGCGGGCGTGCCGTTCCCGAGCCGCCTGGGCACGCCCGAGGACTACGCCAAGCTCGTGCACCAGATCGTCACGAACGACATGCTGAACGGCGAAGTGATCCGCCTCGACGGCGCGATCCGACTCGCGCCGAAGTGATCCCGTCGGGCTACTTGGCCCGACGCGCGTAGAGCGACCACAGGCGCGCCAGATCGCCGGTGCCGTCGTTGCCCGAGACGGTCTTCAGCGTCGCGAGCGCCTTGGCGTTGTCGCCCGCGGTCAACTGCGCGATCGCCAGATGCAGCTTGGCATCTTCGGGGCGCTTCAACCCGCCCTTGGCGATGCCTTGCTGCATGAGCTGCACGCCCTTGGCCTTGTCGCCCTCGTAGACCTTGTTGAAGCCGATCGTGACGAGTTCGTTGCCGTCTTTGGCGCCGAGCGCTGCCTTCTCGTCATCGGCCGCGGTCTTCTTCGCCTCGTCGATGCGCTTGGCGATCAGGTCGCGCAGCCGCTTGCTGCGATCGGCCTCGGCACCGGTGCCCAGCGCCCCCACCGCGAAGCCCTTGTCGACGACCTGCTTCGCCTCGGCGCCCGAGCCGGCCTGCAGCGCCAGTTGCGCCATCTCGGAGTAGTCGGCCCCGGCGGTCATGCTGCCGGTGGCGAGCGACAGGCGATACGTGTCCAGCACCAGCCGATCGGAGAAGCCCGGCTTGCGCTGCAGCCGATTCAGCAGCGTGACCCAGTACTCCTTCTTCGGGTAGTACATCACCAGACGTTCGAGCGCGAAGGTCTCCGCGCCGACATCCTTCTGCTTCACCGCCGCGTTCATCAGCATGTTGATGCGGTCTTCCGCCGGCGTCGCACCGTTGCGCTCCGCGGCCTGGATGTCGGCCATCAACTCCTTGGAGACGCCCGCGAGGTCGCCGGAGAGGTACTGCGCCTGCGTCAGCAGCGTGCGGTTCGCGCCGTTCGTGCCGCCCTCGCGGAAGTAGCGCTGGTACCACTGCTGCGCCTTGGCGTACTCCTTGGCGCGGTAGTACGTGCCGGCGATCGACTCGATCATGCGCAGCTTGTCCGCGCCACCGACGCTCGGCGCCACCGTCTCGAACGCCTTCGCCGCGGTGTCGGCATCGCCGGCGCCGGAGGCCGCGGCCAGCCGCATGCGCTCGACCATCAGGCTTTCGGCCGAACTCTTGCCACCGACGCCATCGAGCTCGTGGACCTTGGCCAGCGCTTCGCGGTACTTGCCGGCCTTGATCAGCTCCTGCGCCGCCTGCAGCGGCTTGCCGACCTCGGGCCGAAGCCCGCCCTGCCCGTGCGCCGCGACGAGCGCGAGCGCCGCGGTGGCCGCGACCGCCACGGCCCGCAGGCGATGGATGTGTCTGTTCATGCGTTCCATCACTTGACGAACTGCTCGTTGCCGACCATGCCGAGCTTGGTGATGCCCAGCCGCTGCGACTCGGCCAGCACCTCGGCCACGTACTTGTATTCGACGAGTTTGTTCGGCCGCACATGCACCTCAGGCTG
>Ga0209023_10003272_pt1 | contig 19454 bp, 16 predicted proteins | sample LakOneMetagenome_FD_187468 | JGI IMG/M metagenome (GOLD analysis project Ga0209023, IMG submission 187468) | Freshwater and sediment microbial communities from Lake Erie, Canada (SPAdes) (version 2) | ecosystem: Environmental > Aquatic > Freshwater > Lentic | place: Lake Erie, Canada...
CCCTTCCGCCCGCCTGGGGCCTCTCATCGGGAGCGGGTTAAAACCCCGCGCCCCGAGGGCTCATCGGATAACAGCCGCGCGGAGCGCTCCGGCCACGGCCGAAACGGTACTCCACAACACCCTCATCCGGGCCTGGCCCGGACGCTCCGCCGCCTCCCCAAACTTGCCGGTGAAAAACCGGCGAGGATGCGAACCTGTGCGTTTGTCAGATCGCCGCTGTCGCCGCGATCTCCTGCCGATACGTCACCACCAGCACGTCGCGCAGGGCGGGACCGGCGGGGTCTTCGGGGCGGATCGGGGTGACGCCGTGCAGCACCCGCAGGTCGTTGAGCAGCACCATGTCGGCCGGGACGGTCAGGGTGAAACTGCCCAGGGATTTGCCGCCAGGCGCATAGATGTCGGTGACGCCGCTCAGCACATTGATCCGGTCGACCAGCATGACAATCACCCAGTCCACCCCGTCGCGGTGCGCGCCCTCGGGCGTGGGCAGGCCCGCCTCGCCGGCCCGGGCCTCGATGCGAAACTGGTGCAGCTCCACATGCCAGGCGGCGGGGGGCTGCGGGGTGATCGGATGAAAGATCGAAAGCCCCTGCGCGATCACCGCGCGGGTGACCGGATGGTCGGCGATGGCGTCGGTCACCGGCTCGAACCAGCGCTGCACCCCGCCGTTCAGGGCGTTGTAGTCGCGGCTCTGATAGTGCGGCTGATGCGGCTTGCGGACCACGCTTTCGGGCGTCGCGGCGAAGGCTGCGAAGCGGCGTTTGCGGTAGCGACCGCCGTCGGCCATGAAGCCGTCCAGGCCCAGATCGTTCCAGCTGTCGGCGAAGCCGGCCCAGTCGGCCAGGGCGGCGGGTCCCAGCAGGGCGCCGGTCTCTTCAGCCGGCGAGCGCGCATAGCCCTGAGCGGTCAGGGCCTGACGCAGGGTTTCAGCGCTCAAGCCGCCGCTCCCGGCCGGAACGACAGGCCGCGCTTCAGGGTGTGGGCGATGCGCTCGGCCTTGGCGCCGACCAGGGCCGCGCGCGGCGCGTCGAACAGCTCGGCGCAGGTCAGGTGAAACAGGCCCAGCCACGGGGTGAACAGGCCCTCGGTGATGCCCTCGACCCGCTGGTGCACGGCCATGGGCGAGCCCTTGTACCCGCCCGTGCCCTGCAGCACCCCGGCCCAGAACCGCTTCAGCGTGGCCAGATGCTCGGGCCAGCCGTCGTCGCCGACGGCCTTCTGAAAGATCGGGCCCAGGCGATGATGCTGCTGGACCTTGGCGTAGAAGGTCTCGACCAGGGCGTCGATCTCGGCGTCGGTGAAGGGCGCGGGTTGCAGGGTCATGGCCGATACATGGTGTGGCTTGCCTGCAAGCCAAACCATGCGGTGAATCAAATTGGGTATGCTGACCAACTTGACCGTTTCGGCGCTCCGGCGCACGTCTCGCCCATGATCAAGCTGCCGCCCCTGAAACCCGATTCCGACCAGATGCTGCATCTGGACGCCCTGCGCATTGTCGGGGCGGTGATGATCGTGGTGTTCCACTTCAACCGCTTCATCAATCTGGACGGTCACTGGCAGTTGGCCGACGACACGATCAAGAGCTTCAGCCTGATCGTCGATCTGTTCTTCGTGATCAGCGGCTATGTGATGGCGGCGATCTATACCGGCCGCCTGACCACGCCGGCCAAGTACGGCGACTTCCTCAAGAAGCGGGTGGCGCGGCTGGGACCGCTGCACTGGGCCACCATGCTGGTGTTTATCGCCGTTGCCGCCGCGGGCCTGGCCGGCTGGATCCAGGACCGCGATCCAAGGCGCTATGACGCCGCCTGCATCGTGCCCAATATCCTGTTCATCCACGCCTGGGGCGTTTGCAAATCCCAGACCTGGAACTTCGTCAGCTGGGCGATCAGCGCCGAGATGGGGATGTATATCGCCCTGCCGCTGCTGTTCTGGATCACCGCCAGAGGCCGCTGGGTGACCGGCGGGCTGGCGATCCTGAGCCTTGTGATCCTGCTGCAGACGCCGCACGGCGACCGGCCGTTCCATCAGTGGACCTGGGATTTCGGGGTGCTTCGCGCCGTGCCCGGCTTCCTGATCGGCATGCTGGGCTTCCAGATCCGGCCGCTGCTGGCCAGGCTGCCCTATCCGAACCTGGTGATGTGGGGCCTGCTGGCCGTCTTCCTGATCGCCTCGCCGCTGAAGGTTCCGCGCGATGTGCTGCTGCTGGTGATCTACGCCGTCGGCCTGGCCGGGATCGCCGCCGACGCCGCCGGACCGGTGGGACCCGTGACCCGCCGCCTGGCCCCTTGGGCCCAGCTCAGCTTCACCCTCTATATGCTGCACCCCATCGCCCTGAAGATGGGCCTGGCCTGGGTGGGGCTCGGGATGTGGAACCTCAACGGCGACCTGATGCGCCTGTGGGTTCTGTTCTGGGTCGTGGCCCTGTTCCCGCTGGCCTATCTCTCGCTGATCCTGTTCGAGCGCCCGGCGCGGGACTGGATCGCGGGGCTCAAATGGCCGAAATCTGGTCCACCCAAGCCGGAAGTTCACTGATCGCGCCCAGCTCGACATAGCGTGGATGATCGGCCGGCGCCTGGGCGGCTTCGTGGGCCCAGACCAGCGGATAGGGGATCAGCGCGCCCCACGACCCGGCCTCCAGCGCCGGCAGGATGTCTGACCGCATCGAGTTGCCGGCCATCACCGCCTGCTCGGCCCCCGTGCCATGGCGGTCGAACACCCGGCGATAGGTGCCCGCGTCCTTCTCCGAGACGATCTCGACGGCCGCGAACAGGTCGCCCAGCCCCGACGAGGCCAGCTTCTGCTCCTGGTGCAGCAGGTCGCCCTTGGTGATCAGGATCAGGCGATAGCGTTCCGACAGCCGGGCCAGGGCGTGCTCGACACCGGGCAGGGGCTCGACCGGCTCGGTCAGCATCTCGCGGCCGGCGGCCAGGATCTCGCGGATCACCCGGGTCGAGACCTCGCCATGGGTCAGCTCCATCGCCGTCTCGATCATCGACAGGGTGAAGCCCTTGGCCCCGTAGCCATAGAGCCGCAGGTTGCGCTTTTCCGTCGCCGCCAGTTGGGCCTCGATATGGTCCTGGTCGCCGTGCTCGGACAGCAGGTCGACGAACCGCTGATGGGTCAGGCGAAACAGGCTCTCGCAGTGCCAGAGGGTGTCATCGGCGTCGACGCCGACCGTGGTGATGGAGGAGGTGGACGGAGCGTGCATGTCCTTCCCGTCGCCGGATCACCGGCGGGCGTCAAGACGCCTTGCGGTGGCAGGCTCGCCGATCACCGCCCTTGCATCCGGTCTGATCGCTGTTCAGGTTGGTCGCAAAGATCATAAGCCGGGGAGGCGACCATGGCGTTCGGCGACTATCAGAACGAGATCTATTTCGGCGGCCTGATGCGCGGCGTGAAGCCGACCCTGCCGGTGGATTTCAAGACCCTGGAAGCCCGGGCCCGGGCGGCCCTGTCGCCCTCCACCCTGTCCTACGTCCAGGGCGGCTGCGGCGACGAGTTCACCCAGGATCACAACGCCGAGGCCTTCAAGCGCTGGGGCCTGATCCCGCGGATGATGGTCGACTGCACCACCCGCGACCTGTCCATCGACCTGTTCGGGATCAAGCTGCCCAGCCCGATCTTCATGGCCCCCATCGGGGTGATCGGCCTGTGCGCCCAGGACGGGCATGGCGACATCGCCACGGCCAAGGCGTCCGCCGCCACCGGCGTGCCAATGGTGGCCTCGACCCTGATGAACGATCCGATGGAAGCGGTCGGCGCGGCTCTGGGCGACACGCCGGGCTTCTTCCAGCTCTATACGCCCAAGGACAAGGACGTCGCCGAAAGCCTGGTGCGCCGGGCCGAGGCCTCGGGCTTCAAGGCCATCGTCGTGACGCTGGACACCTGGGTGACCGGCTGGCGGCCGCGCGATCTGAACGAGGCCAATTTCCCGCAGCTGCGCGGCCACGCCCTGGCCAACTATATGTCCGACCCGGCCTTCCGCGCCCTGCTGGCCAAGCCGCCGGAGGAGGATCCGCAAGCCGCCGTCGCCCAGTGGGGCCGCACCTTCGGCAAGCCCCTGACCTGGGCCGACCTGCCGTGGCTGCGGTCGATGACCAAGCTGCCGCTGATCCTCAAGGGCATCTGCCATCCCGACGACGCCAGGCGGGCCATCGATGGCGGGGTGGACGGGATCTATTGCTCCAACCACGGCGGCCGCCAGGCCAATGGCGGGCTTGCGGCGATCGACATGCTCAAGGGCGTGGTCGAGGCTTCGGGTTCGACGCCGGTGATGTTCGATTCCGGGGTGCGGTCGGGCAGCGATGTGGTCAAGGCCCTGGCCCTGGGCGCGGCGGCGGTGGGCGTGGGCCGGCCCTATGCCTATGGCCTGGCGCTGGAAGGCGTGGCGGGCGTCGTCCACGTGCTGCGCAGTATCCTGGCCGAGGCCGATCTGCTGATGGCGGTCGACGGCTATCCCACCCTGGCCGACCTGCGCGCGGCGGGTCTGGTCAGGACCTGAAAGGCCTAGAACGACTGGACGACGAAGATCGTGGCGGCGATCGGCAGGGCGGCGACAAGGATCAGGCGCAGCGCTGTTTCACCCAGGCTCAGCAGGCTGGACGTCGAGCCTTCCGGGGTGATCAGGCGGGCGGCGCTGAGGGTCGTCATCGGTCTGCTCCTTGGACGCTCTATGATGAGCTCTAAGGCGTTAACGCAGCATAATCTTGAAAGGATGCGACGCCGCGACAACTTGTCCGATGAGGGGCCGACAGGGCGCTGTTCAGGGCGCCGCCCAAGAGGGGCCCGGCTCGGGTGGACGCTGGCCGGCGCAGGCCGGGTGGGCCTTGACCACCCGCCGCAGCGAGGCGGGGAAACGGTGCAGCTTGCCCTCGGGCCGGATCGGTCGGGCCACCAGATCGCCGCCACAGTTGGGGCAGGTCCCGAAGAATCGCGTGTCGGCGCAGTCGGCGCAAAAGGTGCACTCGAAGGTGCAGATCCGCGCCTGGTCGCTGGAGGGCGGCAGGTCGCGGTCGCAGCACTCGCAATTCGGGCGCAGTTCGAGCACGGGACGTCCTCCCCGACTTTGATGTGGCAAGCCTTGCACCATAAGGGATTGAGGCTTGTCCCGACGAGGGGGCTCCTTCGCATATCACGGGAATGTGGCGGCGGCCCCGGACTCGCGTGATCAGAGGGGTTGACCCCCCTCCCTGCACCCCCTAGACACGCCGCCGTTTGCGCGGCGGTCGGGCCAAAAGCCCGACCGCCGTCTTGCAAAGAGATCGCCCGCTTTCCCGGTGGCGCGGGGTTACGCCCGGCCCGCCAGTTTGCGACAATGACCACGCGTTTTTAGGAGGCGCTTCCGAGATGTCCCAAGACCTTCTCCCCGGCGTTACCGGTGTCCTGGCGCTCGCCGACGGCACCATCCTGCAAGGCGTGGGCTGCGGCGCGGTCGGCGACGCGGTCGGCGAGGTGTGCTTCAACACCGCCATGACCGGCTATCAGGAAATCCTGACCGACCCGTCCTACATGGCCCAGATCGTGGCCTTCACCTTCCCGCATGTCGGCAATGTCGGCACGAACGTCGACGACCTTGAGCAGATGTCTGGAGCCTCTGAGACCGCCGCCCGGGGCGCGATCTTCCGCGAGGTTCCGACCGCGCAGGCCAACTGGCGCGCCGACAGCGATTTCGACGGCTGGATGAAGCGTCGCGGCATGGTCGGTCTGGCCGGCGTCGACACCCGCGCCCTGACCCGCAAGATCCGCGAAACCGGCATGCCGCATGGCGTGATCGCCCACTCGCCCGACGGCGTGTTCGACCTCGACGCCCTGGTCGCCAAGGCCAAGGCGTGGTCGGGCCTCGAAGGCCTGGACCTGGCCAAGGACGCCTCCACCACCCAGACCTTCACCTGGAACGAAGGCCTTTGGTCTTGGCCGGAAGGCTACGCCACGCTGGACAAGCCCAAGTACGAGGTCGTGGTCCTCGACTATGGCGTCAAGCGCAACATCCTGCGGGCCCTGGCCCATGTCGGCGCCCGCGCCACGGTGGTGCCGGCCAACACCTCGGCCGAGGACATCCTGGCCCGCAATCCCGACGGCGTTCTGCTGTCCAACGGCCCGGGCGACCCTGCCGCGACCGGTGACTACGCCGTGCCCGAGATCCAGAAGCTGGTCGCCAGCGGCAAGCCGGTGTTCGGCATCTGCCTGGGCCACCAGATGCTGGCTTTGGCGCTGGGCGCCAAGACGGTGAAGATGGAGCAGGGCCACCACGGGGCCAACCATCCGGTCAAGGACCTGACCACCGACAAGGTCGAGATCGTCTCGATGAACCACGGCTTCACGGTCGACAGCGCCAGCCTGCCGGCGGGCGTCACCGAGACCCACGTGTCGCTGTTCGACGGCACCAATGCGGGCATCGCGCTGGAGGGCAAGCCGGTGTTCAGCGTCCAGCACCACCCGGAAGCCTCGCCGGGACCGACCGACAGCCTCTATCTGTTCGAGCGCTTCGCCGGCCTGATGGACGCGGCGAAGTAGGCTTTCCGCTGGGAGAACGGCGGGATTTGAAAATCCCGCCCGATCCGGCAATCTCTCCCAGACTCGGGGGAGGGCGCCATGACGGATCAAACGAAGACCGACGAACTGGGCGCGCCGGCGACGGGGCCGCGCGGGCGGCTTGAGACGGTCGATATGCTGCGGGGCCTGGTCATGGTGGTCATGGCGCTGGACCACCTGCGCGACTTCTTCCACGTCGACGCCCTGAACTTCGATCCCAGCGATCCGACCCAGACCAGTCTCGCGCTGTTCATGACCCGCTTCGTCACCCATTTCTGCGCCCCGACCTTTGTCTTCCTGTCGGGCGCGTCGGTCTGGTTCCAGCTGCAGCGGGGCAAGGGCAAGCCGGCGCTGAGCCGTTTCCTGCTGAGCCGCGGGATTTGGCTGATCCTGCTGGAGGTGCTGGTGGTCAGCCTGGCGATCGGCCTGCGGCCGGGCCTGTTTTTCCTGCAGGTGATCTGGTGCATCGGCCTGGGGATGCTGTTGCTGTCGGCGCTGATCTGGCTGCCGCGCGGGATCTCACTGGCGCTGGGCGCGGTGATCGTCGTCGGCCACGGCCTGCTGGCCCTTGTTCCACTGGAGCAGTTCGGCGCCCTGGCGCCCGTGGTCGCCCTGGCCACCCGGCCCGGTCTGGTCCCGGTCGGGGTGGGCCTGTTCATCCTCTATCCCTTCCTGGCCTGGATCGGGATCATGCTGCTGGGCTACGGCCTGGGTCCCGTATTCCTGATGGACAAGGCTCGCCGCACCCGCTGGCTGCTGATGCTTGGGAGCGGCGCCGTCGCCGCCTTCCTGATCATCCGGGGTCTGAACGGCTATGGCGATCCCGCGCCGTGGAAGGCTCAGGCCGACGGTCTGCGCACGGCGATGTCGTTCTTCCAGATCAGCAAGTATCCGCCGTCGCTGGCCTATACGCTGATCACCCTGGGGCCGGCGCTGCTGATGCTGCTGGCCCTGGAGCGATTGAAGGGACCGGCGGCCAAGGTGCTGGTCACCTTCGGGCGCGTGCCGCTGTTCTATTACCTGCTGCACTTCTTCGCCGCCCACCTGCTGGCGGCTGCGGTGGGCGTGGCGATGGGCTATCCGTTCTCGGCCTTCGTCTGGGGTCCGGCCGGTCCGGATGCGCAGGCCCTGCAGGGCTGGGGCTTCCCGCTGGGCGTGGTCTATCTGATCTGGATCGCCGTGGTCGCCGCGCTCTACCCGCTGTGCCTGTGGTGGGCGGGGCTGAAGGCGCGGCGCAACGACTGGTGGCTGAGTTATCTCTAGGTGCCGAACTGCGTGAACGGGACCTTGTTGAACAGCTCCCGCTCGGCCCCGCGCGGATCATCCGCCATCGTCGAGGCCGGCGTGTTGAACACCATCGTCTGGCGGCGGGGCAGGGTATAGGGCTCCCAGGCCGGTATCGCGGCGGTGTTGGGATTGCCGGTGCGGGCAAACGCGATGAAGGCGTCGCTCATCTGGTTGGACATGGCGATCGAGTCCGCGCCGCCGTCGGCCAGCGAGCCCTTCGCGGTCACAGTGCCGAACACCAGGGCGATGTCGATGGTGTGGGGCGCGCCCCAGACGCCGCCGTCGCGGGGCGAGCGCCAGTCCACCTGATAGACATAGGCCGGCGCGCCGGCCCTGGCCCGCTCCTCGGCCTGGATGATCGCCGCCTTCCACGAACGCCCCGCCGTCGAGGCGGCGAAGAACACGTCCGACGGCGAATAGGCCGGATAGATCTTGCGATAGGCCGCCACCACCGTGGCTGGGTCGATATCGATGCGGGCGTTGAACTGGCCAGGCAGGCGGGCGATCACCTCATCCCAGGTCAGGTCCAGCATCTTCTTGTCGAAGCCGACGAAGCCGCGCGTCTCGTCATGGGTGTTGCCGCACATCATCGGCACGTCCAGGCTTTGCGGCGCGGCGTCGGGGAAGAACGGGTGGCGGGTCAGGGAGCGCTCGTCCAGCACCGGACCCATATAGACGCCGCCCGAGCCCGCGACGGGATCGACAGCCTTCAGGCCATTGAGAAGCTGATCGGCGGGCAGCGCGCGCAGGGCGGCCAGATCCTTGACCCCCAACTTGTCGAGGAACAGCTGCGCCCGCTTGGTGGCGTTGAACGGGCCGCCCGCCGTGACCTGCTGTCCGCTCATGGTGGCGGCGCGGTGGAACAGGCCCTTGGCCGTGGGCATGGCCATCAGGGTGGCGATCTTGGCCCCGCCGCCGGATTGCCCGAACACCGTGACATTGGCCGGATCGCCGCCGAAGGCCGCGATGTTGTCGCGCACCCATTCCAGGGCCAGGACCAGATCCATCTGGCCGACATTGCCGCTGTCGGCGACGCTGGCATCGTCGAACAGACGCGCCAGATACAGATAGCCAAAGGCGTTGAGCCGGTGATTGACCGTGACCACCACCACGTCGCCACGCAGGGCCAGCTTCGTCCCGTCATAGAGCGGGCTGCCGCCGGAGCCGCCGTTGTAGGCGCCGCCGTGGATGTAGAACATCACCGGCCGTTTGACCCCATCGGAGAGGCTCGCCTTGCCAGCTTTCGCGGGGGTCCAGACATTGAGGAACAGGCAGTCTTCCGACAGAGTCTCGCCATCCTCGCCCTTGCCGGTCTGCATCGAGGCCGCGCCATAGGCCAGGGCGTCCTGAACGCCCGTCCAAGGTTGCGGCTTGACCGGCGGCATGAACCGCCGCGCCCCGCCGGCGTCGGCGCCGTAGCGCAGGCCTTTGAAGACGTGGACGCCTGCGCCAGAGGCCCCGCGCACCTTGCCGGCCGTGGTGGTCACGACGGGCGAGGCGTAGGTCGCCGCCCAGCCCGCGGACGGCGCCAGGGCGGCCGCGCCCGCGGCAATCAGCAGGCCTCGACGGTCGAGAGTCTGGCGGGTGTCCATGGGTGTCCTCCGGCGGCTTCTGGCGAGCTTGGGGAGCAGAGGTAGCATGTGACACCGGTGGCAATCCACACCGGCGCATCACTTACAGGCTTTTAACGTGCCCTCGGCGAACGCGCCGATTAGGAGGCGGGGAAGTCGGTTGGGAAACCCTCGTTATGCTGAAACCCGTTCGCGCCGCCATGGCGGCTGTAGCTCTGTGGGCCGTCGCCGCGCCCGCGTTGGCCTACGATCCCGCGCCGTGGATCCAGGACGCCCGGCAGATCCGGGTCGCCCTGGACACGCGCTACCCCAATATCGAGTGGCTGAAGGTCGATCGCGGCCTGAACCTGGACAGCAGTTTCCAGGCATTGGAGGGCGGGCTGGAAAAGGCGTCTTCCGAGGCCGAGTCCCGGGCGCTGATGGACAAGGCGCTGGCCAGTCTGGCCGATGGCCATGTGCGGATTGACTGGACCAAGGCTGCGCTGGTTTCAGGCGACATCCGTCCCGGTGATGGCCTGCCTTGCGCCGACCTGCGACCTCAGCGCACGCGGCCGCCGGCCGCCTCGGGTCTGCCTGGCTGGACAGCGCTCGACAGTGGCGAGGGCGCGCGCGAATTCCCCGGCGGCCTCGTCACCATTGATGGCCGCAAGATCGGGGTCGTTCAAATCGTGCTCTTCATGGCCGATCGGGCTGTGTGCGACGCGGCGGTGGCCGAGCTTAAGCTGCCGATGGACAAGCCGTGCGATGGCGGCTGCGCGCAGCGTTTGGATGCTGCCGTCTATCAGATCCTGACCGACCGCTTCGGCGCGCGGCTGCAGGCCATGAAAGTGGCCGGGGCTGAGGTGCTGATGATCGACCTGACCGGCAACGGCGGCGGCCGGGAATGGGCCGAGGTCGCCCTGCGCATGGTCACGCCTGTGCGGGTGAAGAGCGGACCTGTTCACCATGTCCGCTCGCCCCAGGCGGCCAGCCAGTTGGACAGCCTGGCTGAGGACATCGAGAACAACATCAGCCAGGAGCGCGGCGCGACCCGGGCTGACCTGCTGCGCCAGGCGGCCGACCTGCGGGCGCGCGCCGCTGAAGCGCGTCGGCCTTGCGACCCGGCCGCCGACAGGAGCTGCCCTCTGCTGATCGACGCAGGCTATAGCAGCGGCGTCTGGGCGTCGGCCGATCCGGCCGCCCTGGCGGACAAGCCCTGGGGGCAGTCGGTTTTCCAGCCGGCGAAGTGGACCTGGCGAGAAGGCGTCTGGTCCGGTCCCCTGATGGTGCTGGTCGACGGCAAGTCAGCCAGCGCCTCCGAGGAATTCGCCGCCGTGCTGCAGGACAACAAGGCCGCCGTGATCGTCGGGGCTCCGACGCTGGGCGCGGGTTGCGGCCACGCAACGGACGTCGGCCCCCTGACGCTGAAGAACAGCGGCGGTCGCCTGTTTCTCCCCGATTGTCTGCGTCTGCGCGCCGACGGCTCCAATGAGATCGGCGGGGTTGAGCCGGACATTCTGGTCGGATTCCGCGTCACGGACGGCCCGGCGCTGAAGGCCCGCCGTCTGGCGGCCCGACTGCCCGAAGCCGTGGCCAGAGCGGTCGCGGGTCGCTAGAGCGCCCGCACCGCCCCGGCGTGCTCGGCGATCACCGCCAGGGTCGAGACATCAGCGTCGAACACCCCGAACAGGCCCTGTTCCTCCTGCGGCGGATCGCCGACGAAACTGGTGTCGCCGCGTTTGAACCAGGCGTCCGGCTGCTGGGCGCGGCCCTCGCCGTTCCAGGCCCAGAAATTGGTGCCGGCCGTTGGTCCCCCGGCCTTCATGTCGGCCAGGGTCAAATCGTAGATCGTGCGATAGAAGCGGTCCTTGAAGGTCGCCGGCGCACCGGGCTCGAAGACGCGCTCGTCCCTGATCAGGCCGAACTCCTCGATGACCAGCGGCTTGTTCAGGCCCTTGGCCAGGGCGATGTGGCGGGTGACATAGTCGCGGCACTGGGCCTCGCCCGCGTCGTAGGTGCCCGGCTGATCCTTGAAGTCGATCCAGCTCCAGTTGTTGGGCCAGACGTGCAGGGTCATGTAGTCGATGGACGCGGGCTTGTGAGCCTCGACGACGCAGGACTCGCGCTCCAGACAGCCCTTTGAGCCCTCGCTGCCGGTCGAGACCAGATGGTTGGGATCGAGGGTCTTGATGTAGCCCGCCGTCTCGTCGATCCAGCGGTAGTAGGTCGCCAGGTTCCTGACGCCGAAGTCCTCGGTTCCGCCTGGGCGCGGCTCGTTGGCCAGCTGCCAGGCCATGATCGTCGGATCGTCGCGATAGGGTTTGCCGGTGACGGTGCTGGTGCGACCGACCACGGCGCGCACGAAGTGGCGGAACATCGCATTGGCTTTTGCGTCGCCATAGAAGCGGGCCGAATAGTCGGGATAGGCCGGCCAGGGATGGGCCGGGTCGCCCTGCTGGAACCAGGTCCCGTTGCCGGTCCAGTTCAGATAGGCGGGCATGCCGCCCGACCAGTCCCAGAAATTGTTCAGATAGATCACCGCCTTCATGTCGCGCCTGGCCATCTCGGCCAGCAGGACGTCGAGGCCCGTCAGCAGGTCGGCGCTGTAGTCCTCGCCGGGGCCGCGGAAGGTGGGGTCCATCGCCACCTTGGCCGGCGACGTCTCGCCCGAACCCAGGACCCGCAGGTTGGTGACGCCCAGGCTTTTCAGCTTGTCCAGCTCGCGGCCCAGCCGCGCGCGGTCGCCATAGGCGGCGGGGGAGCCCAGCCACGCGCCGTACCAGAGATTGCCGCCGACAAAGCGGTAGGGCTTGCCGTTGAGAACAAGCTTGCCGTCGGCCACGCCGACGAAGCCCTTAGGCTTGGCGGTTGCCGCGCCCAGGGCGGGCGAGACGGCGAGAGCGGCCAGGAGCGCGCGGCGGGAAAGGGTCATGGGCGTCCTCCGGAACGCGCTCTGAGGGCGCGTGCCGGAGGACCATGCCGTGTCTCGATACCGCTAACAACCGCCTGGTGACGGTTGTCGCATGGCTACAGGTTCAACAGCGCCGGGTCCCCACCCTGGGCCGTGATGTTGATGCTCAGCGCGCGTTCGACGGCGTAGCGGAGCAGGGCGTGCGGGCCGCCGGCCTTGGGGCCGGTGCCCGAGAGGCCTTCGCCGCCGAACGGCTGCACGCCGACCACCGCGCCGGTCATCGAGCGGTTCACATAGGTGTTGCCGGCCGGGACCAGACGCTGGACGTCGGCCGCGAAGCTTTCGATCCGAGAGTGGATGCCCAGCGTCAGGCCATAACGACGGGCCGCCAGGGCGCTGGCCACGTGTTCCAGGTCCTCAGGCGCGTAGCGGACCACGTGCAGGACTGGGCCGAAGACCTCGCGCTCCAGGAAGTCGCCGCCCGGGATCTCGGCCAGGACCGGGGCGAAGAACGTGCCGGCCGCTGGAGTTTCCAGGGCGTGCAGGATCCTGGCTTCGCGCTTCAGGCGCTCCAGGTGCTTTTCCAGCGCGCCCTTGGCGTCGGCGTCGATCACCGGGCCGACATCGGTGACGGCCAGGGCCGGATCGCCCAGCACCAGAGCGTCCATCGCGCCCTTGAGGCCCTCGATGATGTGGTCGGCGGTGTCGTGCGGCAGGAACAGCAGGCGCAGGGCCGAGCAGCGCTGGCCGGCCGAGCCGAAGGCCGAGATGATGACGTCGTCGATTACCTGCTCGCGCTGGGCGGTGGTGTCGACGAACATGCCGTTGAGGCCGCCGGTCTCGGCGATGAACGGCACGATCGGGCCCTGACGCTGGGCCAGGGTCTGGTTGATCCGCCAGGCGGTGTCAGTGCCGCCGGTAAAGGCCACGCCGTCAAGCTCGTCATGAGCGGTCAGCACCGCGCCCACGGTCTCGCCCCGACCGGGCAGCAGGGCCAGCAGGCGTGGGTCGAGGCCCGCAGCGTGATAGAGTTTCACCGCTTCCATGGCGATCAGCGGGGTCTGTTCGGCGGGCTTGGCCAGCACGGCGTTGCCGGCGGCCAGGGCGGCGGCGATCTGGCCGGTGAAGATGGCCAGCGGGAAGTTCCAGGGGCTGATGCAGACGAAAACGCCGCGACCGGCCAGGCGCAAGACGTTGGTTTCGCCGACCGGACCTTTCAGGATCTCGCCGTCACCGAATTGATCCTCGGCCAGCACAGCGTAGTAGCGACAGAAATCGACGGCTTCGCGGACCTCGGCGATGCCGTCGCTGAGGGTCTTGCCGGCTTCCCGCGACAGGATGGCGATCAGGCGGTCGATATTGGCTTCCAGCGCGTCGCCCATGGCGTGCAGAACCCTGGCGCGCGCGGCGCCGCCCGAGCGGTCCCAGGCCGGCTGCGCGGCGCGGGCCAGCTTGAAGGCCTGGTCGATCTGGGGGAGCTGGGCCTCTGAGACCACGCCCACGACACGGGCGGTGTCCGACGGGCTAACCACCGGCTGAGGCGCAGCGCCGGCCGTCATCTTGCCGCCGACCAGCGGGCCGGCCGAAAGGGTCACGCTGTCCAGCGCCGCCACGGCTACGGTCAGGCGTTCGCGCTCGGCCATGATCGACAGGTCGATCCCGGCGGAGTTCTGGCGACGGACGCCATAAACGTTGATCGGGGTCGGGATCTTGGCGTGACGGTCGGGGTGGGCCTCGACGGCGTCGATCGGATCGACGACCACCTTTTCCACGGGCACCCGCTCGTCGAGCAGGGCGTGGACGAAGCTGGTATTGGCGCCATTTTCCAGCAGGCGGCGAACCAGATAGGGCAGCAGGTCCTCGTGGCCGCCCACCGGGGCGTAGGCCCGCAGGGTGATGCCATCATAGAGGTCGTCTGCGGCCTTGTAGAGCGCCTCGCCCATGCCGTGCAGGCGCTGGTGCTCGATCTTCACGCCGGCGTTCTTGGACATCCGCACCACAGCGGCCAGGGTATGGGCATTGTGGGTGGCGAACTGGGCGTAGAGGTGCGGCGCGGCCTCGACCAGGGCCTTGGCGCAGACCAGGTAGGAGAGATCCGTGGCGGGCTTGGTCGAATAGACCGGATAGTCCGGGCGGCCGGCGACCTGGGCGCGCTTGATCTCGCTATCCCAATAGGCGCCCTTGACCAGGCGCACCATCAGGCGACGGCCGGTTTCCTTGGACAGGGCCGTCAGGCGCGCGATCACCTCGGGACAGCGCTTCTGATAGGCCTGGACAGCGAGGCCAAGGCCGGTCCACTGGCCCAGTTCCGGCTCGCGGCACAAGCGGTCCAGCAGCTTCAGCGACAGCGCCAGGCGGTCGGCTTCCTCGGCGTCGATGGTGAAGTTGATGTCGTATTTGGCGGCGATCAGGGCCAGGCGCAGGACGCGGGGATAGAGCTCGTCCCAGACGCGGGCCTCCTGCGTGGCCTCATAGCGCGGGGTCAGGGCCGACAGCTTGACCGACACGCCGTGACCGGCCTCGGGACCGGCCTTGTTCGACAGTTTGCCCACCGTCTCGATGGCGTCGGCATAGGACTTCTCATAACGCTCTGCGTCGGCGGCGGTGCGGGCGCCTTCGCCCAGCATGTCGAAGCTGCAGATGTCGTTGTCCTGAGCGGCGCGCTTGATCGCCGCTTCGATGGTGCGGCCCAGCACGAACTGTTCGCCCATGATGCGGATGGCCTGGCCGACGGCGGCGCGGATCACCGGCTCGCCCAGGCGACCGGCGATCTTCTTGATGAAGCCGGGCAGGTCCTTCTGGGCCTGGTCATCGGGCTCGACGATCTTGCCGGTCAGCATCAGGCCCCAGGTCGAGGCGTTGACGAACAGGCTGTCGCTGCCCCCCAGGTGCGAGGCCCAGTCGGCCGAGCCGATCTTCTCGGCGATCAGCTTGTCGCGGGTGTCGTCGTCGGGGGTGCGCAGCAGGGCTTCGGCCAGGCACATCAGGGCCAGGCCCTCGCGGGTGCCCAAGGAGAACTCCTGCAGGAAGCTCTCGACCACGCCCTGCTTGCGGACGCTGCGGCGCGCGCCGCGTACAAGGGCCTCGGCCTCGGCGCGGACGGCGGCGCGGTCCTCGCTCGAGAGGGCCTTGGCGGCCAGCAGGTCGGCGATCACGGCTGCTTCGTCGCGATACTTGCCGTTGTCGAGGCTGTCCCAGTCGGTCATGCGGTTCGCCCTTGGGGAAGAATGATGATCAACGGTATATGTAGGCTGAGATCGAATGTGCTTCGTTTGTAGCGCGCCAACGCCGTAGAAAATTCAGATCCGACCACGTCGAGCGCATGTTTGCTCCAGCCGAGACGCCGCGATGTCGCCGCCGCTTGGCCGAGGATCAGAATGACGCTGAAAGAGAGAGGTGGGAAGGGACGCGACTAGGGGGGAGACGCGCGTCCCTTCCGCTCTCGGCGACACCCTGGGGGAAAGGCGTCGCTGGTGTCCCCCAATCAGGGCGGGGACAGGTCTTCGAGGGTTCCGGGCGCCGTCTGGAGGAACGGCGGTGCGAAACCGGCTAGGACGGAGATGGGTGTATCGTCACATTCACTGAATGTGCTCTGGTTTCGATAATTATTTTCCGAACAATCTTCGATGAAAGGCGCAAATGGCCAGTTCCGCTCTTGATGACACCGATCGCCGGCTTTTGCGGGTTCTCCAGGCCGATGGCCGCATCACCAATGCCGAGCTGGCCAAGCAGTGCAACCTGTCGCCAGCCGCCACCTTCGATCGGGTGCGACGCCTGCGCGAGCGCGGCTTCATCACCGGATATGCCGCCCTGCTGGATCCGGCCAAGGTCGACCGCGCGCTGCTGATCTTCGTCGAGGTGATGCTGGAGCGCACGACGGGCGAGGTCTTCGAAGACTTCGCCGCCGCCGTCCGCCGCGCGCCCGAGATCCTGGAATGCCACATGGTGGCGGGCGGCTTCGACTATCTGATCAAGGCCCGGGTGCGCGACATGGAGGCCTATCGCGGCTTCCTGGGCGACATTCTGGTCAAGATGCCCGGCGTGCGCGAGACGCGGACCTATGCCGTGCTGGAAGAGGTCAAGAGCACGGTGCAGCTGCCGCTTTAAGACGCCAGTTCGGCTCGGACCGTGCTCGCGATAAAGCCGCCGCCCAGCACCCGGTCGGGATCGGCGGGGTCGTAGAGCACGCAGGCTTGGCCCGGGGCGACGCCCTCTTCGTGAGTGTCGAACACCACGCGCAGATCGCCGTCCACCATGGCCAGGTGGCCGGGTACGGGTTCGCGGGTCGAGCGGACGCGGGCCAGCACGGGCTGGCCGGCTTCGGCGGCGGCTTCCAGGCTGTCCTGGCCGCCCAGCCAGTTGCCTTCCTTGAGCACCAGCGAGGCGGTCAGCAGCGCCTCGCGCGGGCCGACGATCACCTGGCGCCGATCGGCGTCTATCCGGACCACGAACAGGGGATCGCCGACGGCGATGTTCAGGCCACGGCGCTGGCCGATGGTGTAGCGGGTGACCCCCTCGTGCTGGCCAAGCACGCGGCCGTCCATGTGCACGATGTCGCCCGGGATCGCGCCATGCGGGCGGATGCGGTCGATCACCGTGGTGTACTTGCCTTCGGGCACGAAGCAGATGTCCTGGCTGTCGGGCTTGTCGGCGATGGCCAGGCCAAGCTCTGCCGCGACGCGGCGTACCTCGCTCTTGGGCATGTCGCCCAGCGGGAAGCGCAGGAAATCCAGCTGGTCGCGCGTGGTGGCGAACAGGAAATAGCTCTGGTCCTTCGACGGATCGCCGGCCCGGCGCAGCTGCGGCCGGTTCCCGGACATGGCGCGCTGGACATAGTGGCCGGTGGCCATCGCTTCGGCGCCCAGGTCGCGGGCCACGTCCAGCAGGTCGCGGAACTTGACCGTCTGGTTGCAGCGCACGCACGGGATCGGTGTCTCGCCGCGCAGATAGGCGTCGGCGAACTCCTCGATCACTTGCTCCTTGAAGCGGCTTTCGTAGTCGAGAACATAGTGCGGGATGCCGATGCGCTCGGCGGCCATGCGCGCGTCCAGGATGTCCTGGCCGGCGCAGCATGCGCCCTTCTTGGCGATGGCCGCGCCATGGTCGTAGAGCTGCAGGGTGACACCGACGACGTCATAGCCGGCCCGAGCCAGCAGGGCTGCGGTGACCGTGGAATCCACGCCGCCGGACATGGCCACGACGACGCGCGCGCCCGCAGGCAGACCCACGGCGTCGCGAGCCATCGCGACCGCGCGGTCGGCCAGGGCCTCTGGGTGGGCATGATTGAGGATGTCGGCGTCCATCGCGGCCATATAGCGCCTCGGGGCCGCCTTTGCGAGGTTCGGCCTACTTCAGGACGTTGAGCAGTGACGAGCTTTGCAGGCTGGCGAACACCTGGGCAGCGGCCTGGACCGCCATCTGGGCGGCCTCGAGCCGGGTCACGGCCTCGGCCAGGTCGACATCGACGATGCCGCCCACCATGCCTGTCAGGGTGTCGGCCCGGTCCTTGAGCTCGACTCCGGCGGTTTCGAAGCGCTTTTGCACCAGGCCATTCTTTCCCTGGGTATTGAGCGCATCGGTATGGGCGGCCTTGAAAGTGCTCACCATGCCCTCAAGGAAGGTGTGCTGCGCGCTGGTCAGGGGGCTGCTAAAAGGACCATTGGCCTCGACATAGGCCTGCACCTGCTTGAAGGCGTCGAAGGCCTTGGTGCCCAGGGCGTCGCCCAGGACGCCCGTCTGCACCGTGGTCTGCTCGTCGATGCGGTTGGTGGCGATATAGTTGTCATTCTTGAAGAGGCTGGCTGTGGTCGGCGCGGCGGTCAGGTCAGCCAGGGTGCTGGCGGTGGTCGGAGCGGTGTCGGTCAGGGCGCCGGCGAATACATATCGGCCGTTCGACTTGGTGTTCAGACCCTGCGTGACGTTGCCGAAAGCCGCTTCCAGCTGTTGCATCAGGGTGGCGCCGCCGGCCGCCATGGCGTTCTCGATCGCCGCCCGCCCGGTCTGGATGCCGTCCGCGACCTGGCCGATGCCCGTGTCCTGCATGTCCAGGCGGTTGGCGACCAGCTTGGTCTGGTCGATCAGGCCGTCGATCTTGGCCTGGGCGCTGCGCATGGCGGTCAACACCTCGGCGTTCTTGGAATAGCCCTTCAGGTCGTTGGCGACCTTCTGGCTGGCGACCTGTTCGCCCAGTATGTTCTGACGCTGCTGGGCGCGCATCAGGTTGCTGGTCATGATGCTGTAGTTGGAGCCGGTTGAGACGCGGGTCATCGGTCAGCCTCAGAGGATGTTCACGAGGACATCGTACATGTCCTTGGTCGCCTGGATCAGGCGGGCGGAGGCGTTGAACGCCTGCTGATAGGTGGTGAGATTGATCAGTTCCTCGTCGAGATTGACCCCCTCCTGCGCCTGGCGCTGGGTGTCTACCTCGATCGCCACCGCCTCGGCGGCGTCCTTGCGGCTTTCGGCGGCGGCGCCCTTGCGGGCGATCGAGCCGCTGAAATCGGCGGCGTAGCGCAGCAGGCTGGTTTTTGCCGCCGAAGCCCCGCCCACCGCGGCGAAATCGGCCATGGTGTCGCCGGCCTTGGCCAGAGCCAGGGCGCCGCGTCCGTCGCCGACGGCCAGGGCGATCACCCCGGGGGCGGCCGAGAGGTTCAGTTTGGCGAAGGGCAGTCGGGCTGGGTCCTGATCCATGGCCGGATTGATGACGAACCGTTCCCCGCGCGTGCTGCGTTCGGTGGGGCCCACCCCGAACAACTGGGTGATCGAAGGACCACCCATGCCGCGCTCGGTGTCATCAGAGGCCACCGAAAGGTTGACCGTCGAGCCGGGATAGGACGTGAAGTTCATCGCGCCCTTTGCGTCCAGGGCGAAGGTCCCATAGAGACCCACGCCGCCGTTGCGGACGTTCAGGGTATCCAGCAGGTCCTGCATCGTGGCGCCGGCTGGCACCGAGATGTTGACGTCGCGAATGCGGCCGCCGTCCGTGTCGGTGAGGCGCAGGGTGATCACGTCGCCGGATGTGAAGCCGTGCGGATCGCTGGCGGTCAGGCCCGTCTCGTAGGGCGAGAAACCCTTGTTCTGGACGATGTCGTTGAGGCCGAAGAACTGGCTGAAGCCCTTGCCGATCTTGCTGGACGGCGTGGTCGGGTCGTCGGCGACCACCACCCCGTTGC
>Ga0209023_10003273_pt1 | contig 19454 bp, 18 predicted proteins | sample LakOneMetagenome_FD_187468 | JGI IMG/M metagenome (GOLD analysis project Ga0209023, IMG submission 187468) | Freshwater and sediment microbial communities from Lake Erie, Canada (SPAdes) (version 2) | ecosystem: Environmental > Aquatic > Freshwater > Lentic | place: Lake Erie, Canada...
GACCTCGAGGAGGCCGGCTATGTCGAGCGGACCCGCACCGGCCGCCGCAATCGCTATCGCGTGCGGCGGGCCGGGCGGTTCCGGCACCCGATCGAGCGGCGGGTGCGGGTGGGGGAGTTCCTCGATCTGGTGAGCGGCACCGGCTCCTGACGCCGGGCCCGAGGCGCCAAGCACCAGGGCGAGCCAGCTCAGCCGTCAGTCGTCACCAGCGCCACCCGGCCGTGGGCCCTGAGGCGGTCGTCGTCGGCGAAGGCGACCCAGCCGCCGTGGTCGACGACCAGCTCGATCAGGTCGTCGACCAGGTCGGTGTGACTGCCGCGCGGTGCCATCTCGGGGGCGTGCAGCCAGTCGAGGCGGCGTACGACGTCGCCGTCCACGACGGCCGGGAACCGGAAGGACTCCTCGACCACCATCATCAGGGGCAGGGCGCCGTGCCTCATCGCGTGCCACGCCGCCTCGACGCCCGTGACCAGCGTGTCGGGCTGGGTGCGGCGGGCCTCCTCGAGGAGCAGCAGTGCCTCGTCCTGGCGGAAGCGAAGGTACTCCTCCAGCGACTCCCGCGCGGCCAGGTGGAGCGCCCGTGGGTCGCTGACCTCCTGACCCGTCAGGACCCCGGCGAGCCGGTCGAGATTGCGGCCCCGGCGGAGCAGGCGCTGCACCGGTTCGGCATCGCCCGCCACGATCAGCGGCGCCGGGTGGCGCCGCCGGGCCCGGCCCAGGGCCCGGTCGACCCGCTTCACGAACTCCTCCAGCACCTCCTCGCCCGACTCGAGCAGGCCGAGCCCGGGCGCGGCCAGCTGCATCGGGAAGTCGGGGGAGGGCAGCGGCATCAGCGTGTCGGCGTACGCGCGGTAGAGCTGCGCGAACGTCCCCCGCACGACCAGCAGGAGGTGGGGCGGAGTCCGATGAAGCGTGCGCAGCAGGTCACGGGTGCGGAAGGTGTCCTCGACCACGACGGCCGCGTCGACCGGCTCCGGCAGGCGATAGCCGCGCTGGACCGCCCGTCCCGCGAAGAGCGCCACCGCCCGGCCCGTCGGCGACGTCGCCGCGCTGTCGGCGAGGACCTTGAGCTCGGCGATGATCGAGCCCGCGCCGATCGCCCCGCGGGCGCCGAGCTGGCGCTCGGCCTCGGCGACCAGCTCCTGGAGCCGTGCCGCGTCGGCGGTGGTCATCCGCTGGGCCGGCGTGGTGTCGAGCAGCACCGTCACCGACGGCCAGGCCGCGGCGCGGACCAGCTCGAGGACGTCGTGGGCGGACAGGTGGTCGATCGTGGGGTGGGCGAGGGTGGTGGTCATGACGGCATCTCCTGCTTCTCGGTGGGGTGGGTGGTGGCGTTGCTGTCAGGGAGCGAGCCGTGGCTCGCGCCAGGGCGGGTGGCCCGGAGCGAGGCGACGACGGCGACGGTGATGCAGGCGGCGATCACGCCGAGCGACACGAAGGTCGGGACCTTGACGACATCGAGGAGGAGCATCTTGGCGCCGACGAAGACGAGGATCGCCGCGAGCCCGACCTTGAGATAGATGAACCGGTGCATCAGGTCGGCGAGCAGGAAATACATCGCCCGCAGGCCCAGGATCGCGAAGGCGTTGCTCGTGAAGACCAGGAACGGCTCCTGCGTCACCGCCAGGATCGCCGGGATCGAGTCGACCGCGAACACGATGTCGGTCACCTCGACCAGCACGAGCACGACGAACAGGGGAGTGGCGACCCACGTCGTGCCCTGCTTCACCCAGAACCGCTGGCCGGCGTAGACATCCGTGGTCGGGAGGAACCGCCGGACCACTGTGATGGTGCGGCTGTTCATCGGGTCCGTGTGCCCGTTGCGCTGGCGCAGCATCTTGACCCCGGTCAGGATCAGGAACGCGCCGAACAGGTAGAGCACCCAGTGGAACCGGTCCAGCAGCGCGACGCCGCCGGCGATGAAGATCGCGCGGAAGACCAGCGCCCCGAGGACGCCATAGAACAGCACCCGGTGCTGGTACTTCGGCGGTACGGCGAACGCGGTGAAGATCAGCGCGAAGACGAACACGTTGTCGACGGCCAGGCTCTTCTCGATGAGATAGCCGGCGAAGTACTCGCCGCCGGCCTGGGCGCCGTACGCCGCCCACACGATCGCGCCGAAGCCGAGGCCGAGCGCCACCCAGATGGCGCTCCAGACCGCCGCCTCCCGCACGGAGACGACGTGGGCCTTGCGGTGGGCGACGAGGTCGACGGCCAGCATGGCCACGATGGCGGCCAGGACCGCCGTCCAGGCCCAGAGTGGGACGTCCATAGTGCTCCTCCGGTGTCGGCTGCCGCGCATGCGCGCCAGCTCACTGCCGGAGGTCTCACCCGGCCGCCGAGGCGACCCGACTCACCGGGACCCGCGTCGGGCGGGCCGTACTGACGATGAGCCGTCGGGGGGTTACTCCCCTCCAATACGCGAAGAAGTATTCGGGTATTGGCCAGCGTGTGTCAATGCGATTCGGCTTGTCTGGGCGACTTCTTGGGTGCTTCTTGGGTTCGACCCGATCCGAGGGGCTGACGCAGTGGTTTCGATTCTGTACTGGTCCCCCTGCCGCCCACGCCCCACAATCGATCGATGGACACCGACACAGCACAGCCCGGGCTCCAGGACGACCAGCGGGGCGCGCTGGAGGCGGCGCACCGACATGCGGTGGCGTGGCTGGACTCGGTCGGGGAACGGGCGGTGCCGCCGCGGGCGTCGGTCGAGGATGTCGTGGTCCGGCTGGGGGAGCGGCTGCCGCTCGACCCGCGGCCGGCGACCGAGACGGTCGACCTGCTGGCGTCGGCGTGTGAGCCGGGGCTGACGGCGATGGGGTCGGGGCGGTTCTTCGGGTTCGTCATCGGCGGGACGCACCCGGCCGCGCTCGCGACCGACTGGCTGGTCAGCGCGTGGGACCAGAACGCCGGGCTGCGGCTCGTCACGCCGGCGTGTACGGCGGTCGAGGACGTCGCGACCGGGTGGCTGCTGGACCTGCTCGGGCTGCCGGAGGACGCGGGGGTCGGATTCGTCACGGGGGCGACGATGTCCAACTTCACGTGCCTGGCTTCGGCGCGGGACGCCGTGTTGCGTCGCGCCGGCTGGGACGTCGGCACGCTCGGGCTCACCGGGGCGCCGCGGGTGCGGGTCCTCGTCGGGGCGGAGCGGCACGACACCATCGACCTGGCGCTGCGCTATCTCGGCCTCGGCGCGCCCGAGGCGGTCCCCGCCGACGAGCAGGGCCGGATCCGGGTCGACGACCTGACGGCCGCGCTGGCGTCGTACGACGGCCCCACGATCGTCGCGCTCCAGGCGGGGAACGTGCACTCGGGGGCGTTCGACCCGTTCGCCGAGGCGATCGAGGTGGCCCACCAGCACGGGGCGTGGGTGCACATCGACGGTGCGTTCGGGCTCTTCGCCGCGGCGTCGGAGCACCACCGCCACCTGACAGCGGGCTATCAGGCCGCCGACTCCTGGACCACCGACGCCCACAAGACCCTCAACGTGCCCTATGACTGCGGCATCGCCATCGTGCGCGACCGGCCGGCGCTGCGGGCGGCGATGGGGATGCATGGGGACTACCTCATCCAGGACCCGGCCGGCGACCCGCTCGACCGGGTGCCGGAGGTGTCGCGCCGGGCCCGCGCGCTGCCGGTCTGGGCGGTGCTGCGCTCGCTCGGCCGGCGCGGGGTCGCCGAGCTGGTCGACGGGATGTGCGCCAACGCGAAGGCGCTAGCCGAGGGTGTCGCGACGATCGACGGCGCCGAGGTGCTCCACGACGTCTGCTTCACCCAGCTGTGCGTCAGCTTCGGCAGCGACGAGCGCACCGAGGCCGTCGTGAGGGCCATGCTTGACGACGGCACCGCCTGGACCACCGGCTCGCGCTGGCACGGCCGGTCGGTGCTCCGGATCTCGGTGTCCAACTGGACGACCGATGCGGAGGACGTACGCCGGACCGTCGAGGCGTTGCGGCGGGTGGCGGCTGCCGTCTGACCGGGGCGGGGGCGGGTCAGTAGCGGACCTGGAGGCCGCTGATCGTCACGTCGCTGCAGGTGTCGGCCGGATCGCCGCCGATCCGGGTCAGGGCGAACTGGATGAACATGCCAGGCTTGGACTCGAAGCCGAAGCTGAAGGTGGCTTTGTGCGCCGTGCCTGCCCCCGCTGGGACCGCGAGGTTGCCCTCGAAGCCGTCGGTGCCCGGGACGACCCAGCCCGCGTTGTGCACGTTGGACGCCGACTGGGGGCCGTCGGGCCCCTCGAGACCCTCCACCGACACGCTCCACGCGCAGGCGCCAGGCGACGGCTCCAGATAGACGACATCCATCATGATCGGGTCGGCGGGGTCATGGTCGGGTGGGACGACGAAGGCCACCACCATGGTCGAGTTGCCCGTGGAGGTGAGGTTGGGCCCGACGCTGCTCGCGCTCGCGGAGCCGGACACCGCCGCCGCCGTGGGAGGGATGGAGATCGTGGCCAGGTCGCGGTGCTTGTAGCCGGAGAACTTCGCCGCATCGGGCACGCGACCGTTCTTGCCGGTGGCGACGAGCTTGCCGGCTCGCCTGGCGATGCTCGCCGTGGAGCTCACGGCGTCGAAGCCGTCCACCTTGTCGGCATTGATGGCGATGGTCCCCAGACTGCCGAGCGCGGCGCCGCCCGCCACCAGTCCCAGCGCCGTCAGCGCTCCCTGCCACTGTCGCGAACCGTTCATGTCGGCCACCCTTCCGTGCAGTCACGATCGGCGGCGGGCCGCCACCAGTGCTGGCATTGTCGCCAATCGTGATCTTGCCGGAAAGGCCCGTGGCCTGCGGATGCGGGGCCGTCCACCGTTTCGAAGATTTCTCGATCAAGAGGTTTATTCGAACGTTTGTTCGGGTAGGATGACGGTGTGACCGCACTCCTGGACCTCCACCCCGACGCCACCGGCGTCCTCGGGATGCTGGCGGGTGTGCATTCGCTGCTCGACGACGCCGGTGATGTCAGCTTGGTGTCGGGTGACTATGCGCGGGCGGTGCGTGCGGCCGACCGGGCGATCAGCCGGCTCCAGGCGCTGAAGCTGTCGTTGGTGGCCGCGGCCGACCGGGCGGCCGTCGCGAAGGCCTCGGGGATGAGTGGGACGGGGGCGTGGCTGTCCCAACACACGCGTACGACGGGTGCGGCCGCGGCCGGGCAGGTCGCCCTCGCCGGCGCACTTGAGTCGTTGCCCGCGACCGGTGCCGCGCTGCGGGAAGGTGTGGTCTCGACCGAGCACGCCGTGGTCATCGCCGCCGCCACCCGCCAGCTCCCCGCATCGCTGGACGCCGACCAACGCGCCGTGGTCGAAGCAGGCCTGGTCGAGCAGGCCAAGCGGCTCGATCCGGTGGCGTTGCGGAAGAAGGCCCGCCGCGCCCTCGAACTCGTCGCCTCCCGGGAAGAGGCCGACCGCCACCACGACCACGTCCTGCGCGATGAAGAAGCCCGCGCGAGGGACAAGACCCGGCTCACGCTCCATGACAACCGCGACGGGACAGTGTCCGGGCACTTCACGGTCCCGACCGTGGCGGGAGCGATCCTCAAGAAGGTGCTCGGCCAGCTCGCCTCACCGCGCCGCGGCAGGCTCGGCGCCACCCAGGACCAGACCGGACCCGTCGGCGACGCCGTGGACTGGGCCCAACAGCAAGGCCAGGCGTTCGTCGAGCTGATCGAGCACCTGCCCACCGACCGGCTCCACGGCAAGACCGCCGCGACCATCGTGGTCACCCTCGACCAGACCCAGCTCACCCAGGACTTGGCCGCCGCCGGTGTGGACACCGGCGACCAGCTCAGTGCCGGCGAAGCCCGCCGCCTCGCGTGTGGCGCGGGGATCCTCCCCGCGATCCTCAACGGCCCCTCCCTGCCCCTCGACCTGGGTCGCACCCAACGGTTCTTCACCGAAGCCCAACGCGTCGCCCTCGCCACCCGACACACCACCTGCCTCGCCGACGGCTGCGACCGGCCCTACGCCTGGACCGAGCTCCACCACCGAGATCCCTGGGCAACCGGGGGGCGGACCGACCTGGCCAAGGCCGAGCCCCTGTGTGGGTTCCACCATCACCGGATCCACGACCCCGCCTATCTCCACCGACGACACCCCAACGGCACCATCACCTTCCACCGGCGGACGTGAGGGTCAGCGGACGGTGCGCAGCCAGTTCTCGACGCCGGCGACGTGGACGACCATGGCCGCGTGGGCGAGCTCGGGCTCGCCGAGGGCGATGGCGTCGAGGATGGCCTGGTGCTCGCGGACGGTGCGCTCGTGAGCGCCGGTCTGGGTGTGGCCGCGCCAGATGCGGGCCCGGTTGGTCGGCGCGGAGAGGCCCTCGATCAGGGACGCGAGCACGGAGTTGCCGGACGCGGTGCCGACGAGGCGGTGGAACTCGATGTCGAGCGAGAGCAGCTCCTCCGGCGTCGACTCCGGCGAGGACGCGTGGATGATCTTCTGCATCGTCTCGATGTCGTCCGGGCCGACCCGGGTCGCGGCCATGGCGGCCGCTTCGGGCTCGAGGATCCTGCGGACCCGGAGGAACTCCATCACGCTGTCGTCGCGGTGGAAGTCGACCACGAAGGTCAGCGCATCGAGCAGGAGGTTGGGGTCGAGGCTGGTGACATAAGTGCCGTCGCCCTGGCGCACGTCGAGCACGTTGATCAGGGTGAGCGCGCGCACGGCTTCGCGCAGCGAGTTGCGCGACAGCCCCAGCTGCTCGGCGAGGTCACCCTCGCGAGGCAGGCGGTCGCCCGGCTTGAGCGCGCCGCTGGTGATCATCTCCTTGATCCGGAGGATCGCCTCATCGGTCAGTGCCACGTGGTCCCCCTTCCCGCCGACAAGTCCCCTGGGGCTAGACCGTAGACGGTCCGCGCCGTTCCGCTCAGCACCTGCTCACGATCCGCGACGGACAGATCGGCGCAGGCGTCGACCACCAGGTCGAACCACGCCCGATAGCCCACCGCGGTGCCCGCGACGGGCCAGTCGCTGCCGAACAGGCACCGGTCCGCCCCGAACACCGCGAGCGCGTGGTGGAGATAGGGCAGCAACCCGGCCGCCGTCCGTTGGTCGGGGTCGGCCTCGGTCGTCAGTCCGGACAGCTTGCACGACACGTGGGGGAGCCCGGCCAGCCTCGTGAGCCGGTCGGCCCAGGCGGCGAACGCCCCGGCCCGCACCGGGGGCTTGCCGAGGTGGTCGAGCACGAAGGTGACCTCCGGGCACCGCTCGACCAGCCGGGTGACCTCGTCGAGCTGGTGCCACCGGACGCACAGGTCGAGCGGCAGCCCCAGTCCGGCGAGCTGCCACACGCCCTCGACGAAGTCCGGGCGGAGCGCGAAGCCGGCCGGCTCGTCCTGGAGCAGGCGACGGACACCGACCACCAGCGGGTCCTCGGCGTACGACGCCAGCTGGTCGCCGCAGCCGGCACCTTGCTCCAGCGAGGCGTGGGCGACCACCCCCAGGATCGGGGGGCCGGCGGCCGCGGCGCCGTCGGCCAGGCTGCGGACCCAGTCCACCTCGGCGGCCGCCTGGTCGGGACGACAGTCGGCCTGGACGACGACGACCCCGGCGACGGGGGCGCCGCCGAGGTCGAGGTCCTCGAGCCCGAACCGTCGGTCCAGCTCGGGCACGTCACGCAGCCAGGCGTGGTCCAGACGGTGCGGGTCCCAGACATGCAGGTGCCCGTCGATCACCGGTCCGGTCTGCGTCATGTCGGTCCTTGTGCTGAGGAGAAGCCGGGTCGGGGAGGGGCGCTCGGTCGGTCGCCCCTCCCCGACGTCGGCTCAGGAGAACTGGTCGGCGTTGTCCGCAGTGACCATCTCGGTGCCCGTGTCGATGTTGGCCTCGACCGGGTTGCCCATGGCCGCGTCGAAGGCGGCCTGGGCGCCCATGCTGCCCATCTTGTCGGGGAACTGGGCGACCGACGCCGACTGCGTGCCGGCCTGGATCGCCGCCACCTCGTCACCCGAGGCGTCGAACCCGACGACGATCAGCTTGCCCTCGAGCCCGGCGTCCTTGACGGCCTCGAGCGCGCCGGTGATCGGCGGCCCGCAGGCGCCATAGATCGCGACGATGTCGGGGTTGGCGGTCAGGATGTCCTGGGCCGCGTTGAGCCCCTTGGTCTGGTCGCAGTCGGTCGGCGTCTGGGCGACGACCTCGGCCTTGTCGCCCAGCGTGTCGAGCATGCCGGTGACCCGGTCCTCCAGCGACGGGTTGCCGAGCACGCCCTCGAGGATCGCGATCTTGCCGTCGTCGGGCAGGTTGTCGGCCAGCCACTGTCCGGCGAGCTGGCCGCCGGCCAGGTTGTCGGTGGCCACCACGGCGGACTTGCCGGACCAGTCGGGGATGTCGTTGTCGATCAGCACGACCTTGATGCCCTTGTCGACCGCGGCCTGGAGGGCGTCTTGCACGTTGGGGCTGGTCGGGGTGATGGCGATCGCCTTCACGCCCTGGGTGATCATCGACTCGATGGCCGCGATCTCGCCCTCGTCGTCGGTGCCGCTGGCGCCCTGGGCGAAGACCACCTCGGCGCCGGGCTCGGACTCGTCCCAGGCCTTGGCGGCGTCGACCATCGTGTCGTAGAAGTCGACGGGGAACTTGGTGATGAAGCCGATCTTGATGACGTCGCCGCCGGCGTCGGAGCCGTCGGAGGCGGTGGCGTCCTTCGAGCATCCCGCCGTCAGCAGGGCCGCCGAGAGGAGGGTCGCCGAGAGGAGGGCGTGGGCGACACGTCGCCGCTTGGTGTTCATCGGTGCTCCTTGGGTGTGAGGGTTCGGTGGGCAGGCGCGTTCCAGCCGTGCCGCACCCACCCGAGGTGACACGACGGCTGCTGGACGCTCGATCTGGTCAGTCGTCACCTCCGACGATGAGAGAGACGATCCGAGCGCGGTTCTCCGGGCGAGGGACCTCCTGGCCCACGGCGCGCCCGCGTCGCATGACGAGAGCGCGGTCGGCGATCTCGATGACGTGGTCCATGGCATGGGAGATGACGATCACGGCACAGCCCTGGTCGCGCAGCCGGCCGATCAGGTCGAGGACCTGGCGTGACTCGCGCAGCCCGAGGGCCGCGGTCGGCTCGTCGAGGATGACGACCTTGGACGCGAAGGCGCTGGACCGCGCGACGGCGATCGCCTGGCGCTGGCCGCCCGACATCATGCCGACCGCAGCGGAGCGCGCGGGCAGGTTGACCTCGAGCCTGTCCACGATCGCCGTCGCCGACCGGGTCATCTCGGACTTCTTGATCCAGCGCATCCCACGCGGCAGCCACGAGGGGCCGGCGATCTCCCGCCCGGCATAGAAGTTGCCCGTGGTGTCGAGGTTGTCGAAGAGCGCGAGGTCCTGATAGACGGTCTCGATGCCGTTGGCCCGGGCGACGGCGGGGGAGGACATCACGACCTCGACGCCGTCGACCTCGATCGACCCGGCGTCGAGCCGGTGCACCCCGCTGATGCACTTGATCAGCGTCGACTTGCCGGCGCCGTTGTCGCCGAGCAGGGCCAGCACCTCGCCGTAGTGCACCTCGAGGTCCACCTGGTCGAGGGCGACGACGCCGCCGAAGCGCTTGCTTCCACCGCGTACGGCGAGCGCCGGAGCCGAGGTGGCCAGGGGCCGGGCACTCATGAGCTCACCGCCTGGAGCGAGCGGAACCGCGCCTCGAGGCGGCCGCGGATGACGTCGGACTCGACAGCCAGAACGATCACCACGCCGATCACGACCAGCTGCATCGAGGCCTCGATGTTGAGCAGGTTCATCCCGTTGCGGATGACCCCGATCATCAGCGCGCCGACGAGGGCATGGCCCACGTGGCCGCGTCCGCCGAGGAAGCTAGCGCCGCCGATCACGACCGCGGCGATCGAGTCGAGCTCGGCGAGCTGGCCGAAGGTCGGCGAGCCGGCGTTGAGCCGACCGGACGTCACCACGGCCGCGACCCCGGCCAGCAGGCCGCTGACCACATAGACGGAGACGAGCACCCAGGACTGGGGGATGCCGAGCCGGCGCGCGCCCTCGGGGTTGCCGCCCACGGCATAGATCCAGCGACCCCACACCGCCCGGCTGAGGAACAGGGCGACCGCGACGGCCACCAGCGCCACGAGCAGCGTGGAGTAGGGCAGCCAGCCGACCGAGCCACCGCCGACGGTGTTGACCACGTCGGGCATCCCGCGGATGGGCTGGCCGCCGGACAGCATCAGGGCGAGCCCGCGGGCCACGCTGAGCGTCGCCAGCGTGATGATGAAGGGGTGGGGCAGTCGCCCGAAGACGAACACAATCCCGTTGACGGCCCCGACGGCCATCCCGGTCGCGAGCATCACGCCCACGGTGAGCGCGCCGCCGCCGAGCCCCTGGAAGACCAGCGCCCCGGCGACCGCGGAGAGGGCGAGCGTCGAGCCGACCGACAGGTCGATCCCGCGGGTGAGGATCACCAGCAGCTGGCCGATCGCGAGGATCGCGATCACAGCCGACTGGGCGAGCACGTTGCCGAGGTTCTGCGTGGTCGCGAAGTAGGGGGAGAGCAGCGACAGCACCACCACGAGCAGGGCCAGGATCAGCACCGGCCCGAGCCGCAGAGCGGCCAGCCCGATCCGGACACCCACCAGCCGGGGCGGGTCGAGGCCCGGTTGGCCGTCGCTCGCGCGGTCTGAGCCGGGGCGGTGGTCTCCGGTGCCGGTGCTCTCACCGGACCTGGCTGAGGTGTCGTCGATGTCCATGGGCTCCACATCGCTGAGTCGGGGGTGCAACGTGTGGCCTCCTCGGTTCGCAACATTGTCAGGCTCCCGTGGATCGGGACTCTAATCACATCAGACATCCTATGTCTAGGGGTGAGTGCGCACGCTTTGACCGGAATCGGACCTGGATCTAGCCGTAAGGCGGGCCTAGACAGGCCAGGACATAGGATGTTTACTGCTCCTACGTTCGCCCCGGCGATCACCACGACCAGCGGAAGGGTGTGCCCAACCACCATGACCAGATTTGTGGCGCTGGAGCCTCGGGACATCAGGTTCCCCACGTCGCGCGAGCTCGACGGCTCCGACGCGATGAACCCCGAGCCCGACTACTCCGCCGCCTATCTGGTGGTGTCGACCGACGCCGGCGACGGCCTGGAGGGGCACGCGTTCGCGTTCACCACCGGTCGCGGCAACGACATCCAGGTGGCCGCGATCCGGGCGCTCGCACCCTGGCTGGTGGGTCGCGACGTCGACGACACCCTCGCCCACCTCGGGGCCTTCGGCCGTGAGCTGACCGGCGACTCCCAGCTGCGCTGGCTCGGCCCCGAGAAGGGGGTCATCCACATGGCCTGCGGCGCGCTCCTCAACGCGCTGTGGGACCTCCGGGCCAAGCGCGAGGGCAGGCCGCTGTGGCAGCTGCTGAGCAGCCTCGGCCCCGAGGAGCTGGTCGAGCTGGTCGACTTCACCCACCTCACCGATGCGCTGACCCCGGCCGAGGCGCTGACCATCCTGCGGTCCGCCGAGCCGGGTCGCGCCGAGCGCGAGGCGCTGCTCCGGCGCGACGGGTATCCGGCCTACACGACCACCCCCGGCTGGCTGGGCTATGACGACGCCAAGCTCGCCCGCCTGTCACGCGAGGCCGTCGCCGACGGCTATCGGCTCATCAAGCTCAAGGTCGGCGCGGCCGTCGAGGACGACGTACGCCGCCTCGCCGTCGCCCGCGCCGCGGTCGGGGACGACATCGCGCTCGCCATCGACGCCAACCAGCGCTGGGAGGTCGACGACGCCATCACCTGGCTCGACAAGCTCGCCGAGTTCCGCCCCTACTGGATCGAGGAGCCCACCAGCACCGACGACATCCTCGGGCACGCCCGGATCCGCGCGGCCATCGCGCCGCTGCGCGTGGCCACGGGTGAGCACGTGCACAACCGGGTGATGTTCAAACAGCTGCTCCAGGCGGGCGCGCTCGACGTCGTCCAGATCGACGCCTGTCGCGTCGGCGGGGTCAACGAGAACGTCGCGATCCTCCTGCTCGCCGCCAAGCACGGCGTCCCGGTCTGCCCCCACGCCGGCGGCGTCGGGCTGTGCGAGCTGGTCCGGCACCTCGCGATGTTCGACTTCGTCGCGGTGAGCGGGTCGCAGGACGGTCGCTACATCGAGTACGTCGACCACCTGCACGAGCACTTCCTGGATCCGGCGGTGGTGGAGTCCGGCCGCTACCTGGTGCCGACGATGCCCGGCTTCAGCGGGCAGATGAGACCCGAGAGCCTGCGCGACCACGAGTTCCCCGGCGGGACGGTGTGGCGGTCATGACGCTGGCGGCCCGCTATGTCGGGGAGGGTGGGATCGACGTCGCCGAGGTGGAGCCGGTGGCGCCGGGACCCGGCGACGTCCAGCTCAAGGTTGCCTTCACCGGCATCTGCGGCACCGACCTCCACATCCAGCACGGCGTCATGGACGCCCGGGTGTCGCTGCCGGCCGTCATCGGCCACGAGATGTCGGGGCGGGTCCTGGCCTGTGGGCCGGGGGTCACCGGCTGGGCCGCCGGTGACGCCGTCACCGTGATGCCGCTGCGCTGGTGCGGCGACTGCGCGGCCTGCCGCGCCGGTCACCGCCACATCTGCCAGCGACTGGACTTCCTCGGCATCGACTCTCCGGGGTCGATGCAGGAGAGGTGGACCGTCCCGGCCGACGTCCTCGTCCGGCTCCCGGCGAGCCTCGCCCTGTCGTACGGCGCGCTCGTCGAGCCGACCGCCGTCGCCGTCCACGACGTACGCCGTGCGGAGCTGCAGCCGGGCGAGCGGGTCGTCGTGGTCGGCGGCGGACCGGTCGGCGTCCTCATCGCCAGCGTCGCCGTCGCGGCCGGCGCCGAGGTCGTCGTCCTCGAGGTGAACGACCATCGGCGCTCGGTCGCGGCCGGAGTGGGCCTCACCGTCCTCGACCCCCGGCGCGACGACCTCGACGACGCGATCGCCTCCTGGGCGGGCCCCGACGGGGTGCAGGTCGCCTTCGAGGTGTCGGCGTCCCAGCCCGGCCTCGACGTGGCGGTCGCGTGCCTGGCGCCGCGAGGCCGGATGGTGCTGGTCGGGATCCACGGGCAGCCCCGCCCCGTCGACCTCCAGCGGGTGTTCTGGCGCGAACTCACGCTGGTCGGCGCGCGGGTCTATGAGCGCACTGACTTCGAGGAGGCGGTCGCCCTCCTGGACGGGGCATCGGTGCCTGCCCAAGCGCTCATCTCTCACATCGAACCGCTGGCGTCGGCCGCGGACGCCTTCGATCTCCTCGCCTCCGGAGGTCAGGTCATGAAGGTGCTCGTCGACTGTGGGGCCACGTCGTGACGAGCCCGTTCGACCTGGCCGGGTCGGTGGCCGTGGTGACCGGCGCCAGCCGCGGCATCGGACTCGCGATGGCGGCCGCCCTCGCCGAGGCGGGCGCCGACATCGTGGGGGTCAGTACGACGCCGACCGCACCGGGCAGCGACGTCGAGCAGGCCGTTCGGGGCCACGGGGCGTCCTACACCGGGCTGAGCGCGGACCTCGCCGACCCCGAGGCCGTCACGCGCTTGGCCGAGACGCTGCTGGCGCTGGATCGGCCCATCGACATCCTCGTCAACAACGCGGGCACCATCGCCCGCGCGCCCGCGGTCGACCACTCCGACGCCGACTGGCAGCGGGTGATCCAGGTCGACCTGACCAGCCCGTTCGTGCTCTCGCGGGCCGTCGGGCGCACCATGCTCGAGCGCGGCCGCGGCAAGATCCTCTTCACCGCGTCGCTGCTGAGCTTCCAGGGCGGCATCAACGTCCCGGGCTATGCGGCCGCCAAGAGCGGCGTCGCCGGGCTCACCCGGGCGCTCGCCAACGAGTGGGCGCCGTACGGCGTCAACGTCAACGCGATCGCGCCGGGCTACATCGCGACCGACAACACCGCGGCGCTGCGCGCCGACCCGTCGCGCCGCCAGGCGATCCTCGACCGGATCCCGGCCGCGCGCTGGGGGACCCCGGCGGACCTACGCGGCGCGGTCGTCTTCCTCGCGAGCCGGGCCTCGGACTATGTCAACGGCATCGTGCTGCCCGTCGACGGGGGGTGGCTGGGGCGATGAGGGATGCCGGGACCGGTGAGGCGAGCGTGAGCCAGGCCGCAACGAGGAACCTGACCGAGGCGCTCATCGGCACCGGGCTGGTCGCCGTGGTGGTGATCGACCGGGTGTCGGACGCCGCGCCGTTGGCCAAGACCCTGGTCGCCGCCGGGCTCCCGCTGGTCGAGGTGACCCTGCGCACGCCCGAGGCCCTCGCGTCGCTGCGGGCCATGGCCGACACCCCGGGCGCCGTCGTCGGCGCCGGGACCGTGCTGACCCCGGCGCAGGTGGCCGCCGCGGTCGCGGCCGGGGCGCGCTATGTGGTGTCGCCAGGGCTGAGCGCCGCCGTCGTCCGTGAGTGCGCCGCCCTCGGGGTGCCATGCGTCCCCGGGGTGGCCACCGCCACCGAGATCCAGCGCGCGCTCGAGCACGGCCTCGACGTCGTCAAGCTCTTCCCCGCCGACGTGTGCGGTGGGCCGGCGATGATCCGCGCGCTGTCGGCGCCGTTCTCCGACGTCCGGTTCGTGCCCACCGGTGGCATCACCGCCGCCTCGCTGCCGGACTATCTGGCCCTGCCGTCGGTCCTCGCCGTCGGCGGCAGCTGGATGGCGCCGCGCTCGCTGGTGGCCGAGGGCGACCTCGCCGGCGTCGCCGAGCTCAGCCGTGATGCCGCCACCCTCGCCCGAGCAGCCCGAGCAGGGGTGTCGCGATGACCGGACTGACCCTGCGCCCGGCCGCCGACTGCGCCTTTGACGCCGTCGCGCTCGGCGAGGTCATGCTGCGGCTCGACCCGGGCGATCGCCGGGTGCGGACGGCCCGTCGCTTCGACGTCCACGAAGGAGGCGGCGAGTACAACGTCGCCCGCGGGCTGCGACGTTGCTTCGGGCTGCGCACCGCCGTGGTGACGGCGCTGGCGGACAACGACATCGGCCTGCTCGTGGAGGAGCTCATCCTCACCGGTGGGGTGGACACCTCCTGGATCCGGTGGGTCCCCTACGACGGCATCGGCCGCACCGTCCGCAACGGGCTCAACTTCACCGAGCGCGGCTTCGGTGTCCGCGGGGCGCTCGGCATCTCCGACCGCGGCCACACCGCCGCCTCGCAGCTGCGGCCCGATGACGTCGACTGGGACCGGCTCTTCGGTGACCTCGGAGTTCGCTGGCTGCACACGGGCGGCATCTTCGCGGGGCTCTCGGAGACGACCAGCGACGTCGTCATCGCGGCGATGGAGTCCGCGCGGCGACATGGGACCGTCGTCTCTTACGACCTCAACTTCCGGCCCTCCCTGTGGGCCGGGGTGGGCGGCCAGGAGCGTGCTCGCGAGGTCAACGGCGAGATCGTCGGCCTGGTCGACGTGATCCTCGGCAACGAGGAGGACTTCACCGCCGCGCTGGGCTATCCCGTCACCGACACCGGTGACGGTGTCGACCTGGACGACCTCGACGTCGCTGCGTTCGCCCGGATGATCGAGGCCGTCGTCGCCGACCACCCGGGTCTGTCGATCGCGGCCACCACGCTGCGGCGGGTCACCTCCGCCAGCACCAACGACTGGGGCGCCCTGGCCTGGTCGGCCGCGTCCGGGTTCGTCCGCGCCACCCAGCGTGACGGGGTGGACATCCTCGACCGGGTCGGTGGCGGCGACAGCTTCGGCTCCGGCCTCATCTATGCCCTGCTCACCGGCCTCGACCTGGCCACCGCGGTCGACTACGGCGCCGCCCACGGGGCCCTGGCGATGACCACCCCCGGCGACGTGTCGATGGCGTCGCTGGCCGAGGTGCAGGCCCTGGTGCGCGGAGCCGGCGCGCGGGTGCAGCGATGAGGCTCGGTCGGCCGCGGTCTCAGAGGGTGTCCCAGAGGTCGTGCTCGTCATAGAGGCGCTCGACGTCGGCCAGGTCGACGTCGGCGTCGCCCGGCTCGCCGGTGGCCGGGCCGGCGACCCACCAGTCGGCGCCGGGCAGGCCGGCGGACAGATAGGCACGGGTGCCGGGTCGCCCCGGGACATAGGAGGACCGAGGAGTCGCGAGCACCTCGCCGTGCGCGGGCTCCCAGAGCCTGACCTGGTCCGCCTCCTCGCCGAGCACGACGGCGTCGTACCAGCGCCAGACGACCGTCTCGATGCCATCGCCCGGAACGGCCATCGCCACCAGGTGACCCGGTGAGACTCGTTCGGTCCGGGGCGTGGGGAACCGGGTCGCGAAGCGGGCGGTCAGGGGCCGTCCGTCGCCGAGCAGGACGTCGCAGTCATCTTCTCGGACCCGCAGCACCAGGCCGCAGGAGAGTCGCCGGGTGGCGGGGTCGTCACTGTGGGTGTTGGTCATGGGAGTCACCTTGCCGTTCGGCGTCAGCCGCTGAAGGTCCGCGTGGCGGCGACCTTGACCGCGCCGGTCGTGAGCGTCACCCGCAGTGAGGCGGCGTAGGTCCCGTTGGGCAGCGCCTTGGTCCAGGTGAGCCGCCAGGAGGCCTTGCCCTGGGCGCGCCGCCAGCGGTTGTCGGGCGGCGAGCAGGTCCAGCGCCCGGCGTGGCGGGTGGCCGGCGAGATGGCGAAGCGAGGCTTGGTGCCGACCGCCCAGCGGCACTGGTGCCGCGTGCGCAGCAGCGGCTTGTCGACCTTCTGGACGGCGACGTCGACCCGGGACACCTTGGCGCCCGGGCCGGCCTTGCCCTTGAGGCGGGTGACCGTGGCGCCGGGTCGGGTGATCGTGCCGGTGGGCACCGGCGGCGTACCGCTGCCGTCGAGTCGCTGCGCCGCCCAGTGGTAGCCCGCGAACGCGCGGGCATAGCCGGCGGCCACCACGGTGCTGCCGTCGACCACGAGGCCGTAGGTCCCGCCGTGCGGCGCTTCGTCACCTGCCGTGGGGTAGGGGTCATAGACGAACGCCCCGCCGGTGCCGAACGTCGGGTCCGGCCGCCCCTCCGGGCTGAAGCGGGCGACCGTCGTGGAGAAGCCGGTCGAGCCGCCGGCCAGGACCCAGCCCCGAGGGTCGACGGCGACCGTCTGGAAGTCGCCGCGCGCTCCGGCCAGGGCGCTCGGCAGCATGGCCCAGCCGTCGTTGCCGAAGGTCCTGTCCAGGCGCCCAGTCGGCAGGAACCGCGCGAGCTGCGGCCGCTGGGCCGGTGAGCAGGTATCGGTGGCCGGCGGCGACGGCGGCAGCCCGCACGGCTGGCTCATGCCGGCGGCGAGGATCCGTCCCCGCGGGTCGAGGGCCAGGGCCTGCGGAGACCCGAAGCCCTGCGGCGGGTCGAGCATCAGGACCCCGTCACCGCTGAACGTGGGGTCCGGCTCGCCCGCCGAGGTCAACCGGACCAGGATCCACGTCCCGCTGAACGACCCCTCGGACCCGGGGACATAGCTCGACCCCGCGAGCAGGATGCGGCCGCTCCCGTCCACCACGACGGCGTGGGCGTCGGAGTCGTGGCTGCCCCCCTCGGGGTTCAGCGACACGGTGCCGCCCGCGCCGAAGGCTGGGTCCGGCACCAAGCTGCCGCTGCCCTGCAGGCGGGTCACGATCATGCTCGCGTCGATGTTGGACGAGCCGGCGACCAGGATCTTCCGGCTGGCGGTCGTGTCCGTGGCGAGGCTGCGGGGGAGGTTCGGCTGGAGGTCGGGGCTCGGGATCGTCGAGGTCACCACACCGTTGAGGTTGGCCGTGTCGGTGTAGCGCCGGACGTGGAAGCCGTAGTCGGTCCCGTCGAACATCCCGGTGAGGGTGACGTAGCGGCCGTCGGCGTCGATGGCCACGGCCTTGGGCCACTCGAAGCTGGACGCGTTGGTGGTGGCGTCGAACTCCAGCACCCCGTCGGAACTGAACGTGGTGTCGGGGCTGCCGTCGGGCTGGAGGCGCCTCAGGGAGGACTTCGTGGCCGACGGAGGGCCGGCCGTGGGGCCGAAGTACACCAGTGCGGACCCGTCCAGGGCCAGCCCCACCACACCGGGGGCGCTGCCGAGGACCGGGTCCTCCCAGAGTCCGTCGCCGTCGAACGCCGGGACCGGGTCGCCGGGGTCGGCGTACGACGGCGGAGCGAGGCTCAGCGCCGGAACCCCGACCAGCACGGCGAGGCCGAGCGCCAGGCGCTGACGGGGGGAGGCGTGGCTGCGGGCGCGGTCGCGAGGCATGGCACAGCGTACTTGCCGGCGACCGCGCCCACGGGTCATTCGATGACGACGGGCTTGGCGCCAAGGCACTCGGGATCGAAGTGGGCGACGATGTAGTCCCACGCCTGCTTGGCCTCGTCGAGGGTGAAGTAGGGCTCGCCGCGGACGCACCAGTTGTAGAGGATCGACCAGCTCCACAGGCTGTTCTGGCGCGAGGAGACCATGATCCGGTCGAGGCCGTCGACGTGGCAGAGACCGAACGTGTGGCCCAGCTCGTGGATCGGGACGTATTTCCAGATCGCGTCCGGGAAGTTGTCGATGAAGGTGGCGCCCGACGCGTTGTGGCGCGACTGGCAGCTGCTCTCCTCCAGGCTCGCCGCGATCCCGCGCAGGGTGTCGGTGTAGCGGAAGACGCCCGCGACGACCGGGTGGCACAGCTCGTGGTGGGCCGCGGCCTCGGCCGCCTCCAGCGTCGGCGGGACCTGGACGGTGGGGTCGGTTCGGTCGGTCCGTCCGAGGACCTGGATGAGGAAGCGCACCAGCGAGGAGTCCGCCTGACCGGTGTCGAAACCGCGGTGGTTGATGAAGTTCCCCTCGGTCACCTCGCGGGTGTCGGTGTCGAAGTCGAGGATCAGCCCCAGCTGGCGGCCCTTGTCCTCGGCCGCGCTCACCTTGGTGTCGAGCACGCCGTCGCGCATCGCGAGCACGATGAACTTCGGGCCCTGCGCGCCACGCGAGGACAGATAGGTGTCGAGCTCGTCCTCGGAGATCGGGTTGTCGAGCTCGCCGCCACCGCCGCCGGTGACGACGATGCCCTTCTTGAGGGTCTTGTAGCGCTTCCGGTTCCAGAAGCCCTGCGGGAAGGAGAAGCCGCACAGCTCCTTGAGGTCGATCGCGCCCGACTCGTGGAGCACCACCAGGTTGGGCACGCCCGGCTCGGTCGGGGAGGGCGTCTCGGAGTCGAGCACGGTGCGGTACGCCGTCGCGTTCAGCCGCAGCCCGAATGCGCCCGTCTCCAGGCGGATCGCATCGCCGATCTGGATGCGCGCGTCGCCGTCGTACTTCTTGTCCAGCAGGTCGCGGACGTGGTTGCGCAGCGACCGCTTGTCGAACTCGCCGCGGATGAAGTCGAACGTGTCGCAGAGGATCAGGACGCGGACGCGGCCGCGAGCATCGCGAGCCGGATCCGGGCATAGAGCAGGCCGAGGAGCTTGCCGGCCACGGAGACGGCCACGACCCAGCCCAGGCCACGCAGCAGCGTCTCCGGCCAGGGCCACGCGCCGAGCCCCGCCACGACGTACGCCGTGAACCCGACGGCCGCCACGAGCGCGAAGACCGAGCCGAGCTCACACCCGCAGAGATCG
>Ga0209023_10003275_pt1 | contig 19445 bp, 18 predicted proteins | sample LakOneMetagenome_FD_187468 | JGI IMG/M metagenome (GOLD analysis project Ga0209023, IMG submission 187468) | Freshwater and sediment microbial communities from Lake Erie, Canada (SPAdes) (version 2) | ecosystem: Environmental > Aquatic > Freshwater > Lentic | place: Lake Erie, Canada...
CGTCGCCCAGGCATAGACCGCCTGGAAGATCAGGAACATCACCACGCCCAGGGCGAGCAGGCCGAACAGCGGGTGCAGCAGCCAGCGGTCGAGCGCGTCGTCGGTGGCCGCGGTCCGGCGCGGCATGCCGACCGCAAGCGCGAGCAGGCGGCGCGTCTCCGCATGCAGATCCGCCCCCTCGGGCAATTTCGCCAGCGGCTCGTGCACGGCCGTCGCCTGCGCTTCCAGCGCCAGCACCAGCGCCGCGGCGCCGCCACGCTTCACCGCCACGGTTTCCACCACCGGAACGCCGAGTTCGCGCTGCAACGCATCGACATCGATCTCGATCCCGCGCCGCCGCGCCGCGTCCGCCATGTTCAGCGCGACGATCATCGGTTTGCCGAGTTCGCGCAGTTCCAGCACGAAACGCAGGTGCAGGCGCAGGTTGGTGGCATCGGCCACGCACACCAGCACGTCGGGCGCCGCTTCGCCCGGATAGAACCCGCGGATCACGTCGCGCGCCACCGCCTCGTCAAGGCTGGCGGCATTGAGGCTGTAGGTACCCGGCAGGTCGAGCACGGCGTACTGCCGTCCGGACGGCGCAAGCAGCCGGCCTTCCTTGCGCTCGACGGTGACCCCGGCGTAGTTCGCCACCTTCTGCCGGCTTCCGGTCAACTGGTTGAACAACGCGGTCTTGCCGCAGTTCGGATTGCCGACCAGGGCGATGCGCGTGGTCCCGGCATGCAGGTCTTGCGCGCGCGCGTCCACGGCGGTCGCATTCATGCGCCGCCGCCATCGCTTCGAAGGCGAACGCGCGCGGCTTCGGCGCGACGCAAGGCGAAACGGGTGAAGCCGACCTGCACCAGCAGCGGCTCGGCGCCGAGCGGCCCGGCGGCGACCACCTGGATTTCCTCGCCCGCGACGAAACCGAGTTCGCGCAGGCGCCGCGCGATCGGATCGTTCGGCGCGCGTTCCTCAACGGCCTCGACGATGGCGGGTTGGCGCCGTGCGAGCTCGGTCAGGGTCATTGTCGGGCCTGGGGCCGGCGAATGGGAATTGTTCTCATTCTAGCACCCGGCGGGCCGGACCGGCAGGTCGTGCACCGCCGCTATCATGGGGATTCATCCCCGCCGGCATGGACCTCCGCATGAGCGACGCCCTGCACCTGCATCGCGACGGTCCCGTCGCCCGCCTGCGGATGAGCCGCGCGCAGGTGCACAACGCCTTCGACGCGGGCCTCATCGCCGGGCTCACCGACGCGCTGATCCAGGTCGCCGGCGATGCCGGCACGCGGGTGCTGGTGCTGGAAGCCGAAGGGCCGTCGTTCTCGGCCGGCGCCGACCTCCACTGGATGCGCGGCATGGCCGCCGCCAGCGAGGCCGAAAACCGCGAGGACAGCCTCGCCCTCGCCCGCCTGATGCGCCACCTGGACGAACTGCCGAAGCCGACCATCGCCCGCGTCCAGGGCGCGGCCTTCGGCGGCGGCGTGGGATTGGTCGCGTGCTGCGACATCGCGATCGCCAGCTCGGATGCGAAATTCGGTTTGACCGAATCGAAGCTCGGCCTGTTGCCTGCGGTGATCTCGCCGTACGTGATCCCCGCGATCGGCGCGCGCCAGGCGCGGCGCTATTTCGCCAGCGCGGAAACCTTCGATGCCGCCGAAGCCCTGCGCATCGGCCTGCTGCACCAGGTGGTCGACGCCGCCGCGCTCGACGCCGCCGTGCAGCGGCAGGTCGACCTGCTGCTGAAAGCCGGCCCCATCGCGTCCGCGGCCGCGAAGGCGCTCGTGCGCGACGTCGCCGCGCAGCCGGATGCCGCGCAACAGGACGCCGCCAACGCCGCGCTGATCGCGAAGCTGCGCGTTTCCCCCGAAGGCCAGGAAGGCCTGTCCGCCTTCCTCGACAAGCGCAAGCCGAACTGGACCGCCGATTGATGTTCTCGAAAATCCTCATCGCCAACCGCGGCGAAATCGCCTGCCGGGTGATCCGCACGGCGCGCAAGCTCGGCATCCGCACCGTCGCGGTGTTCTCCGACGCCGACGCCGACGCGCAGCACGTGCGCCTCGCCGACGAAGCGCACCGGATCGGCGGCCCGCGCCCGCAGGACAGCTACCTGCGCGGCGACGCGATCATCGACGTCGCCAGGCGGACGGGCGCGCAGGCGATCCATCCCGGCTATGGCTTCCTGTCGGAGAACGCCGACTTCGCCGACGCGGTGCAGGCCGCCGGCATCGCCTTCATCGGCCCGTCCGGCGCGTCGATGCGCAAGATGGGCAGCAAGGCCGGCGCCAAGGACCTGATGGCGGCGGCCGGGGTGCCCGTCGTGCCCGGCTACACCGGCGAGGACCAGTCGCCCGACGTCCTGCAGCGCGAGGCGGACGCGATCGGCTATCCGCTGATGATCAAGGCCGCGCACGGCGGCGGCGGCAAGGGCATGCGCATCGTGCGCAATGCCGGGGAGTTCGCGGCGAACCTGCAGAGCTGCCAGCGCGAGGCGGCCAATGCGTTCGGCCGCGACCGCGTGCTGCTGGAACGCTACATCGAGCATCCGCGCCACATCGAGATCCAGGTGTTCGGCGATCCGCACGGCGGCGCGATCCACCTCGGCGAGCGCGAATGCTCGGCCCAGCGCCGCTACCAGAAGGTGCTGGAGGAATCGCCCTCGCCGTTCCTCACCCCGGAGCTGCGCGCGCGCATGGGCGCGGCGGCGGTGCAGGCCGCGCATGCGATCGATTACGCGAACGCGGGCACGGTCGAGTTCATCGTCGGCCAGGACGGCGGCTTCTACTTCATGGAGATCAACACGCGCCTGCAGGTCGAGCATCCGGTGACCGAGGAAGTGACCGGGCTCGATCTGGTCGAATGGCAGCTGCGGATCGCCGCGGGGGAAAGATTGCCGCTTGCGCAGGACGACATCCTGCAACGCGGCCACGCGATCGAGGTCCGGCTGTACGCGGAGGATCCCGACGCCGGTTTCCTGCCCGGTTCCGGCACGCTTTCGACGCTGCGATTGCCTGCCCCGTCGCGCAACGTACGCGTCGATTCGGGTGTGGTCGAAGGCGACGCGGTCACGATCTTCTACGACCCGATGATCGCGAAGCTGATCGTGTGGGACGAGGACCGGCCGCGCGCCCTCGCCCGCCTGCGCGACGCGCTGGCCGGATGCGAAGTCGCCGGCCCGAAGTCGAACATCGCCTTCCTCGAGCGTCTCGTGCGGCATCCGGCCGTCGTCGACGCCACGATCGACACCGGCTACCTCGACCGCCACCTCGATCAGTTCCTCGCCCCGGCCAAACGCGATCCGGCGCTGCTGCTCGCCGCCGCGACCGTGCGCCTGCTCGCCCAGGAACAGGCGGCGGGCGCCGATGCCGCGCGCAGCGGCGATCCGGGCTCGCCCTGGGCCATCGCCGACGGCTGGCGACTGGGCCATGGCGGCGCGCGCCGGCTGGCCTTCGCCGATGGGGATGCCCGGATCGAACTGCTCGCCCATGGCCACGGCGGCGATTACCGCATCGAAATGGACGGGATCCGCCACGAGGCGTCGGGCGCACGCCTGGCGGGCGATACGCTCAGCGTGCGCATCGACGGCGCCATGCGCCGCTTCCTCGCCGGATCGCGGGGCGACGACGTGCGGGTGCACGACGGGTACCAGCGGCTGCGGCTGCACGCGGAGCCGGTGTATCGTCGCCAGCAGGAATCCGGCGGCGACGGCGACCATCGCATCCGCGCGCCGATGCCGGGCCGGGTGGTGCTGGTCCAGGCCAGGGCCGGCGATGCGGTGAAATCCGGGGACGTTCTGCTGGTGATCGAGGCGATGAAGATGGAACTCGCATTGAAGGCCCCGCGCGACGGCGTCGTCGCCGAAGTGCGCGCGGTGCCCGGCGAGTTCGTCGAAGGCGACGCGGTGCTTGCGATGCTGGAGCCCTGAGGTGGCCTGTCCCGCCGACGTGCGCATCGTCGAGGTCGGGCCGCGCGACGGCCTGCAGAACGAGAAGGTCGACATCGGCACGGCGAACAAGATCGCGCTGATCGACCGGCTGTCCGGCACCGGACTCCGCAGCATCGAGGCCACCGCCTTCGTCAGCCCGAAATGGGTGCCGCAGATGGCCGATGCGGCCGAAGTGCTGGCCGGCATCCATCGAACGCCCGGCGTTTCCTATCCGGTCCTGGTGCCGAACGAACAGGGCTACGAACGCGCGCGCGCCGCCGGTGCGGAGGAAGTCGCGGTCTTCACCGCCGCGTCCGAGGCGTTCAACCTGAAGAACACCAACGCCGGCATCGACGAATCGCTGCGCCGTTTCGAACCGGTGCTGGCGCGGGCCGCGGCCGACGGCGTGCGCGTGCGCGGCTATGTCTCCACCGTGCTCGGCTGTCCCTACCAGGGGCAGGTGCCGCTGGCCGACGTGGTCCGGGTTTCGCGTTCGCTGCACGCAATGGGCTGCCACGAGATCTCGCTCGGCGACACGATCGGCATCGGCACGCCGGGACAGGCGCGCGCGATGCTGCGCGCGGTCGCGAGCGAGGTCCCGATGCACGCGCTCGCCGTGCATTTCCACGACACCTATGGCCAGGCGCTGGCCAACGTGCTCGCCTGCCTCGAGGAAGGCGTCGCGGTGGTCGACAGCGCGGTGTCGGGCGCGGGCGGTTGTCCCTACGCCAAGGGCGCCAGCGGCAACGTCGCCAGCGAGGACGTGGTGTACATGCTGCACGGATTGGGAATCCGCACCGGCATCGACCTCGAGGCCCTCGCGGACACCGGGCGCTGGCTCGCGGGGTTGCTGGGCCGCGACACCGGCAGCCGGGTCGGCAAGGCGCTGGCCGCGGCGTGAACGACCCGGCCGGCAAGGTTCGCACCACGGCCGAACTCGATGCCGCGATGGTCGCGCTCCTGCGCGCGCTGCACGAAGCCGGTCGCGACCAGCGCATCGACGCCTCCCATTCGCGCCTGCTCGAACAGGTGGCCGCGACGTTGGCGGAAGCGCGGAAAGCGCTGCTGGTGGAGCATGAACGGTATCGCGCGCTGTTCGACGCGGTTCCGGACCCGGTGAGCGTCCTCGCCTGGGACGGCACCGTGCTCGACCTCAACAAGGCCGGCATGAAGGCCTACCGCCGCCCGCGCGAGGACATCATCGGCAAGCCGATCGAGGTGTTGAACCCGGAGCTGCCCAAGGACCACCTGGTGCCGGTCTGGGAGACGCTGCGACGCGGGGAAACCTACGTCATCGAAGTCACCAACAAGCGCGCGGACGGCAGCCGTTTCCCGGTGGAGGTGCATTCGGCGCTCCTGCGCCAGGACGACCGCGACTGCATCGTCGCGGTGGCCCGGGACCTCAGCGCGCGGGTGGAAGCCGAACTTCGCTACCGCGAACTGATGGAGACGGTCGACAAGGGCATCATCGTCCGCGACGCGACCGGCAGGATCGTGCACGCGAACGCCGCGGCGATGCGCATCCTGGAGATGGATCCGAAGCGCAGCCTCGAGCAGAACCTGCACAACGAGGACTGGCTCACCCTCGACGAGGACGGCAAGGCCGTGCCCGAGGAATCGCGGCCGGCGACCTATGTACAGCGCACCGGGGCTCGCGTCGACAGCACGGTGCTCGGTTTCTACAACCGCGCGACGCACCTGATGAAGTGGCTTTCGGTCACCTGCGTTCCCCAGTTCCAGCCGGGTTCCGACAGGCCCTACCAGGTGCTGTCGATGTTCACGGACGTCACCGCGCTCAAGCGCGACAGCAGCCTGTTCGACCGGGTGCAGGACCTCGCCCGCATCGGCGGCTGGGAATGGGAATCCGCCAGCGACCGGCTCTACCTCACCGACGAGGCCGCGCGCATCCTCGGCCAGGCGGAAACGCCGGCGACGATGCAGGCGATGCTCGCCTCGCTGCGCGAGTCGGACCGCCTCGCGCTGCGGCGCGCGCTGGAGGACGCCACCGGTTCGGGCGGCGGCTTCGCCCTCGAATGCATGGGCGGGCGCGCCGACGGCCGCACGTTCTGGATCGGCGTGATCGGCGAGGCCAATCCCAGCGCCGCCGGCACCACGATGACCGGCACCCTGCAGGACATCACCGAGCGCAAGCAGGACGAGGAAACCCTGCGGGTGCTCGCCCGCACCGATCCGCTGACGGGGCTGCTCAACCGCGACGCCATCCTCGGCGAGCTCGAAATGCGCATGACCGACCTCGCCGCCGGCGCGATCGGGGTGCTCTACATCGACCTCGACCGCTTCAAGGCGGTGAACGACGTGCTGGGCCACGCCGCCGGGGACGAGTTGCTGGTCGCCGCGGCGAGACGGATCCGCGAGGCCACCGGCACCGAAGGCATGTGCGCGCGGTTCGGCGGCGACGAATTCCTCGTGCTCTGCCACGCCGGCGACGATCCCGGCCTGCCCGAGCGCATCGCCGGGCGCATCCTCGAGGCCTTCAGCGACGGTTTCCGCTTCGGCGGCGAGGAATTCCCGGTCACCGCGAGCATCGGCATCGCCTGCGCGCCCGAGGACGGACAGCGACCGCAGGCGCTGATCCAGAACGCAGACGCGGCGATGTACGACAGCAAGCGACGCGTGCGCAACAGCTTCCAGCGATTCACCCCGGCGCTGGTGCAGTCGCAGCAGGAGAAGCTGAAGCTCGAGGCGCAGTTGCGCCGCGCCGCCGACAACAACGAGTTCCACCTCGTCTACCAGCCGCAGGTCGACCTGCGCCATGGCCGCATCGTCGCCGCGGAGGCGCTGATCCGCTGGCGCAACCAGCAACTCGGCGAAATGCGCCCCGACCACTTCATCGGCCACGCCGAGAACACCGGCGACATCATCCGCATCGGCCGCTGGGTGCTGCGCGAAGCCTGCCTGCAGGCGACGCGCTGGCGCGACGCCGGGCTCGGTGTGGTGCGCATCGCCATCAACGTTTCCTACCGCCAGTTCCTCGGCGAGGACCTCGGTGCCACCGTGCGCGACACCCTGCGCGAGTTCTCCCTGCCGGGCGCGGCGCTGGAACTCGAGTTCACCGAACGGGTGCTCATCGAGGACGCGCCGGACACGATGCGCACCTTCGCCGAACTGCGCGCGCTTGGCGTGCTGCTGACCATCGACGATTTCGGCGAAGGCTACAGCGCGCTCAACTACCTGCGCCGGCTGCCGATCCACGGGCTCAAGCTCAGCCAGCTGTTCGTCTCCGGCGTGCCCGGCAATTCCTCGGACATCGCGGTCTGCCAGGCGGTCGCCGGCATCGCCCGCAGCCTCGCCCTCGGCGTGGTGGCCGAAGGCATCGAGACCGAGGCGCAGCGCGAGTTCCTGCTGCGCCTGGGCGTGCCCGTCGGCCAGGGCTTCCTGTTCTCGCCCGGGCTGCATGCGGACGAGTTCGGCTACCGCCTGCTCGAAGAGCAGCGCCGCGCCGGATGATGGGGGAAGCGACCATCCGCCCGATCTCGCCCGCCGACGATGCGGCGATGGCGGCGATCATCCGTGCCGTGATGCCCGAGTTCGGCGCCGGCGGCGAAGGCTTCGCGATCAACGACCCGGAAGTGGACTGGATGAGCCGCGCGTATTCCGAGCCGCGCCACGCCTACTTCGTGCTCGAACGCGAAGGCCGCGTGCTCGGCGGCGCCGGCATCGCGCCGCTCGCTGGCGGCGATCGCGATGTCTGCGAACTGCGCAAGATGTATTTCCTGCCGGAGGCGCGCGGAAGCGGCGCCGGTGCCGCGATGATGGCGCGCTGCCTCGATGCCGCGCGCGACGCGGGCTTCGCGCGCTGCTACCTCGAGACCCTGTGCGGCATGGATGCGGCCATGCGCCTGTACGAACGCAGCGGCTTCCGCCGCATCGCCGGGCCGATGGGCGCGACCGGGCACGGCGGCTGCGACACGTTCTATTCGCGCGAACTCTGACGCAGAATCGCCGGACGTCCACCGGGGAGCAGCGCATGTCGTTCCGGATCCGCGCACTCGCGCTGCTTTCGCTGCTGGCCGCCTGCATCGCCTCCGCGCAATCGCCGCCCGCCACGCCCGCGACGCCCGCGAAGACGGCATGGCTGCTGCTGCCGGACCGCGTCTGGACCGGCGACGAGGATGCCGCGCATGCGGGCTGGGCGGTGCTGGTGCGCGATGGCGCGATCGCCGCGGTCGGCCCGGCGGCGCAACTCGATGCCGGCGATGCGCAGCGCATCGAACTGCCCGGCGCGACCCTGCTGCCCGGCCTGATCGACGCGCATTCGCACCTGTTCCTGCATCCGTACGACGAGGCCGCATGGAACGACCAGGTGCTGAAGGAGACCGAGGCCTACCGCACGCTGATGGCGGCGCAACATGCGCGGGACACCCTGCTCGCCGGCTTCACCGCCCTGCGCGACCTCGGCACCGAAGGCGCGGGCTTCGCCGACGTGTCGGTGAAGCAGGCGATCGCGGACGGGCTGATCGACGGTCCGCGCCTGTTCGTCGCCACCCGCGCCATCGTCGCCACCTCGAGCTACGGACCGGGCCCGCGCGGGTTTCGCCCCGACCTCGAACTGCCGGGCGGCGCGCAGGCGGTCAGCGGCGTGGATGCGGCCATCGCCGCGGTACGCGAGCAGGCCGGGCGCGGCGCCGACTGGATCAAGGTCTACGCGGATTACCGCGTCGGCGCCGACGGCAGCACGCAACCGACCTTCACCCAGGCCGAACTGAACGCGATCGTCGAGGCGGCGCACCTCGGCGGGCGCCCGGTCTCCGCCCACACCGCGAGCGATGCCGGAATGCGCATGTCCATCGCCGCGGGCGTCGACACCATCGAACATGGCGACGGTGGATCCCCGGCAACGTTCAAGCTGATGCGCGAACACGGTGTCGCCTACCTGCCGACCCTGACCGCGGTCGAGGCGACCGAAACCTACTTCAACCACCACGCCCCGGGCGATCCGCCGACGCCGCGCATGCAGCAGGCCGCGCAGGCCTTCCGCTACGCGCGGCAGGCCGGAGTGACCATCGGCAACGGCAGCGACGTGGGCGTGTTCCGCCATGGCGACAACGCGCGCGAGATCGAGTGGATGGTGAAGCTCGGCATGAGCCCGGTCGAAGCGCTGCGCGCCGCGACGTCGGTGGACGCGCGGATCCTGCGGCAGCAGGACCGGATCGGGCGCATCGCCCCCGGCCTGCGCGCGGACCTGGCCGCGTTCGCGGGCGATCCGACCGCCGACATCGCCGCGTTGCGCCGGCCGGTGTTCGTGATGAAGGACGGCGTGGCCTACCGCCGGCCCTGAGCGGCCCGGGCTCGCGTAAAATGCCGGGTTTTCCGCAGGGAATCCCCGCATGCAAGCGTCCAATGTCCGTGCCGTCGTCACCGGCGGCGTTTCCGGCCTCGGCCTGGCGGTGGCGCAGCGCCTCGTCGCCGACGGCGGCAAGGTCGTCCTGTTCGACGTCAACGAGGAAAAAGGCGCGGCCGCGGTCGCCGGACTCGGCGCCGACAGGGCCGCGTTCCACAAGACCGACGTCACCGACGAAGCCGGCGTGGTCGCGAATGTCGCCGCCGCCGTGGACTTCCTCGGCGGGCTGAACGCCTGCATCAATTGCGCCGGCATCCTCGGCGCCGGGCGCGTGCTGGGCCGCGAGGGCGCGATGAAGCTGTCGCAGTTCCAGGCGACGGTGATGGTGAACCTGGTCGGCAGCTTCAACGTCGCCAAGGCCTGCGCCGAACGGATGCAGGGCAACGAGGCCGGGGCCGACGGCGAGCGCGGCGTGATCGTCAACACCGCCTCGGTCGCCGCCTACGAAGGCCAGATCGGACAGGCCGCGTATTCCGCATCGAAGGGCGGCGTGGTCGGCATGACCCTGCCGATGGCGCGCGAACTCGCGCGCTTCGGCATCCGCGTGAATACGATCGCCCCCGGCATCTTCTGGACGCCGATGGTCGACGGCATGCCCGACGACGTGCAGAAGTCGCTGGCGGCGTCGATTCCATTCCCCTCGCGCCTGGGCAAGCCGGAGGAATTCGCCGACCTCGTCGCCTACATCCTCGGCAACGCCTACCTCAACGGCGAGACCATCCGTCTCGACGGCGCGACGCGGCTGGCTCCCAAATAACGCTTCCGTAGGAGCGCCCTTCAGGGCGCGACCCGCGCTCATCGCGCCCAAATGGGCGCTCCTACAAAACCCATTGATCGGAAATCGCAATGAAGGCTTACGACATCAAGAAGGGCAACGTCGTCGAACACAACGGCGGCGTATACCAGGTCCGCGACATCGAGCGCAGTTCGCCGCAGGGCCGCGGCGGCAACGTGCGTTTCCGCTTCACCATGTATTCGATCCCCGGCGGCAGCAAGCTCGACGCCAGCTTGGACGGCGACGACGACCTGCGCGAAGTCGACATGAGCCGCCGCCAGTGCACGTATTCGTACAAGGACGGCGAAGCCTTCGTGTTCCTCGACGACGAGGACTACACGCCCTACACGCTCGACGCGGACGCGATCGGCGACGCGGCCGGCTACATCGTCGACGACCTCACGGGCATCTACGTGCAGTTGATCGAAGACGCGCCGGTCGCGATCCAGTTGCCGCAGAGCGTGGCGATCGAAGTGGTCGAAACCCCGCCCGAACTCAAGGGCGGCACCGCGACCAAGCGGCCGAAGCCGGCGAAGCTCTCGACCGGGATCGAGATCATGGTGCCGGAGTACATCGGCAACGGCGAAAAAGTGTGGGTGAACACCACCACCGGCGAGTTCGCCGGTCGGGCCGAGTGAACGCGATCGCCCCGACCGGGTTGTCCGGTTGGGGCGTTCGCCTCGAACCCCTGTCGGCGGACCATGCCAGCGGCCTGGTCGCGGCCAGCGCCGACGGCGACCTCGGCGCGCTGAACTACACCACCACGCCGATGGCGGACGCCGAGGCGATGGCGGACTACATCCGCGCCGCCCTCGATGGCCAGGTCGCGGGCACGATGCTGCCGTTCGCGGTGCTGCGCGACGACGGCGAAGTCCTCGGAAGCACGCGCTACTACGACATCGACCCGGGCGTGCCCACGCTTGCCATCGGCTACACGTGGTATCGCGCCGGCGCGCAGCGCACGCACGTCAACACCGCATGCAAGCGCCTGCTGCTCGGCCATGCATTCGACGCGCTGGGCATGCGTACCGTTTACCTGCACACCAGCCACCTCAACCTGCGTTCGCAGGCGGCGATCGAGCGCCTTGGCGCGCACAAGGACGGCGTTGTCCGGCAGCACAAGCGGCACAAGGACGGCGGGCTGCGCGACACCGTCTGCTATTCGATCCTCGACAAGGAATGGCCTGCGGTCCGCGAACGCCTGGACGCGCGGCTCTCCCTGTAGGAGCGGCTTCAGCCGCTACAGCCGCGCACGCATGGGTCGCGCCTGAAGGCGCTCCTACAGGTCGAACAGCTTGCCGGGATTCATGATCCCGTTCGGGTCGAACACGCCGCGGATGCCGCGCATCAACTCGATCTCGGCGGCGCTGCGCGTCCCGAGCAGCCAGGGCTTCTTCGCGAGCCCGATGCCGTGTTCGGCGGAAATGCTGCCGCCATGGCGTTCGAGAAGGGCGGCGAGATGCGCGGTGACGCCGCCGCAGCGTTCGGCGAATGCGTCCTGCGCCAGTCCCGGCGGCTTCAGCACGTTGATGTGCAGGTTGCCGTCGCCGATGTGGCCGAACCACACCACTTCGAAATCGGGATATTCGCGGCCCAGCAACGCGTCGGCTTCGGCGAGGAAGGCCGGCATCGCCGAGATTCGCACCGCGACGTCGTTCTTGTACGGCGTGTGCGGCGCCAGGCTTTCGCTGATGCCTTCGCGCAGGCGCCACAGGTCCGCCGCCTGCGCCTCGCTCGCGGCGATCACGCCGTCCAGGACCCAGCCCTGGCCGGCCGCATGCTCGAACGCGGCCAGGGCCGCGGCTTCGGCGGCCTCGCCCTCCTGCGCGAATTCGGCGAGCACGTAGTACGGATGCACCGCGTCGAACGGATCCTGCCCGCCGTGCGCGAGCACGTGCCGCAGCGCCTTGTCGGTGAAGAATTCGAACGCTTCCAGCCGCAACGCGCGGCGCAATCCGGCGAACAGCGGCATGATCGCGTCGAAGCCGGGCAACGCCAGCAGCATCACCCCGGCCGGCGGCGGCGGATCGGCGAGCTTCAGCGTCGCTTCGACCACGATCCCGAGCGTGCCCTCGGCGCCGATCACGAGGTGGCGCAGGTCGTAACCGCTGGAGTTCTTGAGAAGCCCGCGGTTGAGGTCGAGCAGTTCGCCGGTGCCGGTCACCAGCTTCAGGCCGGCGATCCACTCGCGGGTATTGCCATGGCGCAGCACGCGCACGCCGCCGGCATTGGTCGCGACGCTTCCGCCGATGGTGGCGGTGCCGCGCGACGCGTAATCCACCGGATATTGCAGGCCGTGTTCGCGCGCGGCTTCCTGCGCGGCCTGCAGCGGGAGGCCGGCTTCGACGGTCAGCGTGCGATCGACGGGATCGAACGCCAGCACTCGGCGCATCCGTTCGAGGCTCACGACCAGTTCGCCGTTCGCGGCCACCGCGCCGCCCGAAAGACCGGTACGCCCGCCCGACGGCACCAGCGCGACCCGATGCCCGTTCGCCCAGGCCACGATGCCCCGTACCTCGTCGATCGTCGCGGGCTGCGCGATCGCCAGCGGCGCGGGCTTCCAGCGCCGGGTCGCGTCGCGGCCGAAGTGCTCGAGGTCCGCGGGCGCGTCGAGCAGGCGGAGTGCGGGAACGGCCTGGCGCAGCGATTCGAGGCGGGCATCGGTCATGGCCCGATTCTACGCAGGGCGGCCCGGGACGCGTTCCCGAGTGTTTGCTCCCGGCGTTCCCTGTCAGAATCCTCCGCGATGAAGAAGACCTCCTATCCCAAGTCCGACATCCGCGTGCTGCTGCTCGAAGGCATCAGCGAGAACGCGGTCGAGACCTTCCGCGCCGCCGGCTACAGCCGGATCGAGCTGCTGCCGCAGGCCCTGCCCGAGGATGCGCTGAAACGCGCCATCGCCGACGCGCACATCCTCGGCATCCGGTCGCGCACCCGGCTCACCGCCGACGTGCTGGCGCAGGGCAAGCGCCTGCTCGCGGTCGGCTGCTTCTGCATCGGCACCAACCAGGTCGACCTCGACGCCGCCGAACAGCTCGGCGTGCCGGTGTTCAACGCGCCGTATTCCAATACCCGCAGCGTCGCCGAACTGGTGCTGGCCGAGACCGTGATGCTGCTGCGCGGCGTGCCGGGCAAATCGGCCGAATGCCACCGCGGCGGGTGGTCGAAGTCGGCCGCGGGCAGCCACGAAGCGCGCGGCAAGACGATCGGGATCGTCGGCTACGGCCACATCGGCACCCAGGTCGGCCTGCTCGCGGAGGGCCTGGGCATGCAGGTGCTGTACCACGACATCGAGACCAAGCTCGCGCTCGGCAACGCGCGCCCGGCCGCAGACCTCGGCGACCTGCTCGCGCGCAGCGACGTGGTGACGCTGCACGTGCCGGAGACGGCGGCGACGCAGTGGATGATCGGCGCGGAGGAACTGGCGCGGATGAAGCCGGGCGCGCACCTGATCAACGCTTCGCGCGGGACCGTGGTCGAGATCGAACCGCTGGCCGCGGCATTGCGCGAAGGCCGCCTCGGGGGTGCGGCGGTGGACGTGTTCCCGACCGAACCCAAGGGCAACGACGAGGCGTTCGAATCGGCGTTGCGCGGGCTCGACAACGTCATCCTCACCCCGCACGTCGGCGGCAGCACGCTCGAAGCGCAGGACAACATCGGGATCGAGGTCGCGGCCAAGCTGGTGCGCTACAGCGACAACGGCAGCACGCTATCGGCCGTGAACTTCCCGGAGGTCAGCCTGCCCGAACACGACGGCAGCCATCGCCTGCTGCACATCCACCGCAACGTGCCGGGCATGCTGTCCCAGGTGAACGCGGTCTTCAGCAGCCGCGGCATCAACATCGACGGCCAGTTCCTGCGCACCGATCCGCAGGTCGGCTACGTGGTGATCGACATCGGCGGCGCCGGCGACGAACAGGCGCGCGAACTGCGCGATGCGCTGGATGCGATCGAAGGGACGCTGCGGACGCGGGTTCTCTATTGACTGTAGGTGCGCCCTTCAGGGCGCGACTCGAACACGTCGCGAGGTTGTCGCGCCCTGAAGGGCGCTCCTACAAAGAGCCGGATCGCGCCAGCCACTTCCGCGCCATCCGCCTGAGCGAATCGTCGCTGGCCGGATCGACGGCGATGTCCGCGACGTCGCGCCAGGCGAGGTCGTGCGATTCCTCGCCGACCACGAAATCCTCGCTGCCGGTCGCGCGCACCACGAAGCGCACGTCGTGATGCCAATGCCCGGGTTCGACGCCACGTTCGGGGATCCAGTGGCGGTCGAGGTCGAACAGCGCGGGTTCCACCACGAGGTCGCGCAGGCCCGATTCCTCTTCCGCCTCGCGCAGGGCCGCGTGGGCCAGGTCGCGGTCGCCGTCGGCATGCCCGCCCGGCTGCAGCCAGCGATCGAGCTTGCGGTGGTGGGTGAGCAGCGCGCGCCGGCCATCGGCGGCGACCAGCCAGGCGGATGCGGTGAAGTGTCCCTCGAGCCGCTCGCGACGATACGGATCCGCGCCTCCGGCCCGGGCAAGTTCGGCGAATTCCGCCGCCGCGCCGGCTTCTTCGGGATGGCGCCGGGCGTATTCGGCGAGGGCGTCGATGAATGCGGACATGGCCGGGTGATCGTCGGGAGTTGCGGGCTGGCGCGCATTATCCCCGCAAGGCGCGCGACCGCCGACGGCGCTTGTGCCCCGCCCCGCCCCACGGTTATGGTCGCCGGGTTCCGCCCGACCGGGCGGCCGCAAGCCTGGGGAGAGCCGGATGCTGTTCGAACGCACCAAGCCACTGGACCTGATTCTCGAGACGGCGAGCAAACGCTCGCTGACCCGCCAGCTTGGCGCCTTCGACCTGACCATGCTCGGCATCGGCGCGGTCATCGGCACCGGCATCTTCGTGCTCACCGCGGTCGCGGCGCAGAAGGCCGGCCCGGGCATGATGTATTCGTTCGTGATCGCCGGCATCGTCTGCGCGCTGACCGCGCTGATGTATTCGGAAATCGCGGCGATGGTGCCGGTCTCCGGCTCCGCCTACACCTATTCCTATGCCGTGCTCGGCGAGCTGATCGCGTGGATGGTCGGCTGGGCGCTGATCCTCGAGTACGCGGTCGCGGCCGGCGCGGTCGCGGTGGGCTGGTCGGGTTACGCGAACGGATTCCTCGCGCACCACGGCATCGGGTTGCCACTGGCGCTCACCGCGGGACCGTTCGACATGGCGACGTTGCCCGACGGCAGCATGTCGACCACCACCGGCAGCTTCAACCTGATCGCGTTCGCGCTCGCGCTGCTGGTCACCGTGCTGCTGGTGGCGGGCACCTCGAAGTCGGCCAAGTTCACGGCCATGCTCGTGATCGTCAAGATCATCGCGCTGACCGCGTTCATCGCGCTCGCCTTCCCGGCGGTGCAGCAGGCCAACTTCTCGCCGATGCTGCCGAACGGCTGGGGCACGCCGCTGTCCGGCGTGGGCGTGCTGGGCGCGGCGGCCTCGATCTTCTTCGCCTACGTCGGCTTCGACGCGGTCTCGACCGCGGCCGAGGAAACCAAGAACCCCAACCGCAACATCCCGATCGGACTGATCGGTTCGCTCGGCATCTGCACCATCTTCTACCTGCTGGTAGCCTACGCCGCGGTCGGCGCCATGGGCGCGCAGCCCAACGGCGCGCTGTCGCAGTCGAAGGAACCGCTGGCGTTCATCCTGCGATCCATCGGCTGGCCCAAGGTCGGCGACCTGGTGGGCATCGCCGCGATCGTGGCGCTGCCTTCGGTGGTGTTGATGATGATCTTCGGCCAGACCCGCATCCTGTTCACGATGGCGCGCGACGGCCTGTTGCCCGAAGCGCTGTCGAAGGTGCACCCGCGTTTCCATACCCCGCACGTGGTGACCTGGATCACCGGCGTCGCGGTCGCGTTGTTCGCGGGGCTGTTCCCGGTCTCCGTGCTGGCCGACATTTCCAACGCCGGTACCCTGTTCGCGTTCTTCGCCGTCGCGATCGGCGTGATGGTGCTGCGCCGGACCGAGCCCAACCGCCCGCGTCCTTTCAAGACGCCGCTGGTCTGGATCGTCGGACCGCTGGCGCTGTTCGGCTGCGTGCTGCTGTTCTTCAGCCTGGGCTGGAATCCGACGATCAAGTTCTTCTGTATCTGGGCCGTGGTCGGACTCATCGTCTATTTCTTGTACGCGCGCCGCCGCAGCCACCTCGCGCCGGGAAACGAGCACCTGCTGCACGCCGGGCACGACCATTCGGTCAAGCTGCCGCCGGAGCCGCTGGTGCACGAAGGTCCCGACGCGGGCCCCTGACCGCACCGGGTCGCCGCAACGAAAAACCCGGCTCACGCCGGGTTTTTTGTTGTTCGCTAAACTGCGCCCATGGATGCATCCCCGCCCTACGACGCCCAGCAACTGCGCCATCTCGCCGGCGAGATCATCACCAACGTGCGCGAGCTGTCGCAGGCCGGCTGGACGCCTGCGACCAGCAGCAACTTCTCGCGCCGGCTGGACGACCGGCATGCCGCGATCACCGTCTCCGGCCGCGACAAGGGCCGGCTGACCGAGGCCGACATCATGGTCGTGGACTTCGACGGCAACGCGGTCGGCAGCGACCATCGCCCGTCGGCCGAAACCCTGCTGCACACGCAGCTGTACCGACGCTTCCCGGACATCGGCTGCGTGCTGCACACCCATTCGCAGACCCAGACCGTCGCCTCGCGCCTGTACGCGCCGCAGGGCCGGGTGCGTTTCGAGGGCTACGAGCTGCAGAAGGCGTTCGCCGGCAACACGACCCACGAAGGGGCGATGGACGTGCCGGTGTTCCCCAACACCCAGCACATGCCGGAACTGGCCGCGCAGGTCGAAGCAAGGCTCGACCAGGGACCGGTGTGGGGCTACCTGATCGACGGCCACGGCCTGTACGCATGGGGCCGCGACATGGCCGAGGCGCGCCAGCACCTGGAAGCCTTCGAATTCCTGCTCGGCTGCGAACTGCAACTGGGGGCGCTGAAGTGAGCCGATTGCGCGTCTTCGACGAAAACGATCCTGCGACGCCGCTGCTGTCGACCTCGGACCGCGCGGAAATGGCCGCGGAACTGGCGGGCATCGGCGTCGCGTTCGAGCAATGGGACGCGAGCCGGCCGATCGCGCCGGGCGATCCGCACGACGTGATCCTGGACGCGTACCGCACCGACATCGATCGCCTGGTCGAAGCCAACGGCTTCCGCACCGTCGACGTGGTCAGCATCGCGCCCGACCACCCGGACCGCGGCGAAATGCGCCGGAAATTCCTCGACGAGCATTTCCACAAGGAAAACGAGGTGCGCTTCTTCGTCGCCGGATCCGGCCTGTTTACCCTGCACGCGGGCGGCAAGGTGTACGAGGTGCTGTGCGAAGCCGGCGACCTGATCGCGGTCCCGGATTCGATGACCCACTGGTTCGACATGGGACCGGAGCCGAGCTTTGTCGCGATCCGCTTCTTCACCGAACCGGACGGCTGGGTTGGGCACTTCACCGGCACCGACATCGCACAACGGTTCCCGCGCTACGAATGACCCCAGTGTGGTGAGTCCGTCGAACCATCAACGGAAGACACGAGCCACTCCGCCGACCATGACCACCATCCTGACCGACATCGAAGGCACGACCTCCGGCATCTCCTTCGTCAGGGACGTGCTGTTCCCGTATGCGCGGGCGAAGCTGCCGGGCTTCGTGCGCGAACACGGCCATGAACCCGAGGTCCGGCGCTGGCTGGACGCGGTCGCGGTCGAGAACGGCGGCCTGTGCCAGGACGACATGATCGTCGAGACGCTGCAGGGCTGGATCGACCAGGACCGCAAGCACACCGCGCTCAAGGCGCTGCAGGGCATGGTCTGGGAAGCCGGCTACCGCGACGGCGATTTCACCGCCCCGCTCTACCCCGACGTCGCGCCGATGCTGCGCGCATGGCGCGAGGCCGGCCATCGGCTCGCGGTGTATTCCTCGGGTTCGGTGCCGGCGCAGAAGCTGCTGTTCTCGCATACCGATGCGGGCGACCTGGCCCCGCTGTTCGACGGCTTCTTCGACACCGAGCTCGGAGGCAAGCGCGAAGCCGCGAGCTACCGCGCCATCGCCGATGCGCTGGGCATGCGGCCCAGGGACGTGCTGTTCCTGTCCGACGTCGTCGCCGAACTCGACGCCGCGCGCGACGCGGGCATGCGCACCGCGCTGCTGGATCGCCGCGAGGATTACCCGCGGCCGCGCACCGGCGATGCCGCGCACGGGCACCTGCGGGTCGAACGCTTCGACGAAATCGATCCGGTTACGGACTGAGTCCGCTTCCGCCGCGCATGCCCGCTCCCACGACCATCCATCGCAGTGCGCCGGGGGCCACCCTCGCCGGCGTGTGCGCGATCGCGCTGTGGTCGTCGCTGGCGCTCCTGACCACCATGACCGGCAACCTGCCGCCGTTCCTGGTGCTGGCCTGCTGTTTCGGATTCGCGGGCGTGTTCGGCCTGGCCTGGGCTGCGCGCGCCGGGCGCGACGGGCTGCGTGCGATGCGTGCCCCGGCGTCCGCGCTCGCACTGTGCACGTGTGCGCTGTTCGGCTACCACGCGCTGTATTTCTTCTCGCTCAAGCATGCGCCGCCGGTCGAGGCCAACCTGATCAACTACCTGTGGCCGCTGCTGATCGTGCTGTTCGCGGGCCTGCTGCCCGGCGTGCGCCTGCGTCCGGGCAATATCGGCGGGGCATTGCTCGGTCTCGTCGCCGCGGGCCTGCTCGTGACCGGCGGACACGGGGTGTCGATCGATGCCGCGAATGCGCCGGGCTATCTCGCGGCGTTCGCCGCCGCGCTCGTGTGGGCGGGATATTCGGTCCTCAACCGGCGCTACGCCGGTGTCGGGAGCGCGGCGATCGTGCCCGCCTGCATCGTGGTCTCGCTGCTCGGGATCGCGGTGCACCGCGCGTTCGAACAGGCGGCCACGATCACCACGGCGCAATGGCTGGTGTTGGCGGCGATGGGCCTGGGTCCGACCGGCATCGCGTTCCGCCTGTGGGACCGCGGCACCAAGCACGGCGATCTCGCCCTGCTCGGCAGCCTGTCCTACCTGGCGCCGCTGCTGTCGACCCTGCTGCTGGTGCTGGCCGGTCGCGCCGAACCGCACTGGATCCAGGCGCTCGCCATCGGCCTGCTGCTGCTCGGCGCATGGATCAGCGTGCATGCCTCGCGGCCGCACGCCCAGGCGGCCGCGGCGCCATGAAGGCGCGGCGCGTCTTCTGGCGGAACGCCGCGCTTGCGGCGCTGTGGCTCGCGTTGGCGGCGACGACCGCGTCCTCGCGCACGCTCGGGAAGGCCGATGCCATCGCCCGGCGCGACGAGGACCTGGTGGCGAAGGAGATCGCCGCGCTGCCCGCGCAACGGCGGGGAACGATCGACCTGTACGCGATCGG